>Ga0308169_10000725_pt1 | contig 43779 bp, 38 predicted proteins | sample PhyBR1_2_FD_202139 | JGI IMG/M metagenome (GOLD analysis project Ga0308169, IMG submission 202139) | Phyllosphere microbial communities from UC Gill Tract Community Farm, Albany, California, United States - DLSLSB.R1 | ecosystem: Host-associated > Plants > Phyllosphere > Unclassified | place...
AGACGTACCGGCCGGCGGCGAGCGCGGCGGCGGCGCAACAGCAGCAGCAGCAGCCGGACCCGGGCTCGCCGAGGGTCGAGGCGCCGGCGCAGAGCGGGCACGGCCTGCAGGCGCCGCCGATGGCCGCGACGCGCACGACGTCGAGCAGCGGGCGCAGCACGGCGGGCGAGTCGGCGCTGCCGGTCGCGACCGCGGCGTCGGGTGGGTCGAGCCGGCGCAAGTGGAGCATCTCGAGCGCGTTCCACAAGGCGACGAGGAGCCCCAAGGCGCAGCAGTCGTCCTCGTCGATGTCGTCGGCGTCGTCGGGCGTCAAGGAGTCGACCTCGTTCGGCGACCTGCAGTCGGCGGCGGGCAAGCGCATGCGCACGACCTCGTTCGGCCAGTCGAACCTCCCGCGCCGCCTCGCCGCCTCGACGAACAACCTCTCGTCCATGTCCGACTCGTCCAGCATGCCGCCGCCGGCGTCGTACGGCTCGGCGACGGGCTCGCTCGGCCGCAACAGCCTGCGGGGCAGTGCCCAGGTCCCGCCCTTCCTGCGACAGCGCACCTCGAGCCAGAGTAGCAGCAGCACAACTCGCACGGCGCTGCGCGCCGCCCAGGGCGGCGACGACTCGACCGCGACCATGCCGCCGCCCGCCGTCGTCACGACCAGCCCGGGCCGGTCTCGCTCGAGCGTCGTCAACCCTCGCCGCACGCCTTCGTCGGGCATCCCGTTCTTCTCGCGCAAGGGCTCGAACAGCGACGTCTCGGCGACGACGCCGTCGCCCAACCCGGACGCCGGCGAGCCCTTCTCGACGCCGTCGTCGTCCGACAAGGGCGGCAGCGGCGGCCGCAAGTCGATCCTCGGCCTCAACTTCTTGCGCTCGGGCGGCTCGAAGCGCGACAAGGACAAGGGCATGCTCTCGCCGCCGTCGTCGGCCAGGTCGACCTTCTCGGTCTCGTCGACCGGCTCGGGCGCGTCGGCGTCGTCAAGCCCTGCCGCCGCAAGGCAGGTCGAGGCTGACGAGTTCGGCCGACGGGCGAGCCTCGCGACGCCCAAGCGAACGGGCTCTCTCCTGCGCAAGCGGGGCAAGGTGCGTCCAGCTCGCACGAGGAGCGCTGCCGCCTGCACTCGACTGACTCGCCCTCTCTTCGCCCGCAGACGCTGAGCTCAGCCGACCAGGGCGACGTCTTCCATGCGCCCGAGCCCGTCCAGCTCCCTCCGATGCAGGTCCACCCTCTTCCACCGTCGACACGCCGCCTCGACCCGCTCAAGTCGTCGGGCCCCAAGCTCTCGTCGGCGCCCGCCAGCTCACTCAACACGCCTCGCACGCGCACGAGCCGCCTCCAGGACTCGGTCAAGGCCAACCTGCCGACGATCGCCGGCTCGCCGTCGACGCACGGCCTCCTCGGCACCGGCAGCAGCACCTCGAGCTCGACCGACCCGTCGCCGTCGGGCACGCCGCTGCCCAAGTCGCAGACGCCGACCCGCATCCCTCGCCTCAACGCTCGAGCGTCGCCCACGAGCCGCTCGCTCATCGGCAAGCCCGGCCCTCGGCGCGTCGGCTCGTTCAGCAGTCAGCTCGACGGGCAGCTCTCGTCGTCGGCCTCGTCCAACCTGCAGCAGCACAGCGAGAACGACCTCGGCGAGTTCGGCATCGTCGCGTCGTCGCACGCTGGCGGCGCAACGGCGTCGTCGACGAGGCGCAGGCTCGACTCGGAGGCGACGTCGCAGATCCCGCGCAGCAGGAGCAGCACGTCGCGGGCGTCGTCGGCGAGCCGTGCGCCCTCGGCCTCGCTCGAGCCCGTCAGCTCGTCGTCGCGCGTCAGCACGGTCGTCCCTCGCGAGCGGCGCGCGCCGGCCGGTGCCACCGAGCTCGACAAGCGCACGCCCGCAGCGACGCCGCTTCGCACCGCCCAGGCCCGGGTCCCGTCGCTCTCGGCCTCGGCCTCGCGCTTGTCGTCGTCGCAGCGGGCGTCGGCGGACGTCTCTGGAGCGTCGTCGGCGACCGTCACGGCATCGGCTCGGCGCAGCCTTCCCAAACCGGGCGAGCTCTCCTCGTCGACGTCTCGGCGCACGTCTGCGCCCGCTCAGTCGGCCGAGCCGCCGGCGTCGTCGTCGCGCTCGACCCGCACCCTGTCGAGCAAGATGGCGATCCCGACCCGGGTCAGCAAGTCGGCGACGACGGGCAGCGCTCGGCCCAGCTCGGGCGCGACCGACTCGGGCCGGTCTTCGGCGGCGAGCGGCGCGTACGTCGACGAGGACGAGGTGCGCGCCGACGAGGAGATGGCGGCGTACGTGCGCCGGCAGTACTCGAAGAAGGTCGCCGCCGGCACGGCCGAGGACACGGTGCGCAAGATGTTCGAGTTCCCGGCGCCGACCGACCCGCTGCCGCCGCTCAACCCGGACGACGCCGTGTCGCTCTACTCGCGGTACCTGTCGCCGTACGAGCGCGACGAGATCGCCGAGTACCGCCACGTCTACTTTGTCGGGCCCAACTGCGACAAGAAGCCGGCGACCAAGGAGGTGACGACCAACAACCACGGGTTCGACGACGAGCGCGGCGACTACCTCCTCGTCCTGCACGACCACATCCAGTTCCGGTACGAGGTCGTCGGCGTCCTCGGCAAGGGCTCGTTCGGCCAGGTCCTCGAGTGCCGCGACCACAAGACGGGCGACATGGTCGCCGTCAAGATCATCCGCAACAAGAAGCGCTTCCACCACCAGGCCCTTGTCGAGATCAAGGTCCTCGAGAACCTCGTCAAATGGGTCCGTCCCCCTTCCCCGCTCGAGCCTCTCTCTCCCTCTCGTCGGCGGCGAGCTGACCCGCCTCTCCCTCGCCCCTGCAGGACCCCGACGAGAAGCACTTTGTCATCAGGATGGTCGAGTCGTTCACGTTCCGCGGCCACTTGTGCATCGTGACCGAGCTGTTGAGCATCAACCTGTACGAGCTCGTCAAGGCCAACAGCTTCGCCGGCTTCTCGACCGTCCTCATCCGCCGGTTTGCCGTCCAGATCCTCCACTCGCTGTCGCTCCTGCGGCACCACCGCGTCATCCACTGCGACCTCAAGCCCGAGGTGCGTTTCCTCCCTCCCTCGCCGCTGTCTCTCCTTCGTCGTCGCAGCAGCACTCGCTCACCTCGTCGCCCTCGTCTTTGCAGAACATCCTCCTCAAGCACCCGGCCAAGAGCGGCATCAAGGTCATCGACTTCGGCAGCAGCTGCTTCGAGAACGAGAAGGGTGCGTCGTTCGACCTTGCCTCCCTGTCGCTCGAGCCTCGCTGACCCGGTCGCTCTCACTCCCTCGCAGTCTACACCTACATCCAGTCGCGCTTCTACCGCTCGCCCGAGGTGATCCTCGGCAGCAACTACACGATGGCCATCGACGTGCGTCCCTTTCCTCCTCTCTGCTCAGGCTCGCCCGACTCGTCGCTGACGCTGTGCTCCCTCTCCTCCATCGCGCGCAGATCTGGTCTCTCGGCTGCATCCTCGCCGAGATGTACACGGGCTACCCGATCTTCCCCGGCGAGAACGAGCAGGAGCAGCTCGCGTGCATCATGGAGATCATGGGCGTCCCGGACAAGTACCTCGTCGACCGCAGCTCGCGCAAGCGCCTCTTCTTCGGTGCGTCCTCCTCTCTCGCCTTTCGTTCACTCTCCCCCTCGCACACCGGGCGCTCATTCTCGCCCCTCGCGCTACAGACTCGACCGGTGCGCCTCGCCCTGTCGTCAACTCGAAGGGCCGCCGACGCCGTCCGGCCTCGAAGAGCCTCGCCGCTGTCCTCAAGTGCGACGACGACCTCTTCGTCGACTTTATCGCCAAGTGCCTCGCGTGGGACCCCGAGCGCCGCCTCAAGCCCGACCAGGCGATGCGCCACCCGTTCGTCGCCGGCTCGCGCGCGCACGCCGCCCAGAGCACCATCCCCTCGCGCTCGTCGCGCTCGTCGACGGCCCTCACGTCATCCACCTCGAGCCGCCACGCGAGCTACGGTGCGACCGGATCCGGGTCGTCGCCGAGCATCTCGACGCCGATGAAGAAGGCGGCGGCGCCCTCGAGCGTGTCGACGGCGCCGACGGCCCGGACGCGCACCATGTCGTCGGCGACGGCGACGGCGATCGGCACCGCCCGGTACTCGGCCAAGGCGAGCCTGCCTGCGTCGTCGCGCTACGCCAAGGCCTGAAGGTGCGCCGCTCGAGCTCGTCGCCTCCTCGAGGTTCTTGCCGTCGCTGACCCTCCCCCTCGCCGCAGCTCGTCCCCCCCTCCCTCCTCCTCTTGGCCTCTCGCCCACCCGCAATGTTCCCCTTCTCGTTCCCCTTTCGCAACACCCCTCGCATTTCTTCCTCGCGTCTCGAGCCCGTCGTTCTAGGATCTCTGTTCCCGCTCTTCCTCCTCTCGCTGTGCGCTCCTCGACGGGCTGCCGGTCTCTCTCTCTTTGTACAGGGTCTCGCTCGTGCAACCTGGGACTATGAACTGGTGCCTCGCGCTTCTGTGCTCGAGAGGTGCGGCTGCCGAGAGCGATGACGAGGATGGAGGGCGAGGAGGAGGAGAAGGCGCGAGAGCGAGGACAGAAAATGAGTGGGGCTCTACCATGGCGTGCCAGCTGAACTCTAGACTGCGCACAGTGCTCGTACAGGCTCGCAGGCAGTGAGGTCGCGGCGAGAGAGCGAGCCGAGGAGAGCGCGTCGTCCTCGCGCTTGTGTTTGACCACGCACCGCTCCTCGCCACTCGCCCGCGATGGAGCCAGACGACGCGCACAGCGTAGCGTCGTCCTCTCTGTCGTCCCTCACGCCCTCGCCCGCCGACCAGGGCTCGTCGTCGCCCCTCCGCAAGCGTCCCCGCCTCTCATCAGCGTCGCCCCCTCCCCCGGTCCTCTCGCCCAAGCCCAGCCCGCCAGAGCTGCACGCCGCCGCCCCTACCAGCGCCAATGCCTTCGACGACCTCCTCGACGGCCTCGGCGACGACGACTTCCGCATGTTGCCCTCGTCCGATCCCGCGGCGTCGGGCCATCGACTCGCCCCTCCTCCTCTCGTCGCCCACGGCCCGGGCCAGGCCGCCCAGGACACGAGCACCACCACGATGGCCGACGAGTCCGACCTGAGCGCAGCAGAAGGCGCCGCAGACGACTCGGGCCTGGGCTTGCTCGCCGACGTCGAGCGCGACAAGGGCGGGCGGCGGCGTCGCACGGCCGAGCGGGACGACGCCGACGCCGAGGACAACGACTTCGAGGGCGACGAGATGTGGCTCGAGTTCGACGGCGCCGCAGTCGGGTTCGACCAGCCCGACACGTTCCCCAGCTCGGCACTCTCGCTCGCCCCTCCACACCCGCACCGACACGACGACCAGTCCACGCACGACGCGCCGCCGCATCAGCATCAGCAGCAGCCGTACGAGGAGCCGCGCCTGGGCGACTTTGGGTTCGCGAGCGTCGACCCGGCGGCGCCGCTCACGGGCGGCGGGTTCGTCTTCGCGACGCGCAAGCCGCTCGTCGTCTCGAACCGCGCCCTGCAGCGCGCGCGCGCCATGATCGCCGCCGCAGAAGCTGAGCCCGAGCCCGAGCCCGACGCGGCGGCAACGACCCGCACGGCAGTGCCTCTCGCACGGCCCGACTCGTCGGCAGCCGTCGCGTCCTCGCCCGCCCCGGGTCCTCGACCCGCACCGGCACTCTTGCTCGGCGGCTTCCAGAGCGGCGGCGGCCGCGCGTTCCAGATGCCGAGCGAGGAGGCCCTCGAGCGCGCCAAAGCGCACCTCGACGTGCCCGACACGCCGGGCCAAGCGCCCGCCGAGCGCAAGCGCAACCCGCTGCGCCCGCTCGTGCGGCCGACCGAGCCGGCGAGGGACGTCTTCGAGGGCTCGCCGGCGCCCGTGCGCGCTCGCCCTGCGCCTCGTCCCGGGTCGGCCTTCGCGCTCGCGCCGCCCGCGCCGCGCCCGGACGGGTCCGCCGTCGTCCCGCCCTCGTCGCTCCTCGCCGACGGCATCGAGGGTTGCGACAGCCCGACGACGACGCGGCGCTCGAAGGCGGGCAGCGCGGCGTCGAGCGCGAGCCGGGACGGCAGCCGGCCAAGCTCGCCGAGGCGGGCGCCGCTGCAGCCCGTCAACGGCGCGGCGGTCGACGTGTTCAGCGGCAGCGACGAGATCCACGGCGACCAGGGTTCGTCGACGACGCTGCACTCGTCCTCGCCGCCGCCGACGCGCGCGACCACCCCTCCTCCGCCCGCCGCAGCGAGCCTCGCCGGGCCCGCCGCACGAGCCCCTGCGCTCGCCGCGCCCATCCCCACTCGCCCTCCCCCGCCAGCTCGTCCTACGACCTTCCGCCCGCCCATGCTCGCCTCGACCTCGACGCCCTCGCGCCCGACGAGCTCGACCCCTCTCCGCCCCTTCGCCCAGCCGTCCTCGACGCCCCTCCGCTCGTCGACCTCGACGCCAGCTCCCGCCTTCCCGCCGCAGAACAAGCGCCTCAACCTCGGCATGACGCCGCGCAACAAGCCGTTCCACCTCGCCAATACGCAGGGCGGCACGTCGACCCCGGCGGCGGCGGCGGCGGCGGTGAGGGGAGCGGGCACGGGCGTCAAGGCGTTCGTGTCGCCGTTCAGGGGCGGGCAGCGGCCGCAGGGCTTGACGCCGATGGGCCTCAAGAACAAGCTCGGCGCACCGGCGTCGGCGTCGGCGTCGGCGTCGAGGGGCAAGGCGGCGCCGGTCAAGGCAGGCCCGAGCACGGTCAAGGCGCAGGCGGCGGCAAGGAGCGCGAGCGGGAGCGCGGTGGACGTTGCGAGGAGAGACCGGGTCAAGGTGTTCGAGCTCGACAGTGCGTCCGCTCCCCGCTCCTCGTCCTCCTCGAGGGACGCTCTGAGCTGACGCCTCTCTCCCTCCCCGCAGCCGTCACGGTCGAGCGCCATCCACTCGGCAACTTTGGCATGCAGCCGCAGATGCACTTCTACGAGGCGGCCGAGGCCGTCGGCGTGTGCGTCCCCTCTCTCGCCTCCCTGAGCGCTGCCGCACGAGCCGCTTCCGAGCTGACGAGCTCTCGCCCGCCCGCAGTCCCAAGGAGGTCCTCGACATGACCTCGACCTCGGGCCTCTCGTACACGTTCTCGTGCGGCCGCGGCGTCTCGGACGCCTTTGCCGCGCTTCAGGCCGTCGTCGCGTCGCGCGTCCCGGACGAGAAGGACCTCGTCACGCTCGCGTGGGTCAAGAACCACTGGAAGCTCATCCTGTGGAAGGTCGCGAGCTACGTCCGCTCGAGGCCCGACCTCCTGGGCGACTGGTGGACGTTCGAGCGCGTCGTCGAGCAGCTGCGGTACCGGTGCGTCCCGCTCTCGCTCCTTCCCTTGCTCGGCAGGCTTTGCCGACGCTGACTCGTTCCTCTCATGCGCGCAGGTACGAGCGCGAGATCAACCGCGCCGAGCGCTCGGCGATCAAGCGCATCCAGGAGCGCGACTCGCCCGCGTCGCTGCCCATGGTCCTGTGCGTGTCGCAAGTGCGGTGGGGCGACCCGCCCGACGAGGCCGACAACGGCTCGCTCGTCATCGTCGGCCTCGAGCTCACCGACGGGTGGTACCGCATCCGGACCAACGTCGACGAGACGCTCCGGCGCGCGTGCGAGAGGGGCAAGCTCGTCGTCGGGAGCAAGATCTCGGTCTCGGGCGCAAAGGTGCGTCCCCTCCTTGTCGCGCTCCTCTCTCTCCCATCTTGCACACGTCCTGATGAGGTGCACCTGCAGCTTGACAGCGCGACGACCGACGGCGTCGAGGTTCTTCAAGGGCTCCACTCGTCGACCGTGAGCACCTTTCCCCTTCCTCTCGCTCTCCCTTCCGCGGCTGAAACCCCTGACGCATTTCCCTCCTGCAGCTCGTCATCTCGGGTAACTCGACGTCGCTCGCGCCCTGGCACGCCCCGCTCGGCTTCCGCCGCGAGCCGTTCGTCGCCGGCCTGAGCAGCCTCTCGCCCGGCGGCGGCCTCGTTCCGCTCGTCGACGTCGTCATCGACCGCGCGTTCGCGTGCGGCTTCATCGACCTGCGCCGCGGGAGGGGCACCGAGACGTGGGGCGAGGAGGAGGAGCGCGTGCGGGCCGAGGAGTGGAAGGTGCGTCGGCCGCTCTCTCTCGTTCTCTTTGCGTGCGCGAGCACGGCAGCGACTGACTCTGAGCTCTCTGCTCGCAGCGTGGGCGCAAGCGCATCGAGGCCAAGCTGTCGGCCGAGGCCGACTCGGGCGTGATGGACGAGGACGAGATCGTCGAGCTGCTGCGGGACGCGGTGAGTGCGCTCGAGCCCATCGGCGCCGACTCGGGTCCAGCTCCCTCTCGTGCGTCCTCCTCTCTCTCCAAAGTCCATCGTCGGCCTTGACTAACGCTTCATGCACGGCTCGCTCGCTTGCAGCCGACGACGAGCCCGACGACATCCTCGACCGCCTCGAGTGCGCTTCTGCGTCCGCCCGCCGCACCCTCATCCGCCGCCTCTCGCCCGTCCAGGTCCCCGCCGTCCTCGAGCGCGCAGTCGAGCGCGCGCGCGAGTCGCGCTTCCGCAGCGTCGAGGACCTGCAGAAGGAGCTCGCCGTGCGTCGTCCCTCCCCCTTTCCTCTCTCGCGCTCTCTTAGGGGCGCAGCTGAACCGCCCCCTCGTGCCCGCCCGCAGGACAAGTACCCGCCGCGCGACATCCGGTGCTTCCGCATGATGCGCGTCAGCGACGCGCGCGAGACGGCCAAGCAGCCTGGCAGGAGTGCGCTCCTCACCGTGTGGGACGCCGACCGGTTCGGCGAGGGCTTCTTCGACGTCGGGACGCGGTACCTCGTGCGTCCTCCTCTCTCTTCTTGCGCTCCCGCTCTCTCGCTCTCTCGAGGAGCAGGCGCTGACGATGCCCGAGGTCCGCGCGCAGATCACGAACCTGGTGCCCAAGGGCAGCTGGCGCCCGCAGGACCGCGAGGTGTCGCTCGCGACCCGGCGTGACTCGCGGTGGCGCAAGCTCGACGTCTGAACGAGCTCGCCCTTCACCCTGCCCTCCCTTTCTCGCTCTCTCTCTCTGTGCGCTCTTCCTCTCTCTCCCCTCTCGTCGCTCGCCGAGCCGACGAGCCGCAGTAGCAGTGCCATTGCTTGTTGTCATCCTAGCCGCATTCCCTCCCTTGTCGTCGCGCGGCCGTCGAGAGCAGCTCGCCCTGTGGATGTGGTGCGGCCGAGGAGAGAGGGAGGAGATCGGACGAGGAGGGTCCGAGGACGAGAAGGGGATGGCGAGGGCGGGTGCTGCGGCGAGCTGTCGAGGACTGCTACAAGGAGAGGCTGCAGCTGCTCCACCACGGCAACTGCCCGAGAGGGAGCGAGAGGTGGACCGCCATCCGTGCCGACGACGAGCGACGACGAGCAGCCTCGGCTCGCTCGCTCCCACAACTTCGCGCACCCTCAGTCGCGCCCGCACCACGCACAGCGACACTCAAGCACCCGCCTCGACCGAGCCAGCAGCCCCGCGCCAGCCTGTGAGCCGCCTCTCCTCGTCATCCAACCCACGCGCCTCATCGCTCGCTCCTCCTGTGAGCCTCGCCGGCCGCTGTTGGCGCGCCTCTGGAGCGTCGTGCAGCCCTGTGGCGCTCACAGTGATTGGCAGCTACACGCACCACCGCTGACACAGCCTCTCCCCTCGCGGCGTCCGCAGCTTCGCACCTCCTCCTCCTTCACCGCCTCGTCGCCGCACCCTCCCACCCTCAGTCCCCGCCCGCGACCATGTCCGCCCCAGCCGCACACGACGTCGACGCCCTCCGCCACAGCTGGACCAAGGCCGGCCAGGGCCACGTCTTCACTTTTTGGGACCAGCTCTCGCCCTCGGACCAGTCGTCCCTGTTCGCCCAGCTCCAGTCGATCAACCCGACCCGGGTCAACAGCATCCACGCCGCCGCCCTCCAGGCCGAGAAGGACGCCGCCGCCTCGACCGCCGACGACATCTCGCCCCCGCCCGCCGACCACTCGTCGTCCGTCATCGGGCGCGACGCCGACGCCGCCCAGTGGACCGCCGCAGGGCTCGCCGCCGTGCGCGAGGGCAAGGTCGCCGTCGTGCTCATGGCCGGCGGGCAGGGGACCCGCCTCGGGAGCTCGGCGCCGAAAGGGTGCTACGACATCGGCCTCGCGAGCGGCAAGAGCCTGTTCCAGCTCCAGGCCGAGCGCATCCGCCGCCTCGAGCTCAACGCCAACGAGGGCGGCGAGGGCGGCGAGGCCAAGGGCGAGATTCCGTGGTACATCATGACGAGCGGGCCGACGCGCAAGCCGACCGAGGCGTTCTTCGAGGCGCACGACTTCTTTGGCCTCCGCAAGGACAACGTCGTCTTCTTCGAGCAGGGTGCGTCCCTCTCTCTCTTTCTCGCTCTCGTGCTCGCTCAGAGGAGAGGCGCTGACTCGGTGCATGCGCGCCCGCAGGCGTCCTCCCCTGCCTCACCTACGACGGCAAGGTGTTCCTCGACTCGCCCTCGTCGGTCGCCGTCGCGCCCGACGGCAACGGCGGCCTGTACGCCGCCCTGCGCGCGCCTCTCTCGTCCTCCTCGGACGCGCCGACCGTCCTGTCGGACCTCACGCGCCGCGGCATCGCCTACGTGCACTGCTACGGCGTCGACAACTGCCTCGTGCGCGTCGCCGACCCGACCTTCATCGGGTACTGCGCCGAGCGCAACGCCGACTGCGGCGTCAAGGTCGTCAAGAAGACGGACCCGCGCGAGAGCGTCGGCGTCGTCGCCGTCAAGCAGGGCAAGTACGCCGTCGTCGAGTACTCGGAGATCTCGACCGCCATGGCCGAGCGCCGCGTCGAGCCCACGGGCGACCTCGCCTTCCGCGCCGCCAACGTCGCCAACCACTTTTTCTCGCTCGCGTTCCTCGAGCGCGTGTGCGCGCTCGACGAGGCCCAGATGCCGTTCCACATCGCGCGCAAGAAGATCCCGCACGTCGACCTCGCGTCCACGTCGGGCGAGGTCGTCAAGCCGAGCGCGCCCAACGGCATGAAGCTCGAGCTGTTCGTGTTTGACGTGCTCGCGTTCGCCGAGCGGTTCGCGCTCCTCGAGGTCGACCGCGCGCGCGAGTTCTCGCCGCTCAAGAACGCGCCCGGCGCGGGCGTCGACTGCCCAGAGACGAGCGTGCGCGACCTCGTCGCCGAGCAGCAGAGGTGGGTCGAGGCGGCGGGTGCGAGCGTGCAGCTGGGAGAGGGCGAGGGCGAGGCACAGGTCGAGCTGAGCCCGCTCGTGAGCTATGCGGGCGAGGGGCTCGAGCGCGTCCGGGGGCGCACGATCGTCCGAGGGGGCGTCGTCGAGCGGGTCGAGGACCTCGATGCGCTGTGCGCGTGAGCGAGCGAGCGAGGTGCGCACGAGCGAGCGGGCGCGCAGGAACGGACACTTTGCGGCGAGCAGCTCCCCCTTCTCTCTCGAGCTCGCAATCGCAGATCCCTTTCTCCTCTCTCGCGCTCGACGAGCCTTTCTCACGTGTGCAACTCTCTCGAGAGAGCCCAGCTCAAGCGAGCCAGAGAAGAGAGAACTGCCCACAGGCGCGTTTCGGCATTGCGTCGCCGCCCTCGCGCCCCGCCCGCTCGCCCCATCAGCTACAGCGCCTCGCCCACTTACGTCCTGCGGGCAAGGAGGGTCTCAGAGTCAGCAGGAGGGCGCACAGGGACGAGGAGGGGACTCTGGGGGACGCACAGCTTGGCGTAACGGTCCTCGTCCAGCTTGTAGCCAACGACATGCCTCCGGCCGACCATCTGCGGGCGAGCAAGCGAGTTCTGCGCGTCAGCGCACTGCTGCACGACCGTGGAGAGCCCCAGGGGAGCCCTGGAGCGTTCAGGGACCGACCTCGCCGATCTTGAAGATGCCGTAGGCCTCCACAGCGTACAGGAGGACCTTCTTGTAGGCGCCATTCTGCAGCATCGTACCCCACCACGACATGTTGGGGGCGTTCTGGGCAAACTGGCGGACTGGGAGTGGGCGGGAGAGGGGGAGGGAGGCGAGAGGGAGGAGGAGGGGGAGGAGGAGGGGGAGGAGGAGGGGGACGAGGAGGCGGACGAGCGAGCGAGCGAGGGAGGGTTGTGCGGGTTTGGTGGAGCGGCGAGGAGGTCGCGAGAGAGAGGATGGTAGGATTGAGAGTCAGTACTCTGTGCGAGAGGAGGCGGAGAGAGAGAGAGAGGGGAGGGGAAGCGACGCACAGGTGTACGAGACCTGGGCGAACGACGGAGGCGACATCTTCTCGGCGACGTAGACCTGCTTGGCGAGCTCCTTTGCGACCTGGGCCTGTGTGTGTCGAGCGCCGGGTGCGTCGAGGGCGAGGCGAGATGAGCGAGTGATGAGGAGGAGGAGGAGGAGGGGGAGGAGGGTCAGCCGGGGAGGAGCGACGACGAGGGCGGGATGGGACGCACGTTGTAGACGACGGGCTCGCGGTAGGCTGTCGCAGTGCAAGGAGTCAGTCTTAGTGCTGCTAGAGTGCGCCGAGTGGAGCAACGCAGCCCGGCGTCACCCGGCGACGGCGAGGGGGGGAACGGCGAGCGCGCGAGAAGGACGACGCACCGCCGAGGAGGCCCGAGACGCGGCTCGAGACGCCGCTGAGGGCCTTGGAAGCGGTGGCCTGGGCGGAAGCGGCGGCCTGCTGGGCCTTGTGGGCTGCGCCCTCTGCCGTGGCCTGGGCCGAGTTGGCGGCCGACGACGACGAGGCGTGGCGGACCTGGGCGCGGAGAGCCGAGCGGGCAGTCGAGAAGAGCATGGCTGCTGGGTGCTGGCGTGGTGTGTGTGGGTCGGCGGGAGAGGGAGGCGAGGCGTGGTGGGACGGCGCGATCTCGCCGCCGAGGCGAGCGCGGGCTCTCCCCCTCGTCGTCCTCCTCGCCCTTCTCTCCTTCCTTTCACCCGCTGTCGCTCACTCTAGCTCGTCTCCTGCTCGTCTCACCTCGCAGGATCCGCTCTCCCTCTCCACTCGGTCAGTCTCCCTCACCACACGCCTCTCGTCGCCCACCTCCTCCCTCTCCCCCCGCCGGCAACGACGAGAACGTTTACCTAGCCCTTGAGCGCGGCACCAAGCATGACTCGCTCTGCGCCCGCCCGCCTATGTGGGACCACAACCATACACACAATACACTGAAAATCCTGAGCCCACACCCGCACCCGGAGAGGAGCGCACGACGACGACGAGCGACCAGCACGACCCTTGTTCGACACGAGCCAGTTCACTGACTCCCTCGTCGAGCCGCACACAGCTTTGTCGACTCGCAGCACAACTCGGCGCACTAGAGCCTCGCGCGCGCGCACCCTTCGTCGCCCGGCCGAGCGAGCTCTCGAGGTGCTCGTCGACCCGCTCCTTCGACGTCCAGCACGCCGCTCTCGGCCCGCCTCGCTCGTCCAGCTTCCCGCCGCGCCATCCTCGACACCTTCAAGTGGCTCGACATCCGCAGCTCCTCGTCGTGAGTCTCCCCCTCCAGCTCCTTCTCGAGGTCGCACGCCCTCCCTCCCCCTCCCCTCCGCCCGCACACCCGCACGCACGCACGCCGGCCATGATGCTCTACGATTAGTCTTACTGCTCAGCCGCAACCCTCAAGGGGGACCTGCCGTTGATGACAACCTTTTGTGGCAAGATGCCGCTGAGCCCCCACGGCGTCGTCGTCGTCGTCCTCGTCCCACCCTCGCCGCACAAGCACCTCGCGCTCGAGAATGAGCGGTTTATGATCGCAGCGCTGACGCCTTCGTCGACGCCCGCAGGATGGTGTTCCTCTTCTCGATGTCCTGCGTGGCGCCGTGCGCTTCGCGCCGTTCCTGCAACGACGTTCCTTCCTCTCTCTCTTCTTCGCGTGCACGTCCCGCGAGACGAGTCAGCGCGTCGACAGCGAGAACGCGTCGCCCTTCTCGGTACGGCGACCTCGACGATGTGCCTGGAGCGAGGGCTGCAGAGCGACGAGAGCAGGAGCAGGTCCGAGTCGAGCAGAGTCGGGACGAGAGCGAGCGCATCGAGAGCTGCAGCTTGTTTCGCTCTCGGGCGTCCCTCGCAAAGAGAATAGAGCTGGCCTCGTGCGAGACAAGCCTGGCGTTACGAGCGAGTGGTGCCGGCGAGAGGAGCGCGCCGAGAGCGACTCCGCCGTGAGCGAGCGGGGAGGAGAGCGACGAGCGGTCCTCCCCATCTCGCGCTCCATCCCTCGCCTCGTTCGCCCCGTTCAAGCTCCAGGACCGCTCGCCAGCAGGACTCGACATGGTGCGTCCCCCTCCCGCCTCCGCCCGAGCGGAACTGACCTCGCCTCTCCGCCCCATCAGCCCATGCTCACGAACGACGTCTCGAAGCACGGCATCCACCGGCGCATCGACGCCCTCGCGACCCGGCTCCGACGAAGGTGCGTCCCGCCCTCTCCCCACCCTCGCGCGCGCCCGCTGACCCCGAGACGCCCGCCTCCGCCCGCCCGCAGGCAGCTCATCGGCTCGAGGGAGGTCGCGCTCGAGGTCATCCGCCTGTTCCGCGAGGTCGTCGCGAGCGCCAAGTTCAGCTCGTTCGAGCAGCTCGTCGCGCACTTGGACGAGGTCGGCAAGGTGCTGCAGGAGGCTGGGCCCAAAGGTGCGTCCCCCTTCCTCTCCCTCTCCGCTCCTCTGTACGCTCGTCGCTGACATGCTTGAACCCGCTCGCCCGCCCGCAGAACTCGTCGTGACGAGCATGACGCGGCGCATCTGCATGCTCATCCGCGAGGAGTACCAGACGGCGCTCGCCAACCACCTCGACGAGGCGCCCTCGTCGCCCTCGGGCTCGCACACGCCGACCGTCCCGCCCGAAACCCCCTCCCTCAACCGCGACCTCGGCAGCAGCTCGTACTACGGCGAGCACGACCTCGGCGCGCGCGCGCCGGGCGCCGCACTCGGCAGCTTCTTCGACCTCCTCGGCCACAAGCCCGCGCCGCCCGCCGCCGGAGGGGCGCCGAGCGCGCTCGCGCCGGGCGCGGCCAGCTTTGGGTTCACGTCGGCCGCGACGACGCCGGCGTCGTCTGCGCCGGCGTCGCCCGTCCAGGGCCAGTCGCCCGCGTCGTCGCAGGTCCTGCAGCGCCCGAACGCGCTCCTGTCGACCTACTCGAGCTCGAGCCTCGGCGACGGCGGCACGGCGGCGCTCCCGCGCGAGCACGAGTTCTCGAAGCGCAGCTTCTACCTCAAGCCTGTCTTCATCGAGGCGATCCAGGAGCTCATGGACGAGGTCGAGATGACGTACCGCAGCGTCGGCGAGCAGTCGACCGACCACATCCACTCTGGGTGCGTCCTCCTTTCCCCTCTCTCTCTCTCTCCTCGTGCCTCTCGTTCTGAGGGCACGGTGCTGACTCGAGCCGAGGACGCACGCTCGCAGCGAGTTCATCTTGACGATCGGGCACTCGAAGACGGTCGAGGCGTTTCTCAAGCACGCGGCGCGCAAGCGCAAGTTCACCGTCATCGTCGCCGAGACGGCACCCTCGTGCGTCCAACCTCTCGCTCGCACCGCCCTGAACTCGACCCGCCGCGCCGTGCGCGCTCGCTGACGCTCGCACCCCCTCGGCCGCCTCGCAGCTTCTCTGGCCGCACGCACGCCCTCGCCCTCTCGTCGGCCGGGATCCCGACCATCCTCATCCCCGACTCGAACATCTTTGCGCTTCTGCCGCGGTGCAGCAAAGTCGTCGTCGGCCCGCACGTCGTCCTCGCCGACGGCGCGCTCCTCTCGCTCTCGGGCTCGCTCCCCCTGTGCCTCGCCGCGAACCGCATGCGCGTCCCCGTCGTTGCCGTCGCGGGCATGTTCAAGTTCTCGCCCGTCTACCTGGGCGAGGCCGACTGGGGGATGCGCGACCTGGGCAGCCCCGAGGTCGTCCTGTCGAGCACGGAGAGGTGTGTCGCCGAGCCGCTCGAGCAGCTCGGCGAGCAGGACGCCGAGGAGACAGAGGTGCTCAACCCGTACTACGACGTCGTGCCGTCCGACCTCGTCAGCTTGTACATCAGCAACCTGTGCGTCGGCGTCGTTCCTCTCTCGCTCTCTCTTTCTTTGCCTCGTCAGGACGAGCACTGACTCCTCGCCGCTCTCCCTCTCGCTTGCTCGCAGTGGTGGACACCCCTCGTCGTTGCTGTATCGCCTCCTCAACGACATGTACGGCGCGCAGTGACCTCCTGCAACTCGCACACCCTCTACCGCCTTCCTCGGCTCGACGATCGCGAGCGAGATTCGCAGAGCGAGAGCAAGCCGTCCTCGTAGCTCTCGCTCGCTCTCGATCGCTCTCGAAAGGCAGGGAGAGCGACTCGCACTCGTCGTTGCAGCCCTGCTCGGTCCTCCTCAGCTCTCCTTCCGCGCCCCGCTCAGCCCGTGCGCACCTCTACGACGCCCCTCGCGCCGCTCTTGACGCCCTTGTACACGCTGTACGGTTCGCCGACGAGCTTGAGCGCGCTGATGCGCAGGCCCGAGAAGGCCGTCGAGGGCGTCGAGAAGGTGACGGTGAAGGCGGGCGGCTTGCGCGAGTCGGGCGGGCTGCGGGCGGTACGGGCGTCAGCTCGAGGAGTGGAGAGAGAGAGCGCAAAGAGGAGGGAGGGAGAGGGGACCCACGCAAAGTACTGCCCGGACAGCACCGCCGGCCGGTCCGTCGCGCCCAAGCTGTCGATACGCCACACGAGCACCTGCCGCTCCCCGCCCGAGCCGCCCTCGTTGAGCTCGGAGACGACCTCCCACGCGCCCGCGCCGCCGCCGACGGCCCGCCCGCCCTCGTCGCGCAGGTACGCGCCGCCGCTCGCGTTCGCCTGCACGGCGCTCGCGCCGCGCGCGAGCGGGACGCGCACCTCGATGTCCTGCAGTGGGTGCGTCGGGCTCGCGCGAGAGGTGAGCGCGATGTGGAGCGCTGCGCCGGCGGGCCCGTGCGTGAGGGTCGAGGAGAGGGAGAGCGGGAGGAGGGCGAGGGCGAGGGCGGGCGAGGTAGAGGGGGGCGTGTGGAGGAAGGAGAGGAGGGGGAAGGTGCCGTCGGCTGCGTGCAGGAGGTGCTCTGCGTCAGCTCGTGGTCAATGATGGAGAGAGAGGAAGGGAGGGAGGGAGCGAGGAGCGCACGAGGGACGAACGACACGACGCGGTCCTTCTTCCACCTGGCGTACCGCACGCAGCTGTGGAACGCGCAGCTCTCGTCGAGCACGCTCGGGTCGGTAAAGTGCAGCGCGAGGTCGGGCATGCCGCTGAGGCGCGACCGGCACGAGAGCGTGCCGGCGATCGACGCGGCGAGGGGCGTGCCCGAGGGCGAGAGGGTGAACGACAGGGTCTCCGAGAGGTCAAAGTCTGTGAGGGAGGGGTCGATCGAGTCAGTGAGGTGCAGGGAGGGAGGGAGAGGGAGCGAGGGGACGGACAGATCTCGTTCGAGGCGTACTTGATGCCCTGTCGCCGCCACGGCAAGGGCGACGCGATGAGCGCGTTGGCCGTCGTCTGCGGCGGGATCATCGTGATTCTGCGTGCGTCGGGCGAGTCAGTGACGAGCTCGTGAAAAGGTCAAGGAGGCAAAGAGGGACGCACCCAGCTGCGGTTGCGGCGTTGAGGGCGACCTTGAGGAGCTGCGAGTCGGGCGGGACGACGAGCTCCTTGAGCTGCGACGCCTGCGAGAGCTGGGGCCGGCCGCCGGCGACCATCTCGTGCAGGAGGGCGAGGATGACGTCAAAGTTGTCCTGCGCGCGCACGAGGGAGAGGTGTGAGCGAGTGCGAGGAGGAGGTCTGGGCGAGGAGGGACGGCGAGCGCGAGACGCACCTTGAGGCTGCCCTCGGTGACGGGGCCGACGATGTAGGCTTGCAGGGTCTCGTGCAGCTCGGTGAGGAACGTGAGCGGGACGAGTGGGTCGACTGCGAGGGAGAGGGAGTCAGCGGGGGAAGCCAAGTGGGGGGAGGAGGGGAGGAAGGAGAGGGGGGACGCACTGTCGCGCGAGACGGGTGCGATGTAGCGCAGGCCGTTGCGCTGGATGTGGCACACTGCGACGCCGGTCGGCCCCGAGCGCCTCGAGCTGTTGGTGCGGCGAGCCGAGTCGGCCCATGGCTGGTCGTCGTCGTCGTCGTCCTCCTGGTCCGAGTCGTCGTCGTGGTGCGCCGAGTCGGCAGCAGATTGCGGTGCGGGTACCCATACGACCGGGTGCGTAGCCTGTACGGCAGCGTCGATGGCGAGTGCGGTCGAGAGGGACGAGGGGAAGTGGGTCGCGAGGATGCGGCGTCTGCGAACGGGGAACGAGGGTGAGCGCGTGGACCGTGAGCGGGCGGGTGAGCAGTGGACGGACCCTTGGAGGTCGGTGATGGCAATCCCTTCCATCGTCGTCGCTGGTGTCGAGGCGAGCAGAGCGAGGCGGGGAGAGCCGACGACGCGACCGCCTCTCTCCGACCCGCTCCACACCCTCCAGCTCAGCGAGTGCTGCCCTGGACAGCCCAGGCTATCTCAGCTCGACTCTCTCGAGCTGCTCCACCCGCCACGCGCTCCAACGAGCTCGCCCGACCTCCCCACCTCGTTCGACTCCCACCCTCATCTCCCCGCGCTCCCAACTCGGCTCACCACGCCCAGGCGCCCGCCGGGCATGGCCCAAGACGCCCTCGAGGACCCCTTCAACCCCTCGACCGCACCCGCCACAAAGGCCGACCTCGCCCCGCCAGGCCCGCTCGTCAAGGCCCACCGCCCGACCCTCACCACCCTCCTCTCGACCGCCGACCTCGACGCCGCCCATCGCGACCAAGATGCGCCCGACCTCGACCTCCCGCTCGCCCCGGCCCTGAGCCACGACGTCCTCACCGGGCCCAACTGGGACGCGAGCGCCTTCCTCCTCGAGCGCCGGCACACGCCTCTCGACGACCTGCGCTCCGAGCTGCGCGCCTACCTCGCCACCCTCCGCACCTCGCTCGTCGGCGTCATCAACGAGGAGTACGAGGCCTTTATCGGCCTCTCGCTCGGCCTCAAGCACGCCAACGTCGCCCAGTCGCTCGCCACCATCCGCCGCCCCGTCCTCTCGATCCGCGGCGAGGTGACGCGCGTCCGCGGCGAGCTCGACGACATGCGCACCGAGATGAGCCGCGTCCTCGATGAGCGCAAAGAAGTGCGCGAGACTAAGGCCATGATGCGGCGCCTCCTCTCGACCGAGGACGCCGTCGACAAGGTCGAGAGCCTGCTTCGGGTCGGCGACGGCGCAGACAAGGAGCGCAACCTCGACTTGTGCGTCCTCGCCCTCTCCATCTCGAGCAGGACGGCGAACTGCTACTGACGCTCGTGCTCGCCCGCTCGCAGGTCGGTCGACTCGCCCGCCAAGCGGCTCGAGCGCGTTGCGAGCGAGTACACCCACATGCGCTACCTCGTCGAGCGAGCCGGCGACCTCCCCTTCGTGCACTCACTTCAGCCAGTGCGTCTCCCTCTCTGTCTCTCTCTTGCCGCTCGTGCGCCGACCCACGTCCTGACGCCGCCCTCGTACGCCCGCAGCGCATCGACCGCACCACGTCGGCCCTCCACTCGGACCTGTCGTCCCTCCTCTCGGCCATCCTCGCCGGCTCGCCCTCGGCGCCCTCATACCGCGACGAGCTCACGACGGCCCTGCGCACGTTTGCGTCGCTCGGCCTCGTCGCCCAGGCCGAGGACCTCATCCGGAACGAGGTCGTGCGCCCGTTTGCGCGGCGCGTCATCCACCGCGACGCGCTCTCGGCCTCGTCCTCGACGTCGGCGTCGGCAGCAGGAGCCGCACCAGCGTCGCACGCAGCGCACGTCCCCGCCCCGTACCGCCTCGAGCCGCTCCCGGTCCCCGCCCCGGCCGACGCCGCGTCCTCCTCCTCCTCTGCCTCGTCGACGAGCGGCGCGCCGCAGCTCGCCGCGCTGTACAACCGCGTCCTCGACTTTGTCGCGACCGAGTGCGGCGTCGTGCTCGACGTCGCAGAGCGCGTGCTCGCCGACGTGGCCGAGCCCGGCTCGACGGGGTCGGGACCGGCGGCGGCGGGCGCGAGCGAGGGCAGGGAGGACGACGAGCGCGAGGGCGACGAGCGTGTGCACGGGTTCGAGGTGCTCGCCAACGTCGTCGTCGACGAGGTCGCGACGGCGCTCATGGGCGAGCTCGGGAGCGTCGTGTTCGCCGCGGGCAGGCCGGCCGTGTTCCACCAGGTGCGTCTCGAGATCCTCAGCTTCGCGCCCGCTCCTCGTGCTCCTGTTCGAGACGCTGATGCTGCCTTGATCATCGCGTCGCACAGAATTATCTCCTCACGACGGCGCTCATCTCGCGCCTCGAGTCGCTCTCGCCGACCCTCCCTCGCCTCGCCTCGCTCCGCGCGCATCCCTCGCTCGTCGCTCTCCTCAAGCGCTTCCAGCTCCCCGTCTACTTCCAGCTGCGCCTCAAGGACGCCGTCACGCACGTCGAGCGCGCGTTCGACGTCGGCAGCGCGAGCGGCGGCGGGACCGGCGGGTGGGTCATGAGCGAGAGCGAGGCCGTGTGCAGGGCCGTCGCGAGGTGCTGGGACGACGAGGTGTGGCTCGAGGAGCTGACGGGCCGGTTCTGGAGGTTGACGCTGCAGGTGCGTGCGGCTCGCCCAGCCTTCCCTTATCGGCTTTCGCGCCTGGCCTCGATGGCGTAGCGCTGACTCTTGCTTGTCCGTGTGGTACGCAGATCATCAGCCGGTACCGCACGTGGCTCAACGACAACGTGCCGCGCTACGTCCTGCCGTCGAGCCCGTCCAACGCCAACTTGTCCGGCCTTGAGGGCGACCGCAGCCGGGTGCGTCCTCTCTCTCCCCCTCTCTCTTCTCCCTCCATGAGCTGACTCCCTCCCTTCTTCTCCCTGCAGCTCACTCCCTCGGCAAGCAGTACCCGCCCGGGCACGCCGAGCAGCACGCCCGTCGCCGGGACCGACGACGTGTCCGAGGAGACGACGCTGCGGCAGCTCACGGTGCTCGTCGCCGACGCCATCACGATGGAGCGCCGCATCATGGAGCTGTTCGAGGCGAGGATCCGGGCAAAGCTGCCGGGAGGAGACGCGGACGACGCCGCAGGTGCGTCCTCTCGCTCTCTCCTCCCTCCTCGACGACGTCCTCATGCCTCACTCACTGACTCTCCTCCTCTCTCTACGTGCGCAGACGTCATGCGCGAGTCGCTCTCGGCCCTCACCTCGCTCGTCCCATCCCTCTCGTCCCAAATCACGACCATCCTCATCAAGCGCTCGGTCGAGCCGCTCAAGCTCGTGCGCTCGGTCGCGAGCCAGGTCCGCGCCTCGACCCGCAAAGGCCCGAGCGAGCCGAGCTATTTTGTGCACTCGATCCTCAAGGAGCTGAGGGCGTACGCGGGCGGGCCGGGCAGGGTCGTCGATGACGAGACGAGGAGGAAGTGGGCGACGGTCGTCGTCGAGGACATTGCTGGCCGGTGCGTCTCTCCTCGTCTCTTGCGTGTACTTGGTCGAGCATGCCTGACACTTCGCCGTGCGCGCGCAGGTACGCCGCCATCCTCTCGACGCAGAAGAAGACCGAGGACTCGCTCCGCTGGCTCAAGAAGGGCCGGCAGGGGCTCAGCTTCTTCGGTCGCGCCGCGTCAAGCGCACCAGCCGACGAAGGGCCTTCGGACGACGAGCGCGTCAAGGCCCAGATGCAGATGGACGTCGAGGCGCTCGCGAGCGACGCCGTCGCGCTCGGGGTCGAGGTCGACGCGAGCGAGGCGTTCCAGGCGCTCAGGCGGGCGACGGTCGGCGAGGGCAAGGACGAGGGCAAGTAGACGTCGGTGTGCAGTGCAGGGTCCCGTACCTTTGTCTTCTGTGCCGCGGCAGAGCGGTGGCTCGAGGTCGAGCAAGAGGGAGCCGTGCACTCGCCCTCTCGCTTCTGCGAGCTGGGAGCTGCTTTCGCTTCTTGAAGCTGTACTCGTAAGGACTGCACAATGCACGGCTGGGCGCGCGCTGCGCTGGAAAAGGCTTCCCCACCTCGCCCTCATCAGCGACCTCGTCCTCCCCCCGAGCTCTCGTTCCGACCACACGCTCGCCCTCGCCGCCCGCCTCGCCATGTCACGGCGAGCCGCAGGGCTGAGCTCACTCGAGCGCTACCTCGACCAGTCGCAGTCGTACAACTCGCTCGGCACCTCGCTCGCCGCCCAGCAGTCGGCCTCGCTCTCGTCCCAACTCGCCACGTTCCAGGCCGCCCTGTCGACCTTTTCGAGCCAGCACCGCGCCAAGATCCTCGGCTCGCCCCAGTTCCGGTCCCACTTCTCGCAGCTGTGCGCCGAGCTCGGCGTCGACCCGCTCGGCGGCGGCGCCAAAGGCCTGTGGGACAAGATCGGCGTCGGCGACTGGTACTACGCGCTCGGCGTCCAGGTCGTCGACGTGTGCCTGCGCGTGCGCGAGCGCAGCGGTGGGCTCGTCGCCCTCGACGAGGTCATCCGCGAGGTGGTCAAGCTGCGGGGAGGAGCAGCAGGCGGCGGCGGCGGCGGCGGCGCGGCGGCGGGCAAGGGCGGCAGCAAGAAGGGCGCAGGCGGCACGGCGACGGCGGCGACGACGAGCGAGGCGACCATCACCGAGGCCGACGTGCAGCGCGCCATCGAGGCCCTCGAGCCGCTCGGGTGCGGGTACGCCATCCTGTCGGTCGCCGGCAAGAAGGTCGTGCGCTGCAGCCCGGGCGGGCTCGACCGCGACTCGCTCGTCGTCGTCGAGGCGGCGTCGGCCAACGGGCGCGGCGTCGTCACGCGCGACGACGTGCAGGCCTTCACGGCGCGCGTCGAGGGCGCCGTCCCCTGGGACCTCGACCGGGTCGAGCGCGCGCTCGACAAGGCGCTCATGGACGACGGCATGGTGTGGCTCGACGAGCAACCTGGGTCGTCCACGCGCGAGTACTACGCCCTCGGCCTCTTCGTCCTCGAGTAGATGTGCGCGAGCGGTTCCTTCTTGGTGCGTCCTCCTCTCGCTCTCTCCCTTGTGCCCCTCGTGCACGGCCTCACGCCTGTCTCACGCTCTCGCAGACGTACCCCTCCCGCCGTACCCACCCTGTTGTTGCAACACTAGCCGTCGTCGTCTTCCTCCCACCGGCTCGCGAGCTCTGCGCCGCCGGCTCGGCTCTTCGCTCCTGCTTCGCTTCCGGCTCGCTCGTTCCTTCGAGCCTGCAGAGTATGCCGGGCTCACGAGACCTTGCCGGGCTGGTTGTGCGAGCGAGAGAGCGCTGACGAGCGCGCGAGCGCAAGCCGCGGCTCGGAAAGGTCGAGGCCGGCCTCGCTTCGGACGGAACGGTTCTCGCAGCTCTGGCTTACGAGAGGTCGAGCGACGAGTCTGTCCGAGACCGTTCCTGTGGCTGTCGAAGACAGCGAGCGCGAGAATCCGGGCCGACCGGTCACTCCGGCAGTCGTGCGCCGCGGCGCGGGGAGCCGACTCCGCCTCGCGCTCTCGCCCTTTGCTCTCTCGCTCCTCCTCCTCTCTCACTCAGCACACACACGACCATGTCCGGCCTCATCTCGTCCACCATCGACTCGATCCGCGGCACGGGCAAGAGCAAGCTCCTGCGCAAGAGCCCCGACGATGGTGCGCCGCCCCTCCGCTCCCTCCCCCACCGGCATCGCTCGCAGCCTCGACGGCACCCCGCTGACCCTGCTGTAACTAACTGCACGCAGTCGTCATCACCATGGCTGCCCGCACGCCCATGCAGCGCGCGCGCAAGGGCGGCTTCAAGGACATGAGCGTCCAGGAGCTCCTCATCGCCTTCTTCAAGGTGCGCCGGCATCCCCTCGCCCTCCCTGTGCGGTCCCATGCTCATGCCCATCGTGTCCGCAGACCGCCATCCCCGAGATGAAGATCGACCCGGCCCTCATTGGTGACATCACCGTCGGTGCGTCCTTGTCCTCCTCAAGCTGCTGCCGCCACTTCGACCTCCTCGAGCTGACCCCGACTTGCTCCTGCAGGCACCGTCCTCCCGCCCAAGGCGCCCTACGACGCTCGTGCAGCGGCTCTCGCGGCCGGCATCCCCGACACGGTCCCGCTCCAGATCATCAACCGGTGCGTGCGCTCTCCCTCCTCCCCTCCGAGCGACCTCGCTGACTCCTCGCTCGTCCCTCGCTCGCAGCTTCTGCTCGTCGGGCCTCATGGCCGTCTCGCACGTCGCTGGCCAGATCCGCAACGGCGAGATCGACATTGGCTTCGCCGTCGGCTTCGAGAGCATGAGCGCGACGTGCGTCCTCGTCCTCCTCCTCGCTCCCCTCTCGACCGCAGCTGACTCTCCTTTCCCTCCTCGCAGCCCGGACCGGGTGCGTCCGACTCTGAGTGCCGAGATCGTTGAACGCTGCTGACGCTTTCGCTCCTGCAGGGCGCCGACAACTTTGCCGAGGAGGTCCTCAACCACCCGGTCGCCAAGGACACGCAGTACCCGATGGGCTGGACGTCCGAGAACGTCTCGAAGGGTGCGTCCCTCTCTCCTCCTTGTCCTCATCTGCAAGACGCAGTGACTAACGCCGCCCCACCCGCTCGACAGACTTCAACATTTCGCGCGAGCGCATGGACGAGCTCGCCGCCATCTCGCAGCAGCGCGCCGCCCAGGCCCAGGCGTCGGGCCTCTTCGACAAGGAGATCCTTCCGATCGAGTCGCTCCAGCTCCCCTCGACGCCCGCAGCCGCCGGCGGGCCGACGCCGCAGCGCACCAAGGTCCTCGTCACCAAGGACGACGGCATCCGCCCGGGCACGACCAAGGAGGCGCTCGGCAAGATCCGCAAGGCGTTCCCGCAGTGGGGCAACGGCACGACGACGGGCGGCAACGCGAGCCAGATCACGGACGGCGTCGCCGGCGTCCTCCTCATGACGCGCCGCCGCGCCGAGGAGCTCGGGCTCGAGATCCTCGGCAAGCACGTCGCGACGTCGGTCGCCGGTCTCCCGCCGCGTATCATGGGCATCGTGCGTCGCTTTTCCTCCTTGTCGTCCTCGCCGTGTGCGGCAGGAACTGACTCGCTCTTCCTCGTCGTCCGCAGGGCCCCACCGTCGCCATCCCCAAGGTCCTCGAGCGCTGCGGCATCTCCAAGGACGACGTCGACCTGTGGGAGGTCAACGAGGCGTTCGCGAGCATGCTCGCGTACTGCATCGACACGTTCGGGCTCCCGCACGACAAGGTCAACGTCAAGGGGTGCGTACTCTCTCTCTCTCTCCTCGAGCTTGTTCTCCTTCACGCTCCGAGTCTGACCCTCTTGCACCTCCTCCTCTCGCAGTGGTGCCATCGCCCTCGGCCACCCTCTCGGCTGCGTGCGTCCTCGCTCGCCCTTTCTTTTCGCTCCTCGAGCCTTCCACTGACTCGCTCCTCTTTCCTTCCACAGACCGGCGCCCGCCAGGTCGCGACCGGCCTGCACGAGATCCGCCGCCGCGGCGGCAAGATCCTCGTCACGTCCATGTGCATCGGCCTCGGTGCGTCCTCTCTCTCCCCTTCCGCCTCCTGCCTTTCTTTGTCCTCGGCCTTGCTGACGCTCGTTCCTCTCTCCCTCGTGCGCGCAGGCATGGGTGCCGCTGCCGTCTTCGTTGCCGAGTAGGCTCTTGTACCCTTGTCCTTGTCCTCGACCCTTTGCATTCGAATCTGTGCGCAGTGCTCGAGCCGAGTGAGCGAGAGTGAGTGAGCGAGCTGGCGAAAGAGCAGGAGAGCGGCAGCTGGGCGCGCAGGACGAGCGCAGCTCTGCTCGAGACCGGCTTGCTCTGCGGCTGCGATACGTAGCGCACGCGCGCGAGACGAGCGAGAAGAAAGCTCAGGAGAGGTCCGTGCGCTCGTGCGGCCGACGGTCTCCTCGCTCGCTCGATCTTCTCAAGCTGCGATGGCATCTCGTGCTGCGCCTGCTGCGAAGCTGGAGCTCTCGCACCTGATCGAGCTCGCCCTGCCGTCGGCAGTGCTCAAGAGGGCTCCGGGAGAGCGCGATAGCGTGAGCCGAGCAGAACGGCATTTGCGCGCGAGGGTGAGCTCGCTGAGCGCAGCTTCCTTCGAGAGCGGTGCGAACACGCTCTGCGATTGCGAGGTAGAGCTCGACCGACTGCGACGAAGAGCTCGACGAAGCCAGGCGAGCGAGCACAGCGCTTCTCGAGAAGCGCACGGACCTCGTCCGGCCGTCCACCTCCTCCTTCGCTCGAGCTTCTCGGCTGCAGATGGCACCTCCTGCTGCACCTGCTGCGATGCTCTGCCTCTCTCATGTCTTCGAGCTCGCTCTCTTGTTGACTCGGCTGCCGTCGTCGGCCTCGCTGCCTTACTCCTGCTCTCGAAACTCCTCGAGCAAGCGGTCTCTCGCAGCAGCACAGCAAGCGGTCTCTCGCAGCAGCACGAGTCGACGAGGGGGGGCACAACTGGAGAAGTCTATCGACACGACACGAAAGGGGAGAGGGGGGTAAGGGTATTCTAGCTAAGCTGCTCGACTAGTCCTTGTGGATCTCGACGCCCTTGCCGGCGCCGCTGCGAGAGGGAGGAGGAGGAGAGTGGGGTCAGCGAGCGCGCTCTGCGGCGAGAGGGCTTGCGCGCGAGGTAGTGCTGCAGTGAATCGTGTTCGAGCGCGAGCCAAAAGGGGCGAGGGGAAAGAGAATGTGTTGCTCGGGCGCAGGAGGAAGGACAAAGTCGCTCGGGGAGAGCGCTGAGGAAGAGAAGGGGGCGGAGGAGGGAACGTCGACGTACAGGGCGTCCTTGATGGCTCCATAGAGGAGGAACTGACTGCTGACGAGGCCGGCCGTCATGAGCTGCGGTTGAGAAGAGACGGTCGAGGCGAGTTTCGGGGAGGAGGGAGAGGATGGCTCAGTAAGTCGCCGTCCTTGCGCAAAGGCGCCGTCACTGAAGGTAGGCGAGACGAAGACGCACGATACGAGGCCCGAGACCGGCAAAGAGCCCGAGCGGGCCCGCCTCCTTGGCGAGGCGCACCAGCTTCACGCTCGCGCTGCCCTTGCCGCCCTCGCCCTTGTTGATGCGGCTGCGCGGTTCGAGGGAGCACGTCAGCGGGCGATGCAGAGCGTGCGTGAGCGAGAGGACGCACCTGAGGAGCGTGTCGGCGGGCTGCGAGAGGACGGCGGCGGCCACACCCTGTTTCGTGCGCACGGACCTGTCAGCCTCAAAAGGGCTCGAGGCGAATCGGTTCGAGAGAGAGAGAACGAGCGACGCACCGCAGTGATACCGCAGCCGAGCGTGATGCCCGTCTGCTCGGTCGCCGTCAGGTTTGCGCGCTTGGTCTCGCTCATCTGCTTGTAGACGGCCTCGTGCGCGAGCTCGTTGACGAGGAACTGGCCGACGGCATCTGCGGACGATCGACGGCCGAATCAGCTCTCGTACGACTTGACGAGAAAGGGAGAGGCAGAGGCAGAGAAAGAGAACGCACAGGGGATCTGCTTGGCGAGGATCGGGACGAAGCCAGCGTACAGCTCGCGGAAGCCGCCCTCGGTCGCCATGCGCTTGAAGCCCGTCGCGAGGTTGGTCGCGTACTTGCGGTCGCTGACCATGCGGATCCGGACGGCCTCGGCGGGCGTGAGGAGGATGTCGGCGAAGAACTCGGCGATGGCGGCGCCGCCGAGGTAGATGGCGGTGCGGTGCTCGACGGCGGCCTCGTAGCTGCCCGCCATGTTGGCAAGCTGCCCCTTGAAGTACTCGTACAGCATGAACTTGCTGCCCCCCTGCAGGAAGTAGCCGACCGCGGTCGAGCCAAAGCCCGTAGCGAGGCCGCGCAGACCCTCCTCGGCGATGATGCTGCGCCCGGTGCCGACCATGCCGAGCTTCTTGAGCTGCGGCTCGAGCTGCGTGGGTCTAAGAGTCAGCTCATTGTCCTGACGAGGGTGTCGGTGTAGTTGGAGAGGCGGCGCACCTGCGGGGAGGGAGCAGGGTCAGCTCGAGAGCGCGACGAGGACGAGCGCGAGAGGCGAGCGCACCTGCATGCGGGTCTTGACGACGTCGATGGGGACCATGCCGCCGTGCGACAGGATGCAGCATGCTGCTCCCGAGGCGAAGAACTTGGCGTAGCTGCGGCGAGGGCGAGCGCGAGGTCGAGTACGTCGAGGGGGGGTGAAGGAGGGAGGAGGGTCAGCGAGGGGAGTTCAAGGGGGAGCGTCTGCCGCTGTGCTGCTAGCTACTGAGCCCTCAAGCTGCCCTGCGAGCTGGCACAGGTGTCCTGAGCCGAGGAGGGAGCCAGAGGGCCGGCCAAAGAGTGATCGAGCGGACGAGGAGAGATGAGGGACGCACTCGACGCCGGTGAGGTTGGGCAGCTCAGGGATCGCAGGCGACATCTTGAAGAGCAGGCTCGAGCTGTCGAGGCGGCAAGCAGCAGTGTAGGACGCGAGGGGAGAGCTGGAAGCGGGTCCAGAGGTCGAGTTCGGTCACCGTCATGCCGAGGGTGCGCAGATCCGCTTTCGGACGGAGCGAGCCCGTGAGCCGGCGCGCGCGCGCAGAGGACAGACGTACAGATTGCACAGCTGAACAAGGACATACTACGACACGAGAGAGAAGCAGGAGACAGTCGCGCACGGCCCGCCGCTTCGGCCTCACGATGCCCGCTTCGCCGCCGCACCGCGCTCCTTGGCCGCCTTCTCCTTGCGGTATTCGGCGACAGCGACGCCCGTGCGGGCCTGCAGGCGCTTGAAGAGCGCGGGCCGGTACCCGAGCGCGAAGAGGACCTCGAGCCAGACGAAGAAGACTGCGAGGACGACGCTTTGCAGGAGAGAGTCGAGGAGGGCGGGCGCACGGCCCTCGAACTGCGCGAGGGAGTCAACGAAAGCTCGTCGAGGGGTCAGGAGCGAGAGAGGAGGACGCACAGCGCCGTGACCGATGAATTGGGCGATCCAGCTCGCGACGTGCGCGACGGCGGCGTACTTCATCGCCGCGTCGTGGTGGGTCGAGTACAGGACGTTCGAGTAGTGGCCCATGGCGAGCAGGATCGGCGCGTAGAGGAGCTGCGAGCGTCGTCGAGCGTCAGCTCGGCGAAGGAGGCTCGCGCAGGAGAGGAGGGAGGAGACGCACCCCGGCGACGGGCTCGAGGAGGACGAAGTACGAGGCATTGGCCGCAGCCCACAGGAAGGGGAAGGTGAGGTCGATGCCGAAGTGATGGCCGAGAAGGTCGACGTTGAAGTGGGCGAGCGACTTGGCGGCGCCGGGGATGCCATGTGCGAGGACAAGGGCCGAGGCGAGGATGGTCGGGACGCAGACGACGTGGATGAGGACGTTCTTCGTGTTGGTGTGGTACGAGGCCTGTGTGCGCGTTCGAGAGGAGTCAGCTGCCTGCAGCCTACGCTCGTCGGGCGTTGTGGCCCTCCCCGAGGTGCCGCCGGCGACCGGCGACAGCTCGCCCTCCCGCCCTCCTCGAGCTGCGCCCTTGCCGTCGCTTCCACCAGCTCAGAGTACCGACCCCGGCTTGGTGCACGACAGCCGGCGGGCCTGAGAGACCTGAGGTGCCGGTGGAAAGGCGGCGAAGCGGTTGCGGGCGCCGAAGTGGGGGAGGAGGTGGCGAGGGACCGAGGCGGCGAGGGAGCAGGCTCACGTAGAAGCTGAACTGGTCCTCGAGGTTGAGGAGCTTGGAGCGGGCCATCTTGTCGAGGAAGAGGAGAGCGAGGACGGCAAGAGAGCGAGCCGGCAACCAGGTTGCTTCTCGACCAACACCATGCTCCGCACAGCAGCGTCGAGCCTGGCCAGGGCGGCCTTGCACAAGCCATCACTACTACCAGCAGTCTCACACGCCCGACCCGCCTCTCGCCTCGCGCGGCGTCGCCGTTCGCACCCAGCCCCTCCTCCTCCTCCCTCATCTCCTCCTCCCTCGACCGCAACACCGCCCGCCGCTCGTCCCGACGAGCCAGCGCTGTCACAAGCTCCAGTCGTCCAGGAGCCGCCTCCTCCACCGGCGCAAGCCACCGTCGAGGTCCCGCACGATGCGGACGGCGTCATCGACCGCTCGAGCGGCACCTGGGTCGAGCCGCTCAAGGCCCTCCTGTCGCAGCCCTCGATCGTCGTCGCGCGCCAGCTCGAGCCCCTCAACATCTTCCTCGGCTTCGAGCAGGCCAACAAGTACCAGCTCCACGCGCCCGACGGCGCCGTCCTCGGCTACCTCCTCGAGGAGGAGACGTCGGTCGTCGGCACCATGTCCCGCCAGCTCTTGCGCACCCACCGCCCCTTCCGCGCCCTCGTCATGAGCCCCGCAGGCGACGTCCTCCTGCGCATCCGCCGCCCCTTCTCGTGGATCAACTCGCGCATCTACGTTTCGACCCCGACCTCGGCGTCGATCACGTCGGCGAGCGACGCCAAGGACGAGCTGCAGCGCCTCGACGCGCCGGGAGCTCCTCCTGCGCCGACCGCCCTCGCGACGACGGCGCGCGCGCCCGAGGCCGACGACCAGGGCGAGGTCATCGGCGAGACGCAGCAAGAGTGGGCCCTCATGCGCCGGCGCTACAACCTCTTCCTGCGCCGAGGCGGCCCCGACGGCGACGGCGACGGCGAGTTCGACCAGTTCGGGCGCATCGACTCGGGCTTCCTCGCGTGGGACTTTACCGTCCGCGACGAGGCCAATGCGCCCATCGGCAAGATCGACCGCAACTTTGCCGGCTTCGGCCGCGAGCTCTTCACCGACACGGGCCAGTACGTCCTCCACTTTGAGGGCGTCGTCGACGAGCTCGCTGCGCGGCTCGAGGGCCCCGACAAGCCGGCGGGCTTGCTCTCGAGCGGCGCGTCCGTCCCGGCGCCGGCGGCAAGAGGTGCGCAGGGCACCGCCGTCGAGCCCGCCGCGACGGCATCTTCCTCGTCGGCGTCGAGCATCGCCGTGTCGCAGGACCTCGCGCTCGCCGAGCGCGCACCGGCGCTCCCGCTCGACCATCGAGCTGTCCTTCTCGCCTCGGCCGTCAGTGCGTCTCTCTCTTCTCTCTGTCTCTCCACGTCGCGCATCGTGCTTGCTGTCGACGTCTCGATGATCCACGAAGCTGACACTCTCCCCCTCTCCCCCTCCCCTCTCCTCCCCTCCCCCCTCTCCCCCTCCCCCCTCCTCCCCCTCTCTTCTCCGCGACCTCTCGCCCATCCCCTCCCGCTCGCGCACCCTCCTCGCTCGCCAATAATCGCAGCGATCGACTTCGACTACTTCACGCGCCAGCGCGGCGGCCTCCTCGGCGGCGGCGGCGGCATGTTCATGCCCATGCCCATCGGCGGCTTCGGCGGAGGGGCGGCTGAGGGCGCCGAGGGAGGCGAGGGCGCCGAAGCCGGGCGCGTCCAGGGCGAGGGCGAGGACGGCCCGCTCCCGTCGAGCGAGCGCGACCCGTCTGAGCCAGAGTACGGCTCGGGCTCGCTGCGCCCCGGGTCGGACTCGGAGTTCGCGCCCGAGGACGACGTGATGCGCGACCCGTGGGCGCAGGACCCGCCCGCAGAGGAGGAGGCTGGAACGTGGGGGTGGAGCGACCTGTTCGACATTGACGGCGATGGCGGAGGAGGAGGAGGGGACGGCGGTGGGGACTGGTAGTCGAGGAGGACCTTGTTGTCGTAACGCACCGCTCTTTCTCTCACTCGGTCGTGCCCGCAGAGAGGAGAGTCGCTCGATAGCAGGTCTTATTTTCACGTCGTCGCTGCTCCTCGCGCTCGTGCTACAGCTCAAGAGAGAGAGGCGCTCGCTCTAGCCGGCCTTCCAGTAGCAGATGTCGCCGTCGAGGACCTCGTACGTCTTGCCCTTCTGCTGCTGCTTGCCCGCCTGTTCATCGGTGCGCCGTGAGGTGTCAGGGAAGGCGCTCGGAGAGGTGGGACGGCGAGAGAAGGGAAGAGAGGACGCACCGCCTTGACGGCGCTCTCCGACTTGTACTCCTGCAGGTCCGAGAACTGCATGATCTCGCCGCAGACAAAGTTCTTCTCAAAGTCGGTGCTGCGGGCGGGCGAGGGCAGGGTGAGCGAGTTGCGCGGCGAGGAAGAGGACGAGGAGGGAGAGCGAGGACGCACTGGATGACGCCGGCCGCCTTGGGTGCGGGGAGGCCCGAGCGGATGGTCCATGCGCGGACCTCGTCAGGGCCGCACGTGAAGTAGTGGATGAGCTGCACGTAGAGGACGAGGTAAGAGGGAGAGGGATCGAGGGAGAGAGCGAGTCAGTCCCGGCGTCGCTCGAGCGCACGGACCCGCTGAAAGAGAGTGAGAGGCGACGCACGTTGAGGCTCTGGTACCCGATCTTCATGATCTTGCCGATCTGGCTCTGGGTGCCAATCTTCTCGAGCTCGCCCTTGAGGCCCGCCGCGTCGTCGGCAAACTCCATCGCGAGGCGCTCCTCGAGCGCGACCGAGAACGGGATCAAGAGGTCGCCCGGCGCGTTCTCGTCGATCCAGGCCTTGATCTTGGGCAGCCACTTGTTCTTCTTGCGGATGTAGTCGCGCTCCGACAGGTTGACGAGGTACGTGACGGGCTTGGCCGTGAGGAGCATGAGGTCGTTGATGACGTCGATCTGCGAGCACGCGCGCACAGCGTCAGGCTCTTCTTCTTGAGTCGGGTCGCACACAGAGAAGGAGAGGGGCAGCGCACCTCCTTGTTCGACCAGGTGCCCTTGCGGACGTCCTTGTCCGCCTGGAGGAGCTCGAGGACCTTGCAGACCGTGTCCTGCGCGCAGCTCGAGCCTCTCGTCAGCGCCTCGCTCGACGAGCGGGCCGAGAAGAGAGCGAGGAGGGACGCACGTATTCCTCCTTGAGCGCCTTGTCGCGCAGGTTGGCCGTGCCCGTCGCGCCGCGGAGCGTCTTCTTGAGCGCGTCGGCCTTCTTCTCGACCCACTCGGCGTCCTTGAGGCTGTTTCGGCGGGCAGAGCATCAGCGTGCGGGTCTCGGTGATGCACGAGAGCGTCGAGGAGGAGGAGCAGGACGCACCGAAGCTCCTGCGAGATGATGCTCATGTCGCGGACCGGGTCGACGTCGCCCTCGACGTGGATGACCTCGGCGTCATCGAACGCACCTGCACGAGCACGCACTCGTCAATACGATCCTTACCGCGCGACGGCAAGGGAGAAGGAGGGGGAGAGGGACGCACGGATGACCTGGAAGATGCCGTCGACGGCGCGCACGTTGGCCAAGAAGTTGTTGCCGAGGCCGGCACCGGTCGAGGCGCCCTTGGTGAGACCGGCGATGTCGACGCAGGTGAGGAAGGCGGGCACGACCGACTTGGGCTTGTACAGGTCGACGAGCCAGTCGAAGCGCTCTGCGGGGCGGAGCATCAGCGTCGGCTCTGTGCGGTGCGAGGGCGAAGAGCGGGCAGGACGCACCGTCAGGGACCGAGACGCGGGCCTCCTCGGGCTCGATGGTGGCGCTGCGGGCACGAGGGAGAGGGTCAGCGAGCAGTCGAGGCGAAGGAGAGACGAGCGAGCGAGACGCACTAGGGGAAGTTGGCGACCTTGCCGAGGTCTGTGCGTCGTCGGTCCTCGTGCAGGGTCAGCTCGCCGTACTCGTCGAGGCTAGCCCAGTAGAAGGAAGAGCGAGACGACGCACCGCAGCGCGACATGATGTTGAAGAGGGAACTCTTGCCGACGTTGGGCATGCCGACGATGCCGATCTGGAGGTTGTTGCTCGGGCGGCCGAGCATGGCCTTCTTCTCCTGCAGGGAGTAAACATGCGCGAGAGCGAGGCGCAGGAGGTCAGCGAGGTGTTGCTCGACGGGTGCAAGGCGAGGAGAGATGGGAGAGGGAGAGCTCACGGCGACGACCTCTGCGGGCGAGTAGGGCGGGGGGGTCAGCGCGGTGCACGGTACAGGCTGCAGGGCAGAGGAAGATGGACGCACTCTTGGGCGGCATGGCGGCTTTGGAGCGGCGAGCGGCGGGGAGCGAGGGCGAGATGGAGAAGCTCCGGGTGAAGGTGCGGCAGAGGGTCGGTCCCTGGCGGTGGGCAGAGAGGACGAGGAACGACGTTGTTGCTGGACTGGGCACCTGGCTGGAGAGGCAGGAGTAGGCTAGCGGGCGACGAGAGGAGGACCAGACGGGACTCGGCCGCCAGCGACCACTTTCTCGACGACCGACGACGACGACGACCGGATCTCGCTTTCGTCTCTAGCACTCGCTCTCTCGCTCTGAGCTGGACATGCATAGACTCGGACGAAAGATTGCAAGCAGCGCTACAACATGGAGACATCGAGAACGAGCCAACCTGCGGAGGGGGAGGTCCGAGAGTCAGCGCTCTGCCCCCTCGAGCTCCTCGCGAACTGCTCCTCCTGCTCCGTCCAGCGCGTGCAGCACCCGCATGCCCTCGCAGAGACCCTCGCCGCGCACAAAGGCGCGAAAGAGGGCCTCAGGCCGTCAGAATAGACTCGAATCCATCAGCTCGCCAGACGGTCGAGCGGTTTCGAGGCCGCTCGCCATGGTGCCTGGCGATGCGATCAGACGGCACTTCCTAAAAACGAGATATTCTCTCATCATCCGACATGGCGAGGGCGGGTGCGGTACGGTGCGACTGGGGGCGAGGGGAGAGGGAGGGGCGAGGGGGACAGGAAGACGCACAGGACGAGCGAGGGCGGCGGGCGGGTGCCGAGGTCGCGCTGGCGAGAGCTTGAGGTTCGAGTCGAGCTGGCGAGCGTCGTGCTAGAGGTCGTGGTCGAGTCGCTGTCGGAAAGCGGAGGGACGAGGTCGGCTGGTCGACGACGGCGAGCGAGAGGCTGCAGCGGGTGCAGCTAGGTCCCTCGGCAGCCTGAGAGCCTCGTAGGCTCTGCTGCAGTCCGCTCGAGCGAGGTTGAGCGGTCGCGAGGTGGTGGAAGGAGGGCGAGAGGCCGGTGCAAAAGGTGCGGGCGAACGAGCGCGCCGACCTCGCATGCACTCGCTCTCGAGGTCGCTCTCTCGCTCAAGAACCAGCAGAGCACTCTCGCTAGGAGCTCTCCAGGCTAGGGCCGGCAAGAAAGAGCACGAAACGGAGCCAGAAATTACAAGAGACCGGTCGAAGAGAGCTCTCCCTCCTGCTCGTCACCTCCTCCTCCTTCTCCTCGAGACGCCTGCGTGCGCCCTTCTGCAGCTTAACGGTCGACCTCGCCGAACACGAGGTCCATGGTGCCCTGCGGGAGAGGGTGGGCGAGCGTCAGTGCTGCCGCGCGGGAGCGAGGGACGAGTGCGAGAGAGCGAGAGTGGGGGCGAGGAGCGAGGACGCACGATGATGGTGACCATGTCCGGGAGCCACGAGCCGCGAGCCATGAAGTCGGCGCCGGCAAGGTGAGCGAAGCCGGGCGCGCGGATCTTGCAGCGGTACGGGCTGCGAGCGCGGAGAGGACAGTGCGTCAGTGCGCGCTCACTACATGATCGCCGAGGAGGCTCGCTCGAGAGGGGCTACTCGAGCCGCTCTGCGACGCGCCTCGAGGTGTCGAGAGGGAGAGAGCGACGCACCGGTTCGAGCCGTCCGAGACGAGGTAGACGCCCATCTCGCCCTTGGGCGCCTCGATGGCCGAGTAGGTCTCGCCGGGCGGGACCGAGTAGCCCTCCGAGAAGAGCTTGAAGTGGTGGATGAGCCTGCGAGCGACGAGGACGAGGGCGTCAGCGAGAGCTCGGGCGAGAAGAGCACCTCGAGAGCCGGACGACGACGACAACGACGAAGGCGAGAGGGGACGCACGACTCCATCGACTCCTTCATCGACGCACGGGGCGGCGGCACGATCTTGTGGTCGTCGACCTTGATCTGGCCGGCGGGCATCTTCTCGAGGCACTGGTAGATGATGCGGAGCGACTGGCGGAACTCCTCGACGCGGCACAGGTACCGGTCGTAGCAGTCGCCGTTCTTGCCGACGGGGACGTCAAACTCGACCTGGTCGTACGCGTCGTACGGCGCCACCTTGCGGATGTCCCACGGGATGCCCGAGCCGCGGAGCATGACGCCCGAGAACGAGTAGTCGAGCGCCTGCTGCGCCGTGACGGGGCCGACGCCGACCGTGCGCTGCTTCCAGATGCGGTTGCCCGTGACGACCTCCTCGATCTCGTCGACGCGCTGCGAGAAGGCCGTCGCCCACTTGTAGATGTCCTCGAGGAGGCCGTGCGGGAGGTCGTACGCGACGCCGCCCGGGCGCACGTACGCCGCGTGCAGGCGCGCACCCGACACGCGCTCGTAGAACTCCATGAGCTTCTCGCGCTCCTCGAAGCCCCACAGGAAGGGCGTCAGGGCGCCGACGTCTGCGCGCGAGAGAGAGGAGGTCCAAGGGTCAGCGGCGGCTCGTCCACGTTGGCGCGGTCGGCAGGAGAGAGGGGGACGCACCCATGGCGTGGGTGAGGACGGCCATGAGGTGGTTGAGAATGCGCGTGATCTCGCCGAACAGGGTGCGGATCCACTTGGCGCGCTCGGGGACCTCTGCGAGTCGGGTCGGGGAGTCAGCTCTGGCTCCTCGAGACGGGCAGGAACGAGCGAAAGAGGGACGCACCGATGTTGAGGAGGTTCTCGACGGCGCGAGAGTAGCACAGCTCGTTCGTCATCATCGAAACGTAGTCGAGGCGGTCGAAGTAAGGCAGGGCCTGGGTGTAGTTCTTGTACTCGATGAGCTTCTCGGTGCCGCGGTGCAGGAGGCCGATGTGCGGGTCCGAGCGGAGGATCTCCTCGCCGTTGAGCTCGAGGATGAGGCGCAACACGCCGTGCGCGGCCGGGTGCTGAGGACCGAAGTTGAGCTGCAGGGGCGAGGGGGCGAGGGTCAGCTGAGAGCTCGTAGCGTGCGTGCTCGGTCGAGGAGGGGCGTGACGCACGGTGAAGTGGCGCATAGCTGTGGGAAGGAGGCATCAGCTGAGGCTCAGGCAGAGCCCACGAGCCCGGAGAGACCGGCTCGAGGGGATGAGGAGGAGGAGGACGGCGACGACGCACCACCGGCGGCACCCTGCGATCGGGGAAGCGAGAGGGGGTGGGATAGAGTCAGTAAAGGCGTCTGGAAGGATTGGCCGGGCGCCTTTGCCGCATAGGCGCGCCAGAACCTCTTTCGAGGCTACGGCACGCTGTGGTGGACCGTTTGGGCTGAAACTTGGCTCACCTTCTCGCGCTCGTGCAGGATTTCGTGAGCCGTCTTGGCATGGAGGTCCTCGACCGTCGTGTACTCGCCAGAGCGCAAGGGGCGAGCTGCCTCGGTGGCGAGGCCGCGAGCGATGAGGGAGGGCGACGACGAGGCGACGGGGCGGGCGAGGCCCGCGAGAGGACGCAGTGACCGGCTGAACATGGCTGTTGAGGGCTGTGGCGGCGTGCGGTGGGCTAGGCTGGCGAGCGCGCGAGAGCCTGCGATGCGGAGGAGCGAGGAGAGGGCGTCGGCGAGTGAGATGGCAGCGAAGGGGGACGGCGACGGCGACACGCTCAGTCCTCCTCTGGTCCGAGCGTGCGCGGGCTGACCGGCTCAGAAAAGGGTTCATCGGCTGCAGTAAAGCCAGCGAAAAACGCTCAGTGCGCCAGGGCGAGAGCGAAGTCGGCTGCACGAGCGGCGAAAACGAGAGCTCGCTCCGAGCGCGTCTGTTGGAGAGCTGCGCGGCTCCAGGCGGTCCTGTACTACTTCACTCAGAGCTCGAACAGCGGTGCAGCTCTGCCCACCCGAGCCAACGCGTCGTTCCCACCTCGTTGCAACACCTCGCCCGCTCGTCCGCAGCCTCTCCCTCGTCCCTATCTCCCTCGCCGCCGCCCGCTCTACACGGCCCGCACAGCGCGTCCAGCACAGCACCTCGAAGCACACGTCGCGCCCGCCCCACCGCCAAGCACGATGCGCCTCGCCTCTCCTCTCCTCGTCGGTGCCGCGTTGGCAGCCCAGCTCCACCTCGCCCTCGCCGCGACCAACCACTGCAAGCTCGAGGGCGCATCTATCGGGTCCTTCGATCTTTCGCCGCTCCGCAACAAGAAGCGTGCGTCCCATCTCTCGCCGCCGCGGAGGAGGGAACCCGTCTCGGGTGCTCCACATCCTCCCTCGCTTGCGTGCTGACCCCTCTCTGCTTGCCTTGCTGCGCAGACGACTACACGGCGACGAACCCTGACGGCGGCGCCGTCAGCCTCAACTTCTGCGGGCCCGTCTCGTCCGACGAGTCTCCTGCCGAAGGTGAGCCCCGCCTTTCCTCAGCCTTGTCCGGGACAGCGAGCGGCAGGGCGACGAGCGCTGACGAACACGCCCCTCGACGCAGCTGCGCAGAACTATGGCGCCTACATCGAGGATTCGCGCGGCGGTATCTCGCTCGGGTGCGTCCGCGTACTCCTCGCTCCTCTTGCGCAGCCTGCTCAAGCTCTGGCGGCAGCGTCTCTTCTTGCGCCGAGCTGACTCCTTCCACCCTCTCGTCTTTACAGCGAGTCGTCCAACAAGCTCTCGCTGCACAACGGCCAGCTCTCGGTCACGTACAAGAACGGCGCCGATTGCCCCAACTCGAACGCCCGCCGCTCGAGCCTCATCTACCTCCAGTGCGACAACTCGTGGACGTCCGACAACAAGGTCACCCTCATCGACTCGCTCGACGACTGCGTCTACTTGTGCGTCCGCGGCTGCTCTCGTCCTCGCTGACCGCCGACGCTGACCCTCCTCGCCGATCGCACCGCACAGCTTCACGATGAAGACGCCGTACGCCTGCCCGACGTCCGGCGGCTTCTTCAGCGCCATCTGGGGCGTCTTCGTCTTGTGCGTTCCCTTGTCTTGCTCGGTGCCGGCCTGCGAACGGGCCTCGTCCTGACCTGCCCTTCATCCCGCCGCGCAGCATGTTCTGGCTCTCGATCGTCATCGGCGGCGCCTTCTTCCTCTACCAGCGCTTCGCCGGTGGTAACCGCGGCGGTCGCACCCTCGGCGGCGGCGAGTCGGGCGGCGTCGGCGGCGCAGTCGGGTTCGCCAAGGACATGCTCGTCGTCGGCGGCATTGTGCGTCTCTCTCTCCCCCTAGAGCGTCCTCTTCTCCAGTACCGCTCTCTACTGACGCTCTTTCTCCTTCCTCGCTCCCGCAGTGGGTCATTGACACGGCGCAGAACGCCTACCACGCCCTCGCCTCTCGCCGCGACGCTCGCGCTCAGTCGGCCTACCAGTACGCCTACGAGCCCGCGCCCGCCGCCGCCCGTCCTGCCTCGTCGCAGCCCGACTACTCGTCCGGCGCCTGGAAGTCGTCCACCGTCGGCTCGACCGGCGCACCGCCGCCGCCGCCGGCCAAGAGCAGCTCGCCGCAGCCCGGGCAGCACAACCCGCTCGCCGGCGGCGGGAGCCTGCTCGAGGACGACGAGGACGACGAGGAGGATGCGCTCGCGATGCCGGGCACGCAGGGCAAGGGCGCGCAGCTCGTCTGAGCGGGGCGGTGCGGTTGTTCGAAGGGACGGTCGGTCGAGGATAGGGGAGCCCGAGTCGGGCGGGGAGGGGCTCGTTCCGGGCAGTACATCGGTCAGCGCAAATGCATTCGCAGTCTCTGTTCCACACGAGAGCGTCGGGCGTCGCAGCGCTCGTCAGGAAGCTCGGCGGGCTGACCTGGAGGAGCTCGAGCGCGAGCCGTGCGCTCGCTCACCTCGTCGAGGTTTTCGCTTTGCAGCGGGTCCGGACGTACACGATGTAGTACCTCGCTCGGACTCGGCCAAAACGACGCAGGAGGTGCGCCTGCTTCGACGGCGAGCCCCCACTCGCCCGTCCCGAGGCGAGCCTCCCTTCCTCCCTCCCCTTCCTCACCACCAACCACCAGGCGCGACCAGGTGTACCTGCACCGACTCGCTACACTCTCTGAGAACCTCTGCAGCGGGACGACATCCCCTCCAGCGGCATCCTCACACCGAGACTCGTCACCCTCGCCCTCATCGGCAACTCGCCTCGAGCCCGACCTCTCTCCTCGCCAAGCGGCACAGAGCCACTCGCAAGCCAGCACAGGTGCGTTCAAGTCCCTCGCATCCTAGCCCCGCCCCTCCCTGCCGTCGTCGTGGCCCTCTCGACGCTCCCGCTGACGCGCCACCTCCCGCAGACGATGGCGACCCCTTCCTGCGTCTTCAAGCTCTACTACGACGACGGGCCGTCCCCTTCGACCCGTCGCTACGGCTACCAGGGCCCTCTCGCCCTCGAGCAGGTCTACACCGTGCGTCTCCTCCCCTCGCCCTCTCGACCCTTCCCCGCCCCCGCCTCTTCCTCCGAGACCTCCGAGTCCCGCAGCCGCAGCTCTTCCGACCACCCAGACTGACTCTCGCTCTTGCTCCACGGCAACAGGGCCTCCACGAGCGCGCCGCCCAGGTCTTCCACCTCCCGCGCAACGACATCGTCCTCTCGGTCCGCGACTCGCTCGGCAACCCCTCCCTCGCGCTCGACTCGTTCGGCGCCTTCGTCCAGCACGTGTGCGACCCGCTCGCGCAGCACCCCGAGAAGGCCAAGATCGACGACAAGAAGCGCGTCGTCCTCGGGTTCGTCGTCCAGAGCAAGGCGGCCCTCGAGCGCGCCGAGCGCCGCAAGGCCGAGTCGCGCAGGGCCGCCGCCGCCGTCGGCACCGCCGCCGCCGCTACTGCAGCCTCGATGGCCACCAAGCGCAAGGCCGAGGAGGACGCCGAGGGCGACAAGGCCCACCTCGCGCGTACCGGCCCTCGCGCGCCCCGCAAGATCGTCCCTTGCGCCGCCGCCGCCACCACCACCAAGCCGGGCTACGCGCCCAGCTACATCAAGCCGCACGTCTCGCTCGCCGACTCGCCCGTCCCGACGACCGAGGCGGCGTCGCAGACCGCCCAGCCTAAGTCGCCCGAGTCGGCGCCGGCCCGTCCGCTCGAGCCCGCCGAGTCGTGGACCGGCGTCAAGGCGCTCCTCGGCAAGTTCGTGCGCGACCTCAACTCGCACCTCGCCGACACGTTCGGCGACGAGGCGGCGCCGTTCGAGCTGCGCGAGCACTCGGCGAGCCCGGACGTCGTCATGGTCAAGGAGGAGGACGCCAAGGTCGACAAGGCGGCCGTCACGGACGAGCCGCCCAAGGTCGAGGACAAGAAGGTCGTTCACTACAGCGTGTACTGCGACTGCTGCATGGTGCGTCCCACCCTCCCCTCCTCCTGCCCCGGCGGACTCGGCTGACGGTGCTCCCTGGTCGCTCGACCTCACTTCCTCCCTGCAGAAGACGATCGTCGGCTCGCGCTTCAAGTGCGGCGCATGCAGCAACTACGACCTTTGCGACGAGTGCGTCGACGCTCGCTGCGACTTCCACCCGGCGCCGCACCACTTTGCCGAGATCGCCCGCCCGCATGCCTCGCCGGTCCCGTCGACCCGCGGCGCCCTCAAGCGCGAGCCCAAGGTCAAGATCGACGTCAAGGCCAAGCCCGAGTCCGTCGAGGAGGTCGTCAAGCCGGTCGTCCACTCGGCGACCTGCGACGTGTGCAACCGCACGATCGTCGGGACGCGCTACAAGTGCCTGCAGTGCGCCGACTGGGACTCGTGCACGGCGTGCAAGAGCGAGTTCGTCGACGAGATCCACCCGGCGCACAACTTTGTCCGCATCGACGACCCCAAGCACGTCCAGCACCGCCCCCAGCCCGACTCGCGCACGATCCACCGCAACATCATCTGCGACGGCTGCAACCAGTCGCCGCTCGTCGGCATCCGCTACCACTGCACGCACCCGGCGTGCGGCGCCAGCGGCGGCTTCGACCTCTGCTCGGCGTGCGAGTCGCTCCCGGTCCCCCTCCACCCGCACGACCACAACCTGCTCAAGATCCGCGAGCCGCTCAACCCGTTCTCCTCCACGGGTCGCACCATCGTCGAGCAGGCGACCAAGCACGCGCAGGACCTCCTCGCGCGCGCCGAGAAGGGCGCAGAGCGCCACGGCATCGTCGCCGCGCTCAGCTCGGGCCCGATCGCGAGCGTCCTCGAGTCGCTCGGCGTGCACGTGCCCGCCGCGGCGGCGCCTGTTGCGCCCGAGGTCGTCGCCGAGGCGCTCAAGGTCGTGAGCGCCGAGCTCGTCGACGGCCCGGGCGACGACAAGACGCTCGTCGTCGACCTCGACGTGTCGCAGCTCTCGGTCGAGCAGCTCAAGGGCCTGCCCGCCGAGATCCACGTCCCCGTCTCGCTCGCGACGCAGCAGGCGGGCGAGGCCGTCGAGGCTGTCGAGACCAAGCTCGCCGAGATGCAGCTCGCCGACGACCTCGAGCCCGAGGAGGCTGAGGTCGGCACCGAGGACGCCGCCTCGGAGAGCGACGACTCGTCGGCGGCGGCGGCGATGCCCGTCGCAGTCGCGCAGGACGACTCGCCGCGTGCCGTCTTCGTCACCGACATCACCCTCCTCGACGGCTCGGTTGTGCCCGCCGGCAGCGAGTTCCACAAGGTCTGGGCCGTCAAGAACTCGGGCACGACGTCGTGGCCGGCCGGCACTCGCCTCGTCCACGTCAGCGGCTTCTCGGCCAAGGTCGCCGGCGGCGCGAGCCGCGTCAAGTCGTTCGCCGTCGCCGCCGCCGCCCCGAGCGAGGTCGTTGAGGTCCAGTGCGAGTGCAAGGCGCCCGACGCCTCGGGTCGCTATATGGACTTTTGGCGGCTGTCGGCGCCCGACGGCACGCGCTTCGGCGACCGCCTGTGGGTCGACATCAGTGTCGAGGCCGAGGGCGACCTCGCCCGCTCGTCGCTCGACGGCTCGGGCTCGACCGCCGCCGGCTCGGACGGCACCATGACGGGCAGCCACCAGTCGCTCTCGTCGTCGTCGTTCGTCGCGCCGAGCCTCAACGCGGCGGGCAAGGCGGCGTCGGTCCCGCCGAGCGAGGCGCCGAGCGTCGCCTCGTCGTCGGGCGCCCACTCGCCGCGCGTCGCGCCCTCGTCGTCGGGCTTCTCGGTCCCGTCGCACCTCGCGCCGTCGTCGGCCGCCGGCAGCGAGTTCGAGTCGGTCCAGGCGGGCACGGCCTCGCGCGCGGGGAGCGAGGGCGTCTACCTCTCGGGCGACGAGGACGCTTCGTCGGACGAGGACGAGGACGAGTCGTCGGACGAGTCGAGCAGCGAGTCGGACAGCGACCTGTCGACGTCGAGCGACGAGGACGACAGCGAGGTCGAGTTCGTCCTCGTCGACAGGGCCTGAGCGCACGGGCGATCCGCTTCAGCTCTCGCCGCTCCTCTCGTCCTCCCCTCCTCGCCCCGCCGCTTAGTCTCGCCTCTCTCTGTGCCGTCCTTCTCCCTCTCTGCGGCCATTGTAGCTTCCCTCCCCTTCGCGTTCGTGCCCCCCTTGTTGAGATTCCCTTCGCGCCTTTCTTCGCCTCGTTCTCCTCCCTCCCCACTCCTCCGGGCTCTGCCCCTCTCAGCTTGGTTCTCGATCTCGAATGCAGTGCTTTCCCTGCAGACCTTGCGAGAGCCAGAGAGCGAGCGCGCCGAGTCGGCTCGTCGATCGACCTTCGCAACTTGCTGCGCTTCCTCTCGCTCCTGCCTACACCTCGCTTCCGCCCTCGCTGGCTCAGATGCCGCCTAGGTCGAGCAAGAAGCCGCGCAGGGCCCCGAGCGACACGCCCGAGCCCGTCCACCGCGCTCAAGGGCGCACCCCCTCCTCCAGCCTCGCAGCGCTCCCGGGCGACGTTCTCACTCGCATCGCTCGCTCGCTCGCCTACGACGACCTCGGTGCGTCCCTGTCAGCCTCTCTCAGAGCCCTCCAGAGCCTGCGCTGACCCGCCGCTCGCACGAACACAGTCACTTCGCCCTCGCCCGCCTCGCGCCTTGTCTCCCTCGCTCGCGCCTCCAAGGCCGTGAGCCGCGCCGTCGTCATTGTCATCAACGAGACGCTCTCGCTCAAGACCTCGACCGAGGTCGTCGAGGCGGCCAAGCTGCACAAGCCCAAGGGCGGCAAGCAGTCGGTCAAGGACGCCGGGTCGGCCAAGGTGAAGGAGGTCCGGGCGCTCGAGATCGAGTGCGTCCCGCCGTCGAGCGCACAGGTCTGGGCTCGCACTGACTCGTACTCCGCGCGACAGGCTGCAAGCCCTGTACCCGAGCCCGCCGGCGCTCTCGACCCTGCGCACCTCGTGCACGATCCTCCTCTCGCTCCGCCCGACGTCGCTCGCGTCCCTCACCCTCTCGCTCTCGGCCACTCCCGCCCCTCTCCAGCCCTTCACCGCACTCTT
>Ga0308169_10000727_pt1 | contig 43658 bp, 38 predicted proteins | sample PhyBR1_2_FD_202139 | JGI IMG/M metagenome (GOLD analysis project Ga0308169, IMG submission 202139) | Phyllosphere microbial communities from UC Gill Tract Community Farm, Albany, California, United States - DLSLSB.R1 | ecosystem: Host-associated > Plants > Phyllosphere > Unclassified | place...
AGCTCGAGGTCCTTGCGCAGCTGTTGCACGGGGCAAAGCGTCAGTGCGAGCACAGAGAGCGAGCGAGAGGAGGGAGAGGGAGAGCGGACGCACCTCGAGGCCCTTGTGCCAGCGTTTCTGGTAGCCGAGGTACTTGTGCTTGACCCTGAAGCGCTCGGTCAAGTCGGGTGGCGGTCCGAGAGTGCCGTAGCGCGAGCTGCTGGCCGGGGATGAGGGTGCCGGGGACGAAGGGTGGTGCGGGTGGTAGGCCGGTGCCGAGACCTGAGGCGGGAGGCCCTTGCCGCCGAGGGGCGGGTGCTGGTGGGGAAGGGCGGGAGGGTAAGGCGGAACTTGGGCAGGCGGGGACCAGTGGGCCATGGCGAGGTGAGGTGCGAGCTGGTGTGGTGGTCGGGGAGCGGAGCGGAGGAGGGGGAGCGAGGGGAGGTGGGCGAAGGGGGAGCACGGCGCGGCGGGTGGTCGTGCGGGGTGCGCGTGTGTGAGTCGGTGCTGTGCGCTGTGCAGGCAGCTGTGCAGCACTCTGCCGGTGTCGGCGGGAGGAGGAGAGGCCGGGCTCTCGTCCTCGTCGTCTTCGAGATCCGGCTCATCTGTCGGCTCCTCATTGTGCGCCAGCTGCGCTTGATCGGCTCATCCAACCACCCAGACCGATTCGCCACTGCAGTACCTCCCTCCTCGAACCACCCGCGCCCCGCCCCGTCTCGCCGGCAACCGCCCTTCTCCTCCTCGCTCTCGACCCTTCTTCGTGTCGCTCGCCCCGTCACCAACCGCGCCATGGACGCCTTCCCGACCTCGATCGCACCCGCCTACGGAGCACCGTACGTCCCCTCCCGCCCGGCCCCTCCCCCTCGAGCGAAACCGCGCTGAACCTCGTCCTCCTCCCCCTCCCTGCGCAACAGCTCTCTCCTCGGGCCCGGCGGCGAACCGCCCAAGCGCGCTCACCTCTACATCGGCAACCTCTCGCCTCGCGTCACCGAGTACATGCTCCAGGAGATCTTTGCCATCGCCGGTCCGTTCACACTCCTCTCGTCCTCCCTCTCTCGCGCTCGACCTTGCTCACCTTCGCATGCGTCGCGCAGGCTCGGTCCTCGGCGTCAAGATCATCCCCGACCGTTCGTTCCAGCACGGTGGCATCAACTACGGGTGCGTACCCTGCTCCTCTACAGTTCGCCCTCGTCCCGAACCTCGCCGCTGACCCTCGCTCTCTCGCGCGCAGCTTTGTCGAGTACCACGAGATGCGCTCGGCCGAGACGGCGCTCCAGACGCTCAACGGGCGGCGCATCTTCGACATGGAGATCCGCGTCAACTGGGCGTACCAGAACACGAACCTCCAGAAGGAGGACCTCACGAACCACTTCCACTTGTTCTGCGGCGACCTCTCGCCCGAGGTGACCGACTCGGTCCTCCAGAAGGCCTTCGAGGCGTTCGGCTCGCTCTCGGACGCGCGCGTCATGTGGGACATGAACACGGGCAAGTCTCGCGGGTACGGGTTCCTCGCCTTCCGCGACCGCACCGACGCCGAGCAGGCCATCAACTCGATGAACGGCGAGTGGCTCGGCAGCAGGGCCATCCGCGTCAACTGGGCCAACCAGAAGAACAACTCGGGCGGCGGCGGCGGCGCACCGCCGATGGGCGGCGCGGGAGGAGGTCACGGCGGCGGCGGCGCGAGCGTGCGTCCTCTTCCTCTCCCTCTCGCTCCATCCTGCAGCTCTCGGCGACTTCGGCGCAGTCACTGACGCCCTCACTCCTCCCTCTTGCCCCCTCTTGCCCCCTCTCGACCCTCCCTCCTCGACTCGACCCGACTCGACTCGCCCACCCTCCTGCAGTACGAGGCCGTCCTCACCCAGGCCCCGCCGTCCAACACGACCATCTACGTCGGCAACCTCGTCCCCTACGCGACCCAGGCCGACCTCATCCCGCTCTTCCAGGGCTTCGGCTACATCGTCGAGCTCCGGATGCAGCCCGACCGCGGGTTCGCGTTCGTCAAGCTCGACTCGCACGAGAACGCCGCCAACGCCATCGTCAACCTGACGGGCACCATGGTGCACGGTCGCGGGCTCAAGTGCTCGTGGGGCAAGGACCGCGAGGGCGGCGACCGCGGCCCCGGCGGCGGCGGCGGAGGGATGGGCGGCGGGATGGGCATGGGCATGGGCGGCGGCGGCGGCGGCATGGGCATGCCGATGGGCGGTGGCCCTGGCGGTCCGGGCGGGTACGGCATGTACGCCCCTGCGCCCGGCGGCGTCAGCGGCGCGCCGGGCCCGAACGGCGCCGCACCGGGCGGCGCTCCCGCAGGCGCGCCGCAGGACCCGGCCGCGGCGGCGGCGGCCATGCGCGCGTGGGAGCAGCAGTACGGCGCGCAGTGGCAGGCGTACCAGCAGCAGCAGGCCATGCTCGGGCAGCAGGCGCAGGGCGGCGCGCCGGCGCCGGGTGGGCCGCAGCCTTGAGGGGGTCCGAGCGCTCGCGCCGCCCTCTCTGAACGGCTCCTCCCCTCCCCCTTCCTCCCCTGCATCTCCTCCTACATCGTCCTCGCGCCTCATGTTCTCCGCTCTCCTCTCTCTCTCGGGCTTGTCGTCGGACCTCGTCGTCCTCGTCTCTTCTTTTTTGGGTTAAACTCTCTCGCTCTCCTCATCGCCATTCTCTCTCTCTCTCCCTACACGTCTCTGGCCGCCTCGTCTACACGGATCCCTTCTACTTTCTCCTCTCTCTCTCCCTGTCACCCCTACCCATTCGTCTAGTCTATTCCCCGCTCCCTCTCCCCCTTTCTCGCTCTCCCTCTCGGCCCTCATTCCTCATCCCCACTCATCCTACCTGCAAAGCATGGACTCGTTGTCTCCTCTCGCATCGCAGAGCCTCTCGGAAGAGCCAGCACATGAGCAAAGAAGAAAACGAGAAGAGCTCGTCGTTGCAGTGCTCGACGACGACGACGACGTCGCTCAGCCTCGGCCGAAGAGGCCAAAGCCCCATCCTCGCTTGGCCGGCTTCTCCTGCTGCTGCTCGACCTCCTCCTCGTCGTCACTTTCCTCGTCCGCCGCCGCAGCTTTAGTCGACGCCGGCGCGCTCGACTCGCCCGCACGGACCGCCGCTCCCGCACCCGCACCGCCGAGCCCAGCCCTCGCCGCGATCGCGTCCATGTCGAACGCCGTCACGTAGTTGAACGCGACGTCGTAGAACGGGACCTTGGGCGGCGCCGCCTGCTGCTGCTGCTGCTGCTGCGCCTTCTCGCCGTCGGCGAGGCTCAGCTCGGCAAGGTCGAGCTCCTCGTCCTCGTCCTCCTCGCCCTCAGCGCCAGACACGCGCCCGCCCGCCGCGTCGAACCACTCGCGCGCGAGCCGGCGCTCGTCGCCCTCGAGCGCCTGCTCGAGCGCCGCAAACGACTGCTCGTCGAGCGCGAGGACGGGCACGACAAGGTCCTCCTCGTCGGCGTCGTCATGGGCGCCGAGCGACTCGAGCGCCGAGGCCGCGTGGCGCGCCTCGCGGACGTAGAGCTTGGCCCGCGAGAGGAGCGAGAGGGCCGAGCCGTACGAGGTCGTGAGCTGCTTCTGCTGCTGCGACGAGGTGGTGGGGGCGGCGGCGGTCGAGGAGGACGAGGACGCGGCGGGAGAGAGGGAGGGGACGAGGGCGTAGGAGAGGGCGAGGTACTGGCACCTGTGGGGAGGGAGCGAGGGAGAAAAGAAGGAGAAGGAAGCCAAGTCAGCCTGTGGGGTTTTCCGCGGCGCTTCCCTCGGCGACAGTGAGGGAGAAAGGGACGCACCGCTGCGCGCGCACGAGCGCGATCCTCGCCTCGACCGTCGTCGACAGCTCGTCGTCGCGCTCGACGGCCTCGAGGTCCCTCAGCGTCTCGAGGCTGAGCAGCGCCGTGTCGAACACCTTGACGAGGCCCGGGTACGCCTTTGCGCGCAGCCGGCGCACCTTACCCTCGGCGACGAGCGGGTCGCGCGAGCCCGTCTGGGCGACGAACGCGGCCTCGGTCGCGTGGATCTTGGCCTCGCGCGAGGCGAGCTTCGAGGCGGACGAGGCGATGAGGAGGAGGTCGCGCTTGAGGCGGACGGTGAGGAGGTGGTACTGAATGTACGAGTGGAAGAGCGAGAGCGGGCGAGCCGACGCCTCGGACCGGGCCGTGTTGCCCTTGGTCGCGGCGATCTGCGGGCGCGAGAGGGAGACGAGGTCAGGACTCGCTCGAGCTCTGCCGCGCACAGCTCGAAAGGAGACTAGGAACGCACCTGGTTGTCCTCGACGAGCTGGTGTGCGACCGCCTCGGCGTCGCTCAGGACGAGGAGCGCCTTGTCGTACGTGCCCATCCTGCGCGCGCCAAGGATCTCCTTCTTGCCGCGCTGGCCCTGCCCGGCCGCCTTCCTCTTGCCCTGCGCGCCCTCGCCGCCCTTGCTCCCGCTGCGCTGCTCGTCCTCGCGCAGGCTCGCGAGCGCGTCCTGGACCTTGAGCGCCGGGCCGACGAGCTCGGCGTTGCGCACGGGCACGACCTCGCCCCTCCAGCGGATCTCGACGCTCTCGCGGGCGCCCGGCTGCCCCTCAGCGCCGAGCTTGGCGCTGAGGGCGTCCCACTCGGGCACGAGCGCGCCCATGTCGCGCCCGGCGACGTCCTTTGCGATCGACGCGACGCCGCTCGCCGTGTCGAGCCCGAGGCGGTACGCGCAGAAGCGCAGCATGGGCTCGACCTCGTCCATGAGCTCGTTGGCAAGCGCCTCGTCGGTCGCGCTCGGCGCCGTCTCGGCGATGCGGGCGAGGACCTCGAACGCGGCGCTCAGGGCGGCGAGGCCGTCGGCGTGCTTGTTGCGCTCGAACGCGACGGTGCCGCGCTGCACGAGGGCGTAGGCCTGGACCTGGGCGACGTGGGCTGCCGAGAGGCGCGAGGCGAGGTCGGGCGACTGGACGAGGGCGAGGAGCTCGGCGGCGTGCGACGAGGCTTTGGTGAGGCGCTTGGCGAAGAGGTGCTTGGTCGCGGGCGGGGTCGCCGGGTCGTCGAGGGTGCTCTTGAGCTGCTGCGAGTGGGCCCAGCAGCGCTCGGCATCGAAGAGGACGATCTGAAGGTGCCTGTGAGCAGCGAGACGGGGGTCAGCCGGCGCGAGACGGGCAAGACGACGATAGAGAGAGAGAGAGGACGCACTTGTCCGAGGTGACCTTGTCGGCCTGGACGGGCTTGCCCTGGTACTTGCGGCTCTTGCCCTGCGTCTGGCCGAGCCCGACCGACTTGCGCAGGTGGTGGACCTTGGCGACGCAGTGCGACCTGGTCGTGGGGCGGGGAACAGGGTCAGCGGGCTCGTGGGCGGGCGTGCGAGAGACTGAGACGCACCTGTAACGGTCAAAGTCGCGGTGCCTGAGGCCATAGGTCGAGCGCGAGTCGGACACAAGCTTGAGGACTGATGAGGATGGGGGAGGGGGAGGAGGGGGGTCAGCTCGACGAGGACGGGCTGTGAGGGCGCGGAAGCGGGACGCACCAGGGAAGTTGAGCTGGCTGCTCGAGTCTGCCATGCTGTCGGGCGAGCTAAGCGAGCGAGCGTGGTGAGGACGAGCAAGAGCCTCTCGCCTCGTCGTCCGAGCCGGTTGTCGACCGTCTCGCTCGGCTCAAGGCCTCGGGCGCGACCTCTAGCCGGTCGACAGTACTCACAGATGGACAGAGAGCACGCAGAGATTCCACAAAGCTAAGGGATAGAAGCTACAACGCTCGCTCGTGCCGCCTCGGCGCAGACCCGCCCTCCTCGCGCCTCGCCGCCTCGCCGCTCCCTCCCTCACGGCAGTGTCACCACCTCGATGCCCGCCTCCTCGAGCGTGCGCGCGAGCTCGGCGTACCGCCCCGCCGTGCGCCGCATGAGCTTGTCGAGCCCGACGCCCGCCTCGCCGCCGATCCGGAGCGACTTGAGCTGCGACGGGCGGCACGGGCTCAGGACCCAGTCGACGAGGTCGGTCGCGAGGAAGGCCGGCGCGTCGAGGGTGAGCTGCTGGATCTGGAACGGGACGGCGTTGAGGATGTGGTGCGCCGACATCGAGAGCTGGGTCGACTCGGGCGGCGTGCCGAGGTAGTCGAGCGGCGGCTGGACGACCGTCTCCTGGATCGTGAGCGTGACGAGTTGGCGGAGCGATGCGGCCGACAAGAGGAGCGAGACGACGTTCGGGATGGCGTCCTGGAACGCCGGACCGCGCTCCTGCTTCGGGACGAGGAGGTCGAGGTGCTCGAGCTTGACGAACGGGCGCAGCTTGAGACCCTGCGCCGCCTCGCTGCCGGTGACGGGCATACGTAGCGACAGGAGCGACTTGCTGAACGGCGAAGTGAGCGACGCAAACGCTCGAGGGCCGACGTTGACCTCGAGGCTGAGCGTCTCGATGCCGACGCTCGGGCCCATGGTGCCGGTCCAGTGGTGGTCGTACAGGCGCTCGAGCTTGAGGTGCTTGAGGGTCGAGAACGCAAGAGGATGGTCGCGCACGAGCGCGGCGGCGGTCGACGTCCACGTCCCGACGTCGAGCGTGCGGATCCTCACGGCGTCGTTCGAGAGAACCCGCCGCAAGCCGCCCAGCTGGTCCCGAGCAGACGCGCCGGGGTAGCGCTCGGTGCTGTACGTCTCGACGCCGGGTAGTTCGCCCAGGAGCGCCGTGACCTCGAGGTTGGTGCCCTCGGCGCCATTGAGCGAGACCTCGAGCGACTTGACGAGCGGCCGCAGCCGCGCGTTGTGCACGAGCGTGTGGAGCGCAAGACCCGACGGCACTGGGTCGCCGGCCTCGGGCTGTGCGCCTGTGCGGTCGCCCCACGAGAGCCGCACGTCCGAGTACAGGGCGCGCTCGGCGTCGGCCTGGTACGACTTGGCGAGGCGACACAGCGCGGCGAGGGTGGCGCAGCGCTGCTCGGGGAGCTTGTCGCACCACTCGATGATCTCGAGGATGAGCTCGCTTGGGAGGCGAGGGTGCGGCTGGTCGGCCGCGCTCGTGGTCGTGCTGGAGGTGGGGGCGGGCGGAGGAGGGAGAGGAGCAGAGGGCGACGCGCGCACGGGCGGAGGTGGTGGTGCTGGTGGCGCTGGTGGAGCCCTGTACGGTGTCCTGTGTCAGCTGGCTACCACCTCCACACGGACCCAGAGCTCGAGAGGGGAGAGGGAACGCACCGACTGATGAGGCGGGGCGGCGCTCGCGGGAACGACCGAGGGCGCAGAAACGGCCAGTGCGGGCGCTCGGGGCGTCCAGGCGGGCGCTGTGCCATGCTGAACCACAGTGCGCGCTGCTCTGAGCGACGAGCGAGCTTGTGGAGAGCGCGAAAGGGGGTCGACGCGCCGCTCTCCCGCCGTCCCTCGACGAGCCTCACACATGTGCTCGTCCGAGGCCTGCAAGCGCGAGCAGCTCTCCTGAGGCATCCTCTCTCCAACGGTGTCCAGCCCGAGCACACCGGTCTTACTCGCTCGCTCACGCTCGACCGCTCTGACCCCTGCCGTCCTGTCGCAAGCCACTCTCATCGAGAGCGCGTGCCAAGACTGTGAGACGGAAAAACGACGTTGCAAGCAAGAAAGAGTGGTACAGAGGTAGCAAGACGGCGTGAGGGAGGGAGGGAAGTCGAGGAAGAAAGGTCCGCCGACCTAGCCGCGCTCCTCGCTCTGCGCGTCGACAAGAGCGTCAGTCAGTCCTTGATCGGCCATCAGTCCGAAAGGAGAGAGAGCGACGCACTCGCTGCAAGAGGGCCCAGGTCGAGCCGCCGCCCGAAAGCTTGCGGTGGACGACCGTCTCGCGCCGCACGCGCCGCTCGTCGTCCTCGCCCGAGCGGAACAAGAGCTCGACGCGCACGTCGTCGACGATCTTGTCGACACGAGGCGAGTCGAGGAGGCCGAGCGTGTCGTCGCAGGTGAGGCCTTGGACGACGTAGTGTCGCACTCGTGGCGGGAGCGCCTTGAGGAAGATGCCGAGAGGGACGGGCGACATCGGCGGGAGCTCGCCCGAGGGCCACGTGCCGGGCTCGTAGACGAAGAGGACGTGTCGTATGCGCGGGTGCGCCGAGAGCGCCGCGACCACGTTGGTGAACGCCGAGTCGAAGTCGTCGCCGTTGAGCGCCGCGAGGCAGACCATGTCGAGGTACTCGTAGCGCGACAGCCACCCGAACGACGGCGAGGCCGCGCCGAGACCCGTAACGACAAGGTCCTGCATCCGGCTCGGGTCGAACAGGCCGTGGATGGCGCCGCCAACCAGCTGCGCCTTGACCGCGTCCTCGACGAGGACGTCGAGCTTGAGCGTCACCACCGGGAGCTTGTGCGCCGGGACGACGTTGCCGAGGTCGAGTTCGACGTCTTCAGTGTCGCAGACGACAAGGTGTAGGTCCTTCAGGCTGGCGAACCGTCCGAGCGCCCGGAACAAGTCGGCGCCGCCGAAATCGTCCCGCAGCGTGACCGAGGCGCGCAGCCGAGTCAAGGTTGACGCCGTGTGGGCTCGCGAGATGCGGTCGAAGAGGCTTGACGGGTGAATGAGGTCGAACGCGAGCGACTCGAGTCGAGCGCACGCCTCGACGACCTCGATCGACTTGACGAGGGCGGCCTCGCACATGTCGTCGTTGCCGAGAGCCGACGGCCTGCTGGCCTCACGCCCACGCTCGATCTCGGCCCCGATCTCGAAGTCGTCTGGCTCGATGATCAAGTGGCGGACGGCGGAGGTCGAGGAAGGGTGCGCGACGAGTCCTTCTGCGAGGCGCTGGTCGGCGACAACCTGGAGCGAGACGCGGTGCCAGACGATGGCCCGCCCGAGCGGCAGCCACGTCCTGCAGACGAGGCCGATGCGCTCGCCGACCTTGCGCCGCTCGCCGTCGTCGTCGATGTCGTGGAAGGGCTCGAGGATGAGGGCGACGAGCTCGAGGGGGAGGGGCGGCTGAGGCATGGCGGTCGGATGTGCTGATCTGTGCCATCCATAGAGTCAGTTCTGTTGCGCTCACAGTGCGCTACTCGAGCCAGGAGAGGAGGGGGACGCACCGAGAGATGAGGATGAGGACGACAGGAGCTGGTCAAGGGCGACAACCGTGTTGGCGGGCGAGTGCTCGGGCTTGCGGGGGTGCTGAGAGCTGATGGAGGCGACCCGACTCGTCTTGGGCGGTGCAAGAGGTGAGAGTGGCGAGGACGAGGGAGCGGGGGAGGAGGATGAGCGAGGCGGCGCGTGCTGAGGGTTGAGCGGTGCCGGCGCGCATGCATTGAGGTCAGGAGCGAGAGAAGCTCAGAGCTCGAGCGACCGAGTCACGCTGCAGCTACTCGCTATACGGCGGGGCAAAGAGAGAGATGCGCTGGCTGCGATACAGCCACAGACCCCGCTCGCTCCCTCACCAACCCTCGCGACGACCCTCCTCGCCCGTCTACTGCTCCGCCCTCCCCACCTAGCTCACCAAGACGAAGATGAGGAAGAACAGGATGAGGACGCCGAAAACCTGCGCGCGGGAGAGACCGAGCGAGGGTGAGCGAGCGAGCCGAGAGGCTGAAGAGGGCGAAGAAGGAAGCCGAGAACGCACCTTGATCATGAGCCACCGGTTCGATGACACGCTCGCGTAGTACCGCAGCAGCTCCCTGCGAGGAGAGTCCGAGTCAGCGACGCAGTCGTACGTCTAGCACGAGGGCCGTCCGCTCGAGGACGACCCAACCAGGACGAAGACGACGACGGGACTCACGTCTGGGCCCCAGTCACGTTGGTCGCGATGTCCTCCGTATCTGCGTCGATGCGCGTCACCTGCTCGCCCTGCACGGCGACCATGTGGGCGAGCTGGCTGAAGATCTGGCCCAGCTCGGCGACGGTGCTCTCGATCGTCTCGATCGCCGTGCTCCTCGACGACAGGTACTGGTCGTCGCCCTGCTGCTGCGCGAGCTCCTGCTGCATGTAGCCGCCCTCGACGTTGTTGAGCTGGTTGTCGGTCGGCCCGCCGAGGTCGAGCGCGAGGAAGTCCGAGTTGGCCGGCGCCTTGCCCTTGCCCTTGCCCTGCGAGTCGAGGATGCTCGAGCCGCCGAGTGCGGATGGAGGGCGGTACAGGGGCGAGTCTGACGTCTCGTACGAGGCGGTGTAAGGGTGAGACGAGGTCGTGCCGGAGGGTTGGTAGCGAGACGAGGACGAGTTGGCGGAGGGAGGGGCGGCGCGGGAGCGAAGGACTGAGGTGAGCGTCGTGCACCCCATCCATGGGGTCAGCGGCTATGGAGAGGGCCGGCCGAGGAGAGAGAGAGCGAGACGAGCGGGCTCACCTGAGGGGGGTGCGTTGCGAGCGTTCGAGCCGCCGGTGTAGGTGAACTGCTCGGTGCGGTCGCGCGACGCCTTCATGTTCTGCAGATGGAGAAGGAGGTGCGTCAGCTCACGTCCTGAATGAGCTGCAGCCGAGGGCGAGCGGGCAAGAGCGAAGGATAGGGAGCCGCACCTGCGTCCGGATCTCGAGCACGTCCTTGAAGCCGATGGTCGTGTCGGCGAGCTTGGTCTGGAGCATGGTGACGACGTTCTTGTTGTGCTCGGAGACCTGCTTGCCGCCGGCGTTGAGGTTGGACAGGGTGAACGCCTGGAGCTGGGCGATCTGCTGGTTGAGCGCGGCGATGTCTTGCTTGATGATGTACGTGAGCTCCTGCAGGACAGCGACGACGTGTCAGTTTAACGTAGCCCGGCACGAGAGCGAGTCGAGCGAAGGAGAGGTCGAGCGACGCACGCTGATCTCGACAGGCCGGTCGTCGAAGAGCGTCTTGCGCTTGGCGACTGCGGGCGAGGAGCGAGCGTCAGTGAGCTGCTTCGTCTGCTTGGAACAGCTCATCCAGACGACTCGACAGGCCGGACAAGCCAGGCGTGCCGTCGAGCGTGCAGCCAAGAGGACGAGGAGGGAGACGCACGCTGCGCGAGCTTCTCGAGCTTGCCCGTCGTGCCCTGGATGTCCTTGCCGATCTTGGCCGCCATCCTCGCAAACTCGCTGCGCTGCGCGTTCTTGCCGCCCTGGGCCGGCCCAGCGCCCTGCGGCACGAGAGGGGCGCCGGCCCCGCCTGCTGCCGACGACGACGACGCGGCGCGGAACGCGGCCGACTCGACGGCCGAGCGGAACTCGGACGTGCGGTCGAAGAAGGGGCGCGACATGGTGCTGTGCTGGCTGGGCAGGCGGAGGCGGAGAGCCGAGGAAAGCGAGGGGAAGGCTGGTGACGAGAGGGGGAGGAGGCGCGAGGCGGGCTCGGCGGCTGGGGCGGGCGGTGGTGCGGTCGTGTCGCTGGCGGAAAGCGCAGTCGAGGCGAGGCGAGTCGAGCTGTGCGGTGCGCCGTGTGAGGGCGAGTCGAGGTCGGACAACAAGCGGCGGCCGGCGGAGAGGCGGAGGACGAGGTCTCGCAGAGTGGCTCGCTCACCTCTGCACATGGGGGCCCTGCGAGTGGTTCTCCTTGCTGTCGATGCTCTCAGACGTGCACGCAAAAAGACTGCGAAGGACCTTGTATCGGTTGCAATCGCGAACGAGGAGCGGGAACGAGACGAAGAGAACGAGGAAGGGGGACACAACCACAGAAGGGCGAGAGGGGGGTACTAGAGCTAGGGGAAGAGTAGGGACACGAGATCGAGGCATTTGAGGGGCGCGAGAGGGGAGGAAGGAAGGCTGTACGGGTATCACGACGAGGAAAGGGAGAGGGCGGTTCGGCCGGGCGGGCTGGAGGGACGATGCCCGGGAGAGACGGCGAGGCAGGTGTCCGTAACGAAGAAAGAAAGAGGAGAGGTGGCAGGATTGGCGCCGCGAGAGCGAGGGCGGGTATCTCATGCGGACGAGTCGGCGGCGATGGGCGAAGGGCGAAGGGCGAAAGGGGAGAGGGTCGATGCTGCTGAGGGTCTAGCCTGCTGACGGCGATAGGGCGTAATGCGAGGGTGTGCTCGAGCGACTAGGGCGACCGGGCGTCTAGAGCTGCTGGAAGACGCCGTCCGTGTGCGCATCCGTGGCCGTCGGCACCAGGTACAGGTTAGCGTCGAGCACGCTGCGCACGTCGTCGACCGTCGACAGGTCGGCGAGGAACGGCACGAGGTCGGTCAACTCGGTGTCGTGGCTGTGCGGGCGAGAGGCAAGGAGTCAGTGCGGCTCGAGAGGAGGAAGGACGGCGAGGACGAGGACGCACGGGTCGTTGAACCAGCTGCTGATCGGGACGGCGTTGTTCGGGTGGAAGACGTAGCTTGCCGGCGAGTTGTCGATGATGATGCTCTCGGATATCGGGCGGCCGAGCTGCGACAGGTCCTGCGAGGGGAAGAGAGACGGCGTCAGCGACGAGCTCGAGGAGGGCCGAGCGGCGACGGCAGGAGCAGAAGCGGGAGCGCACCTTGACGTAGTTGCCCTTATTGTTGTAGCAGCTCTCGCGGAACAGGCGGTGCTTGACGACGCGGTGCACGTCGAGCTGGTCGAGGACCGGGTCGGCGTACTTGGAGAGCGACGCCGTGAAGACGACGACCTCGTAGATCTCGCCCATCGCCTTGAGGAAGGCTGCAGCGAGGATAAGCGTCAGGACGGTCTCTACCACCACAACTCGACGCACTACCTCGAGACGAGGTCGGCGAGAGAGAGAGGCAGAGGGCGACGACGCACCGTCGACACCTGGCCGCTTGATGACGTAGACGTTGTGGAACTGGTTCTCGATCTCGACGGGCACGACGTAGTCGGCCTGGTGGACCATCTGCACGAGGAGAAACCCGAGTCAGAGAGGCTCGCCGAGGAGGAGGACGAGGAGGGAGAGAGCGCCGACGCACCTTGAAGCTCGAGTGGACGAGCGTCTCGTCGAGGTCGAGGACGAGGCACTTGCGGCCCTTGAGGTCGTCGCTGAGGTCGTCGAGAAGCGGATGGGGCAGCCCGTCCTCGCCGATCGGGATCCCGACGCCGCCGCGCGCGATCAGGCCCGCCTCCTCGTCCTCCTCCTCCTCGTCCTCGTCCTCGTCGTCGTCGTTCTCCTCGTCGTCGTCCTCGTCGCTCGAGATGTCGTCGCTGCTCGTCTCGTCGCCCGCCTGGCGCGCGAACAGGGCCCCTCCCCTCGGGCCCGCCGGCGCACCGGGCTCGGGCACGCTCGTGATGATGCCGTCGGTCGCGCTGTTGCTGTTCGGGTGCTTGCCGCTGCGCTTGCGCTTCGACTTGGGCGCAGCGACGGCGGCTGCGCCGACGCCGGCGCCGGCGGCCGCAGCCGCCGCGGCGACGCCGAGAGCGCCCGTCGGCGCCTGGCCGGGCGGGACGACGGCGCCCGACGTGACGCCCTCGGTCTCTTCCTGGCTGAGCATGACGCCGCGCTGCGCCGGCGCACTCGTAGGCGGCGGGGCGAGCTGCGCGGCGGCGGCGTCGCCGCTCGAGGCCGCGACGAGAGGCTCAGTCGGCGTCGGCGTGATCGCGCTCTCGGGCTCGACGGGTGCGGCGGTGGCGGCCGTGGTGGGCGTCGGCGCGTCGGTAGTCGACGAAGGCGGCTTCTCGCTCATGACGGGCGCGGCGGCGGCGGCGGCGGCGGCGTCCTTCTCCTTCGACGACGAGGTCGACGTGTCCTTCGAGTCGGGGACGGCGACGTTGCGCTTCTCCTGCTCGCCGACGCGAGTCGCCGCGGCGGTTGGGCGCGAACTCGACGCGCTCGGGTTGGCGGGCGTGTCGTCGTGGCCGGTCGAGCCGAAGCAGGGCAGGCAGGCGAAGAGGGACGAGAGCCCACCCTTGCGCTTCTTCTTGAGGCTCGGCGGCGACGTGCGGGAGGCGGCGGCGGGTGCCGAGCGCGAGACGGGTGCGGTGGAAGACGAGGGTGTGGTGGGCTTGGCGGCGGTGGTCGGCGAGGACGTAGGGATCGAGGTCGAGGTCGAGTTGGGCGCGGTCGCGACCTTGGCAGTGGACGACTCGCCCGTCTGCGCCGAGCCGGACCCATCGGCGGCCGACGCCCGCTTCGAGCCGTCGACGGCCGGCTGATTGACGCCGAGGGGAGGGCCGACGCTCGTCGCAGGGATGAGGGCCGGCTCGTCGGACGAAGCGAGGTCACGGCCTGCCGTCGCATCGTCGACGCGCTCGACGGACGAGACCGGGGCGGCACTGCCTGCCTCGGCGTCGGTCATGGTCGAGATGTCGCCCTGCTGCTGCTGGTAGATCGAGCCGGTCGAGAGGCGATGGGCGGCCTTGGGCGGACGCGCGGGCTTGTCGCCCAGGGTCGGTGAGTCGGCCGACGAGGTCGACGCGGCGAGGTCGTGAGGGGTGCTCGAAGTGGCGGGCTGTGCGCAATGTATGGAGCAGTAGTCAGTTAGCCTGCTCATGGCAGCCTCGGCGGGCGAGGTGTGGACCGAGGAGTGACGGCTCGAGGGTGGGGCAGCCATGGCGAGGTGGGCTCGACTAGGCCCCGCTGATGGGGATGGGACGGTGGAAGAGAAGCTCACCGAGTTGAAGAGGCTAGTCGAGGGCGCAGCCTGGTCCGCCTGGGTGCTGGAACCCGTCTCGGCGGGTTGCATCGTTCGGGGGGGAGGAGGCGAGGGGGAGGGGGACGAGACGGCGAGGCCGAGCGAGGGCGGCGCGAGGGGGCGGTGGTAGTCGACTCGTAGTTTCGAGGCCGGTGCTCGACGTAGGCTGGCGTGTAGTCCCGGTGGCCTGGTGAGGGGGTGTGAGATGGAGCGAGGCTCGTGTTGCTCTCGCGAGCCGGACTCGAGGCCGCCTTTCCCTCTCGAGCCAAACTCCGCTCTCGCTGGCTCTGCAGCATTTCTAGCTCGTGCACGGTCTTCTACTTGACGCTGCAAGAAGGCAGCTGACCAGCGAGAACTGCTCGGTAGCGCTCTCGCTCTCGACGGCGCCCTCTCCTGGCAGCCACCTCGGCCCGGCGTCCTGTTGCAGGCTCAGTGCGCAGCGGTCGCCGAGCTCAGCGTGATGAGAACGAACCGTAGCAGGCAGCGTGCGAGCGACACGACCTGCGAGCGAGCTTGAGAGAAGACCGAGCGGTTTTGGAGAGCGAGACTCTGGCTCGAGCGTGCTCCTCGGCGACGACCATACCGCGTGGCCAGCTCGCAGACCGTCACCGTGACGCCCGAGGGCACTGCTCATCGGGAGAGGCGCGGCTGTCGAGCCATGCTGCAGGACCGGCGAGTGAGCGCAGCGAGCTTGTGCGCCGAGGCGCCCGGTGCGGCTCGCCCGGCGCCACAGGTGCACAGCGGACGGCCGGTGCGGTCCGATCTGCTGTGTACTGCGCTGCGCCGGTAGCGGAGGCATGGTCGAAGGTGCAACCCTTGCGGCGTGCGCTAGAAAGCAAGGGGTGCGTCGGCGAAGGAGCGGGCTGGATCGCCCTCAGCATGCAGCGAGCACCTGCTGCGCGGGGCAGGTCCGCTACAGCTGTAGCTCGAGGCGTTCCTCGATCTGCCCAAGCTGCACGACGAGGCTGCGGTGAGCGAGAGCCGGTCGAGGCTGCAAGGCGAGGAGGAGGAGGGGAGGGCTGTCGGACGGCTCAGCGGCCTGGGCTCGGCGGTGGAGGGACAGAAAGTGGCCTTGCGAGTCTCGTGCGAGCAGTCGCGGTGCAGCACGGTGCAGAGGAGGCGAGGCGGAGGAGGCCGGACCGAGAGAAGCGCTCGCTCGCCTCGTCGCTCCTGCTCCCTCTCCGCCTCCAACTGCCCGCCATGCTCCGCTCGACTGCTGCCCGTGTTGCGCGCCAGGCTGTTCAGCCCCGTGCCCTCGCCCAGTACGCCCGCCTTCCTCCCACCCTCGGAGCCTCGTTCGTGCGGGACAAAGCTGACGGCTCGCCCATCTCCTCGTCCTCCTCCTCGCCGCGCCTCGATCTCGCACCTCGCCCGCTTGCAGGGTCCGCCTCGCGTCGTCGTCGACCCCGGCACCGGCCCAGAAGGCGTCGGCCCTCATCGACGCCCTCCCCGGCAACTCGCTCATCTCCAAGACCGGCATCGTCACCCTCACCGCCGCGACCTCGGCCGCCGCCATCTCGAACGAGCTCTTTGTCCTCAACGAGGAGGTCGTCATCCTCGGCTCGTTCGTCATCTTCCTCGGCTACGTCTCGAGCCTCGTCCGCGAGCCCTACCGCGAGTGGGCCGACGGCCAGATCCAGGTCCGTCCCTCCCTCCCTCTCTCCCTCTTGCTTGTGCGCGCGATCAGAGTGCTGACTGTCTCTCCGTATCCCCTTCCACGACGAGCAGAAGGTCAAGGACATCCTCAACTCGTCGCGCGCGTCTCACACCAAGGCTGTCGGCGCCCGCATCGAGTCGGTCCAGGAGCTCAAGGAGGTTGAGCAGCTCACCAAGCAGCTGTTCGAGCTCTCCAAGGTGCGCATCCTCTCCTTTTGTGTCGAAGGTCCGAGGCGCACTGTCTCGTAGAGCCACCCCCGGCTGACTCGCTCCCCGCCCCGCTCGCAGCAAACTGCCGAGCTCGAGCACGAGACGTTCCGCCTCAAGCAGGAGGCGGCCATCTCTGCCGAGATCAAGTCGGTCCTCGACTCGCACGTCCGCCACGAGGCGCAGCTCCGCGAGCAGGAGCAGCGCGACCTCGTCCAGACCGTCCTCGGCAACGTCCAGAAGCAGCTTGGCGACAAGAAGCTCCAGCGCGACATCCTCCTCTCGTCGGTCGCCGAGGTCGAGGGTGCGTCACGCTCTCTCTCTCTCTCTTTGCGTCCCTGCGACCGTGCGCTGGTGCTTCTGCTCGTCGCCGAGGGCGACGATCCGGCGCACCTGCAGTCGATGTTCTCCTGGACGCTCCACTGACGCCTCTCGACGCTCTGCAGCCCTCGTCAAGTCGAAGGCCATCTAAGCGCCTCCCTCTCGACGGCAGCTCATTCTCGGTGTGCGGTGGCGGAGCCGGTGAGCGAGGGGAAGGAGGGTCGGCGGCGCGGTCCTGAGCGGATCGCGCTACCGGCGCGAGTCGAGCGGATAGATGGACGGTCGAGCGGTGGGTTGAAAAACGAAGTCAGTTCTCGCGAGTCGTTGCAGAAGCTGCTCTGCTACGAGCGAGAGGAGAGTGAGCCGTCGGCGCAGCTTGAACAGCTCGCGCGCTTCTCGCGCTCGCTCGAACGCGTCGTGCAAGCTCTTGCCAGAAAGGGCACTGTTCCGTTCTGCCCTCGAGCGCAAACGCAAGCTATAGCGCTGTACGAGCGAGGTAGTCGCGTCGAGCGAGAGCACCGCCTCCAGCTTCGCGTCGTCGTCCTCCTCGCACCTCGCCCTGTCCCTCTCACCGCTCTCACGGCCTCAAACAGCCATCTGCACGAGCGCACTGCTGCGTCATGCCCATCCTCGAGTACACCCCACCCACGCCCGCAACCCGCACGCCTCTCTCGCCCTCGCGCTCGTCCAACATCGCCCTCGCCGCCTCTCCCGCCGCAACCCCGCCCCAGGCCCGCAAGATCGCATCCAGCAACCCGGCACGCCTGCCGAACACACCCACAGCCCCGCCACTTGCGCTCGCCGACCAGGACGACGTCAGCATGGAGCTCGCCCTCAGTCAGGAGACCCAGGCGCGGCTCAACCTGCGCAGCGGCGGCAGTGGCGGCGGTGATGCGGCGGGACAGCCAGATGGAGGAGATGAGCAGATCGATGCGGTCCCGGGCGGCGACGGCGCGGCCGAGCAGATGGGCGATGAGGGCGGCGCGAGCAGGAGGAGCAGCGTCGGCAGCGACGACTTGCCGCCTCTTCACGGTGCGCTCGTCTTTCTCTGCGTCAGCGAGCCCGCGCGAAGGAAGCTGACCCATGGACCGCGCTCGCAGTCGAGGTCCGCCTCAAACCGACGTCGACGATGCGGTACGACCTGATCCGGCGGCTCATGAGCCAGCACCTCGACGCCGAGTACGAGACGCTCCTCACGCACTCCGAGGTGCACGACTGGAGGGACGTCGCCGTCCTCGCGCAGAACGTCGACCGAGTCTGGATCGGCGAGTGCAGTGCGTCCCCTCCCCTGCCTCCAGCCCAGCCCGACCTTGTCAAAGCCTGACTCGCTCCCTCCGGCACCTGCGCGCAGCCCTCGCCACCTCGGCCGTCCCGCTCGATGCCGTCTCGCTCCACCTGCACGTGTACCAGCCGCCGTCCTCGTCGCGCGTCACCGAGTTCAGCACGTCGCCGCACAACGACGACGACGGCGACGCCGACGTGCCCGCCGCGTCGGTGCTCGAGCTGCCGTCGCTCAGCCTCGAGGGCGTGTGGGACACGCTCATTTACGACGGCGACGTCAAGGGCAAGCTCCTCAACTACATCTACTCGACCATGCTCTTCAGCGACGCCCTCGTCGACTTCAACATCGTCACGTGGAACCGGTGCGTCGCTCTCCTATCAGTCTCTCTTGCCACCACTGCACGTACTGACTCAACCCTCGCGCAGCGTCGTCCTCCTGCACGGACCGCCGGGGACGGGCAAGACCTCCCTGTGCCGCTCGCTCGCTCAGAAGCTCGCCATCCGCCTCTCCGACCGGTGCGTCCCCCTCCCTCTCGCCCCTATGTCCCCAACAAAAGCCTCAAGCTAACTCGCTCGAGCGCATGCGCGCAGGTACGCCTCGGGCAAGCTCATTGAGATCAACTCGCACTCGCTCTTCAGCAAGTGGTTCTCCGAGTCGGGCAAGCTCGTGCAACGGCTCTTTGCGCAGGTCACCGACATGGTCGACGACGAGAGCAGCTTTGTCGTCGTTCTTATCGGTGCGTCTTCTCGCTCTCGTGCTTTCCTCGAGCAGGGCAAGCGCTAACCCTTGCTCCTGCGCGCAGACGAGGTCGAGAGCTTGACGGCGGCGAGGGCGGGCGCCATGTCGGGCAAGGAGCCTTCTGATGCACTGCGAGTGCGTCGCTTTCTTTGTCTTTTTCTCGTGCGCCGAGCCGAGCGCTGACAGAGGCTCGAGCGCCCGCAGGTCGTCAACGCTCTCCTGACGCAGCTCGACAAGCTCAAGACGCGCAAGAACTGCCTCGTCATGACGACGTCCAACCTCACTGGTGCCATCGGTGCGTCGTCGGCTCTGCGTCCTGTCCGTGCTGCTGAGCGGCAACGCTGACTGGCACGCTGCCCGCCTCGCAGACAACGCCTTCATCGACCGCGCCGACATCAAGCAGTACATCGGCCTGTGCGTCTGGTTCCTCCTCAGCTCACTCGAGTCGCGCTGAAGCTCTCCCACCTGCAGGCCGCCTGCTGCTGCCGTCTACTGGATCCTGAAGTCGTGCCTCAACGAGATCATGCGCGCCGGCCTGATTCCTCCTGTGGTGCGTCCCCTTCTCTCTCTCTCGCCGCTTCTCCCGCTTCTCTTGCTGACGGTGACATTGTGCAGGCCCTCCACGACTTCAAGGCGCTCGAGGTGCTCGAGTCGACCGGCAGCGCAGGCGCGCGGGACGCCGACGAGGAGACTCGCTGCAGCGAGCTGCTCTTCTCGCTCGCTCACCAGTGCCAGGTGCGCTCCTCCCTCCGCCTCTGCTCTTCCTCTCGGATCACGCTGACCCTCGGCGAGCTCGTGCGCAGGGTCTCTCGGGCCGCACCCTCCGCCGCCTCCCCGTCCTCGCTCACGCACGGCACATCGCCGTCTCGTTCGCCTCGTCGGCACGGCCGAGGCTCGCGACATGGCTCGAGGCGATGCGCAAGACGGTCGAGGAGGAGGGGAGGGAGATGGACCGGGTCGAGGGCGCAGTGTGAGGGAGCAGGTGCATCGCAGGCCGTCGTACTCGGCTTCCCGTCTCTCCTGGCTCTCCTCGCGAGCGGCTCTTCCTCTTCACTATCGAAGGCCGCGAGCCTCGCTAAATTGTGAGACGAGTCTCCTGAACGGCACGCGCTCCGCTCGCGCCGTCGTCCGTACGGATCTTCCGCGGGCCCCGCTCGCGCCTCTCGAGGCGGACGCCGGACAGCTCGCTCCCCGCTCGCTCTCGCTCTTGCTCCCACCACCACGATGTCCTCTCGCGGCTCGCCCATCCCTCGAGAACTCGCAGACCCGCCCTCGAGCCCGTTCCAGCCCATCCTCGCTCGCACCACCGCAGCTCGCCGCCCCGTCGTCCGCCGCCCCGCTCCACCTCGCTCGGCCAACTCGACCGACGCGCCCGCTCGATCCAGCACACCCTTCGGCGAGATCGGCAAGGAGGAGGACGACGGCGACGACAACTCGGACGTGCTCAGCCTGCTATCGGGCACGTCGGGCTGGGCGGCAGGAGGAGACGAGGTCGACGAGGAGGCGGCGGCGTTCCTCCCTCGAGTGCGCGACCTACGCCAGATCCGGCCGATCGTGCGCAAGAGGACGGTCGACGTCGTCAAGCCGGCGGGCGAGGCGCAGGACGGCGAGAAGAAGGAGGCGACGGCCGGCGAGACGGCGGCGGCGACATCGGCCAGGAAGCAGGAGCGCGGGCCGGCGCAAGACTCGCAGGCATCAGTTGGAGCCCGGTGCGTCCCTCTCCTCTTCTCGAATCCTCAGCAAGTCAGCAGCTGACGGTATCCTCGTCCGCAGGTCCTGCGTCGCGCCGCCGAGCGAGGTGGACGAGCCGCTAGCCCCGGCTTCGGCCGCTACTGCGCCCGCCGATCAGCCTGCCGAGCTGAAGGCTTTAATGAGAGCCGAGCCGTAGCTGTCGAGCACTGTCTGCATCGCTAAGCGCGCCGAGGAAAGCGCGAGTCGATCGAGCGAGAGGGAAGCGGTCGAGAGCGCAGCGCGTTCGAGAGCGGGTCGGCTCGCAGTCTGCATTAGCTATAAGAGAGGCCTGTCGTATCGCACACAGCGAAAGCGCAGCGATAGGCGAGCGGTCAACGTCGAGGAGGAGCCAAGGACGGCGACGAGGCTTGACTCTCCATCGCATGCACGCTTCGCTTGTGCGCCTGTTTGCCAGAATGTCGGGACCAGCAGCACGCACCTACGCCGAGGCGGTCGACGCGCTCAACTCGCTCCAGTCGAACGCGGCCACCATCGAGGCCGTCCGCAAGAGCGGGGGCAAGAGCGGCCACGTCCAGCTCGCAGAGCAGCTCGAGTACATGCGCAGGGTCGGATACCAGGTGCGTCCGCAGTCTTTCTAGCCTCTCGCAGGACCCGCGCAGGAGGAGCCGAGCGAGCTGACCATCTTCATCACCTCCTCCTCCTCTCGCTCCTCTGCAGCCCGCCGACCTCGACAAGATGAACGTCCTGCACATCACGGGCACCAAGGGCAAGGGCTCGACCAGCGCCTTCGTGTCGACCATCCTCACCAAGCTCGCGCCAGCCGCCAAAGTCGGCCTCTACACCTCCCCCCACATGGTCGCAGTGCGCGAGCGCATCCGCATCAACGACGAGCCCATCTCGGAGGGTCTCTTTGCGCGCTACTTCTGGGAGGTGTGGGACAAGCTCGAGACGGACGCGGCGGTGCGTCCTCGTCTCCCCTTTCGCCCCTGTCTCTCCTCCTCGACGAGTGCTGACCTCGAGCGCACTCGCGTACGCAGACGACCGACGACATGCCGCCCAAGCCGGCATACTTCCGCTACCTCACCATCATGGCTATGCACGTCTTTCTGCAGGAGAAGGTGCGCTCCCTTTCCCCTCGCCGCACTTCCCGCTCGCCGAGCTGACCTCCCCCTCTCTCGCTGCGCGCAGGTCGACGCTACGGTTCTCGAGGTCGGCATCGGCGGCACGTACGACTCGACCAACATCGTGCCGCAGCCGGTCACGACGGGCATCACGGCGCTCGGCATCGACCACATCTGGGTCCTCGGCAAGACGCTGCCAGAGATCGCTCACCAAAAGGGCGGCATCTACAAGGTGCGTCTCCCTCTCCCTTCCCTCAACTCGCACGATCGCAGCAGCGCTGAACTTTCCTCCCCCGCAGCCTGGCGTCCCTGCGCTTGCGATCCAGCAGCCAGACGGACTCGACGTGCTCGAGTCCCGAGCGAAGGAGCTCAAGGCGTCCTCGTTCACCGTCATCCCCGAACACGCGCAGCTCCAAAACGTCAAGCTCGGTACGTCCATCCTCACTCATCCTCGTCCCTTTGGATCGCGCTAACGCCGTCTCTGAACAGGTCTCGCCGGCGTCCACCAGCGCTCGAACGCCTCGCTCGCCGTCGCCGTCGTCCAGTCCTTCCTCTCCTCCCCTCGATGCCCTCCCGCCTTCTCTAGCTCGTCAATCGCCGCCGAGCCGACTACCGCACCCGCCGACGCCTCGGCTCTCCCTTCCCTCCCCTCGTCCCTCGTCGCGCCCGACCCGATCCCGGCGAGCATCGTCACGGCGCTCGAGCAGACTCGATGGCCCGGCCGGTGCCAGGTGTCGCCCGATCCCGAGGTCAAGGGCGTGCGGTGGTACCTCGACGGCGCGCACACGGTCGAGAGCCTCAAGTGCTGCGGCGAGTGGTTCGAGGAGGCGTCGCTCAAGGGGTGCGTCCTCAGCTCTCTCTCTCTTCGGCTCAGCCCTTCAGGGCTCGACTGACTCTTGCTCCTCGCTCTGCAGGTCGGACGCGAGCGTGCGCGCCCTAATCTTCAACTGCACGTCGGGCCGCTCGGGCCTCTCGCTCCTCGGCACCCTCCTGTCGTCCCTCTCGTCGCAGCCGTTCCAGCACGTCATCTTCTGCACTAACACGACGTTCTCGACGGGCTCGTCCAGCGGAGGTGCGTCCTCGTCTTCCCTGCAAGCTCGTTCTCGGCATTGCTGACCCAGGACTCGGCTCGAGCGCGCGCAGACATGACGAGCAAGGCCGTCGACGACAAGGACCTCGAGACGCTCGCGACGCAGCACGAGCTCGCCGAGGCGTGGAGCGAGCTGACCCAGGGCAAGGAGTCGCGCGCGCAGGTGCACGTCCTCGGGTCGGTGCAGGAGGCGGTCGAGGTGGTGCGAGGAGCGGCGGCGGCGGGTCCGGGTAACGAGGTGCGGGTCGATGCGCTCGTCGCGGGGAGTCTGCACCTGGTCGGCGGGGTGCTCTGTGTAGCCTCTCTGCCGCTGTAACCTTGTCCTGCGAGCCGGACGCACTCATCCTTGACCCCGGAGCCCGAAGAGGAAACGGTGGCTGGTTGGCCGAGACCCCGCGCAGGTCGGGCTGGAGCCTTGCCGGCCGGAGAGAGCGACAGCCTCGGCAACGTCCTCCTCGCTCCTCCTCCCCTCCCTCACCTCACCACGCTCGAGCTAGCTCCGCTCAGCCATGATCTACACGAGTCCGTTCCCGCCAGTCGAGGTCGCGCAGCAGCACAAGGGCGGCGTGTTCGACTTCACGCTCTCCAAGGCCAACCCCAACTTCAACCCGTCCGCGACGGCTCTCATCGATGCGTTGAGCGGCAAGAAGGTGCGCACTGCTCTCTGCAAGCTCTTGCTGAGCCCTGGCGAGCCAGCCCACGAGCCCTTGAGCTGATGCCGCCCCTGCAGATCTCGTACGGCGAGCTCGCGAGCGAGTCGCTCCGCTTCGCCGACGGCCTCACGCAGGTCGCCAAGCTCCAGCGCCGCCAGACGATCCTCCTCTTTTCGCCGAACTCGGTCCTGTTCCCGGTCCTCCTCTTCGCCGGCCAGGCCGCCGGCCTCGTCGTCTCGACCGCCAACTCGAGCTACCTCCCCGACGAGCTCGCCCACGCCATCGAGCTGTCGGACGCCGCCCTCATCTTTGCGAGCGCCGACACGCTCGACGTCACCGTCAAGGCGTGCAAGGACGCCGGCTTCAACCACGCCAACGTCTACGTCCTCCCCGGCTCGGACGGCCAGTTGCCGTCGTCGCTCCCGCAGGGCATGAAGGCCTACGACGTCCTGCGCGGCTCCGACTCGTTCAAGCCCGTCATCCCGACGTTCGACGAGGCCAAGCGCGACGTCGCGTACCTGCCGTTCTCGAGCGGCACGACCGGCAAGGCCAAGGGCGTCGCCCTCTCGGCGCACAACGTCACGACGTGCGTCCTGCAGACGAGGCAGACCAAGGGCGTCTTCGACCAAGCTGATACCGTGCTGTCAGTGCTCCCTCAATACCACATTGTGAGTCTTGTCGCTCTTGGCGTGGTCGGAAGGATGAGGAGAAGAAGCCCGCGCTGACCTTTTTCGACCTTGCAGTTCGGCCTCGTCGTCATGGTCCACCTCACCTTCTACAACGGCGGCACGTGCGTCGTCCTGCCCAAGTTTGACCTCGTCAAGGCGCTCGAGAGCGTGCAGAAGTACAAGTGCACGGTGCGCCGCGGTCTCCTCCTCCCCGCCTCGCAACCTTCTCAACTTGCGCAGGCAGGCCGAGCTGACTCACCTTCGTCTGCAGACTGCTCTCGTCGTTCCGCCTATCGCCCTCGCACTCGCCCAGCACCCGATCGTCGACAAGTACGACCTGTCGACTCTTCGTCCGTCCTCCTCCCCCTCCTCTTTCTCTCTCCCTGACGCGCTCGTGCTGACGAGCCTCTCCTCACAGGCTACATCCTCTGCGGCGCTGCACCGCTTTCTGCCGAGCTCGAGGGCGCCCTGCACAAGCGCCTCAAGGGCCGCACGCTCGTCTTCCAGGGGTACGTCCCGCTCTCCCTACTTTTTCTTCCTCCCTTGGCCGCTCTCTGACTCCTAGCACCTACAGCCTCGGCATGACCGAGACGACGTCGGTCGCCATGATCCCGCCCAACGCCGAGTCCAAGCCGGGCACGGTCGGCAAGCTCCTGTCGACGATCGAGGCGCGCCTCGTCTCGCCCGAGGGCAAGGACGTGCCCAAGGGCGAGTCGGGCGAGCTGTGGCTCCGCGGCCCGAATATCATGCTCAGGTACACGAAGAACGAGAAGTCGACGCGCGAGACGCTTACCGAGGACGGATGGCTCATGACGGGCGACATCTGCACGCGCACCGAGGACGGGTACTACGCCGTCATCGACCGCGCCAAGGAGCTCATCAAGTACTCGGGTGCGTCCCCGGCGAGCCTGCTCTCCTTTCGAACGAGCCGCTCGACAAGCCGGCGCGCTGACGCTCTCGCCGCACGGTCCTCTCGCCCGCAGGCTTCCAGGTCGCGCCCGCCGAGTACGTCCTCCGCCCTCCCCCTCTGCGCTCCCACGAGCGCACAGCTGACGTCGCACCGCACGCAGGGTCGAGGGCTGCCTCCTCGAGTGCCCGTTGGTCGCCGACGCAGCCGTCATCGGCGTCTGGTCCGACGAGCGCGCGACCGAGCTTCCCCGGGCGTACAGTGCGTCCCTCGCTCCTCTTCTCTACTTCTCCTCGCCGTCGAGCACCCTCACCGACGCTCTCTCGGCGCGTGCGCAGTCGTCCCGAACCCGGAGCACGCAAAGAGCCCGACGCTCAAGGACGACGTCGCCGCCTTCGTCGCCGACAAGCTCGCGCCGCACAAGCGCCTGCGCGGCGGCGTCTTCATCCTCGAGGCCATCCCGAAGAGGTGCGTGTCGGCTCTGCGCTGCTATCGGTCTCGGCGCGAGCCTCGCTCGAGAACGCGCACTGACCCCTCCTCGTCTTCTCCCTCTCCCTCTCCCTTCCCTTCTCCCCCTCCTCTCTCGCTCCTCCTCTTGTCTCGCTCCCTCGCACGCTCGCAGCCCGTCGGGCAAGATCCTCCGCAAGGACCTGCGTGTCCTCGCCGCCAAGGAGACCGAGGGCAAGGCCAAGCTCTGAGCGCTCGAACCCCCTCCTCCTCGCCCTTCTCCTCGTGCCTCCTCTTCCTTCCCTCGTCCCTCGCCATCAGGGCTCAGACGTGTACGACTCGTGCCCTGCCTCTCTTGATCTTTATTCGTGCTTCTTCCTTGTCACGCTGTTCGTCGCAATGCAAAGTCTCTCGCAGTCCACTCGTCGTCGTCGTCGTCGTCGCCGTCGCTCGTCGAGAAGCTAGCTCGGCCACTCGCTCGCGAGCACAGAGAAAGCGCAGCAAGCGTTACTCATCCTCGTCGTCTTCAAGCACTACATCGTCGTCAAGCCCTCCTCGCCCTCACCCTCTCGCTCACTGCCGGTTGCGCTTCCTCGCCCTCGCGGCCGCCCCTCCGCCCGTCGGGCTTCCCGCCGCGCCGCGCCCGAGCCCCTGCGCCGACGAGCCTCCTCCCCCGCCGCTCCCACCGCCGCTGCCGCTGCCGCCGAGCCCGATCGCGCCGGCGAGCGCACCGAACGCCGCGAAGGGCCCGCCGCCGCTGCTGCTCCCGCCGCCGCCCGCGAACGAGCCCGGCATGGCCGACGCCGCGTCGACGTCCATGTCACCACCATCCGCGCCGCTCCCCTGCTGCGGCTGCACGACCGACTTCCTCCCTGCGCCGCCCTTCTTCCCCGCGCCCGCGCCCGCGCCACCATCGATGTCCTTGCGCCCAACGTCCCTCGCGACGTCCCGGACGCGCTCCTCGTGCGCGGCGCGCAGCTCGTGCTCGTTGAGCGCGCGCGCGTGCAGGTCGCCGAGGTGCGACGAGAGCGAGGCGATCAGGCCGGCGAGGGTCGACTGGAACGTGCGGAGCGAGGCGAGGAGCGAGGCTGGGGTCTGCGAGGCGGCCGAGGCGGAGAGGGGCGAGGTCGAAGGGTCGAGCTCCATGCTCTCCTCGGCGACGGGCGCCTCGTTGCGGCGCACGTCGCGCCCCTGCGCCGAGAGGACCTCGAGGCGCTGCTCGCGCGCGTCGAGCTTGCCGCGGAGGACGCCCGCGTAGAAGGCGGCGATGAGGAGGTCCTCGAGGGTGGCGACGTCGGGCAGCGAGAGGAGCGAGAGGAGGAGGGCGTAGGGGATCGACTGCGGGGGGTGCGAGCGAGAGGAGAGGGCGCGGAGGGCGAGAGGGGGAGAAGGGGCGGCGTCAGTCGAGAGTACGACGAGAAGGAGACGACGATGAAGAGGACGAGGAGGAGAGAGGGACGCACGCGCTGCGACGAGGCGAGGGTGAGGACGGTGAGGTGGCGCAGCTTGGTCTCCTGGTCGGGAGTGAGGGCCGGGTAGCTGTCGCGCTTGGCTGCGAGCGCGGTGGCGAGGGTCAGTCCGAGCGTTCTGCATCGTGTGGAGGAGGAAAGGAGAGAAACGCACCCTCGTAGTCGGCCCAGGTGCCAAAGGCAAAGAGCTCGAGGAGGCGGTGCTGCTGTGCGTGCTGCTCGTGGTGGGCGAGCTGCGGGCGGGCGCGTCCTCGGATCAGCGTGCGGCTCCCACGAGAGCAAGGAGGATGGCGGGACGCACGTCGCGGATCGAGGGGAGGTCGAGGAGCTCGCTGAACACGTAGACGCCCGGGGCGGCGACGGCCTGCGAGACGAGGTTGGCGGCTCCTGCGCCGCGGGCCGACTTGGCGAGGAGGAGGAAGGGCTGCGCGCAGGCGGAGGAGGCGCATCAGTGTCTGCACAGAGAGGGAGCGAGGTGCGAGTGGGGCCCGGTTCGGCGGGGGCGATGAGGTCGAGGAGGGGGAGGCAGAGGGGAAGGGGGCGCGAAAGGGCGGCGCGCTCGTGGGGCACGGAGGGGAGGGGAGATGCTCGAGGGCACAGTGGAGCACGCAAGCGACTCACCTCGAGCTTTGGTGGCGGGTGGAACGAAGGGCCCGAGGGGCGAGCGTGGAGCGGGGCGCGGGCGTCCTGAGGCTGGTCGGTGCGGTCGCCGATGGTGGTGTATGCGGCAAAGTCGTCCTTGTCGGTGCTCATGGCTGCTAGTCGCTCTAGAGCGGGGTGAGAGGGGGACAGAGAGGGGGTCGCTCGTTCGCTCGGTCGGAGGACCAACGTCAACCTCGACCTGCTCGCTCTCCCTCAACGCTGAGCAGGATGCAGCACGCCAGCACGAGTACGACCCTCGCAGAAGACGCCGCAGTGCGCTCAACCGACACGGACGCCCTCGTGTCGCGGTGTGCGGCCGCGTCGCTCGACTACCTCGACGACAAGCTCTCGCCCCTCTTCCTCGCGCCCAACCAGCGCAGGAACCTCGACCGCCGCCCGCCCTTGATCAACATCGGCACCCACGCCCGCACCTACGCCCTCGACCGCCTCGTCGCCGACTTCCTCCTCCTCGACCACCACCAGGTGGGGCACCAGCCAGCTCGCCAGTGCCAGGTCGTCTCGCTTGGCGCAGGCACAGACTCGCGCTTCTGGCGCATCCGCACCCTCTTTGACCAACAGGGCCGCGACTGGCCCTGCAAGCACTGGGTCGAGGTCGACTTTCCCGAGGCGACGAGCGCCAAAGCCCGCACCGTCGCCTCCAAACCCGTCCTGCGCGACGCCCTCGGCGGCAACGTCAAGATCGGTGCGTCCCCTTCTCTCCTCCCGAGCTGTAGACGCAGGCGACTGAGCGCTGACTCGGTGCCGCGCCCGCAGAACTCGGCGGCCAAGGCCTGTCGTCGTCCCTGTACTCGCTCCTCCCGGGCGACATCCGGTCCCTCGACGCCCTCACCTCGTCCCTCGTCGCCTCCCCCTCGAATTCCTCCTCCTCCTCAATCTCGACCGAACCTGTCGCGCCAACTCGACCCGCACCCCTCTCCCCCGCCCTCCCGACCCTCCTCCTCCTCGAGTGCGTCCTCGTCTACGTCCCGCCCGCCGCCGCCGACGCCCTCCTTGCCTGGTTCGCGCGCACGTGGGGCGCATGCCGAGGAGAGGGCGGCGGCGGCCAGGAGGGAGAGGCGCCGCCGGGAGGCGCGGTCGTCATGTACGACCCGTTCGGGCTCGACGACAAGTTTGGCGAGGTCATGAGGCGCAACCTGGCTGTGCGTCGGCTCGTTCTTCCTCTCACGTCGTCAATCTCTTCTGCTCCTCGCACTGACACTCTGTGTCCTCCTCTCCCCTCCCTCCCTCGCCCTCAACTCGCACCCCGCCCTCCACGACGCTCAGGCCCGCGGTCTCTCGCTCCCCGGCTCACCCGCGACGCCGACGCTCAGCAGCCTCGAGGAGCGTCTCGTGCGCGCAGGTGCGCGAGGTCGGGTCGGGAGCCGCACGGTGAGGGAGATTAGGGAGCGGTGCCTACCGAGGGAGGAGCTCGAGCGGTGCGTCTCTCTCTCTCTCGCTCTCTTCCTCCCCGTCGTCTCCCCTGTCTCGCCCGCTCGCACGCTCGCCCGTCGTCGTTCCCTGAGCGCCCTACTGACACGCCCTCCGCCCGCCCGTTCGCCCGCCCGCAGCGTCAACGCCATCGAGCGCATCGACGAGGTCGAAGAGCTCAACCTCGTCCTCGAGCACTATGCCGTCTCGTGGGCCAACTTGCTGCCGAGCGAGGGTGAGGGTGCTGCGGGGCGAGGGGGCGAGGGTGCAGGAGGAGGAGGAGGAGGGATCGGGCTGAGGGACGCCGTCGAGGAGGAGGGGTCGTAGCGCAGGACGAGGGTCTCGCACGAGTCGAGGAGCAACCGCATCGCACGCTCTCGCACTTCTCCTCTCATCCCTCGCACTTCGTTCTCGAGAGCGCGCACAGCAGAACCATCGAGAGCAAGGACAACCGCTTGCTCGTTCCAGCCCGGCCGAGCACCCTCTAGCTGAACATCTCGCGCCCGCCGCCGTCCCGCTCGAGCTCGACGCCCATGAGGCCCCTCTCCCAGCTGATCGGCTCAACCCACGTCTTCTGCTGCTCGTGCTCCTCGTCGTCTCCCTGCCGGTCCCGTCCCGGAGCGGCGTCGAAGCGGGGCGGCACCGGCAGCTCGAGGACGTGCGCGAGCGCCGATGCGAGCTGGTGCGCGAGCGGGGCGGCCGTGCCCTCGGCGGTGTAGGCGAGGAGGGCGGCGACGGGGACTTGAGGCGCGGGAGCGGGCGAGGTCGAGGTGGAAGAGGTGGAGGGAGGCGAGGAGAGCGCGGCGAGGAGGGAGCGCGTGAGGCCTGCGTGCGGGAGGGAGGGGAGCGTGGAGGAGGAGGAGGTGCTGCTGGAGGTTGAGTACGGCGGGGCGATGGACTGGAGCGAGGCGAGGAGGGGAGAGGTCGTGGAGGACGAGGAGGGGATGAGGTGCCGAAGCGGCGTCGGGCTGCAGGGATGCAGAATGGTCAGTAAGCTGCTTACGACCACGACCCGAAGACCTGCGAGCCCGCCCACGGCAGGCTGCACCGGTCATAGGCGAAGGAGGAGCACCGACTCACGCATTGAGCGCCTCGTCGCCCCTCATGGCCGCATCGACGCCGGCGACGACGAGCACGTCGCGGAACCCGCCCGCGGCGACGAACCGGTTCATCGCGTCGAGGTGGTGCGCCTTGCGGGCATGGATGACGGGCGCGCGCGGGAGGACGAGCGTGAGGGTGCGGGTCGGGTTGGCGTAGACTGCGAAGAGGGACATGAGCCCAGTCAGCTTCGTTGCGCTCGCGCAAGCACCGCAGCAGACAGCAGTGAGAGACCTCGACGCACCCTCAGTGCCCAGCGACAGGCCCTCGACCTCGCCCTCCCCGCCCGGCAGCGCGTCCCTGGCGCCGACGGCCGGCACAAAGTCCCTCACGCCGAGGTACCCGACGAGCTCGAGCGCGCAGTTGTGCACGAGGAGGTCGCACGCGAGCTGGGCCACGCTCGACAGCGAGGGTTGCGGCTGCGGGAGGGCGGGGTGTCGTCAGCTCGAGGTGATGAGGATGGGGAGCGGGGCGGGGAGGGGCGAGGACGCACGAGGAGGAGGGTCGTAGAGGCGAAGGAGGGCGCGGTGGTGCCCGGGAGCGGCACAAAGTAGTCCATCGTGCGCTCGGTGCGAGAGCGAGGCGGTCGGGTCTGGTCGAGGAGCGAGTCGCTCGACGACGACGGCGACGGCCACTCGCTTTCGCTTCGTTCGGCTCACTGAATTGATCGAACTCTGCAGAACAACTGTACAAAGCTCTCGGCAGCCCAGAAAGACCGGCCTGCGGCCGTTGAGCAGGCCCTCTCCTCGCTCTTTCCCGGTCGAGAGGAAGAGCGGCCGTTGCGAGGTCACGTTGACTCGGTTGCACGCACTGCTCGGGATCTACATACAGAGGAGGTCAAGGGTGGAGGAGGCCGACACGAGCCGTCGAACGAGAGCTTTGCGGCTCAGGCGGCGGCGGTCGAGCTGGAAGACTCGGCGGTCGGACCGCTTAGAGCGGCGAGCCGACGGCGTCGCACTTGGCGGCGCAGTCGATCGGGTACTTGGCGTTGCACCTGCGCGAGGGAGAGGTCAGTGAAGGCTCGTACATGACGGGCCGCGGCGCGGAAGCAAGCCGGACGAAGTCGACGTGACGACGACGACGACGACGAGAGGCTGCAGGAGACGAGGCAGAGGCGACGCACTCGGCCTTGTTCAGACTTTCATGGCGCTGGGCGCACTTCAGGCCGCCCTTGTGCTTGTACTCCTTCTCGCCAATCTGCAGGGAGGAGGGGAAGGGTCAGCGCGTGCTCGGGTCGTTCGCCATGCTTCACCTCGCACATTGTTGCGAGCACGTCACCGTCGCTGCGCTACCTCGCTGAGCGACTTGCCCTCGTCACGAGAAGGAAGAGGAGGGGAGAGAGGGCGGAAGGAGGACGCACGTCGCCGACGATCTTGGCGTCCTGGTCCTTGCGGACGCAGCGCACGAGGAGGTTCGGGCACGGGCCGTCAAAGTTGTCGTACACCTCGGTCGCCTTGTCCTGGACGGCGGCGGCGGCGCCACGGACGCTGTCGGCGGCCTGGTCGGCGGCGAACGTGAGCTGGTCCTGGGCCTGGCCGGCGAGGTTGGCGGCGCGGTCCTGGACGCTGACGGCGAAGACGGCCGGGGCGGCGAGGGCGAGGAGGGCGATGAACGAGAAGCGCATGGTGAGAGTCGAGTTGGGCGTGTGGGGAAGGGTGAGAGGAGCGAGGAGGGAGAGGGAGCGGCGAAGGGAGTGAGGGGCTTGCCCCGCACTGCCGCTCGCCGGTTCCAGCGTCGTCAGTCGGGCGATCTGGCTGGGCGCAGAAACGGCAGGCGATCCTGCGAGTCGAGTTGCCTCGTGCGGCGGCCGAGGCTCTCGTCTCCGAGCCTGTGAGCATGACGCGTCGCGACAGCGCTCGCCCGGTGACGGCTCGACCGGGATCTGCGAGGCACTTGCGCCGCCTCGCGGAATGAGCACATTGACGACTGGACGCGAGTGCACCGCCGGCGCAGCGCCCCCAAGAGGACGGCAGCCTCGGATCTCGCGGGAGAAGAAGAAGCGCGAGCAGAGCCATCCAGTGGCTGCGAGGGCTCTGGCGGTTGGGCCAGGAGTAGCAGTGCAGCTCTGTGCACAGCCTGTGTGCAGTAGCAACCCGCCTGGAGCGAGAGCGAGAGAGGGAGAGAGGCGGAAGCCGAACAAGCTGAGGGGAAAACGGTCGGCTGCTCGTCTTCCTCGACCGCAACCCGCAGCTCGCCCTGCTCGAGCACCAGCTGCGTTCACAGCCAGCAGGCACAGCGTGCGCACCGATACCCGCCCTACTCGCCCAGCGCTCGCCGCCTCATCGTCCGCCTCGTCCCCCCCGCCGACCTTCGACTCCTCGATCCTCGGCCATCTCGTCAGCCTCGAGGTGAGCTGCGATCCCGCTCAGCTTACTCCTGTACCGCAGTAGACGGCACCCACGAGCTCGCCTGACCTGTCTGCCTGCTCGCAGACCCTCCAGCCGTTCTCATCGACGTCAGGCCTCTCCTCCCCTCCTCGGCTCGACCTCCCTCCAGAACCCTCTTGATCGACCCGGCCAGCCCTTGACTCGACCCTCGTACCCTATACGCCCCGCCGTAACGACCTCCCCCCTCCCCTCCGCGACAACCGGCAAAGACCCGACCGCGCACCGCCTCGCTCTCGACTTCGACCCCGTCAGGAGCTCGTTCACCCTCGCCCTCACTCAGGCCGGGTCCGCCCTCACGACAAGTCGACGTGCTCTGCACACCGTCGACCTCCACCTCCACCATGGACATCTACACGACGTCCTTCTGCCTGCCGAGGTCGTCGGCCTCGTCGACCGACCTCTCGTCGTCGCAAACCTTCTCGCTCGACCTCGGCGCGCGCTCGCCCCAGCCGCAAGCTCGCCAACCGACCGCCGGCCACCAGGCGAGCCAGTCGGACGGCGCCGTCCCCGCCGGCTCGTCGAGCGCCGCGAGCGCCGCCGACGCGAGCAGCGCCGTCAAGAGCCGCTCGGCGTCGGCCTCGACCGAGAGCGGCGGCGCGGCGGGCACTACGACCGACGTGACGAGCCCGACGAGCGCGGGCGGGACCAACGGCGGCGCGAGCCCGTCGCCCGCCGACGGCGATGCGCAGCAGCAGGCGCCCGGCGACGGCGCCGACGCCGCCAAGCGCTCGAGCGTCGACTTCAACGACACGATGCAGCGCGTGTGCGTCGAGACGATGGCCGCGCACCAGTGCATCGTGTCGTTCACGCCCGTCGAGCCGAGCTCGCCCATGCTCGGCGGCAGCGGCAGCGGCGGCGCGGCGGGATCGGGCGAGGGAGCGGCAGGGGCGAGCGGCGCTGCGGCGCAGGCGGACAAGTCGGGGACGGTGTACAACGTGCACCTGAGCGGCGGGTACCAGCAGGTCATGGCGGCGAGGGGCCACATCCTCCGCGAGAGCCCGTTCAAGGTGCGCCCGCCTCTCCCTCCTTCCCCTCCCACCTCCTCGTGCGAGCCAGACCATTGACCCTCTCGTCCCCCGCAGCGCAAGTCGATCGTCAAGGTGCCGCGCGCCGAGGTCCTCGACGGCAAGGAGAACGTCAAGGCCGAGATGCGCCGCAAGCTCGACGAGATCGCGTCCCTCACCAAGGCGCACCTCGCCATTGTCGGCCAGGCGACGGCCTCGATCGGCTTCGGCCTCGAGACGGAGCGCAACGTCGAGATCGTCATCACGGGCCCGTACGAGAGCGTCGAGCAGGCGCGCGTGCGGCTCCTCGTCCTCCTCGATGAGCTGGTGCGTCCCGTCCCTCTCGGCTCCCGCTCTCTTTTCGCTGCAGACGCTGACGCAGCTCGTCGCCTGCGCGCAGAGCGGCCTCCACTCCGAGGTGTGCGAGATCGACTACAAGCTGCACTCGATCCTCGCCGGCCGCAAGCGCTGCGTCGTCCAGACGATCCAGGAGGAGTCGGCGACCAACATCTACTTTCCGACGCCGCTCTCGGGCGTGCTCGGGCAGAAGAACCTGTCGCTCATCGCCAAGCAGAACCTCATCTTCATCACGGGCGAGTTCTTCGGCGTGCAGCGCGCGAGGGATATGCTCTTCCAGGTCTCGCTCCACAAGGTGCGTCTCTCTCCCGCCCCTCTCTCGCTCTTCCAGAGGACCTTGTACTGACGCTCTCGTTCGTCCCTGCAGAGCAAGTGCATCATCTCGCGCGACACGGCGATCCTCCCGCGCAAGCTCGACTGGATGCTCTCGGACCGCCTCGAAGACATCAAGCAGATCATGAGCGACAACGGCACGTTCATCAACTTTCCGCCGATCGGCAGCCAGGCGAGCCTCATCTCGGTGTACGGCGACCACCGCGTCAACATCGAGCGCACGATCCGCTCCGTCATGGCCCTCGTGCGTCCCTCTCCCTCTCGCTTCTCGCCCTTGCTTGGGCTCGCCTCGCTTCGACCGTCGGGCTGACTCTTTTCCTCGTCGTCCTCCTCTTGCAGGCGTGCCAATTCTACGTCGCCTCGTTCTGGCTCCTGCCCGTGTCGTTCGACGTCTTCATGCCGCCGCCGACGATCAATCCGGCCCAGATCCCGCCCATCCTGCGCCACATCAGCGTCACATCGGGCGCCGAGGCCGTCTTCAAGAGCAACTGCTTCGAGTTCCACGGCCTCGAGAGCGAGGTTCGGCAGGCCGTGCAGCTCGTCCTCGAGCTCGACTTTGTCAAGGTGCGTCCCTCTCCTCCTTCTCTTCCTCCTTCTCCTGCTGTACGCGAAGCTGATGACGGGCCCCTCGCGTACGCAGGCGTTCCACCACGAGATCCGGTTCCAGATCGAGCTCGCCAACGAGCACCGCGAGTTCATCTCGGGCAAGAAGAACGGCAAGCTCAACAAGATTATGAAGAGCGCCAACGTCAAGATCAAGTTCGAGACGTTCAACGACTACAACTTCCTGATCGACGTCGCCGGTAACGACCCGGGCGCGCTGCACGGCCTCACGATGCTCCAGGAGGAGCTGCCCGCCGAGATCTCGTTCCACGTGCCCGAGGCGTACCACAAGCGCATCATCGGCGTCGGCGGCAAGAACATCCAGCGCATCATGAAGAAGTACGGCGTCTACGTCAAGTTCTCAAACGCCGAGGAGTTTGCCGCGCTCGGCGGGTACAACGACAACGAGGACAACGTCGTCGCGCGCACGCCGGCCAAGAACGCCATGAACCTCGAGCACCTCAAGCAGAGCGTCATGGAACTCGTCGCGCCCAAGGACAAGGACTTCATCGTCGAGATGGTCGCCATCCCGCGGCGGTACCACCGCACCCTCCTCGGCGAGAAGAGCATCTTCATCCACGACATTGAGGCCAAGACCAACTCGCACGTCCGCTTCCCGAGCAAGGAGACGGCGAGCGACGTCGTCAGCATCTTTGGGCCCGAGAGCCAGGTCCACATCGCGGCGCAGATGCTCCTCGACCACGTCCCGTTCGAAGCGTGCGTCCCCTCTCCCTCGCTCGCCCTTCGCCCCTCTCGCCGTCTAGGCGCTGACGTTTTCCCTCCCGCTGCAGTGAGTACCGCCTGCCGCACTCGACCGAGATGGCCAACCTCGCCCTGTCGCAGGACTTTGTCGGCCTCACCGAGAAGATCAAGCGCGACCTCAACATCACGATCCTGCCTTGGGTCGACCGCTCGGGCGCCAACGAGGAGACCATCATCCGGTTCTGCCTCAACCGCAGCAACGTCGACTTCCTCGCGACGAGCCGAGACCTCGTCGAGGAGTACCTTGTTCAGCGGAACGTGCGTCCCTCTCGCACCCTCTCGCCGCGACCTGCTCGTCTCCTGACGCCCTTCTGCCCCTCTCGCAGATCAACCTGTACCCCGGCTCGCTGCGCCCGAGGTCCGACTCGTTCGCCGACGTCTTCGCGCCGTTCAACAGCAAGCTCCTCTCGACGACGGCCATGGGCGACGGCGACTCGCGCCCCGACCCTCGCCCGGGCTCGGACCGCAAGCTGCGCCTCGCCGCCTCGTCGCCCAACATCAAGGCCATCTTCGACGCCAAGCCGGGCGGCTCGTCGGCGGCGTACCCGCTGCACGCGCCGCGCCTGCCGTCCATCCCGTCAGGGCCGAACGACCTCGGCCACGCCGACCCGACCGGCGCAGGCGCCTACGCCCCCTTCTACCCGGTTCCGCCCGTCCCTCGGATGCCGCCGCAGTACGGCGGGCACCCGCCGCCGCCGCCGCCGCCGCACCACCACATGCAGCAGCACCACCCCTTCGCGCCCGGCCCGTTCACCGCGCCGCCGCCTCAGCAGCAGCACCAGATGCCGCCGCACCAGGGCGAGTACCACTGGGGTGCACCGCCGCCGCCGCCGAGGCAGGGCATGCAGCAGCAGCAGCAGGGCTACCCGGGCGCGCCGCCGCCGCCGTCCGGGTACGCGCCGCCGGCCGGCCTTCCCTCGCAACCGTACGCCGCGCCCTCGCCCGCGCCTCCTCCTCCTGCCGTCGCACCGACGTCGCGCTTCAGCAACGAGGAGTACCGCGCGTCGCACCCTCGGCACCACGGCGCGTCGGCGTCCTTCTCGGTCGCGCCGAACGCTTCCTCGTCGTCGTCGTCGTCGGCCGACCCGCACAACTCGACCCTGTCGCAGTCGGCGTCGGTCGAGGACAAGCTCAAGGAGCTGTCGGCAGCGTCGACGTCGCCCACGACCGGGCGGCAGCTGCGCGCGCTCGCCGGTCGGGCGCAGAGCCTCGACCTGAGCCAGCACGCGGCGGCGTTCAGCCGAGCGAGCACGGCGCCTCGGCACGAGAGCGTGGACGAGGTCGCAGGCGCTTTTGGCGGGCTCGGCATGTCCTGAAGGCTGTCGCCTTCCCCTCCACCCCTCGGCCTCTCCCCCCCTCTCTCTCTCTCTCCTCGCACATCGTCCACCGTCAAGTCCGGCCCTCATGCACAAACGCCTACACCCCTCCTCCCCATACCTTGCCTCTCATACCCGCTCTTTCGTCCTACCCCGACCACCCATACGTCGACTCGACCGGCCTCACCTCACGTACCTCGCTCGCCCTCGCCAAATCCCCAGACTGCTCTGTATCCACCCGGCTCGCACACCCCAATCCCCTCGACCGTGATATCCCCCTCGTCGTCGCTCGTCCACCCTTCCCCTCTTTCTAGAGTTTCTCTTGCGCATAGTTGGCCCCCTCTTCCTTCCTCCTCCCCTTGCAACGCGACCGACCCGCAGCCTCCCTTCTCGCGCCTCGAGAGCAACTTCAAGTCTTGCCGGCTACGTCTCGGTGCGTGCTCTCTCGCTCCCCCTCGTTGATGAGCAGCGCGCTGACCCTCTCCTCGTCCCCTTCGCAGCTGGCGCACGAGCCTCTTCTCGCGCACGATGCTGCTCGCCCGCTGTACATTCTAGAGAGCAAGGTAAGCTGTCCTGCGTGCGAATCTTAGCACTGCTGAAGCCTGCAGCCGAGCGAGGAAAAGGCGAATCAGCGCACGCTCCTCGCCGCCGGCTCCTCCTTTCCCCGCGCTCGCCCTCCTCCCTTCTCGCCTCCCCCTCGTCTGTCCACCGCCCTCTGCGAGCTCGGAGCAGCCGTCAGGGTTCACAGCGCGCCACCAGCAGCCCTCACCGCCCCGCCTCGCCGCACCACGCCCAGCCGTCGCCCTTCTCCGGCTCATCGCCTTCGCTCGCTCATCTCGACACCTCGCCGCGCCCTCAAGGTTCGCCAGTCCACTCGAGCTGCTCGAACTAGTGCACTCGAAGTCCACCGATGCAGCAGCCGTACCCGCCTCGCCTGGTGCGCTCCGTTCGCCCTCCCTCGCACCGCCCCCTCGAACCACCGCTGACCCCTCCTCTCCTCCGCGCGCAGCAGATCAACCCGCCACACGTTTCAGCAAGTGGCGGCGGTGGCAACATGCTCGGCTCACCGGGCGGCGCCGTGTTCGCATCGCCGGCGGCGTACAGCGGGCACCCGTTCGGCGCGGGCGGCATGCTGAGCCCCGAGGCGTTCCCTCACGTTGGCGCCTTCCCCTCGTCACCCTACGGTACCGCACAGCCCGCGCCGGCGTACCGCCACTCCTCGATGGCCTCGACGGTGTCGCCCCTCACGCCCGTCGCGCTCTCGACCCTCGCCTCGCCCTTCTTCCCCTCCTCGGCACCGCCCATCCGCTCGCCGCCCGCCTCTCTCGCCTCGACACCTCGCCCTCACCTTCAGCCGCACCAGTCCGAACCCTCTCGCCGTACGACTTTGCACGCGTCGGCCCCCTCGTTCCACCTCGCGCGCGACAGCCCGCGCTCCTTCTTCCCCTGGTCGGCACCTTCGCCTCGCGGGCACGGCAAGCGCGAGAGCGTTTCCGTCTCGGCCCTCCGCGTCGGCGACGACCCGCAGCGCAGCCCGACGCTGTCGCGCGCGACCTCGGCGAGCCCGGCGACGTCGACGAGGAGGGACGAGCCGCGGCGCAAAAAGGTCGTCGTGTGCCTGCCGCGCGAGGGCACGTCGAGCGATGACGAGCGCGAGGGCTTCGGGGCCTTGTTGGGCCGACCGAGGAGCGCGATGCGGCGCGCGCCGCTGTCGGCGCAGGAGCGGGACGAGGTTGAGACGAGGTCCGAGGCGGCGAGCGGCGCGGTCGAGGCCGCCTCGCGTGCGCAGCACGAGGACGAGGTCAAGCCGGCGGAGCTGCCGCCGGCCATCGACGTCTACCTGCCCGGCAAGGACGCCTGGGAGGAGGTGTGGGACCAGTTCGAGGAGGAGATGATGGAGAAGCACGGTCGCTGTGTGCGTCTTCCTTTCCCTCTAGAGCCTCTTGTTCACCGCCGTGTCCTGACAATCGCCTCGAACTGCGCGCAGGACGTTCGCCGTCCCGCCTTCCTGCCGTCGTCGGCACCGCCCTCCCTCGACAACCTCTTCCCTCGCCGACCCGGGCACGGCCGCACCGCCTCTCTCTTCGCCAGTCCATCCGCCCAGCTCCCGCCGCGCCTGCAGTCCGTCTTCGACCCGATCTGCCGCGTCGGCGGCGGGCACGCACGGTCCCTCTCGCTCTCGCTCTCGCTCCCCGCCGGCCTCACGGCCTTGCGCACGAGCCCCTCGACGACCTTGCGCTCGCCCGCCCTCACGTCGCTTTCGCCCTCGCCCGCCCCGCCGGCATCACTCGCACAAGCCCGCATGACGAGCTCGAGCCGGCTCACGCCGCACGCCGAGAGCTTCGTCCCGTCGTCGCCCGCGACCAGCCTGCAGGCCGCAGCAGCGACGGCGCTCCCGCGCAGCCCGCCGAGCTCGCCCGAGGCCGCCGCGCCTGTCGTCCATGCTCGCCCGCACGACGCGCAGGTCGAGCATGGCCTTGTTGCGCCGGCTCGTCGACGCCCGAGCGAGGAGGACGACAAGGTCGTCGAGACGGGCGCGCTCGCCGCCGTTGAGCCGGTCGCCCCTGTGCCCGTCGCCGTCGCGTCCCGCGGCGTCATCGACGCCACCGAGTTCGACAACGAGCACGGCGACGGGCGCAGGACGGCCCCCTCGAGGAGCGCGTCCGGCGTCTCGACGAGGACCGACCACACGGGCGTCGCGAGCCTGTCGGGCTCGGCGCACAGCTGGACCGACGCGAGCGAGGAGGAGGATAAGGCGAGCGGGAGCGCCCGAGCAGGGCCCGGGTGCGCACCGGCCCTCAGCCACGAGTTGAGCCGGGCGCTCACGGACCTCGGCTCGCTCGAGGCGCACGAGGCCGATGACGCGCTTCGTCCCGGCGAGTCGGACGGATCCGCCGTCGGCGTCAACGTCGACGCTTCGGACGACTCGCAGTACGGCGACGGCGAGCTCTCGGCGGGCGAGCACAGCAACGATGAGGCGGCTCGTGCGCTTGCCCCTCGCCGCGCCGACCGCACGGCCCCCTCGCGCCAGTCGATCGTGTCGACGACCGACGACGAGGACGACAAGCCGCTCGCCATGCTCGCGCTCCGACCGCCAGCGAGCCCGCTCTTCCAGGCCCCGAGCGACGTCGACCGCCCCGACGTCGAGCTCTCGACCGCCTACGCGCCGCAGCACAAGGTCAACGCCGCCTTCTCCTTCCCACCTCGCTCGTCGGCTGCGTCGCCCGCCAAGCTCCGCCGCACAGCTGCCGACGTCGTCCTCCCCGACAGCTCGTCGGCGAGCTCGGCGCGTGCGAGCCCGCAGCTCGAGTTGCTCGACTACGGCGACCCAGCGCCGTCCGCCCTCGTCGCTCCGCCCTCTCAACGTCGCGCGAGCAAGGCGTCGTCGGTTCCGTCGTCGTCGCCCATCGTTGCAGCCTTCGGACCGTTCGGCGAGCCGGGCTCGCTCGCCGTGTCGCCAAGTGCGCTGCCCGACACGCCGTCTGCACCTCAAGTCGATCGACCCTTCGCTCAACCGGCGTCGAGGACGCCGACGTCGTCCATGTCGTCGACGCGCTCGCCGCTCAAGGCGACGGCGGTCGAGTTCAAGCCGTCGCCGGCAAGCTCCCTCCCGCCCTCGTTCGGCACCTCGGGCACCTCCTCCTTCGACTTTCACCCTCCTTCCGACGCACCCACCCTTCCCGTCGTCGCCGCCCCAGCATCGCCGCACGCCCCGACCCGCCACGTCAGCGGCTCACACGGCCCGCTCCCGCCCATCCCCCTCACGACCGTCACGCCGCACTCGTCCGCGCTCAAGCGCCGCAAGGGCGACGACGGCGACTGGCTGCCGGCCATCGAGAGCTCGTCGACGCAGCACCTCGTGTCGTCGCCGTTGCTCGCGCACCCGCAGCCGCGCCGGCCGCTTCCGGACCCGCCGTCGGCGTTCGAGCAGGACACGAGCCTCGAGGGCGACCTCGGCGACGTCGAGGTCCTGCGCGATGAGGGCGGCGACACGGCGGGTCAGGAGGACTCGGGCAGCAGGAGCTTCATGTCGTCGCTGTCGGTCGACGACCCGCTCCCCGAGCAGTACGCGCCGGCGCGCCCGATCGGCGCCAAGCGTCCCGCCGCACCAGAAGCAGCATCCTCGAGGCCTTTCGCGCTGCGAGCGGCGCCGCACCTGTCGGCCGACGGGCGCCTCGTCGGGTTCAACCGCGCCGGCTCCCCTGACGGCGGCGTCTCGTCGTTCGGCCCGCACGAGCACGAGGTCCAGGTCAGCCCGGCGAGGATGGGCGACCCTCGGGCCACGAGGGAGGACAGCGTCGACATCGCGCTTCCGTCGTCGCTGCGCGCCAAGAGCAAGGCTATCCCTCTTAGTGCGGCTCGGCTCAAGGTGCGTTCCCTCTTTCTCCCCGCCTTATTCTCCTACTCTCTCAATTTTACTGACGAGCGATTCTTTACAGGCGAGCGACATCTTCGACGGCACGTTCGGCGTCCCCGACTCGCCCGCAAGCTCGATCGTCCTCAACGGTTCGTCGTCAAGCGTCATCGAGGACGACGAGGACGACCTGCCGCTGCGCATCCTCGAGGACCTCATTTCGGGCCACTTCGACTCGCTCAAGGCCGAGCTCCTGGCGGCGCGCGACCAGAGCCAACCCGACCTCGAGCGCCTCGTCGACTCGATCACGTCCCGCCTCGAGACGGTCCTCGTCGAGCGCCACCCGCTCGGTCGCGACGGCGCCCTCGAGGTCGACCGCAAGCTTGACGAGGTGCACAAGCGCATCGAGCAGCTCGGCGCCGCGGTCGTCGAGCGCGTCGACAAGGTCGAGCCGTCCGGCCGTCCCCGTCGGCCGACCCTCCTCGACGCCAACCGCTCCCTCTCGGCCCCGCCTCTGCGCCCGACTACGCCCGGTCTCATGGACGTCGGCGGTCCCGCTCTCGCCTACTCGGCCTTCCTCGACGACCTCGAGCGCATCGTCCAGCCGCTCGTGCACGAGCCTCTCGACCCGTCGGCGCTCGCTGCCAGCGTCGTCTCGGCGATGCAGCCGCACCTCGTCGATCTCGCCGAGCGTGCTACGCCGTCCACGTCGTCGTCCCAGGTCACGGTCGCCGAGCCGGCCGCCCTTGAGAAGGTCGACCGCAACTCGACCTTCCCAAACGACGACGTCCTCGTCAACGCCATCATCACGGCCCTCGAGACGCGCCTCGCTCGCCCGAGCTCTCGCCAAGACTCGGACGCGCAGCTAGAGCAGGCCGAGGCGGGGCTCGCCGTCCTCTCGCCCCTCGACCTCGTGCAGTCGGCGCTCGAGGCCGTCAAGGCGGGCCAAGAGCGGCTCCTCGACACGCTCAAGGCGCACAAGCTGTCGTCGCCGACCGCTACGGCGCCTGAGGAGCTCGAGCAAGTCGTCCACCGGGTCGTCAAGGCCGTCGCCTCGTCATCTACGTCGGCCGACAAAGCACGCTTCGCCGACCTCGAGACGCAGTGCGTGACCTCTCTCTCTCCCCTTCACCCAAACTCGACTGCATCTGACTCTTCTTTTCCGTGTCTGCAGGCTCGTCAAGGCGCGCAACGAGCACGGCAAAGCTCGCAGCGAAAAGGCGGCGCTTCAAGATCGGCTCGACGAGGACCGTGCGCGACATGCCGCCGAGCTCAGCAAGCTTCACGCTCGGCTCGCGGCGCAGGAGATCGCGCTCGAGCGGGTCGAGGGGGAGAAGCAGCGTGCGCGCGAGGCGCTCGCGGCGTCGCAGGGAGAGCTGTCCGGTTTGGAAAAGAGGGTCGCAGCACAGGTGCGTCCGTCTCGCAGCTCTTCCATCTCTTCCTCGCCGAGGCTGACGTATTCAACACTTCGTGCAGGACGCTCGCCTGGACGCCCTGCAGCGCGCCAAGATGGTCCAGCAGCAGGCGCTCGCCGTCGCCAACCAGCGCAACTTGAGCAACGCCGGCGCTCTCGCCGCCGCCCGCGCCAGGATCGCCGAGCTCGAGGATGCGTCCTCGGCCGCCGACGCCAAGGTCAACTCGCTCGACGAGGCCAACACGGCGTACCGCACGCAGCTCGCGTCGATCCAGAAGTCGCTCGAGTCGCTCCAGGTCGCCGTCAAGAGCGAGCACGACGAGGCGGCGCTGCGCATCGCTCAGCTCACGGCCGAGCGTGATCGTCTCGCCGACGAGAACGACCGCCTCGTGCGCGCGGCGTACGACGGCGACGAGGACGCGCCGCCGACGCCTCGTCAAGTCGTCCTCCCGCAGCTGTACCCGACGCCGCCCTCGCCTCCTGCGCTCGACGCCTGTCTCGCTCTCGCCTACCAGCACACGGGCGACAGCGACGAGTCGGACGAGACGGTCGCGCACACCGAGTTCTCGCCGACGCCGAGCGTGTCGGGCCAGTCGGTCGTGCAGAACGAGGAGGACGGGTGGTGGTCGGCCGTCAACGCTTAGCTTTTCCTCCAAACCTTTTGCCCTCCCTTCCCCTGGTCTTGTCGTGGCTCCCACCCCCTCTTCATTCCCCTTCGTCTTGCTCCGCGCCGCCTCTCGCCCTTCTTGCCCGCGCTCTTGTCGTTGCTTAGCTCCTCCTCGTTCCTCTTCGTCTCGCACACATACCGCAATGCGACTTGTCTTTGCACGCCGACGAGCCCGAGCTCTCGCAAGGAGGCGGCGATTTAAGGGCAAAGGGGACTCGAGGAAGAGAAAGGGCTGGAGGATAAGGGGCTCGAGCGCGGCCACGTCGTCGAAGAACCGCTGATCCTCCTCTTGCTTTCAGAGTTGTAGCATGAGCGTATGAGCGCATCTTAACTTTAGATTTGGGTGAGGAGGAGAGCAGAGAGGAGGAGCGCTTTGACCCCTCGCTCAGCGCTCGAGCAGCGGGAGGAGGAGGAGGAGGAGCGGAGCGCTTTGACCGCTTTCTGCGTCGCTCTTTCCTTGTATTGCACAGCTCGGCGGGCCTATCGAGACGTGCACTCGACGATAGGCTGTTCATCCCAGACTCTTCCAGGCAGTCCTCGCACGCCTCTGCGCTGGAGCAGCAGGAGGAGGAGGAGGAGGAGAGGAGCGCTCTGACCGCTCTTCCGTGCATTGAACAGCTCGGCGGGCCTATCGAGACGTACACTCGACGATAGGCTGCTCATCCTAGACCCTTCCAAGTAGTCCTCGCACGCCTTTGCGCT
>Ga0308169_10000728_pt1 | contig 43650 bp, 49 predicted proteins | sample PhyBR1_2_FD_202139 | JGI IMG/M metagenome (GOLD analysis project Ga0308169, IMG submission 202139) | Phyllosphere microbial communities from UC Gill Tract Community Farm, Albany, California, United States - DLSLSB.R1 | ecosystem: Host-associated > Plants > Phyllosphere > Unclassified | place...
AGGACCCATTCCACCAGCCGTCGTATAATCCTGTCCCAATTCGATCTGACTCTGTCCTTCTCCAACTTCCTGAAGACTGACAGTGACAGGTAGCTGCAAGAGAGTCGTTCCGTATCGAGTCAAGGTTGCTTCTCCGACCAGAGCCGTTTGAATACCGTTCGAATCGAGAGTTCGAACCGTATAGAGAGTTTCAACGGTCGCGGTTGGAGCGATTCGGTAGGATAACCAATCGGGGAGTGGTGGGAGAGGTGGGATGTAGGTCAAGGCGAAAGGTGCTGCCATACTGCGTCGTGGTGAAGCAGGTTGGAGATCTCAACCTTCGCGACCTGCGAATTCTAACGAAATTATTGCGAAAAAATGAGAAAGAGGTCAGTATCGCGGTCCCATCAGCTTAGACGAAACTTCTGGAGGTACAAGAGACTCACGGGATGCACTCTCTGTCTCTACCCGAGTCTCCTATCGCTATCAGTTGCCGTTATATTTCGATCTTGACTAGGTTGATTGAAATGCTGGGGTTCAATAGGAAAGAGCGACGATAGCTCAAAGTTGCCTCGAGTCGATTTATAGAGTGTCTGTATGTATAGTAAAGCTGTTCAAAGTCGTCTAGGAATACAGTAGGAGAGTGTTAGATCGAATGTTGAATCAAACTCTCTTTTGGAAAATCATCTCCTTCTTTCCTTTCCCCCCCACTCACCACAATGAGATCACTACTAGCTCTTACTGCTCTGGCTCACCTAGTGACCGCTCTTCCAGCTCAAGATCAATTCCCTTTCCTCTCCTCCCATTCTTCATCCCCGCCTTTCTCGCTCCCACTCTCCTCTCAAGCAGACGTCACTATCCACTCACACCCTTCCTTACCTCACCATCAAGTCCGATTGCGAGAACCGCAAGGGCTCTGTGATCCAGCAGTCAAGAGTTGGAGTGGTTATCTAGACGTCGCAGAATCGGATTCTTCTCCCTCTAGGCACTTCTTCTCGTGGGTGTTTGAATCGAGGAATGATCCAAAGAATGACCCCGTCGTCCTATGGTGAGTCTGCTATACTTTGAAAGTGGGAGGTATGCTGATGAGAGAGTTCCGTAGGTTGAATGGTGGACCGGGTTGCTCTTCGTTCACTGGATTATTGCAAGAACTGGGGCCTTGCAAAGCACAGAAGCAAGGCGATCCTATTCGCAACCCTCACTCGTAAGTTCGACTAGTTCTCTGCGAAACTTTGACCTGAACATCGTCGTTTTAATTTTAGATGGAACTCGAATTCGACACTAGTGTTTTTGGATCAACCTGTCGGAGTTGGGTTCTCGTACAGCGATAAAGACGATCGAGGAGTATGGACCACCGAAGCTGCTGCGCGAGACGTACGTTCACCTCGTAATTTTCCTTCGCAACTTTTCGCTGATTTCGCGAAAACAGACCTACGCTTTCCTTCAAATCTTGTTCCACTCTCTCGGCCATCGATTTGGACGCGAATTCCACATCGCCGGCGAGTCGTACGGAGGACGCTACGTGCCTTTGTTCGCGGACTACATCATCAAAGAGAATGAGAAACTCAAGGCGGAATCATCGTAAGAACTACTTTCTCTTCCCGTTTCCTTCTCTTGCCGCGCAAAGGCGTAGTCTCTTCTATCGAAGCAGCTGATGCAGAGACTGATATTCCCTCGTTCTCAATAGTGGCGGTTTGAAGCCGATCGATCTAGTTTCGATTCTCGTCGGAAACGGATTGTCAGTTTTCCTCTCTTCATCTCGAGCTCAGCCCCGCAAGTCTACTGACTACTCGTCCCCTTCCCTTCGCTGCAGTACTGACCCGAAGACTCAGTATGGTTCCTACATCCCTACAGTCTGCACGAACCAAACGGGTTACGGACCTTTACTTGACAAGGCCTCCTGTGACAAAATGCGGTCGACCTTGCCTCGATGCCAACAGCTCGCTCAAGCATGCTACGGTACGCTTGCCCTCCCCCTCTCCCTCCTCCCTCTCGAGTTGTGCTGATCGCAGAATGATGAAATAGATAAACCCTCCAGTTCAACTCTGTGTTTAGCGGCGTTTCAATACTGCGAGAATAGTCAAACCAGTGCTTACTATCAGAGTGGGAGGTCTCCGTATGATATGACCAAATTTGGGGAGTATGAAGAAGAAAAATGGATTGAACGTTGGTTGAATACGTTCGTTCTCCTCCTTCCTCACTCTTCCCGTGAGTATACGGTGGCTGACAATCTTGAGGGAAGATAGTGAGACTGTGAGGAAGGAATTGGGTGTAGATATGGAACCTCATGGAGGAGTGAAGAAGTTCGTTGGATGTTCCGATAAAGTCGGATTCAGGTTCACCGTTAGTGGTGATCAGTGAGTCCAAACTTTTCGACATCGACCTGTTTCTCTGAGTACTGGCTGATTTCGGCAATTTGGGGTCACAGAGCCAGACCTTCATTCCCTGCGGTTGCTCGTCTCATTAATAACGGAGTGGCAGCCTTGTTCTACTCCGGAGAGAAAGACTTCATGTTCGTCTCTTCCTCTCCCTCCCTCCTCATCCTCGTCCTGAGCTCACTCACGAACGACTCTGGAGGTATAGCTGTAATTGGAGTGGAAACGAACAATGGACTTCATCTCTTGCCTGGACCGGCTCCGACCGCTTCCGACAAGAACCCTTGAGATCATGGTATGCATCAAAAGAGCTCGCGAGGGTAGGGAACTCGACGAATCAAGCGGGAGAGTATAGACAATATGGGAACTTGGCTTTTGCGATCGTTGATGATTCGGGTCATTTCGTACGCTCCTCTCCTCCTCCTCAGGCCTGCACGTTGGCTGTGGGACTGATGCAAATTTCTGGAATCTACAGGTCCCTTATGATCATCCCGTCGAAGCGCTCGCAATGTTGAATCAATGGACGAAACATCGTAGAGTTGGTCATTACTCGAAGGAGGAGTAGTCGAACTGGGAACGTCTTTGTTTCATATCTTACAAAACCTGTATATAGTTTCGAAGTAGTCTTGAATGTGCGAAACTTTGGAAGCTTGCGAAAATGTTCATTGAAAATCCTCCTCTTTTTCTCACTCTCCTCACTTTGCATCTCATCATGGCGACTCTGAATCTCGAAGTCCAATTCAGGTGAGCTATCATGCTGTACTCACTAGAAATCTAGCACTCACACCCGTCCGTTCTAGTGGAGGAATGGAACTTTTATTCTCATCAATCCATAATCATTCGATCACTCTCCCACGGTACTATACACCTTCAGTACTTTCCGAAACTGGTCTGAAAGAAGTGCCAACACCAACAGAAGGAACAAAGACGGATATAAAGTTCTTGATTTGGTGGTTGAGGGAATACCTTTTAGAGGATAGGGAACGACCTGAATTGTTCTCACAAGGGGAGACTATGTAAGCTAGATCTCTTTCTGATCTGACTGAAAGCATTAAGCTGATGAGAGGAGTTGTTGCTAGTCGACCGGGAATCTTGATTTTGATCAATTCGACAGATTGGGAACTCGAAGGCGAATTAGAGTATGAGCTGCAAGGAGGGGACGAGATCGTATTCATCTCGACACTGCATGGAGGTTGAACGAAAAGAGGGAGTCAAAGCTAGTCATAAAGGTCTTTTTCGCAGGGATTTGGTTTCAACATGTTGTAACAAGTATCTTCACTACTAGAGGGGAAGCACAACGCAGACGGCAAATATGGATATAGGACAGTGGGAGAGAGGCTTAGGAGGAGAGACCGTGAGCCTTGTCAAGTTGTTCGACAAATTTGTACGTTTTCGCTTGAACCGCATTTCCAGCATCAGTGATCGTCTCATGCGTCTTTCCGACCTGATTCAAGAACGGTACTCATCAGTATCTGCAACAAACGACATGAGGAAGCGGAATGGAGGAGCTTACAGTGTTGACGAACCAGCGGAAGTAATCGGGAAGACTCCTCAAATTGGGCAAGAGCATGTGGGCGAAATGAGGAGCGACGAGGTGATCCGATAATCCAGACTCGATGATGCGAACCATTTGGTCGGCGAGCCATCCAGCGTCGAGAGTGGGGCTCATGAATTGGTTCTCTTGTTCTTTCATCGCGTCTCCCATTTGAGTACTGACTTTTGTGGGACAGATCACAGAGGTGCGGACTCGGGGAGCGTTGTATCTGAAGAGTCATGCGTAGTGTCAGCAACGAGGAAAACGACAACTAGAGGTTTGCGACGAACCGGTGACGAAGTTCTCCATTGAGGGTCTCGTGAAGAGCGAGAACAGCAGCCTTCGAGCAAGAGTATTCACCTGTCAGAGGGAACAAGGATCAGCCACACACTTCTAGAGCTCAAATTGACAAGATCGCTCACTCAGTTGAGGGATCGCGGCGTAAGAAGCGGATGAAGCGGTCTGTTGAAAAAGAATGAAAAGCATCAGCAAGCTTGTTCGATAAGGAGCGTCAAGCAATAGTGACGAACCGTCATGACGTGTCCGTGGCTTATTGAGTAGAAGAAACAGAAAGTCAGCGGAATGAAAATGAGAAGTGCGCAAAAATGTGGCTCACTTCAATTTGATAACTGTGGGAGCAGTCGAATCAGTGCCATTCGTGCAGTAGAGATAGGTATGACGACTAACTATGAGGCAAGAACTCGCGAAGGATGTTGTGAGCACCGAGGACGTTGACTTTGTAGGTCAACAAGAACTCTTCTGGTTTCGTGTCGAGAATGGTTTTGCCTCGAGCGATACCAGCGTTGTTGATCTATCGAGCACATATAGAGTCAGTCTTGATCGGCTAAGGATGTTAAGTTGCAACATACAAGAACAGTAGGTTGTCCAATCTGCGAGAAATGAAAAAGTCAGCTTCGAAGGGCGATTACAGACAGAGCAGCTCGGCTTACCTCCTCTCGGACCTTCTTCGCTACCTCAGCAATAGCCTTGGGGTCGGTGATGTCGCATTTGTAGTAGTGAACGCCCTCTAAGAACGGGAATCTATCAGCTTGCGAAATAAACAAGCGAGGAAAAGGAGGTTTACTCACTTGCGTTGTAAGTTGGAGGAGCCATATCGAGTACAGCGATGTTAGGGGTCTTCTTAGCAAGACGTTCGACGATTTCTTTCCCAATTCCAGTTGAACCTCCAGTAATCAAAACGATATCTCCTCTTCCCTTCTGCATGCTCCAACTTGGTGGATCCGCCTTCCATCCGTGATTCCTTGTCAAGCGGTTGAGAGTACGATGTAAAGTCTTGAGTGCGACGAATGCTACGAGGATAGACAGCCATCTATTCGAACGAAGGTGATCGATGAAAGTGTGCGATTGACCGAGAATTGCTCGAGTCTTGAAGAAATGCCATGCGGCGATACATGCTGCTCCTGAGAAGGATAATGCAGTCTTGTCAAGGAATCGATTGACGCTGTGAGGACAAGGAGAAGTCAGGTTTGGGAGAAGTGGGGGAAAGAGGAAGAGAGAAGGAGGAGAGCTCACTCGTCGATGGAGAACTTTGCTGGAGGCATGATGAAGTCTGTTTGAGATGAGAGAAGTGAGGTGAAAAGAGGAAGGAGAGCAAGGTTGATGCAATTTCATCACTTCATGCATTTTATCAGAAAAGTTACCGAGACGGCCAACTCAATTTCGCAAGGAGTGAAAAAGGGCCGAGGTGAAGCCACGCGCTCGGAACGGACAGTCCGCAATAGCCGACATTCGATAGCATAGGGGAATTCACGAACTGAGCTCCGAAGTACAGAGCTCAACTCGACGAGAGTCTACGAAAAAATGACTCTGAACTCTCCTTCGCCTCTCTCGCATCCACAACTCGATCGGAATGAGACCTGAACCGAATTCATTGCTGTGACGCACTCCGATAGAGTGAAAGACATGACCCAAAGAATCAAACGAAAAACCTAGAAAAGAAACGAAAAACCCCCTCTCCCTCTTCCTCCTCGACCGTATTCCACTCTCACGCCTCCGACCTATACATGCGAAGCGAATTGACGATCCTCATCGAGAGGAGTCTCAGCCTTGTCCGACTTCTCATAGCTGTCGACCTTTTCGAGCTGTTGTTGACGACGAGCCTCGCGACGGTGACCTGCAGCAGACTTGTAACCGAAGATTGTGGTCCTTCCTTCGGACCACTTCATGTAGGCGAGTGCGACGATGGCGACGATCCAGTAGAAAACGTAGGAAAGGATCGATCCGATAGTTGCGTTGTCTGGAGAAACGAGCGAACAAGTCAGGGTCTGTGCAAGAAGAGGGAACAAGATAGCTGAGTGACCACTCACTCGTCCAGCCAAGAATAGCTGCGTCGATGGAAGGAGAGCCAATGTGTCAGTCAACGTACAGATAGAGGAGAACAAGATCTGCGAAATACTGACCATTGAAAATAGACCATCCACCGGTTGAGAGGTTCTGCTCTGGGCTGCCGTACGGCAAGTGCCAAACACTTCCTTGGACGTCGAAAGATCCGGGTCCAGAGCCAACTTCTGCGACGTCTCCTCCGACACTGGAAAAAAGGCATCGAAGAATGAGTTTCGACAAAGACGACGAAGCAGTAGGTCTGGCAGGACTTACCCTTTGTTGTAGATATAGCGCTCAAAGTCACCGACAGCTTTCGAGAAGAGACCGGCACCGAGGAGCAGACTGAAAGGAACGACAAAGAGTCAGATCTGATTCAAGATTTCGGGACGAGTTTGCAACGTACAGAATTTGGGTAGAAACGACCAGGAAGATTGAAAGATTGACGCGAGAACCAGAAGCGTAGATGAAGTCTGCGGGAAAAGAGGGTATCAGCGCTTTCTGTAAAAGGGATCGCGAGAGAAGAGACAGGTTCTGCTCACATCCGACGATGAACCCAGAGAAGATACCGACAATAGCAGCAAGAGGGATGGACTTTGCGGATTGACCGAGCGAGACACCTCCAACGAAAACGACCGCTTCGAGACCTTCACGAAGAACTGTGATGAGGGGAAGGAGGAAGAGAGTCCATTTGCTCGATTTCGCTTCTCGTTGATCCTTCTTCGACTTGACTTCGACCTTGTTGTCGAACGCTCCCGCCAACTTGGCACGCCAGCGGATCTTTGATCGATCAATGCGAAGCCTACGGAAACGAGCTTGAATGTCAGTTACTTCGTTCGTTGGGAAAGGCTTCCTTCGAGGTCGATCACAAGACATACATAGTGAGAGCCATCATTAGAATGATCAAACAAGCGACGAGAGAGAAGGTACCCTCCCAGATCTCTTCAGATTTCGACCAAAGATCGTTGAGCGTCGTGAAGAACTGTCAAAACCGCACTTTGAGCGTTAGTCTGGCCGATGGCAACGTCAGAGAGACAAGCAGACTCACAACGGCGATGAAGGCTCCTCCGATACAGAGCGCAATCAGGAGACCCGTAAGTGCGCCTCCCCAAATCATCATTCTCATCCGTTTAATAATCCGCTTCCTCTCGTTCTCGTCGAGTTTACCAACTGCATCATCTCCAGCTTCAGCTGCCTTGTCGGTAACGAGTGATTCGACCAATCCGAGAAGGACTGAAACGATGATAGCCGCTTCAATCGTCTCACGAAGAGTCTAAAAACAACGAGTGACGATTTACAGGGTCAACTCTGAGGCTTTTCGCGTTCGACAGGCTTCCTGAACTGCGAGAGCAAATGAGCTTACGATGATGAAAATCGGGACACTGAAAAACGAGAAGAAGAAACCATGTTTTAGATCGGAAATTGCCGTGAAGAGAATTCGATCAGCAAGTCGAGCCAAACCCGACGGAATAACAGCGGTAACTCACCTGAATACGTTTCCCATACTGTATAAAGCTTATCTCGAGAGTATGTGGGTACTTGCGAGGTCTTGAGATTGTTCGATGCCTGAGACGAAGAAGTCGAAAGATCTAGATTTCGAGGAGGAGAAACACGGTAGAATAGTCAGCTAGGAGGGAAGGCGAAGGCTTCAGGACATACCCAAGCTAGATATATGGACTCACGTAGGTGGGCAGGCTGTTTGGAGTAGTCGTCGTTGAGGGAGGAGGGAGAGATCAAATCGATCAGATTGGATCTGGACCAAAAAAAAGCTACTGCAAATAGCGCACCTCCGCAAAAGTTCCGAAAATGCAGCGATCCATTTTCCGAGCTGACCAACAGAGTGATCAAGAGTACTGTGACCAGCTTTGTAGGCGAGGACAACAACGACATTTCATTCAAAGCTATCTCTACAATGTTGCTACTCTCGTCCATTTCGATTCTTTCCTCGTATGAAGCGTAATCTGCTTGTGCTTGCGTTGCCAACTACCTTTAGCGACAGTGTTCGTGACCTACGAGCGAGAAGACGGACATCAGCTTTGAGGAAGACGACTGAAAGAAACGAAAGGAGTAGACTTTACTTGATACCTTTTTCCCTCGCGAAAGAAATCTGTAGCGTAATCCTTGACATCCCACACTGTGAGAATCGCCTCACGATCTGACACTCCATTGACACCTTCGCGAGCGTCTCGTACACGCATCATTCGAAGGGAACGGATTTGACGAGGAGGATATTTTTGCTGTGAAGCCAAAAGGAAGGTGAGCGTCTGTGCGTGGATCACCAAACACTGAGAACTCACGTTGAGCTCTTGCTTGAGGTCATCGTAAGCTTGTGTACGAGAGCGAAGTGCTCGGTCAGAGGCGAGAGAGAGGCAAGCTTGAAGTACACGAGGAGGAAGTTTGCGAAGGATCGAACGTTTGTTGTTGGCTCCTTCGAGACGCTCAAGAATTGCGTCCGGGTCATCATCGTCGTCATCTACCCAGAGCACAAGTCAGTACAGTAGAGAGAGTAGATAGAGTAGATAAGGGAGACCGTCGCTCACCCATCGAATTGAGATTCTGCGCAGAATCAGCTCCTCCATCTTCGCAACTCGTTTGAACTGCCTCTTGCAAGAGTACCACGAGATGATCTTCCTCGTTCCCTTCCTTTTCGACATCGTTCGACATGCGATTCTGAATCCTCTTCCTTCCTCGTTCCCATTCCTCAGCTTTCTCCAATTCTTCCTCTTCACCCCAAGTTCCCGCATTGACTCGTGCGGCATCGACGAAACCAAGTTCGAAGATCTTGTCAATAACGATGTCGAGAGGTGCGATGCTTCCTCCCGTGCAGGTGAGTTTGTCGAGGCTAGCGAAGAACTGCGTTTGACAGAATCCGAGAGTCGAATGCCATGGTGCGAGAGAGGTCGAATTGCCAGAGATGATGAGCTGGAGCAATAAGGAATGGTGAGCACGAGTCGGAGTGAAAGGTCAAGCAAAAGAGGCTCACTTTCGATCGACCGAGAGCTTCGAGAACATCGACTCCGTCACCCTTCGTACCCTCAAGCTGTGTACCCATGGAGACACCTATTAGCCCACTAAGCGAGGGATATAAGCGACTATCGAGGACTCACTCTAGCTCCAGCGATTGCGAGTTTACTACCAACGATCAATTTCCCTCTTTCACAAGCACTTTGAAGGGTCTTGTCAATCTTTGCTCGAATGCGATACCATCCATCCGTGAGTTCAATTCCGGCGATGATCTGCGGTGCATCGATTCCATCGACGTCTTCAGGAGGATCCTCCCACAAAAGTTGAGAAACGCAGAGGATCAAAGGAAGAGCAGCGGCGGAATCTCGTTCTTGAATTCGTTTGATCGCTGAACGTTGAGCTTGATTGATCTCTCTTTCGTAGCTGACAGGAGAGAGGCGGAGCGTCAGCATAGCTCAGCGAGCTGATGAATAGAGAAAGGTAACGAACCGGTATCGCATTTGATCCATGACTTTCTCGAACTTCCACCATTCTTCGAACATGTCTGGTTTTGATCGAACGTAGGAAGCGAGTTTCCAGATGATGAGGCTCCAATGATTCTGAACCCAAGGCGAAGTAACGAGTTCCTCTTCTCCTGGCGAGCGAGAGGCGACGAGTGTTCGAAGACCCCTGTAAGCGTCGACTGCAGAACGTCCATCTGGGAAGACGAAGCTTGAGGCGCTGACTGAGTTCATCGATAGGATTTCTTCAGGTCTGACATCGAGAGAACGGATGAGTGAGCGATGAACGAGAACCAGCTGAAGATGATCCTTACATTCCTCGAAGCTCGAGGTCTTCTAGGTACAGCGTTTGAGGTCGCATTCCAAAGTCGGGAAGATCCAAACGAACTTGACCATCGATCGCTGAAAACCCACAAACCAATGATCAGAATCTTTCTCCAACGAGGCGAAGAGCGGAACATGAGACTTACGATTCAAATCAAACACTTGCGCCTTGTGTTCCTTGTGAGTAACCTTCTTGAGCTTGCTCGATCTCGCCTCGCTCGGATGCCCCGCAGGCGAAGGTTTCTCGTTTGCAGCCGAAGCAATCGCAGCTTCCGTCTTCTCCTTCAGCCCCATCGGAGTGAGTCCACTCGGTCTCTTTCCGTCCTTGAATGGAGTGACGAATGCTTTCGACTTTCCTTTTACACTCGAAGCGGCGGAAGATTGGGTGTTTGCGAGGTGGAAAGGTTTGTTTCGAGGGGTCATGCCGAGGTTGAGACGGCGGTTGAAGAGCGGTGTAGCGGTAGAAGTAGAAGCGATGGGGAAAGCGTTCGAGGTGATGGAGAGATGCGAGGGCCGAAGAGGAGTGGACGAGTTGGGCTGAGAAGCATTACGCGCAGAGGAGATCAGAGGTGAGCGGAATGGGAGAGGTCGTCGGCCCGTAGCGAGAGGGTTGCTGGTAGAAGTCGGAGGAGCGCTGGCCGCGCTGTTCGATCTGATCGAGGGAGGTCGAGTCGAGTTCGGAGGGGGAATCTGGTTGAAAAGCGAAGGGGAAGCTAGAGGGGGTCGATCTGTATTTCTGGGTGCAGGTGGCGGCGATTGTTCGAGTTTGCGAGGGGAGGAAGAGGTGACGGTCGTTGTTGTTGAACCGTGTTCGCTCGTAGCGTCTTCATCCGGAACTAGCGAAACGACGTTCTCAACTGGTGCCAAAGGACTCCTCCTCCCGTTCTCATTCTCGTTCTCCTCAGTCTGGATGAATGAGCGGGTACGAAGCGCGGATGGACTCTCGAAAGGTGAATTGGCCTTCGTCGATGGCTGATCGAGGAGAGCTATCGGAGCTAGAGTGAAAGCTTTCGGATCTCGATTCTCCGATCCCGTACCGAAGAGGTCAACGTCTCCTCCTCCTCCGTTATTGCGCGACTGAGCTCGAGAGGGTAAAACTGAGGGCGGGCGGGGAGTGGATGCTGGCGAGTGTTCTGGGGATAGCGACTTGTCCATTCGTCGACGGGCTCGATCGAGAGCATCTCCACTAGGTAGGACGATTGAGCGACCAGCGGCATTCTGAAAGCCGAAGAGGAGAGGATTTGCAGGAGGAGGGTGCTGAGGTCTAGGGGCAAGGACAGTAGGTTCGGCGAGAAGGTCGTTGAGCGGGAGGCGTGAAGAAGCGAAAGATAGCAGGGAGGAAGTGTTGTGATCTAGCGGGAACCCAGTCCTGGGGAGAGTGGGTACAGTCGTACGACCGAATGAAGGTAGTGAAGGGTGAAGCGACAAGCGGGAATCAGTGAAGAGGTCTCCACCGGGCAAAGAGGTAGCTGTCGAGTCGGCGCGAAGGGAAGGAAGGGTAGTTGTCGGACGAGGTGGGAGAGTTACATTTGATGCAGATTGGAAAGGATTCTCGAGTGTGGTCGTCGATTCCAAATTACTCGTCGATGGCTCGTCGTCCTCGAAGAGCGCTTGTGCTCGTTTGAGTGCTGCAGCTGACGGTGCGAAAGACTTCCTGGTTGCGAAGACGAATCCTCCCGAAGGATTGAGATTGCTGAATCCGAAAGATCCTAAATCTGCTGGTTTCCTCTCTTGCTCCTCCTCCTTGGCTTCTTCCTCCTTCCTCTCCTCCCTCCCGTCCCGAGATTTGTCGTGACTGATCGATGCTTCGAGTTGACAATGTTCGATAGAAGGAGGAGCAGCCGAAATGATTGAACTTGGGAAAGCATCAGGTTGATCGAATCCCATTTCTTGATCGTCGAACCCCAGCCACATATCGTCTCCTTCGTACTCATCCTCCCTGTCGTGTCTCTGTACTCTGTCCGGCGGCTCCCTAGGTCGCTCCTTCGAAGATTGAATCCCCTCCTCCTCTGCGATTAATCCGATTCCTGAATCATCTGCTTCTCTCCTCGCTTCTCGTAATCTCCCACTCAACACTGTGGCTTCCAAATCTTCTCCTTCTCCTTCATCATCTGTATCTGCGTCTTCCCTCCTCATGACTGGATCTGAAGAAGGAGGTAAATCGAATTCTTGTTCATCGAGTCCTTCGAGTAGGGCATTGAGATCTTCATTCTGCTTGACTTCCTCCTGCTGTTGTATCGGTGATTGTGAGCGGTGTTTGGCGAAGAATAGAGGTTGTTGTGGTTGAGGGGAAACGGACAAGCGAGGGCGTTTGGTTGGACGAGACTCAGGTTCAGGAGAAGGCGTGAGTGAGCTCAGTGGAGATGAGTCCCTTCTGAATAGTCCTGGCGGTTCTTGCATTGAGTTTAGGATGAGTAGTGGATGAGATGAAAGTTCAAAGTTCAAATGACCAAACAAACTTGGACTTGAGACGTGATTTTCGCGTTCTCTGCGTTGCTTCGCTCTGGATGGCTCTCTTGACGAATACTTACTGAGGAAGAGACAGCGAGACGCGCGAATGAGGTAGATGAGTTCAGTTATTTCTACAATGCGATTTTTATACTATTCTTGGGTAAGGGGGATCAAGAGTCTCTAGAATACGACAAGAAGGAGAGGGAGAAACAACGACGACGATATACACATGGAAAACTAACCACTCCCTCTCATACCACCTCCCGAAAGGTTGAGAGTGATTCCCTTTTTCGACTTTTTCCCTTTCTTCCCTCCTCCTGCTCCAGCCGCTTCACCATTTCCATTCGCTCCACTCGGCTTTGCCAACTCGTGCGCGACTCCTCCTCCACTATTACCACTACCTCCTCGAGCTGCGCGTTGTCGACCGAGTGATTCTTCGACTTCGTTCCATTGATCTTCGTAATCCTCGTCGTAAACAGTCGAATGGCTGGCGTGGAGGGCAGTCGCGAAGGATCGATTAGACCAGGTCGAAGCCGCAGTATTCGAAGAAGGATTTGAGGAAGCGGAGGTAGAGAGTTGGAGAGGAGGGGAAGTTCCAGGTCGAGCGAGTGCTGGAGAAGGTGAAGGGAAAGCTTGAACGTCGTCCCAACTCGAAGGGGTCATGGTCGAGAAAGGTATCGAAGTGGGTAAACCGAATTCGCCAGTCGAGGAGTAGATCGGTAAAGCTTCGGCGGCTTTCTGTTCACTTCGAAGTTTCGCCTTGTCCTCCTTGCGAGCTCTATCTCTTCGCTTGTTCCGTCGTTGCTTCAATGCCGTCGAGTAAGGCTCGAGCGATTTCCGTGATACGATCTTGCTCAGGTCTGCTTCGACGAAGACGACGTCCGAGGCGATGGGAAGATGAGCGAGCCATTTGCACCTCCGTCGTAATTCGTCATTCATCGATCCTTCATCCGCTCCTTCGACAACTACTTCGATCGAATCTGGCATCGCTTGATAAGTACCGAAGTGAGATTTGAGAATCCGGATGTCGAGGGGTTGGAGGAAGATGGGTTGACCGGAAGAAGCTTGATAGAAGTAGAAAGCGGGATCTTCGTCGGCTTGTGGAGGTGGTAAGACATTCCGCCGTTGATGCGGGAGTTTCTTTGGCGGATTGAGCATCGAAGGGACGAAAGCAGGTGCATTCGAGGAGAGGGAAGTAGGGTTTCTTGAGCCGAGGAAGTCGATGGGTACCTCCTCCGATCGAGCTGTTGTCGTATCGACCTGCTCTGGTGCAGTTGGTTCGTTGCCTTCGGGCTCCTGTTCGACTTCACTCGAACTGGTATCCGTGACTAAAGGTAACTCAGCAGTCTCTGCCGCTTTCCCTTTCTTCTCCTGTTCCTCGTGAATCTCCCTCAGTGCCTTCTTCCTCGCAGTCATCACGCTCGTCGTCTTCAATCCCTCGACTTTCGTCAACTGATCATCGACCCTTCTCGCAGCCGCATCGACGAAAGCGATTCCCAGCTCTTCGTCTGTAGCTCCCCTCCTCCCCCATCGTCGTAACGTTGCAATTTCCCTCTGGAGCTCCTCCTTCTGCGCTGTCAACTCGTCTTTCATGTAATCGGGAGCGCCTAGCATGAATTTGGCGTAGGCGAAAGCGTCGGGAGTGAACTGCCATGGAGCTCGAAGCGGAGGGACAGCGTCAGAAGGCCAAGTGGAAGAGCGGGGAAGGGCGAGAGTAGTGATTTGTGGTCGTCGAACGAGTCGCATCTTGAGTTTCTCTTGTCGAGGGGAATCGCTCGTTCGAGATCCTTGAGCTTCGAGAGAAGAGAGGGCGAGAGCCCTGGCGAGATCATCGTCGTAGCTGGAAGAGGGTAAAGGTGTGGGAATTGAAGATGGAAGAGGTTGCGCTCCAACGGGATCGTACCATTTGACGGATTTCAGATCTTTCGCATAGATCGAGCTGTGAGCCGGAAGACAGTCAGTATGTATTGTGGAGATATTGACTTTGACCGTGCTTACTCGTGACAAACTGGGCATTTGCGAAACTTTTGCCCGTGATCGGCTAAAGCGAGATAATGAAGAACGCAAGGGAAACAAAAGACATGGCCTGCTCCAACAGAGTCGTCAGCGTGACTCCACACGCTTTCGGGGAAGATATCACTCACCACACTTGGTCTGTTTACATCAGTTGCGAGGAATCAATCAGCGAGCATTCTTTGGAAGTGATCATTCGAAAAGCGTAAGCTCACCATCCTAGCGGCAGTTGGCTCGCTCAAACAGATCGGGCATGTCGGTATCGCTCCTCCCTTTCTCGCACTCTCTCCATCTACTGCCTGATCAATCCCTGAAGTAGAGACTGCAGAAAGTGCCGAAGAAGAGGTGGGGAGAATCACTTGAAGGATATCACTCCAATCGAGGTGAATGTCGGGATCGGCAAAGTGAGCGGTATAATCTATGAGGACGAATGAGGGTGAGTTCAGTGCGAACTCGCGTCTTCAATGAGCAAAAAGGGGAACTAACCTTTATCGGGTTTGACTACGTATCGAAACTGATGCACGAAACGTTGACGGTCGAATCCTCCATAGTTGTGACTTCGCTTGGCTGATCTTCGGGGGAGATGAGTGCTCGCAGGTGCAGCTCGAGGTGGAAGAGTAAAACCGAGTAACTAAGTTGTGGCGATCGAGTCAACGAGCTGCGACAACAAGGGGATAGAAAGAGGTCATTGACGTACATGATTATAATCCTGTCCATTCTGTCTACCACTCCGACGTTGATTGGGGGCGGGCGATGTCATCGGTTGTTTGACTTGTTGATGAGGTGAAGTCGAGATTGGTAAGGATGACGCGGGAGGCATAGAGTGTTGTAATTGATGTTGAGTAGTTGTAAAGCTGGTCAGAGGAGTATACACAACCTCTGACGGCGGGAAAAGCGCAAAGAGAAAGAATGAGAAGAGTGAGTCTCGCTCGCAGAGTTCCGAATCCGAAATTCGGACTACTCGGACCATCGTTCTTCAAGACCGCTCGGAATACTTTATGAGGGAAGAGAAAGAATGAAGGGAGACGCAAATAAGATTGACAACAAGAGGATTCCTGAAAATAACTACTAACCCTCTCTAGATACTGCTCATCTCGACGTCGACTTCTCCTTCTTCTCGCTCACTAGACTCGACTGGTTGTTCGACTGGCTGTTCGACTGGTTGAGAGGGAGAAGGAATTGGTGCTGGTGCTAGAGGCGGAGGGAGAGGGAGAGGAGGAAGGGAAGCTGCGAGACTCGGTCCACTGACATTGACAGCTCCTATCCGCCGTAATCCAGCTCGTTCGTCCAGCCATCGTTCGAACCGTTCTTTCCTCTTTCGCTGCACCGAGGGAACTTGATCGACATTCGAACCGTTCACCATTTCCCGATCTTCTCCAGCATCGTTTACTTCTCCCTCTTCCCGTTCCTCTTCCTCCTCAGCTCTCTCTTTCCCCTTCGATGTACTTGCTTCTACTAGTCGACGTCGGTAGAGGTAGTCTTCGGTCTTTGCTACGAACATGAGGCGGTATTCTCCAGAGTTGACCTTGACCTCCAAACCTGGATGCAGATCGAGATCTTCCGTTTCTTCCTCTTCGCTAGCTTGAGCGCGATTCCTATGCCAGCATCGAGATAATCAGCATTGCTTGAGAAAGCGCGAGTGCTGAGGAACAGAAACTGACCGTTTCAAAAGAGGTGCTTTGACGGTAGCTCCGATTCCTTCACTCGGCGAAGTGAGACCATACGAAGCGATCCAGGATTGATACAATCGTTCATCGGATACATTCGCTTCGTCGAGAGTGAGGTCTTCTTTGCCGAGGAGTTGAATCGTGAGAGCTTGAACATCGGGAATCTGTAAACCCAAGGAGAGCGCTCAGCTCAACTCCGCATGAACGGAGTCGCTTGATCAGCGCTTGACGTACCCATTCTAATCGATAGAGATTCTCGTCTGAACCGAGGATCGATTCAACTCCCATTCTGTAAGCGATCTGTTGTCGAGGTGTTGTTGTTGGTCGAGCTCGATCTTTCTCCAACAACGCAACGATATCTTGACACTTCGCATCGCTGTTGATCGTGTGAATCTAAGTTGACGCAATGCGTTGAAATCAGTTTCGTTTCGTTTGCGTGAAAACGATTCGACAAATCAAGTCGACTTACATGTTTGATGACCGTCGAGATAAGCTTATCGATAGTGAATAAGGGATAAGCACGAATCCCGCCCATGTACCTCAGTTGTTCTTCATAAGTTTGTTGATCGACATCTCCATCAAACATTTTCTCTGCGAGTTCGAGAGCGTACTCGTAATAGTGCTCGGCCGGGTTGTCGCCTGTATCGACGACTCCGACTGGTAGAGAGAGACCGAGTTCGGGACCGAGTGGGCTCAGTCGTCGATGAGATCCAGTTTGGGCGAGTTCCGTCGTTAGTTTCTTGAACGAGAGTAGTCGATGATACATGACCTGATGAGACCCATCGGAACGTCAGTACAGTGCAGCTGGTCGAGAAGGAGAGTAGTGTCTCGACGTACGTGCATCACTCGAACGAGACAGTAGAAAGTCGAGTTGGCGAAGAAACTGAACTTGCGAGGATCGAGAGGTTCGTCGGCTGATCCAGATTGACCACCCTTCGTCTCGCTCAAATGAATCCAAGTAGTTTCGTTGTTCGAGCTTGTAGGCGATTCCTCCGAAGTTGCAGCTTCCTCGGCGGCACCATTCGAGTTTGACCGTCTCTCAGCGGTAGCTGCGGCATGAAGTAGCAATCGTTTCCGAAGGTCGGCAGCTCCTCCTCGTTTGTGGCTCGTAGCTCCGTTGATTCCTCGTCGACCAGGAGGAAGAGAACCATCTGTTTCGGGTCCTGCTGACGAAGATTCTCCATCGCTTACGGCGCCATTTCCTTCCAACTCGACTTCTCCCTCATCCTCTTCGAGATCAGCTGCGTCGTCGTGAGCTGAAGGACCGAGGTTCTCTTCCATCTCATCCTTCTCGACTCCCCACAGGAGGGGAACGAACAAGCGCAAGAATGCCTCGACTCGAGCTCGTTCAGGTACCGAGAAACCTGATTGATCCCGATCGAGGTAAGAGAATGTGAGCTTGAGGACGTCGAAGAGTATTGATCGATCTGACATGTAGAATTCGAATTGATGGAGTAGTCGAAGAGAGGGAGTTTCGCCTTCGGAAGGTGGTCGGAAAGGGTTGATTGGAGGAGTCGCGGTGATGGTGCTGGCGGATTCGCTGAGAGCGGGTTTGGACGAAGGAGTATCGAAGCGTTTCTGCTGTTTGTCGCGTCGAAGGGTTTCGATCTCGATTGTCAAGGATTTCGAAGTCGTCGTTGTCTTCTTGTCGACTGCTTTGAAGGGGATACTTTGGTGATCGAGAGCTCGATAGAAGTTCTTGGCGTCCTGCAGAGGGGGGATCAAGAAGCATTGATCAGTACTCCGAAAAAGAGGAAAGGGAGAACAATCGAATCGACTCACCACTTCTCTCCAAACCTTGTTCCACTCTTTCTCCGCTCGCTTCCATTCCTCATCCTTCTGTTTCAATCTCGCGAGCACGATTGGAACTGCGACGGCTGGGTTGTCCTCCAACGCTTGCAAGATTTCCCACCCATGATCCTTCCCATAAATCTTTTTGAGCATCCTCTCATACACGCTCGGAGCAGACCCGAGTAGTTGTCCTTCATCATTGACGATTCTCATTTCCGTTCTTTCCTCGGGAGTCATGAGAGCGATTCTCGCAGCAATCGGTTCGAAATGTGCGATGGTGCGAGCGATCGAAGCGAGGTGGAAAGAATACCAATGTCGTTCTTGTTCCGAGTTGTAGAGGGCTTCTTCGTAAGGGTTCTTGCGATGAGCTCCTGATCCCTCAGAGGCCCAAGTAGCATAAGCGACCCATTCATCGTTGAGTACTGACCATTCGAGAGCGGATCGACCAGAACATGCGAGATCGATTTCCTATAGCATCAAGGAGAGAAGTGTCAGCTGAGAACGACGAAGACAGCGGGAGCGAGAGAAGAGAACTTACGGAATCTGGTAACCTCCGATAACTTGGGCCGTAACTCTTCATGAGGTGGAGCAGGACTGGTGGTCGATCGAGAACGGGTTCATTGTCGATGATCCAATCCTCTCCTTCAACCCTTCCGTCCTTCGCTGGATCCCAACCAACAAGAGCCTTGAATTGAGCAAACAACTCATCGTTCAACCCGATAAAGAGTAGACTCTTATTGAGGAGTGTAGGAAGATCGATGATTTCCTGAGTGAAGAGGTTGAGGAGTTTGAGGAATTCAGTGTAGGCCGCTCGATCGTCGAGGTACTTCTTGACACGATCGAAGAAACCGAATTCTTCGGGTTGGACGAGGGGAGGTGATCGATGAGAAGTGATATAGGCGTCGTAAGCTGATTGGAGGTGAGGAGCGCCGGGGAAACCAGGAGGAGGAGGTCCGTAAGGATGAGGATGACCGACGTGAGGATGGTGAGGTGCGAAGGGAGAAGGAGGTAATGAAGCGTCGACTATCGATGCTGAAGGATGTTGTTTGCCCATCACTAAAGAGGATGGACCAGCGAGAGGAGGGGAATCGAGACCCGGTTGTTGTTGATGCGCGACTTTCGCTCGTTTCGCTTTGCTCTTCTCCCCCATTCCAGGCGCTGCTCGCTTCTTCTTCTCGAGGCCTTGTTCTGTTGGTTTCCGGCTGGTACTGGCGAGAGGTTTGCCCATATTACTCTTCTGCTTCGTTGGCGACACTGCAGCTGGAGGAGGCTGTTGAGCAGTTTCTCCAGAGGTGTCGGGTAAGAAAGCTTTGAATTCGTCGAGGAGGTCAGGAGCGTCTCGGAAGAGTGCTGTTACTTGTTGATACACCTGTGAGCCGAGTGAGAGTGAGTCAGCCGGCGTGCGAAATTCGAATAAAGGAGAGTGACGGATGACCTCACCTCTTGAATTGGTCTTCCATCTTTCTGATAAGTCTGAAGGATCTCCAAGAAAGTCTTGTACGTCTCTGGTTCCTTCGCAAACCTCGTCTTGATCTTGTTGACGTAGGTGATTGCGTGATTGAACTCCATGATCTGAGGTTGAGCGGGAGCGGCTGATGTCGGTGTTTCAGCTTGCGATTGAGCAGCAGTAGCGGCGGGAGGAGTCGGTGCGTGAGCGACAGGCTGAGAGCGAGGAGGAGCAGCTTGATCCTGCGAAGGTGCTCGAGCGATCGGGGTCGGCTTGATCGACTGATTCGGTTGAACTGCTGGTCGTTGACTCGGCTGTTGCTGCTGCTGCTGCTGCTGTACCGAGAGAGCTCCTTGACTCGTCTGACGTCCTCTAGCACCACCGTTGACTCCAGCTCCGTAAACTCCAGCTCCGTTCTGTTGCTGTTGTTGCCAGGTTTGCGCTCCTCCTCGTTCTCGATTATTCGGTCCAGTGCCGAAGGGAGGGATCGGGGCCGGAGGAGATATAGCTCGGGGAGGAGCAGGTGGAGCGGGAATATTTGGAAGGGGAGGGAGACGACTTGATCCGGCAGTCGAAGCTGGAGCGGGAATCGAGGAGGAAGAAGTCGAGGCTGAACGAGGGATAGGAGCAGGAGGATGGGACGAGGAAGGTTGAGCAGAGGAGTGAGGAGGAAGGGTAGAGGAAGATCCTGCTGAATTCGGAGTTGGTACTGAAGAAGCTGGACCGGTAACCGCCTGAGTTCTCGTCGTAACTCCTAAAGGTGTCGTGACTGTGATCACATTGCTACTCCCGGGTCCCCCAGTAGTTCCATCTGCATTCGTAGATACACGACATTCGATTCGATAACCGGGAGGAAGGAAAGTGTTGAAGCCCTGAATGAGCGAAGGATGACCTCTGAAAAGGGTAGAAACGCGATCGATAACTCCGGGAGTGTCGATGCTGCAAAGATTGCGGGGTTCATGGTGAGCTCTCTGTGTGTATGTACATGAAGAGGGAAGACTAACTTTTGAGTCTTGAAATCCTTCATGATGCTGTTTTTTGCGAAATCCCAAAGTCAGTTCACGCAAAGGGAAAAAATGCGGGGTAAAAGAGGGAGGATTCACGTCAAGAACTGGTCGTAGACTGTGTAGCAATGGTCTTGGGTAAGCATGTTACTCTAATGTGCCTGCCTCAAGCTAAACCAGAGCAGACGAGGCGAGAGAGGAGAGATAGAGAACAAGTTCAAACATACCTTCATACTCGTTCGCAAACTGCTGCTTGACCCTATCGAGATATTGTAGAGCATCTAGCAGCGTATTAAATCCTAGGTCAGCTTCCCTTTCAGTCTGAACGAGAGAGAGATAGAGATTCACCTCGAACATTGAGTGGGCGTAAACTAGCACTATTCGCTGCTGAAGGTGTTCCAGCTGGTTGAGCTTGCAGTGAAGGGACTAGAGAGGGCTGAGATGGAGCTACAGGAGTAGTACGTTGCGGTTGTTGTGGATAGGGAGGATTACGAGGTTGAGATGAGGGAACTGCTGAAGAAGCGAGGGAAGGAGTTGGAGCTGTTGGGGGAGGCGGTGCGCTCCCTGGTGGATTCACTGAAGCCATATTAGAGCTCAGTGACAAGCCGAGAGCTGTACAAGCAAATGTCGAGGTGAAAGTTGAAGGGAAAGAGAATCCTCAGTTCAAGCAAATCTTCCCCTTCCACCTCTCACCCGATCAGCTCCAATTCTTCTCAAAGGCATCGCGGTAGGCTCAGGAAGGCTATAGAGGTGGGTAGAATCGACCATGGGGAAGACCAAGAGCGACAGTGTGCAATCTTCTGCGAATCCGCCAACTCCAGCTCCCCCAGTTCGACGCAAGGCCAACATAGTCAAATCTGGCAACGCAGGATCCACCAAACCTCCTTTAGAACCAGGTCAAGCCCCGCCATTGTTTCCGACGGGCTACAAGACGCCTCTATCGTTACTTTCGGAAAGATGTCAAAAGAATGGATGGGAGAGGCCCACAGTCGATCCAAAGAGAGGGACCACACCTGGGAGTTGGACAGCGAGTGTCACACTCAAGAGGAAACATCCAAAGAGTGGAGATTACGAGACAGTCTACATGAAACCACCTCCTCCTCCTTCTCCGATCGCTGTAGAGAAGCCAAATGCAATGGAAGCAAAGTTAGCACCTTCTCTCTCTCTACTCCTCCACATAAAGGATGACGTCTGACTCTCAAAGTGCGCAGACACTGGGCTTCAGTCTACGCCATGTATCGATTCTCGAACAATCTTCGACTGAATCTACAGCTTCCTCCTCAAGTTCGAGACTACTATTCGGCACTCGAGAAGGAGAAAGCTGCTTCGACACCCAACAAGACCTGGTTATGGAGTTTGACCCCTTTCGAAACCGCGGCGGCAGCTCCTCCTCCTCCTTCCTCTTCCCATCAATCTTCGCAACCTCCCTCCGGCTCTACTTCTCGCGCTTCGACCTCCGAAGCCGGCTCAGCTTCTACCTCTCGATCTGCCACCCCTTCCAAACTCGCTCGACTCGGCCTCGTCCCTTCCCAGCAACCCGTCGTTCGACCTCTCACAAAATCCTGGTCTGAAGCGCCCGAAGTTCGAATGCCGACTTCCCTTCGAGACCTCGTCGAACGAACTGTTCGAGATGCTCTACCTCCCGATACCGGAAATGGAGACTCCCAAAACGATCATTCAGAAGAAACCGACGTACCTCATACTTCCGAAGAACTCGCACTCGAATCCGAACTTGTCGCTACTGGGTTCCGTATTGGACATGTACGGAGAGCGCTCAACCTCTCTAGATCGACCCGAACCCCTGACGAAACCATACGGAATTCAGTCTTCTCCCATCTTCATCTCATCGTCCCAGAATCAGATCTACCTCAGTCGTTCAAGAGCTCGAAACCAGCAGACGCTACGATCCGGAACGCGACTGCCAAAGACTCGACGGAGTTGGGCAGAGTATGGAAAGCAGAGAAGATCGCGAGGGATGTCGGAACACCAGTGGAATGGGTCGAAGGAGTCATGAAGCTCGAGGGAGTCGATGAATCGGAAGAGAAAGTACTCGACGTGTTGGTGCGGAGATTGATGGGATCTGAGGCGAGTGAAGCGGGCTTATCAGAAGCGAATCTCGTCGAAGGGTGGAAGAATCGAGATGATTTGAGCGAGTCGGAAGTTGAAGAGCTGAGGGAACGAAGAAGTGACGAATTGATGGGATTGGAGGGGATCTTTGGGTCCAGGTTCCGAAGAATTGCGAACGGACAAGGTTGCGAAATTCTCATTCCTTCACCTGGTGCCGATCATGTTACGCTCAAGATCGTTCTTCATCGAAGCTCGCTCTACCCTTCCCCTACTCTCGAAGAAGACCCTTCACAACTGCCTCATCTCCCGACTTTCTTCGTTCATTCTCCAACTTTACCTCCCTACATCCGCCTTCACCTCCTTTCGCTCCTCGCCCGTCAATTCCTCCCTTCGTCAACAGAACACGGCGAGACTTGGATGGAACTCGTTCGATCAGGCTACGGTGGCGTCGTCGGAGAAATGGTCGCTTACTTGGAGGAGAATGTTCGTCAAGCTATCGAAAATCCTCCTGATGAACGATCCGTCCTCGCTCGTCTCAACGTCGCCTCCACTTCGAGTTCTACAACCATCGATTCCTCTTCTCGCACGACGAAACAAACACAAGTTCAGCAAACACGGCGAGCTCGAAGAGAACCGACAGCAGCAGAACACGCGTCGATCAAGGCTGATTTCGAACGACTATGCGAGACTCAAGGGTACAAAAAGATGTTGGAACAGAGGAAGCGATTGCCTGCATGGTCGATGAAGGAGAAGATAGTCAACTTGATCAAGAAGCAACGAGTGGTGATCGTGTGTGGAGAAACCGGTTCTGGAAAAACTACTCAAGGTGAGTCTTGCCTTTACTTTCGCCCGAGTCATGCACTGATTGATCTTGATCCAGTCCCCGCTTTCGTACTGGAGGATGCTATCCTCAATTCGATAGGAGCTTCAACATCGATCGTAGTCACTCAACCTCGACGAGTTTCTGCCATTGGTGTCGCTTCTCGAGTCGCGAATGAACGTTGCGAAGATGTCAACTCGAACACGAACCGAGGCCTTGTCGGTTATGCGATTCGAGGAGAAAGGAAAGCGAGCCGGGAGTGTCGAGCGTTGTTCTGCACAACGGGAGTCATTCTTGCGAGACTGAGTCGAGGAGGTGATCCTGATCTAGATGGCGTCAGCCATATCTTCATCGATGAGGTGAGTTCTATCAGTGAACTCGATCCAAGGGAGTAGACTAATCTTTTCGATTCCATAGGTGCACGAGCGAAGTGTAGATTCCGATTTCTTGCTTCTCGAGCTTCGAGACATCCTTGTCAGGAACCCGAAGATCAAGGTCATTCTTGTGAGCTAATATCTTTTCCTTCTGTTGTTACGCTCGATGCTGAGTTGGCAACTCTGTGCAGATGTCAGCGACGATCAACCAGAAACAGTTCTCGGATTACTTCAGTGGTGCCCCTGTGATCGAGATTCCAGGGTACGAAACGCACTCTCAATAAGAAATATCGCAGTGACTGACGGAAACACGCTCACAGATTCACACATCCTGTTCAAGATCATTACCTCGAGTCATATCTTCCGACTCTCATCTCTTCCTACAAGTTACAAGCTACCGCCAAGCCCGCTCGGAAAGCCACACAAGCACAAATTGATCGTATGCATAGCAGCTTCATCGAAGAAGGCGTTTCGGAGCGAGATGTCAAATCTCTCGGTACTCTCGAGAACCTCTCCCGAGCAGAGAAGATCGACTTCAACGTCGTCGGAGCCACGGTTGGTTGCACTCTCACTCTTGCCCTCGTATCGCTCAGCGCAAACGATGTGCCGAGCACTGACGCTTTCTACTTCGATAGGTCGCTTACTGCCTCGACAGATCGCAAGATGTCGGAGGCGACGTTCTCGTTTTCGTCAGCGGAGTCATGGAAATCTCGCAGAGTATCGCCGCTATTCGAGCAGCCGTCTCTTCCTCCATGTCAAATTCGCTCCTCGTTCTTCCCTTGCACGCCAACTTGACGACTGCCGAGCAAACTCTCGTTTTCCGCCCTACACCCCCCGGGAAGCGGAAAGTCGTGGTCGCCACGAACGTAGCAGAGACCTCTATCACAATTGATGGTATCGTTTACGTCGTCGATTCTGGTCGAGTCAAGGAGAATACTTTCGATGCGGAAACAGGTGTGACGAGATTGGTCGAACAATGGACGAGTCGAGCTTCAGGACGACAGAGAAGGGGTAGGGCTGGTCGAACAAGACCTGGAGAATGCTTCAGTAAGTTACGAAGAACCGCTTACGAAGAATCGAAACTGACTTTGTGAAATTTGCCGACAGAACTATTCACTCGTTACGTCGACACAAACTCGATGGCCGCTCAACCGCTTCCCGAAATCAAGCGTACTCCTCTCGAATCTCTCCTCCTCCAGATCAAGTCGACTCGACCAGATGCAGATGTTCGTGATTATCTTTCGAAAGCGCTCGATCCACCGCAAGTGAAGGCGATCGAGACGGCCTGGGCGACTCTTCGTTTACTCGGAGCCGTCGAAGTCAAGGAGGCAAAGAACGAACTGTCTGCCAAATTGACTCCTCTCGGTTGCCATCTCGCTATGATTCCGGTGGATCTTCGACTCGCAAAGGTGAGTTCGCTCTACTCCGTACTTGCCCTCGATTTAAGCCACGGGCTGATGGCTTTCTTTCTCTCGCTTCGGCAGATGCTCGTGCTCGCTGCCATCTTCCGTTGCCTAGATCCTGTACGTTCCTCTCGTATGTCCGCCCTGAGTGCCATGCTTGCTCACGCTCATTGACGATCCGACTGTGTTTCTTTTCTATCAGATTCTCACAATAGTTGCGCTTCTCTCGAGCAAGCCCTTCTTCCTGAATCCGCAAGAGAAGAGGGAAGAGTCGAAAAAGTAAGCTCTGAGCAAACTCCATCAATGGAATCTCGCTAATCGTTCTGATCCGGCAGAGCTCGACAATCGTTCTACACGAGTCGTTCCGACTTACTCAGTGACGCGAAAGCTTTCGAAGCTTGCCTGTCCGCCAAGAAAGACGGTTCGGCAGCTTTGCGACATTTCCTCGACGAGGTCAGCTTCTCCGTTACCATTTTCGACTTTCTTCGGAAGCTGATGCCGAAGCCTCTACAGAACTATATCTCACCCTCGACCTTCCGAGATGTGTTGTCACTGCGCAACGATTACCTCTCAGCTCTCGCCTCCGTCGGATTCATTCCAATTCATTGCTCGGCCTCGGATCCCGCATTCAACGACAACAGTCAGAACGAGAACCTACTCAAGGCGATCATTTACGCTGGAACAGCTCGGCTCGTCAAGGTCAAGCTTCCAAAAGCGGTTTTCGACAAGGGAATTGGAGGAGCTATCGAACGAGAACGAGAGAGTCGTGAAGTCAAGTTCTACGAGAAGGAGGAAGGTACGCGCACTTGATACTATCTTCGAGGCGTCAACGTCGCTGATGAAATGTTGAGCTGATCTAGGACGAGTTTTCCTACATCCGACTTCTCTGCTCTTCTCCGAAACCCGTTTCGCGACTCCCTTCGCTACCTACTTCAACAAGCACGTTACGACGAAACCTTTCCTACGAGATGCTACAGAGGTGTGTCGGGGGTCTCACATCAGCAGCTTCGAAACACGCTGATTCTCTTGTCTTCTTCCGCAGGTTCCGCTCTATGCTGTTCTCCTGTTCTCGCCTGGCCACGTCACGATGGAGCTCGAACGAGGAGTCACTGTTCATCTCTCAGCGGATGAATGGGTTCACATGCGAGCTTGGCCTCGTATCGGTGTTCTCGTTAATGGATTGCGAAAACTCTTTGACAACGAACTCGAATCGGAACTCGAGCAACCTGGTTTCGGAGGTACGTCTCCTGCCAATCCGCCGTGTGTAACTCTAACTGACGCTACCTCTCTCCAACTTGATAGGACCGGTGAGCTCTGCGGTTGAAGCCATGTTGGAATGCATTTCTAGAGATGGGTCATTGCACTAGATTTTCTCGGATTCGGATAGATGTTGTAACATGTACTCATTGCGTCCCAGTCGTCAAAACGAAGCTCTGATTTGGTTGCGAAATCGATGTCTCGAATAATTATCGAAGGGAGAGCGAAAAAACTTTGGAGAGAGTTTGTTGCTCCCACCAAGTCGTCCACCTCCACTCCTCCTACACACCATGGTCTCTCACCTTCTCTCAGGTCTCGTCTCGGGCTCTTTCCAAACCCCTGCCCTTCCTACTCTCTCTCTCGGAGGTGTCTCTGCTTCGGTCGTCGATGGTGCGTTTCACTTCTCACAATTCCCAACCTCACTCATCCAAACGACTTACTGACTCTTCGCAAATGCATTAGACGCCAAGGCTAAGGCTGAGCAACTCAAGTCTGAGGCTTCCAACGCTGCTTCCGTACGTTTCACTCATTTCTTTTTCCCTTTTTCCCTCGGCTCGTGTCGGAGTCCTCCTCTGTCTCCTGCTTCCGGTCATTCGCTGATTGTATTCTGTGTATATCCATGATATATAGAAGGCTGGAGACAAGCTCGCTGGTGCCAAGTCTGCCGTCAAGGATGGTGAGTGGAAACCTTTTCCAATCTGACAACTCCGCATTTTCAAGTTTCGATTTCTGATCCAACTTGAATCGACGTGAAACAGAGGCTGCCCGTGCTGGATCCAAGGTCAACCCTAAGGCTATCGAGCTCTACTCTGGCAAATACTACGCCGCTTGCACTCTCGGTGGTGTCCTCGCTTGCGGAACTACCCACGCCTTTGTCACTCCTCTCGATCTCGTCAAGTGCCGAAAGCAGGTACGTTGAACTACTTCGGACATCTAGCGACCATGGAGCTGACGTAGAGCTGGCAAATACAGGTTGACAAGAACCTTTACAAGTCAAACACTGACGGATGGAAGAAGATCATGGCTACTGAGGGTGGATTCAGGGGTCTCTAGTACGTCTTGTACTGCTCTCTGTCACTTATGACGTTGTTGATGGAGATCCGCCGTTGTTTAGCACCGGTTTCGGTCCTACTTTGATCGGTTACTCGATGCAAGGAGCCGCCAAGTACGGTTTCTACGAGTACTTCAAGAAGACCTACGCCGACATGGCCGGCCCCGAAAACGCCGTCAAGTACAAGTCGCTCATCTTCCTTGCCGGTTCCGCCTCTGCTGAATTCCTCGCCGATATCGCCCTCGTCCCCATGGAGACCGTCAAGGTCCGCATGCAAACCACCTTCCCTCCTTTCGCCAACTCTGCTGTCTCCGGTATCAACAAGGTCGTCGCCGCTGAAGGTGTTGGAGCGTACGTGAATGATCTGGGTTAACAACAACCGAAAGGAAAGTTGACGATTTTTGGCAAACAGTCTCTACAAGTCCCTTCCTTCCCTCTGGTCTCGTCAAATTCCCTACACCATGATGAAGTTGTACGTAACAACTTTCTCTCTCTATTCCTCCTCTGCTGGTTCCGATAAAACTGACGTCGATCTTTGACTTTTTGTTCAGCTGGTCCTTCGAAGCTACCGTCGCCGCTATCTACGATTTCATTGGCAAGCCCAAGGCTACTTACAACAAGGTTGAGCAACTCGGTGTCTCCGCTGCTGCTGGGTGAGTTCAATTTCACCGACACTATGGTCACTTTTTCCGACACCATGGTAATTTTTTAGACTGACTTTCTAATCCCTGTTTCCTCTTCAGTTACATTGCTGGTGTCTTCTGCGCTGTCGTCTCTCACCCTGCCGACACGATGGTCTCCAAGGGAAGTGGATTCATACTCTTCTCATAACCTAGAAGTTTGATCTAACTTTTTAACTTCCGAATGTTTAGCTCAACGCCCCTCTCAAGGCCGGTCAAACCAAGCCTACCGTCGGTTCCATCTATTCCGAGATCGGTTTCCCCGGACTCTGGGCCGGTCTCGGTACCCGTATCTTCATGATCGGTACCCTCACCGCTCTTCAATGGCTCATCTACGACTCCTTCAAGGGTTAGTCTCATTCTCTCTCTACCTGCTCCTATATCTGACTGACCCCATTCCAACGTGCTGTAGTCGCCGTCGGTCTCCCTACCACCGGTGCTGCCCCCGAGAAGAAGTAAACGGTCAACATTCAGTCTCCCTCGAACCCCTTCTTTATCCGATAGATTTACCTACCTCCTCCTCCTCTTCCCTCGACTACTACTATTCATCTTCTTGCACTTGCTTTTTACCCCTCTGCTCTTTACGCTATCATTTGTTCTTTGCTGTGAAAACAAAATCGTCTACTCGACCTTTCATCTTCAACTCTCGCGTCACTACCAGGAGCAGGTTTCGGGCGTTCTCGTGTGCTCGACGTAGATCGGATACGGTTGAGGTCTAGCACCACGATGCTCGCACAGAGAACGCAAGCCATTCGAAACGTACGGAAAAGCGAAAGTTTCGCAAACATCTGGAAAGTCTTCGATCGCAACGATTTTGCTAATCTCGAGCAGAGCAGTTGCTGATTACTGTAGCTTCCGTCTGACGGTCTTTCAGCCTTTTTGTTGGGTTGTATCTGCCCTCCTTCCCTCGAGAAAGTTGAGCGATTCGTCTCTTTTCCTCCTTCCTCCCTCACTCTCGACTCGAAACCCTCTCCCTCACTCCGAATCAATCACGATACTGCAGGAAGATTGCTAGATGCTCACTCGCATCGTCAAGACGACCACCTCTGTCGACTTTCAGCTTCATCTTCGAGCAGAGACGCCTCCGCTTCTACGGCTCAGTTAGTCGAACAGAGGAGACAGGTAGGATACTATAAGCTCAAGAATACTCTCGCGACCGTCTCCACATCTCTGTGAAACGAAGTCGTCAACGAATTTTTGATCAAACTCCTCGACCTCTCGACAACAAGGCTACTGCGTTGAACTCGTTAAGAACGTTCCTCATCGAAGTACGTATACTCACGACTCAAGCGAAACTCGTCAATCCAGGGTTCAAGACGGTCATTTTCGAATTCCAGCAATCGTCGACTTTCAGCTTACCTCTGTCTACTTCCTCTCTGTCCTCTCAGCCCAACCCGCTAGCACGCTACTGGCTCTAGGCAGCCCCATACAAGGCTATACAAATGAGCTAGACACGTGACTACCAGAACGAGGCCAGGAGAGATGAAGTAGGAAGATTCCTCAAGATCAACTTCAAGATCAAGAGGTCACGCTTTCAACATCAAGCTTTCACTCGAAAAGCCGACGACTCTCTAATGGTAAGACTACTCGTTGAAGTCGAAAAGTCACGCTCCCAATCTCGATCCAGCTCAAGGTCGAATTCTCGTGTTTCGAAGAACAAAGAGAGCTCTCGTCAAGCTCCGCTTCCTCCCTCGCTGAAATGCCTACTCCCTCCTCGAGGGATACCTCAGACGCTTCAAACGCCAGCTTGATCCACCCATGAGACGCTCTTCTCCTCTCGAAATCCCATTCGAATCTGCTTGGTTCTTTCGCAAAGTCGACAAGATCGCTCGACTTTCTCCTCGACACCTACTCACAGACGCACCTTCTCTGTCGATTCAGCTGAGTGTAATATCGTCGTTGTCGTCGTCGCTGATGATTCAAGTCGACGAGAGTGAGATTTGGTACAAATTCGCTCGTGCTTCTCCGCTTCTTTCTCCCTTCTTCTCGCTTCACTTCACTTCACTGACACTCTCACATGTCCTCTACCAGGCTCTCTCCAGCTTTATAGCTATCCTCGTCGCTATCCTCCTTCTCAATCCAGAGGGAGATCCTCCACAGCGAAAAAGCGAAGACCTCTTCGACGAACGCCGCTCAGTCCCTGTCCTTCCGATCTTCGTCCTTCCTTCTCTTTCTTCGAGAACTTTCTCCCTCTCTACAGGAGATACACAAGATCGGAGAGCAGTACGAGATAGCTGAGAGTGAGGACTATCAACAGCGAAAGTTTCGAAAACTTTGCGTTGACTTTTTCACTTTTGCGTCTATTCCCTCTTCAGCCTTTATTTCCCTCCCTTGTTTCGAGTTCCTCAACTTCTCAACTTTTGCTCTCTTCTCTTTCCCTCTTCCTCTTCACACTCATCTCAACTCTTCAAAAAGTCATTCAAGATTCACCACCTCACTTCACTCTTCGCATCTACTACCATGTCTGCTTCAAGCTTCGAACACCCTCAACAATACAAAGCTGCCGTTTGGCCAAAAGAGAACGCTCAACACCTCGAAATCAAGAACGTCGAATGGAGGAATCCTCAACATGGAGAAGTCGTTATCAAAGTTCACGTTGCTGGTCTCAACTCGACGTAAGCTCAACTCTGTCTTCTCTTCCTAGTCGTCGTCGTCTGAGGAAACTGACTCTCTCTCTTGAGGATGATAAGTGACAACATCTCTCGTTACAACTTGATTGGAAAAGTTCATTACCCTACTACTCCTGGATCAAACGTTGTAGGAGAAATTGTTCAGGTAGGTCAAGGAGTCAAACACTTCAAACAAGGTCAACACGTCGTTGGTAAGCTCAAACTCTTTATCTCTCTCTCAGAGGGAGTTGAGCTGACCTCCTTCTTTCTTTCTCTGTTGACAGCTATCCTCAGTCACCGAGGTCTTGGAGAGTACTGCGTCGCTCATGAACAATTCATCTGTCAACTCAACGACAAGCAAAAGTCTCGTGAAGAGATCGTTGTTCAAGCTTTCGAAGGAGCGAGGATCGATGGTAAGCCTCTCTCTCTCTTCTCTCTCTCGACTTTCAGCTGACTTCTGACTGAGTGATATAGGTTCACTTCGTCGCTTCGAACGTGAGATGGAACACGAAGATCAACAACGTTGTCAAGAGATCAACAAGAGGATGGGATTCGAAGGATCTGGAGTTTGCGTCGTTTACGGAGAAGGGTGAGTTCTCCTTTTCCTCTCTCTTCCTCTCTTGAGTCGAGCTGACTCCTTCGACGAATGAACGATCAAAACAGAGGTTGCGCTAAACTCGCTCTCGATATTCTTCGCAACTGTCAATCTCGAATGATGAAGGATTCCAAATTCATTCTCATCTCTACTTCTGAAAGGTGGAAAGCACAAGACTACGGTCTACAAGAACAAGATATGCTTTGCTGCGGAAAGCAGGACATTGCGAAAGAGTTGAGATCTAGAGGAGGAGCTCATGCCGTTATCGGTGAGTTTTCCCGCTCTCTCTCTCTTCTTTTCTCTTTCACTTGAGACTGACTCTTTCTCGTGAGAGTATAGCTGTCGATCAACCTCGTCAAGGACTCGAAGAACTTCTAGATGGAATGCGTTACCGTTCTCAAATGATCGTTCTCAACCCTCATCGAAACGACAAAGTTCAACTCCCTCTCGGCAACATTATCGCCAAAGATCTCTCGATTCGAGCTCCTTGTTTCGCCGATACGAAATCGATCGAGAAAGCTCTCGAGCTCTTCGATAGGAACAACATCAAGGTACCTACGAATCGATACAAGTTTGAACAAGATCAAATCAACGAAGCTTGGAAGGAAGTCGAGAATCGTTCAAAATTCGACGCTCCTATCATTCTCATGCACTCTGGTGGAAATTAGATGGAGGAAGGAAGGGAACAGGGCGTGAGTATCTACCGCCGTTGTCGTCGAGGAAGAAAGAAAGAAAAAGAGGGAATTTGTTTGCTTCCCTCAATCATTTAGCTTTAGTTTTGATCAGTACCCACTCTCTCTGCATCGTTGACGATTTGTTTGCTCGTCTCTACTTCTCTCTCGAGAGCGTCTTCAGATGAGAGAGAAAGAAGAGCTTTATTAGAGAGTGAAAGTGAGTTTGAAATCTGACTTGACTCTCTTCCTTCTTGTCGACGGCAAACCTCCTTCGAGTCTGCTCGTTGGTCACTCTCGAGGCTCAAAGCTTCGATCGGTGCTGTTTGGAAGCGTGGATCCTCGTTCAGTCGATTCAAAGTAAGTGGGCTTGCAAAACGACAAAAGAAGAACGTTTCGCAGTGTAGCCGTTTACCCTGTCCGCTCTTCTGGTGCCAGCGTCTTCAACTCTGCTCGAAAGACCTGCAGAAAGGGTCACTCGCCTAGGTAAGTCAAGTCGAGGTCGTTCTACGAAATCGTCGAGAATCGCAAATTACGCTTCGTTTCGCGCAGAAAGGCGAGAGGATCCGTCCTCCTCAAGGGGATAACCGTCGGATAGACTGAGACTCGGAGCAAGGGGAGTGAGAGTAGCGAAAGCGTCGCGAGTGACTGATCTTGTCTGTAGCCGATTCTCGCATCCTCAAATGACTAGTTCCCTTCTTCCTCTCGGGATCACTGCCAATACGATGAGGAGACTCAAGACCTCAGACCCAACATACAGCGAGAGGTAGAGAAGAGTAGGAATTGCGTCAGAAAGCAGAAAGATCACGATCCGCTGCTTTGGCTCCTTGATTAGACTATATATATATACAAATCTGGTCCGCACGACATGGCCGCTTGGCCCAGTGGCAAGGCGTGCCCCTCCTAAGGGCAAGATCGCGAGTTCGATCCTCGTAGTGGTCAAATTTTTGATTCCAACTGCACTTGAATCAATCTTTTGCCGACGTCGACAAGTAGGTTCCATACCATCTTTAGGTATCCGTCTCGAGCGACGAGAACCGCGCGAGGGCAATGATTCGTCGGAATGTAGAAAGTTCGCGGGAAACGATGAAATGATTGGCATATTCTGTCTCTCCCTAGCTCTCATGTATTCCTTCTTCTCGACCAGTCGAGCCAAGTCGAAGCATGAATGGAGATTGAGATCAATCTGATTCGTCTTCTTCTTCTTCACCTTCGAAATCTAGGTCTACTCCATCCTCTGCTGCACACTTCTGACACTCTCCGAGAAGTCCGCACAAGGTATTCCGATCACTCGAGACCAGCGATGTCAACGGAAACATGATGTGTACATGGCAACAAGTATGAAAGAAGGTTATAGAGAAGCAGAGCAACACTAAGAAACAGGCGAAAATATGTAAATACAAAAGGATCACGAATCGTTCATTGGAGCATCTCCTTCAATTCCTCCACTTCCCTCTTCGTCCTCTCTCTGACCTTGTCTCTTCTCGCCTCTTCCTTGTCCTCTTCGTTGGGCGGGAAATGACCGCTGAGTCTCCTTCGTCTCAATCCAGTGCCATCGCTACCGTCGTTCGATGCAGAATTGTTGACAGACGAGGACGAAGCGTTGTTGACGATTTGTCGGAAGGTGAGGTAGAGAACTTCCGCATCGGAGAGGAGAGTTTGAAGGTCGAGAGTACCGGAAAGCTCGACGGTGTATTTCAGAATCTGTCGGATTGAGGTATCTGTCAGTGCAGTCTGACGAGCTCAAATACGGAGAGACACTTACCTCGTCGAACTCCCTGAGGTATCTGATCATGACTTCTCGATTCGCTTCGAGGATTGCGAGAGCGAAGAAAAGGTGGAATCTAGTGCCGAAGTGATCGGTGAAGAAGACTTCCCACAACTTGACGGTATCTTCGAACGTGAACTCTCGCTTGTAAGAGGTGAGAAGCCATCGGTAGGCGAAGAACAGATTCAGAGAGTTGGTTTGCTCTAATCAAGTGACTGTCGTCAATTGCTATCGATCAGGATAAGACAGAGAGATTGCTTACCGAAATGTCGATATAACCCTCGATCCATAACTCGAATCAAACTCTGCAATTCGCTCAACTGCTTCTTCATCCCGAGTTGATCCATCCTGAAGTTGTCCGAGTTTCGCTCCATCACTGTTTCAAAACAGCTGTACGCCAACCATTGTTCGCCGTCGAGGACCACGTAGAGTGGTGAGAACAAGTCCGACATTCCTTGGACGTAAGCTCGAGGTGAAGTTGTCGGATCGAGAGCGGCTGGAGTTGAGGAGTCGGAGGCGGAGGGAGGAGCGGGTGGAGCAGCGAAGACCCACGTCATGAGCACGTCGTGTGTAGCCCGAACATGGGGTGTCGATGGAGGGTGAGCTCGTCCGTCGTCCTCTGCAGCAGGAGCTCCCGGAACTGGTTCAGGAGTTGCGAACATTGGGTGAGTTCGATCTGTTCTTCGACAATCGATTTCTGAGGGGAATGCGCTAAGGTCAGTCGCAGGTCACAGACCGAAGGATGAAAAGGCGAGGAGACTCACCGACTCGATGATCTTCCTCGAGATACCGCTCAGTCTTGTGTAATGCCTCATCGTTCATCCAGCTTCGTTTCGCTCTTTCATACTCCGCGCTGTCAAGGAGAACCAACTACGTCAGCAGTGCTGCTCGTGAGATGATCGGGAAGCGAAGAGGAACACACCTCTTTTGTTCCGCCACAACTCTCCTTTCCTCCTTCGTACTTTCCCATCCGTAAACACCGAGAAGGAACGGCCAGACCTCTTTCCGACAGTCGTCATCCACGAGTCCTCTCTGGAAGATCCGTCGTTTCGCTTCAGGCTCAGAGACGAGCAGTTGACCAGTCGAGGGTTGAAACCAAGCGTGCCATTCCTCGAGTGAGATCGGAGTTTTGGGTGCTCTTGTCGAACGAGGTTTAGCGATATGATATGTTTTCTGTGCGAAATGAAGTGTGTCAGTGCGATGAAAGAGAGGAAACTGAGGGTTGGGGACGAACCGAAAGAACCTCGAATACTCCCGTCTCTCCCATTTCATCCTCCAGCAAACTCGAATCATCCACTCCATACTCGGCTTTCCTGGCTCGTTCTCCTTCTTCTGCCACAATTCTTGCCCATTTCGCGAGGTAGACTCGAGCTCCGTCGTAAACCTGTTTCGAAGACTGACTAATCAGTACCTTTACAGATTGAAAAGAGCGGAGGATCGACTGACTCCGACACCAGCAGACTCTGCCAAAGAAGCGATCTCGCCAGGAGCGAAAGCGAACTGAGCGATCGGTTTCGGAACGTGTTTTGCGAGAGGTTTGGCGAGAGGATGAGAAAGAACAGTCGACGCTGCTTGTTGTGAGATATTCTTCGCGCTGTGAATGATCAAGAACGGATCAGTGTCGGCAAGATCCAATCATTCGGAAGGGCAGAGGAAGACGGTATACCTTCTTGTGATTCGACTGAAACCGCTCAAAACGCTGAACGTGAGATTGTCCATACCGCCAGAAGACGGACTTGCCGATCCGGTCCTCGAAGGAGCGTCGAGGTCGTCGGGCCAATCATTCGCAGCCGTAGATGAAGACGATTGAGAGACAGGAGAACTTTGATGTAAGATACTCGTTCTAGCTTGGTCTCGTTGCCGACTGCCTCGTTGTCCTTCTCCGACTCGAGCCCTGACTCCTCGAAGAGCTTCATTCGGTACAGCATCCTCAGCATACGATTTGCCTTTCGTATGTGCCTCGAGGTCGATGGCCGAAGGATTCACGAGGTAGACTGATGGGTCAAGCTCGGAACGGAGGAGCCGAACTTGTCCCTTGACCTGGGAGAGGAAAGCTTCTCCTCCCCATGAGGGAGCGAGAGGCATGGGAGCCTGAGATCTGCCGCCGCCAACTCCCAATCCTTGAGCTCTTCGATCTTGGTCGAGCACGGTCGATTTCGACTCGTCGTCACGGAAGTGGAGAGTCGGTAACATGGCGCCTCCGAAGAGCGAGATCGAGACGGTGCCGACCCATTTCGTTAGAGTTGGAGGCTGAACTTGGAAAGAATAAACGGCGTCGAGAGGATGGGAGAAAGCGTGTGTCCGAGGCGAAGTGGCGGGAAGCGAAGATGTAGGAGTAGGAGTAGGTGGCGCGAGATGTACGAGAATGTCACGTTCGTGTTCTGTTGGGACGGGAAGGAGAGAGACATGATCGAGGTGAGCGAAAGAAGGAAACAATGCAATAGCGACTCGGAACTTACGGGAACTGAGCTCTACGAGTACATAGGCATCGAAATCACTCGTTCCTTGTACCATCTCTTCCGGTATCCAGCTGACCAAGTGTTTCCACCTCAATTGATCTCGCTCTTCTTTAACCCTGACCACCGATAAGAATCCAGCAATGTTGTCTTTTTGATAGGGTGTAGGATACAAGTAGACTGCTGATTTGCTCCATAATAGTTCTGCTAGGTCTCCTTGTTCAGTTTCTGAAGGAGTTGAGGCAGTGTAGGGAGATGACGAGTTTGAAAGAGGATCTAGGGAGAGTTGAGCGAGGTGTTGAGCAGCTGAAGATGATTCTGAGTGTACTGGTTCATCGTTGTACACTTCCACGAGATCCTCAGACTGTGACAGAGAGCATGAGTCGCGAAACAAGATCAAGGAGGAGAGACCTCAAGAGGTGGGGAAACGAGAGGGAGGACTTACAGAGCGGCTAGTGATGTTCTTCCATACATTATCTGGTGGAGTACTTGGACCGCCGCCCATCCTGCAATGTCGAACTGAGGCTTGAAAGTCAAAAAAACTGCGAGCAACTTCCGCTCCTTTCACTGTCGCAACTTCGCCATGGGAAATTTCTCGCTTCATCTCGTGTGACTAGGGAGCAAGGTTTGTGACAGATGCAAGATCGATGAGCTCTCTTCGTCGGACGTACTCCCTCGTTTTCGAGTTTTATCGCAAAGCCAGAGCGATGAGTTGCAAAGGATCGCTAATCGAGCTATTCAAGCTACATCAGTCTTCTTCCTTCCCTCCTCCTGGTTCCAAGGGAAATCAAATGCAACTGCTCCTCCACTACCGACTTCTTTCCATTCTCGAATCGCTTTCAAAGCTGCTTGTCCCCAATCGAATCCAGCTTCGTCGTTCTTGATACCGTTGGCCGAAGCGGGGGAAGGGAGGTGGGAGAACGAGGGATCGTCGACGAAGATGAGAAAGTTGCGGTGGGTCGCAGAAATGAATCCATGTTGGATTGCCCTGCGAGAAAGATAGGATCTTGAGTGAGTTGGTTTGGGAACCCGGCGGAGACCATGCGACTCACCCCTCGATGAATACCTTGAGAGGCGAGTAGAAGTCCTTGACGTTGAGGAGCACGACCGGCTTCTTCTGTACGCCAATTTGACTCCAGGTAGTCATTTCCATCACTTCCTCGAGCGTTCCGAATCCACCTGGCAATCCCACGCTACCCAGAAGCGGTATAACGATATCAGCTACCATGTGGAGGTTGTCAGAAATGGAGAGGGCACAGTGACTCACAAGGCTTCGCAATTGTCAGCCATCATCTTCTTGCGCTCATGCATCGATGTACAAATGGTCTCAGTCTGACGAGGGTGAAGTCGAGATGGGCGGTCAGGAGCTTCCTTGTGAAGAAACTAGAGACGAGAACGACGGGAACTTCAGCGGTGAATGGTCAGTGAGACGAAAACGAGCTTGAACTTACGGCGCTAGGCGTGATACCGTGAACGTATCCTCCGGCCTCGAGAGCTGAAGTAGCAACTTTACCCATCAAACCCTTCGTACCCCCGCCACTGTCGCAGGCAAGCAATGTCACCAAGGTGAAGACTCTGTGAGAGGCAAGAGGAAATTACTAGACGAGAGTCATTCCAGCTCTTGCTATAGCTCGAGCCAGCGCTGCAGCAGTCTCCTCGTAGATCGGATCATGGCCGGACGAAGAGCCGCAGAAGACCGTAATACCAGTCGAGAAGGCAGGTGAAGGAGGGTTTGGGAGCGCTTTCGACATGTGTTGACCGTTGCTTTGAGAGTTGACCATGGTGTTGCTTGTACGTTCTAAAATATGGAGAGATGAGAGCAAATGTAGGGGAGAGGAGTGACGAGGGAGTTCTGAGGAAGGAGAGGTGGACTCGGGAGAGAAAGAAGAAAAGCTGCTGGGAAGAAATCAGCGAGCGGTTTCCCCGCGACACGAACCTGCCACGGAGAGGAGATGGGTCACGACGGGGAGCTGCCCGATGCCCATCCCCACCTCTGGGCGAAGCATCCTCAGCAGCGTGGACGAAGAAGCTAGTTGAATTGAGCATCTGTAGCCGATGAGGACGAAGCGACGATTCCATGCGACTCCGAAGTGGTTTCGAACGTTCACTTGCGGGCTTCACCTGCTGTGACGGCGCCTCCTCAGCAGTTGTGCCCAGACGAGGAACCGGAATTGACGAGAACCGTGAGTTGAATTGGACGAAGAAGAATTCCTTCCTATACTGAGTGGGTACAACGACTGTCTCCAGCATACTCCCGACGAGTTGCTGGAGTCCGTGAGGAGCGAGCGTGGGAGTGGAGCGGAGTATGAGGTCGCGAAAGGCGTGGAAAGGGCGAGAAATCTTTCGCTGGTTCGGTCGATGCACTATTGAGATACATAAGGGATGTAGAACGTTGTAAGGAGTGCGATGAACTGGACGTAGTCCTGATCTCTGCCTTGCTCCGTTCAGCCCGCAGATTACAACGCCCAATCACAGGAATTCTCCTCATCTCTGCCCGCACTACGTTCGACTTGTGAGCAACGCACTTACAGTCCAAACACATTCATTCCTGTCCCTTCTTCATTTGCCGGTGACTTGCTTCGAGGGAGACTTATCGTGGGAACGCGAATTCGAGGGATTGTTGATTTCTTGGTCGAGTAGTCGCAAATGTATCGAGAGGGTCGGAGAGCAGCTTTAATCTAAACTCCAGAGCTTTCCGAATGAATCAAAGTGAGTGAGAAGAGTGCAAGAGACGATTCCAACTTTTTTCGAACCTTGATCTCTTTCCTTATTCAGAATCTCGGCTTTCGACGTACGCCCTCGAGCATCTCGCAGAACAGCTCATAACCTCCGATATCATATACTTGGATCATCAGGCCGAAGCAGAACCCCTGAACAGTCAATTCGCCTCATCGCCTCATCGCTGATCTCAGCAGCTCCACCTCGAGCTCATGTCGTTATCATCTGGACTCGTACGTTCCTCTTCCACTGTATATGCCCCAGAGTTTTCGAACAGCGAGATCTATGAATACATTGAGGGAAACAAGGGAATTCATGATTATATCATCCGAACAATCTGTAGAGACACACGAAGGGAACGGGGACGTTAGGCTGTCATCCAAGAGTAGACATGCTATTGAGCCACAGTGGAGAAGCTGATCTCATTTGCTCTCTGTTTGACCTAAATCGCAGACTCTCACCGATTTGTCAGACTACCTCGCACCATCTCAAGCTTGTATCAAACCTGTCACTTACGTCCCGGACGAAGATTCGACACCTTCCACTCCGTCCCTTGACAAACCGGCGGCAGCAGCAGCTGTGAGTCCATATCTTGCTATCGGAACTGCTCAGGAATCGCTTCGAATCTGACTCTCCCTCTAACTCCATACTGTACAGACTGAGATCGTGATAGGAGATGATTCGGGTTATTACGAGAAAGGTCAGAATGGGGAACAAGGGAAGAAGCTGAAGAAAGCAGAGATTACTCTCAACGATTGCCTCGCTTGCTCGCAAGTCTCACCTCCGCCTCTCAGGACGTTACTTCTTGCTGATCATGTTGAGCGATATGTAGCGGCTGTATCACCTCGGCGGAATCTGTGCTGGTCACGATGCAATCTCACGAAGAAGTTTATCGTGTTTTGGCCGAGCAGCCCGTGAGTTCTCCTCCTCTCTTCCCTCCCCTTCTCTCCAAATGACTGACTTCATCGCGCAGGAACTAACTCCCATCGTCTCCATATCGCCACAATCTATCGCATCGCTTGCAGCACTCTATGATTTATCCCTCGAATCGACTATGCGAGGTCTACGGCGATTCTTCAAAGAACATCTTGGATTTCGGTAAGTCCCTCATATCATTCTTGACAAGGTCATCTACTCACTTAGCTTGGATGCATAGTCTCGTCTTCGATACAACCTTTCCTCGAGCGTTGTCGCTTCTCGAATCTCGCCTCGAACTATCCGAACGACGTTCGCACGCTGCCTCGTCCTCATCCTCATCTTCCGCCGCACACACTTCACTCGAACCTCCAACAAAGCTCAACCCTGCTTCTTCCTGTACCGCACCTCTCCCTATTCTCTCCTCCGCATGTCCCGGTTGGATTTGCTACGCCGAGAAGACACACGGAGATCTCCTCCCCTTCGTTTCATCGATCAAATCACCTCAGTCCATCGCAGGAGTCCTCGTCAAGAGCCCTCTCGTAGCTGGCAAATTAGGGAAAGAAGGAAAGGAGGTTTACCATGTTGCGGTTATGCCATGTTACGACAAGAAGCTAGAGGCTTCAAGACCTGACTTCACGACGAAGCACTCGGATCAAGATGGGAAGGAAATCGAAGTGAGGGATGTCGATTTGGTGTTGACAACTGGAGAAGTCGCAAGAATGATCTCGGACAAATCCCTCTCTTTCCGATCTCTCGCCAACTCTTCCTCAGATTCGCCCGCTCAATTCGACGGATCAGAAGAACTCGAACACTTCCCTTTCTCACACCTCACGTCCCCTCCCAGCGGTACCTCGAGTGGTTCCTACGTTCAAACTGCCATCTCATCCCTCATCTCTGCTCTTCCACGATCCGACTGGTCTTCACTATCACTCACAACAAAGACGATTCGGAACGAAGATTATATCGAATACACTCTCTACTCGGGACGGTCTGAGGGAGAGAGGGAAGTGGTTGGAAAGGCCGCGAAATGTTACGGATTCAGGAATTTACAGAATGTGGTGAGGAAGATCGGAAAGGAAGCCGGGATCAGTATGACCCGAGGAGCAGCTGGGAAAGCGCCGCCTAGTAAAGCTGCTGCTGCACTCGCGGCCGCGAACGCGAAGAGGGCAGCGAGATTGGGAGGTGGAGCTAGTGCGAAGGGAAAGGAGAAGGAAGTCGAATTCATCGAAGTCATGGCTTGCCCATCTGGGTGCGTCAACGGAGGAGGACAAGTCGCACCGCCGAAAGAGTCACTTCGACAGAGGAAACGACGGAGGAGTTGGGGAGAAGCGAACGGAGATTACGTTGGAAAAGTCGACGATGAACGTATGCCGGATATTATGGAGGCGGAGAAACAGCAGATTATGGAAGGAGAAGTGAAGATGGTGATGGACGAAGAGGAGGATCGAGTGCTGAGTTCGAAGGATTGGGTGAAAGAAGTTGAGAGACGGTATTGGGGCGATGGAATGAGGGAGCAAGATACAGCAAGGGACGACTACGACTTTGACTTGGATACCCTCGACTCGTCAATCGTTCCTTACCTTCTCGCACAACCAACCCGATCAGAAGAAGCGGCGATGCAAGCTGTTCTCGATCGACTTCTCGCAGGCGTTCAAGATCCAGCGACACAGCGTATGGAGCTGATGAGGACGAGCTATCGGGCTGTAGAAAGCGAGGAGGTGAATGGGTTGGCAGTTAAATGGTAGATTGGCTGCAATCTCTGTTTCGCTAAATGAACTCGGAGGGAGATTGATACAAGTACGGATCCATTTCAATTCATTCAAGTGTACACTGAACTCTATCGCGATATTGGGACAAAGGCAGATCCTCCCGAACTCGCCATTTCCTTTCCCTCGACTTCGCTCTCCGACGAATCGCTGCTTTCAGCTCGACTCGCTCGAGTGCCCTCATCTCGAGAGGAGAGCAAGCTCTGCTGCAGTCGTACCCGGCTTCTTTGATCTCCCTGTAACGTCATCTTTCGCTCCTCGTCTTCGGCGTTGTCGCTACCTGAATTGTCGTGTTCGAAGCTTTCCTTGCTTTGGCGACCTTCGCGCAATTCCGGATAGTATCGCCGCGCTCTCATGTAGACCTCATACAGCGCGATTACACCTGCGAGGTTCGTCACGACGAGGACGGTAATCGTCACTGCTAGGTGCTCCTGCGTTTAACGAAATTCGACGAGGATCGATTCGTCAATTGCGTCGCATCAACGGAAATGGACAGTCGCCGGTGCTCACCTTTTCGTTGTCAGGGCTCGGCTCCCTTCCTATCAGATCTCCCAGCCAGACCGCTGACAGCATCTTCGGCATCGATAAAACGCTTAAATATCGAGAGGATCAGCTACGAACAGGAAAAGAAGGGTCGCCCGGCGGCTTGAGGACTCACACCGAAGCAAAATACTTCCAGAACGGCATACCCGAAATGCTCTGAGTTGCACTGACGACTCGACCGGGAATGAACGAATCTGACAAGCAGGTCAAAGAGTCAATGTCTGCGAATTGTCGAAGAGGTTGCGTATGATGCCTAAGCGATGACGCACAGCGGACAATTGAGAGACTGAGGAGTCGGTGGATTCAGTTAGTAAGGTCGAGGATTGAGAGAAGGCGAAGTGACTGACAAAATGATTCCGCTCTTTCTCTGCATTCGAGCAACGCAAGCGTAAAACAAGTTCTTCTGCTCAATCCTGGACAGCAAATCTGATTCAGCTCCGATGCTCTGTAGCTGCGAGCTCAAGATTGTCGAGAAATGCTTACCTGGCCGCTTTCTCTGCGAAAAGCGTTTTGAAAACCCAAAAGCACAAGCTTTCTCCAACAAGGACGGCTAGCGTACCAGTGAGCAGGCCTATCTTGAGTCCATAGATAGCTCCGATGATAATGAGAACGACGGATCGACCGGTGAAAGGAGGGAACGAGAAGAGCAAGATGAGGAAACTCGGCAAAAGCCAGGAAAAAGGGAAGTTGACGATCGCTTCTCGTTGTGGCGTGATCTATTCGACGTCGAGTGCTGAACGTCAGCGAAATCATGTCATACTCAGGAGCATAGAAAGCCGACGAAATGAGCTGACCTTTTCGACGATTGTGTCCCGAAAGACCGCGAGAACGATAGCTCCCGCGATCGATATTATCGCCAATATCCACCAGGCTGTTCTTTTGAACGTGAGTAACAGATTTGAGTCAGAAAAAGAGGTTTCTCACCGATATATTTCCTCTGCAGCGACTTCTTCACAATGCCTTTCCATCCCGTATCTTTGACCAGGTGATAGAGATCCGATGCCGCTTCCTTATTCTCCCGCCACCAGCTGTTCGAACGTCTTGAGGTCATTTTTGCGAGTTTCGTTCAGTTCAGAGGGATGGGCGAGGTGAAAGACGTCGAGCTTTGAGACTGAGATCGCCGCTCGAGGAGGCTCCTGCTCGGTACTTCTGGTTGCTCGAAGCCTCTATATGTCGATCTGAGGGAAGAGAGGAAAGGAGAGGGAAGAGGCAAGAGACAAGAGTCGAACGAGAAGTCTGTGCTCTTTTTTCTCCGTCAAATTTCCGCGGCATAGGGATAAATTCAGACTTTTGCTTCACGAACAGCAGATTCAGACGTAGCCTGGCATATAGATGAATCGAGGCATCAACGGGACAGCGACAACAACGACGAGAACTGTTTGTAAGCTTCTTCTTCTCCTCTCTCTTCTCTTTGATGGCTTGTCGAAAGCTCACACGGCTATTCTCTCTCATAGGGGTTTCCTCTACTGTCTCTCTGGTGACTTTACTACGACTCCTTCCAACACTTGCGGAGGTAAATCGACTCGAGGTTTTCTATCTCTCTCTGTCTCTCTCTCCTTTGACTT
>Ga0308169_10000730_pt1 | contig 43581 bp, 39 predicted proteins | sample PhyBR1_2_FD_202139 | JGI IMG/M metagenome (GOLD analysis project Ga0308169, IMG submission 202139) | Phyllosphere microbial communities from UC Gill Tract Community Farm, Albany, California, United States - DLSLSB.R1 | ecosystem: Host-associated > Plants > Phyllosphere > Unclassified | place...
GGCGGCGGCGGACCTCCCGGCGGTGGGGGCTACCCGCCGCGGCAGTTTGGCGGCCCGCCTCCTCCCGGCGGACCCGGCGGAGGGTTCGGTGGACCGCCGCCGCCGGGCGCGGGCGGGCACGGCGGGTACGGCCCGCCGGGCGGTGCGCCGCCTGCGCGAGGAGGGTTCCAGGGCGGCGGGATCGGGTACGGCGGCATGAGGGGCGCGCCGCCTGCTGGAGGCGGGTTCGGCGCGCCGCCGGGAGCGCCGAGCGGGCCGGGCGGCGGCGAGAAGCGGCCGTACGGCGACGGGCCCGGCGGCGGGTACCCGCCGAGCGGCAGTGGGCCGGGAGCAGGGTACGGCGGCGGGTACGGCGGCGACGAGAAGCGTCTCCGGTACTAGTGCGGGCTGCGAGCGGGCATGAGCGAAACTTGTACGACGTCGTTCACTCTCTTTGGCTCGAGCGAGAGGAAGTGCGAGAGCGCGATGAAAAGAGTTGCGACGTGCGACTGCGAGAGCGAGTGAGGGGTACGAGGAGGGGAGCTACAACACTGTACGACCGATCCTCGACGACGCTAAACCCGCTCGACTGCGCCCTGCTCGGTGCGCGCGCTCGCCGCTGCTGCAGCCGCCGCCGACTCGGCGAGGACCTGCTCGTCGCCCTCTTGCTCCGACTCGTCGACGTCCTCGCCCCAGAGGCCCTTCTTGCAGACCATGGCGAGCGCGAGCACGACGGGGAGGTGGATCTGCGAGGCAAAGCGAGCGAGGAAGGAGGAGGGAGGGGAAGGAGGAGGGGAAGGAAGTTGAGGAGGGTCAGTGCGGGCTCGAGCGGGGCGAAGGCGCGACGCGAGGGAGAGAGGGCGAGGAAGGGAGCGAGGGTGAGGAGGGAGAGAGAGAGAGACGCACGAGGCTGGCCCAAAAGAGCTCCTTTGCGCGGCGCTCCTCGCGGCGACGCCAGAACCGCCAGGCCGTGACTGCGAGGAGGCCGTTGGGCGCGAGCGACAGCCACACGAAGGCGGCGTTGGTGAGGCCGAGGGCCGGGTACGCGGCGCACAGGGGGAGGATGGCGAGGGCGTAGCGCAGGCTGACGAGGGCGTTCTTGCGCGGGTCGAGGACGGCGAGCATGCGGTACCCGCTCGAGGCGTACGACGACCGGAGCGTGTGGGCGAGGCTCATGAAGTGCGGGAACTGCCACGCAAAGAGGAGGGCGGGGAGGGCCCACGCGCCGGGCTGCGTGAGCGGGTCGACCGAGTTGGTGCACGCCGCCCACCCGATGAGGGGAGGGAGCGCGCCGACGAGGGCGCCGAGCCACGTGTTGTAGACCGAGTGGCGCTTCGAGATGGTGTACAGCGGGCAGTACAGGACGATGGTGAACAGGCCGAGGAACGCCGACAGCGGGTTGATGGCGTACAGGGTCGCGAGCCCGACCGAGCCCGTGAGGACGCCGTACGTCGCCGCGTGGAGCGGCGTCACGACGCGCTTGGGGAGCGGGCGGGCCCTCGTGCGCGCCATCTGGGCGTCGTACGGCGCCTCGATCAACTGGTTGAACGCCGCCGCCGAGAAGGCGCACAGGGTCGTGCCGACCGTCGCCGGGAGGAGGACCGACAGCGTCAAGCTGTTGGCGACGGCGCTGCTGCCCGTGAGGGCCGAGGGGACGACGCCGGACGTGTCGCCGAGCGAGACGGCGAGGGCGTCCATGGCGGCGGTCGCCGTTGCCGGGTCGACCGGGCAGATGGCGTACCCGGCCATGGTCGTCAGGACGACGAGGCTCGACAGCTTGAACTTGCCGAGCTGCTTGTACAGGGTGACGTCGTCGGCGATCGACGTCTGCGGGTGGGCGCGCCACCGCACCTGCGGGTTCGGGAGACCCGTCGAGAGGACCGAGGGAGGGAGGGGGGCCGGGATGGGCGACGAGAGCGGGACGAGGGGCGAGGTCGAGGGTGGGGGGAGAGGGGGCTCGTCGGCGAGGAGGTACGACGGCGAGAAGTAGGGCTGCGCCTTGGGGTTGCCCTTGGCGCGAGGCGACGACGACCGAGGCGGATCGGATCGTCGCGAAGGTGCGGTCGACGAGGGGAGGAGGAGGTCCTCGTGGGCGTAGACGACGTCTTGCTGCGGGCCACCTGGCGGCGACGACGATGAGCCGGCGTTGGTCGAGGCGGACCTGGCGGCGACCCAGTGGACGAGCGGGCGATCATGCCGTGCGACGAGGGAGGGAGGAGGTCGGGATCGGGTCGCGGGCTGGAGGGACCAAGGGACGAGTTGGCGGGCGGCCTTGGATGTTGCGAGTGGTCGTGCTCGAGCCCTGGTGGGCGCAGTCGGTGCGAGGGACGAGATGGGGCGGTGGAGTGCGGCGGGCGAGACGAGGGGAGGGGAGGGAGCAGCGGGCGCAGGGTGGGGTGCGCGCGGCTACTCGTTGGAGCATGGCTGAGTGTTGCTCGAGCTGTGCAGGCCTGTCGGGCTGGCCAAGAGGGAGGACGAGGCGAGGGTCCATCTTCATCTGCTCGCTGCTCGTCGCTCGTCGTCTCGGCTCTCTCGGTCCGCTCGATCCACAGCTCGCTCGGCCATGGACGCCTTCAGGACTCTGACTGGCGGCTCTCGCTTCGACAAGAAACGCTTCCAGTCCGACATCACCCACTTCACCGTCCGTCCCCTCTCGCCTCCTCCTCCTCCTCCCTCTTGCACCGCCCGCTCGAGCTCACCCTCGCCTCTCCCTCTTTCCCCCCCCTCCTCCCGCTGTACAGGGCGAGTCCGCCACCTCGGCACCGTCCACCTCGACCGTCCCCGACGAGCTCGACTTCTTCGCCCAGCCCGCCGCCGCCGCTTCGTCCACCTCGACCTCGACCAAGCAGTCCAAGGCCCAGGACAAGAAGGACCGCAAGCGCAAGCGCACCGCAGACGATGCCGCCGCACCAGCTCTCCCACCCACCACCGTCGACTACGCCGCCCTCCTGCGCCACCACAAGATCAAGTACTCGGGCCTCGACCTGCCCAACCCGGTCGCCTCGCTCGACGACCTCGTCCACCGCGCACCCGACCGCGACTCGGCCCTGCGCCTCGCCAAGCGCTGGTCCGCCATGGGCATGAAGGACCCGACCGGCGTCCAGATGGCCGCCTGGGGCACCATGCTCGCCGTGCGTCCCCGCTCCCTCTCCCCCTCTCCCCGTCCTTCCCTCACTCGCTCCTTCCGAACTGACGCTTCTCTTTCGACTCTCGCCGAAACAGGGCCGCGACATCCTCGCCTGCGCCCCGACCGGCTCGGGCAAGACCTTCTCGTTTATCCTCCCGCTCCTCGCCCTCCTCCCGCCCTCGTCCCCCTCCTCGACCGCCGCTCCCGCCGCCGACGCTCCCGACGCCGCGACACACACGCCCCTTCGCCCTCGCGCCGTCGTCATCGAGCCCACGCGCGAGCTCGCGATCCAGGTCCTGCGCGAGGCGCGCCGCCTCGCCGGCACGACCGACGAGGGCGACGCCGAGTGGCACGTCGCCGTCCTCGGCGAGGAGGGCGTCGGGGCCGCGCCGGCCCCGAAGCCCAACAAGAAGGCGCGCAAGGAGGCCAAGCGCAAGGCCGAGGAGGAGGAGGAGCGCAAGGCCAAGGGCGAGGAGGGCGAGGAGGCGGTCGAGAAGGCGGTCGAGGCGGCGAGCAAGGAGGAGAAGGCGCACACCGGGCCCGTCGGTGCGTCCTCCTCTCACTTCTGTGTCTCGTCGTGACTCACACGTCGCCAATCCTGACTCTTTCGCGCACGCACGTGCCGTCGTCCGCCTGCAGACATCCTCATCACGACCCCGCTCCGGCTCGTCTTCGCGATCCAGTCGGGCGCCGTCTCGCTCTCGTCGACGCAGCACATCGTCCTCGACGAGGCCGACAAGCTGTTCGAGCTCAACTTTCTCGAGCAGACGGACGAGATCCTCGCCGCGTGCGACAAGGGGCGCGACGTCGCGCGCGACGGCGAGGTGCGCAAGGGCATGTTCAGCGCGACGATGCCGAGCTCGGTCGAGGAGCTCGCCAAGGGCGTCATGGCCGGTGCAGGAGGCGGCATGGTGCGCGCCATCGTCGGGCACAAGTGCGTCCCCTTCCTCCTTCTCGCGCTCGAGCCCCTCGCGCTCTCTTCCTCAACGCCTCGGCTCGCTGACTCCCTCCTCGCTCTCTCGCTCTGCAGGGAGGCCGCCACGTCGACGATCGACCAGTCGCTCCTATTCGTTAACACCGAGGACCACAAGCTCCTGTCGCTGCGCGACCTCATCTCGGGCGGCACCTTCACGCCGCCGGTTCTCATCTTTGTCCAGTCGGTCACGCGCGCCAAGGAGCTCGCCAACGAGCTCGTGCTCGACGGCATCAACGCCGACGCGATCCACGCCGACCGGTCCCCGGCAGAGCGCGACGACGTCGTCGCGCGGTTCGCGAGGGGCGACGTGTGGTGCTTGATCTGCACCGACGTCATGAGCCGCGGCGTCGACTTCAAGGGCGTCAAGCTCGTCATCAACTACGACTTCCCGCAGAGCGCCATGAGCTACATCCACCGCATCGGTGCGTCCGCTCCCTCCTTCCTCTCCTTCGTCCTCTCTCGCTCGAGAGGTCGCTCTCGTTCAGGACTGACGCTCTTCCTCTCTCTCTCCTCTCTTTCTACTGTCTCGTATACAGGTCGTACGGGTCGTGCGGGCAAGCCTGGGCGCGCCGTCACCTTCTTCACCAAGGCCGACTCGGGCCACCTCAAGACGTGCGTCCCGCCCTTCTCTCTCTCTCTCGCGCTCTCGCCCTCGCTCCCCTCGCGCTTCACCTTTCTCGTGCACTCGAGCTGACATTCCTCCCCGCGTTCGCAGCATCGTCAACGTCATGCGCGCCTCGGGCTGCCCCGTCGCCGACTGGCTCCTCGCGCTCCCGAACCCGTCCCAGGACGCCAAGAAGTCGCTGCGCCTGCGGCCGATCGGGCGCAAGGACATCTCGCGCACGCAGGGGAGCGGCGCGGCCGAGCGGGACGACGCCGTCGAGGGCGAGGGCGAGCGGAGGGTCAAGAGGGAGAAGAGGGGGGCCAAGGTGCGGGTCATGGGCGGCAAGGAGGGCGTATTCAAGAGGAGGAAGGAGGACGAGGGCGCCAAGGGCAAGGGCAAGGGGAAGAAGGGCGGCAAGGGCGCGGCGGCAGCGGCGACGGGCAAGGCGGCGGACAAGGACGAGCGCCCGGGCAAGAAGGCCAAGCGCGAGGTCGCTCTCGACGAGTGAGCTCTGCATCGTCGCGCACGTTGAGCAATACGATGTTCATTAGCAGCATGCAGCTATGGGTCAAGAGAGAGTACGGCAGGCACAGCTATACAAGGGAGATCTCGTTCGGCTCGACTCGCCTCACCTCGTCGTCCCTCCTCACTTCCCTGCTGCGCCGATGCTCGTCGAGCCCGCCGCGCCCGAGCCGCTCACTGCAGCAGGTGCGCCCTCGCCCTTCTGGCTCGCGCCGCCCCAGCCGTAGAACTTGCGCGGCGGCGCCTGCATCGGCTGTTGCTGCGCCGGGGCCGTCGTCGAGGTCGTCGCCGCGCCTGCGCCCGCCGTGCGCTGCGGGGGCGGCGGCTGGGGCGGTGTCACGGTCCCGCTCGAGTCGTGCGACGCGACGGCGGCCGACTTTGCGCCGCCGACCTTCTCGCCCGTGCGGCGGTCGATGCGCCCGCCCGTGAGCGCCGCCTGGGCGAGCTCCTCCTCGTCGGCGGCGGTCGGCGCCGGTGCGCCGACGCCGCTCGAGGCCGACTTGGCGGCGCGCCGCACGAGAAAGTCCTCGAGGAGGGCGGCGTTGCGCGAGTTGGCCTTGAAGACGGCGAGGGCGAGGTCGCCGACGAGCGGGACGAGGCCGATGCCGAGGCCGACAAGCTGGTCTGCGGGTGCAAGGGACGGGCGTCAGTGGGCGCAGGGAGAAAGGCTGGACCAGGGAGATGACGCACTGAAGAGCATGCGCTGGACGAGCGAGGCGGGGAGCCTGCGAGGGGAAGAAGGACGAGTCAACCTCGGCGCGACGTAGGGAGTACAGGTCGAAGAGGACGCACTCTGCCTGCTTGCACTTGGCGAGGACGAGCGAGTACCCAAGGAGGAACTGAGCGATGTCGCCCGCGCCGCTGCGAGCGCGAGAGAGAGAGTCAGCGCGCGCTCGAGGGGTACGAGGGGGGTTAGGGAAAAGGTGGACGCACGGGATGAGGCCGAGAATGGCGGTCCAGCCGAACCGGAAGCCGCAGATGGAGAAACCCTTGTCGAGGTAGTGGGCGCGACGGCGGACGGAGCGCTGTAGCGAGGGGAGGAGGAGGAGGTGGGGAGAGGTCGGGGTCAGCGCGCTCGCTCGCCCGCTCACTCGGGTCATCGGGAGGCCAATGGACGCACCAGGACCCGCTCGTCACGCTTGGAGAGGCCGGCGGGGAGGGGCCGCTTGCGCTTGCGCTGCTTGCCGCGCGTGTCGGTGTACTGCTCGTAGTGCGGGTCCTCGGGCTCGATGCCGGCGAGCTGGTTGGCGGCGTACTTGCGACCGACCTTGCGGGCGATAAAGCTCATGGTGTGGGGAGCGAGAGGCGGCTGGAGGCGAAGTCGCCGGGCGGGACGAGCGAGGGGGACGGGGAGAGGGTGACGTCGACGAGGATGAGTGAGGACGGCGGGACCTGGCGGTGGAGGTCGGCGCGGAGCTGGGCGGTACTGGAGCGGGCGTGGCTGTCCCTGTGGTCCTCGCGGATGCAGGAGCGAGTGCGGCGGAGAAGAGAAAGGGCGAGGGCGATGAGGCGCCGAGGCGATCCTCAAGCTGCACCGCCCCTTTTCAGCCGTCGGCCAGTCTCTCCTGCAAGGCTTTGTTGAGCGCACTATGGGCGTACTATTGCTATCTAGCCATGCACTTGTGGTCAGAACAGTTGCAGCGAGCGAGGCGCGTGAGATCGCTCATCTTTGACCGCTTCCCCTCGTGCGGCCGCGTGGGGCGCAACTTTAGCTCGCTTGGCTGCTCTGCACCAGCACACCGGGCACCGCTCTCACCACCACCACCACCACCACCACCACCACCACCATGGCACACGCCGCCACCACCAGCCACCCGCTCGAGGACGTGAGCAAGGGCAGCACCGACTCGCTCCCGACTCCGCCACGCTCTCCTACCCTCGAGGCTCAAGTCGCGCACCTCTCGACCCTCGAGGCCGGCACTGCAGCCGTCACGCCCGGTGCCAGTCCCGCCCTCGGTTCGACCCTCGGCTACTTCCCCGCCCTGTCGCCCACCACCTCGCACGACCCGCTCCTCCTGCGCGAGCGCGTCCAGACCGACGAGCAGCTCAGCGAGCTCCGCCGCCGCAAGAAAAAGGCCCACGGCTTCTACCGCGCACAGAACGAGCAGATCGACAACCTCCTCAAGCACATCGACGACCACGTCCGCGAGGCCGAGGAGGAGGAGGACAACAACCGCCTCGCCGTGCGTCGCCTCGCTCTCCCCTTGCCGCTGCCCCCTTCCGCTCGGGCTGACACATGCCCTCTCCTGCAGATCAAGATCGCCATCTATGGCTCGCTCGCCGCAAACTGGTGCGTCCTCGTCCACTGCTCCGCTCCGTCGACCCCTTCCTGACGCTCGTCCCTTCTCCACAGCGTCCTCGCCGTCCTCCAGCTCTACGCCGCCATCTCGTCCCTCTCCCTGTCCATCTTCGGTACCGCCATCGACAGCGTGAGGCCTCGTCCCGCTCCCTTTCGTCCTGTCCACGCTCGAGCTGACGCAGAGCCCGCACGTGCGCACAGGTGTTCGACCCGGCGGCCAACCTGATCCTGTGGTGGTGCCACAAGAAGGCGCAGCGCGTCGACTACAAGCAGTATCCGGGCGGCGGCAGCAAGTTCGAGTCGATCGGTGCGTCGCTCTCGTCCTCGTCGCTCTCCGGGGCAGGCTCCTTCGCTCTGAGCGAGCCTGTCCACGTGCTGGGAGAAGGGTCGCACGCTGACGCTCTTCTCCTCGCAGGCGACATCGTCTACTCGGGCATCATGGGCGCCGTGTCCCTCATCCTCGTCGTGCGTCCCGCCGCAGTCCGTCCCGAGATGAGGCCGTCCTCCTGACTCTCCCTCTCGCGCGCAGGCCTTCTCCGTCCAGGACCTCGCACGAGGCGAGAGCGACAAGGAGCTCCACATCCCGGCCCTCATCGTCGTCGGCATCGCCTTCGGTGCGCCCGCTCGGTCCCCTCCCTGACCTTCCTTCGAGCGCTCGCTGACCCTCGCTCCCCCTGCTCGCCCGCAGCGACCAAGTTCGCCCTCTTCGCCTACTGCTTCTCGATCCGCGGCAAGAACTCGCAGGTTCGAGTGCTGTGGGAGGACCAGTGCGTCGACGCCGTCTGCGCTCGAGCCCTTCCCCGAACCGGCTGACCTTGTCCTTCGCACCGCAGCCGCAACGACCTCTTCATCAACGGGTGCGTCTCCTCGTCCAAATGACGCCCCTTCGACGATGTGCTGACGCTCAGCCCGCTCGCAGCTTCGGTCTCTTCACGGTACCTCCTCGACCCGTCCGACTGCGTCTCGTCAGGAGCTCTGCCTGACCCTCCCTTCGTCACAGTCTGCCGCCGGCGCCAAGATCGCCTGGTTCATCGTGCGTGTCGGCTCAACCGCCTGCTCCTCGGCTCCCGTATTGTCGTCCTCACACCTCGTCGTCGCGCTCGCAGGACCCGCTCGGCGCTCTCGTCATCTCCTGTGCGCTCCTCTTCTCCTGTCCATGCTTCGCCTCCCAGCTTTCGCTGACGTTCGACTTCGCAGTCGTCCTCATCTTCACCTGGGGCTTCACGTGCGCGGGCCACTTCAAGCACCTCGCCGGTAAGGCTGCGCCGCGCGAGTTTCAGGTGCGCTCTCTCTCCCTCGCCTCCTCGTCGCTGTCCCTTACCTCTCTCTCCTTCCTCGACCGCTAGCTGACGCTCACTTTCGCCGCTCGCTGCAGAACCTCGTCACCTACAAAGCCATGACGTTCGCCGACCAGATCACGGCCATCGACAGCTGCGTCGCGTACCACAACGGGCCCAACTACACGGTCGAGGTCGACCTCGTCATGCACGCCGACACGACGCTGCGCGTCGCTCACGACGTGTGCGTCCTCGATCTTTCTCCCTCTCGACGCCGCCGCCGCCAACCGAGAGCTGACTCGACCTCCTCACTCTCTCGCTCGCTCGCAGCTCGCAGGCTCTGCAGGACAAGCTCGAGGAGCTGCCGCAGGTCGACCGCGCGTTCGTGCACGTCGACCACGAGACGAGCCACAAGCCCGAGCACCGCAAGACCAAGTAGAGCGCGCCCCGACCTCCTCTTCCTCCTCGACTCTCGACACGACCCGCCTCGCCCAGACACGCACGAGCGAGTTCCTCCTCCTCGCACTACGAGCCTTGTAGACTAGATGATCCTTATCGAGCACGCAAAGGCAGCCCTGTATCACTCGCCTCGCAACCTCGTCCCTGCTCGTCCTCCGCTGCGCTGCTCGAGCCCGCTCTGCGCTTTCGCTTGCGCCGCACCGAGAGCGTGCTGAGTCGATCTCTCTTCTCGATCTGTCTGGTCCCGGTCAAGCGCGCGCAAAGGAAGCATCCGCTCGTCCTCACACGCTTGAGCGCGCGACCGCGAGCGAGCAGGAGACAAAGGTCGGCTCGTCGCGTCCGATCTCCGTTGGCGGAACCTTTTGCTGCAGCCTGAGCGTTCGAGTTGCTGGCTGTACTCTATGTGCAGCCCAGAGGCCAGAGACGAGCGTGCAGGCGCAGAGAGGGCGAGCATCTCGGGCGACAAGCCGACGCGCAGGTTGGCTCCTCTCCTACCTCGCCTCGTCGCTCTGACCGACTAGAGCAGCTCGCCAGCACCTCTCCAGATCTTCAACTCACCCCGATCAGCACCCTCGCCCCGCCGCGCGCCCTCGCCATGGCTCAACACACCGCCGCGTCCCCATCAGCCGCGGCCACGACTCGGGCTCGCACCTCGTCAAGGACCGACAAGCGCGCTCTGCTGGATGCGCTCGCGGCTCAGCTCAAGCACGAGAAGGCGCAGGCCGAGCAGTGGGCTGTCAAGATGGTCGAGGTCGAGGACGAGGTGCGTCTCGCTGCACCGCCTCCTCCTCCCCCTCCCTCGCGAGCCTCTCGAGCTGACTCTTCGACCCGCTCGCAGGTTCAGGCCAAGCACCGCGAGTTCCTCGACGAGGAGGAGCGCCTCTCTCGCCAACGCGACCACAACGCCGCGACGATCGCCTCGCTCCGCCGCGACCTCGCCCGCGCTCGCCGTGCGCTCGAGGAGGCCCTCCACGTCGAGGCCGACGAGGCCGACGCCTACCTCGCCCTCCTCTCTGGTGCAGCCGGCGCGCGTCAAGGCGCGCAGGACGGCATGATGACGGCGAGCGAGGGCGGCTTCGAGGACGACTCGGACGGCGCCGACCACGACGACCTGCGGCGCATCCCCGCCGCTCGCCCGCCCTCGCTACCCTCGACCCGCACGAGCGAGCGCACGTCGTCCGGCGCTCGCACCAGACCGAGCTTCGACATCGTCCCGCCGCGGCCCGAGCGCCCGACCTCGCACATCGTCGGCCACCGCCTGCAGCAGCAGCCGCCGCACGCCCTCCCGCCCGGTGCGCGCTCGCCCGGCGCGAGGTCGACGTCGTCGGAGCTCGCGCTCGACCACAGCGTCTGGCGCGACTCGCTCGACGAGCAACGCGAGGCCGGGGCGGGCACGATGCACCCCGAGCTCGCGCGCAACGGCGGGCGGTGGTCGAGGGTCTTTCCGGGGCTCGTCAGGCGCATGAGCAGCACGCAGGCGAGGGCGTGAGCGGGCGTCGAGGAGCGGGCTGGTCTTTGTGTCTCTTGTTTCTTGCTCGACGAGCTTCGGCTCGTCGCTTGCGTGCCACGTGTTCCTTTCGCTCGAGCCTCTTCGTCCGCCGTCCTCCCCGCATCACGGGTCGACTGCGGCCGACTCAGGAGGTCGACTCTAGCGCACGAGACGTCCGTCCGAACCCCTGTCGGCGGCGGGCTCAGCGCCGAAGAGGAGGAGACGGCGATCGTCTGACCGAGGAAGACGGCTCGCCGTCCTCCTCGTGCCCCGCTCTTCTTCGCTTCTCGACACGATGGCGCGAGCTGCACCGCTGCCTGGGACCCTCTTCTCGAGCTGGACGCCGTCGCCGCCTAGCTCTGCGTCGAGCCGTTGCCGCGCCTACTCGGACCCGCCCCGAGACGGCGTCGCCCTCGGCCCTTTGTCCTCGCCGACCTCGCCCATCCCCGCCCTCGACGACCAGCACCGCCTTCGCACCCTCCCTGCGACCCTCGACACGCAGCACAGCCGGTCATCAACCAGCGGTCAGGCCCCTCGCTCGGCGGCCGACCGCCCGCAGCCGCCGCCCCTCGAGACCGCCTCGGTCCCCTCCTCACCGACTGCGACGACCACGCCGACCTCGTCGTCCAGCTACCGCGACATGCCGCCGTTCCCCTCCCCCTTCCGCCGGCGCGCCAACAGCGTCACCTCGATCCCGGTCCTCCCGCCCGTCGTCGACTCGACCTCGTCCCTCTCCCTCTTCCCCTTCTCCAAGTCGCGCAAGCTCCTCGCCAACCCTGCGGCATCCGCCTCGACGAGCGACCTCCCCTCCCTTTCACCCTCGCCCTCGCCCTCGTTCGAGACGCCGACCCGCCCTCGCTCGCCCACCCCGCTCTCGGCCTCGCCGCCGACCGCCGCCCCGGCTCGCCCGACTCGGGCCCTCGAGCGCGGCACGAGCGCCGCCATCGGCCCCAAGGCGGGCGCGAGGCTCCTCGCGAGCAGGGACGCGCAGCGCGCCGTGCGCGACGCAGAGCTCGTCGCTGCCGCCGCCGCAGCAGGACAAGGCGGCGACGACGAGTTCAGCATCCGCGAGCAGCTCGCGAGCGGTATGGTCGCGCCGGCGCACGACGAGCCGGGCTTGGCGCCAGGCGAGGCGCGCAGTCGAGCGGCGACGGGCTACGGCTCGGGCCCAGGCTCGGTGGCCGAGCGCCTCGTGCGGCGTGTGCCGGTCCCGGCGCTCGCCGAGGCGACCGAGCCGATGCAGGAGCTCGCGCGTCGGGTCCGCAAGGAGCGCCCGTCGCAGGAGCCGCAGACGCGGCCGCCGCACGACGATGCTGCGCCTCGTCGCCGCCGGCCGAGCCGTCCTCTCATCGGCGGCCTCGACCAGCAGCCCGTCACGAGCGCCGTCACGACCAAGGAGAACGTCGTCTCGCCGACCCGCACGCCTCGTCGCCCGCCCGTCGCCGGCCTGAACAGCGGCGCCGAAGCGGGTCGTGCGGCGGCGCCGAGGCAGCGCAGCTCGAGCACGGGCTCGACGTCGAGCCTCAGCAAGGACGTCGTCCTCGGTCAGCTCGCCGAGGCGGTGCGGCGCGAGAAGAAGAAGAGCGAGATGTACCAGCGCGAGTGCGAGCAGGGCGAGAAGGAGGTCCGTCATCCTCCCCTTCCCTCTTCTCCTTCCTCAAGCACGCCGGGTCCTGACGCAGCTCCCCTGCTCACAGCTGTCCGAGATCGCACGTAACCTCGAGGTCCTCAAGGAAAAGTGCGTCCCCTTCGTCTCGCTGTTTCTGCTCGTCGCCGTCCGTGCTGACGCACGCACCCCTTGCGCAGGTTCGCCACCTCGCTCACGCAGCAAGAGCAGATCATCGCCAATCTCGAGACCGAGATCGACGAGCTCGAGTCGGAGCTCGAGCGCGCCAACGATCTCGACGAGGAGGTGCGTCCAGTCCATCGCCGTCGTCGGCTCGAGCATCGCTGACCCCGGGACCTTCCCGCAGGCTGCGCGCGAGTACCTCGACCTCCTCACGGCCTCCACCTCGATCGAGACGCTCAAGACCAAGGCCCCTGTCGTCGGCGCCTTCGACCTCGACGCGCTGCGCTCGTCCGCTCCGCCCGGCCCAGCCTCGCCGGACATTTTGTCGACCGCCGCCGACAAGCCGAAGCGTCTCCCCTTTGCCTTCCGTCACGGCCTGAGCCTCAAGCGCCGCGTCGACACGCACGTCGCCGCCTACGACACGGTGGCGAGCAACGCGCCGCTCCCCAAGCCGCCTCTTCGGCGCGCGTCGGTTCCTCCTCCCGCTTCGACCTCAGCGCCGACCGAGTCGAGCGGCGCCCTCCCTCGTCGCCCTCGCAAGCTCAGCAAGTCTCGCACGACGCCGTCGGTCCCGACCCTCGCCTCGCCCGCCACCGCCGTCGTCGCCTCGGCCGGCTTCGCGCCGAGCGGGCGCCCGCCCGTCCCTCCTCCCGCGCCCATCTTCGCCGCCTCGCCCTCGGCACCTCGCTCGCCCGACGCCCGCCCTCGCCCACCGCGCGAGTCGCCTCCTCGTCTCGCGCAACCTGCGCGCGCCGCGCCGCCCGTCGCCGGCGTCTCGCGCTCGCGCCTCTTCGGCGGGTCGGGCCAAGCTCACGGTCAAGGCAGCCTCACCGACGGCGAGCGCGAGGACGGCGGCGCCAAGGGGAGGGCGGACCCTTCGTCGCCCGTCTCGGCCGGTCGCGGGGGCGGGACGATGAGGGTGAGGAGCAGGAACAGCTTCAAGAAGGGCGTGCAGGGGACGATGAGGTTGCGTGCGTCCCTCTCCCTCTTTCGCTTCTCGCCCTCTCGGCCTCGACGCGTACTGAATAATCGACGCTTCTTCGCAGTTTTCCCGGCGCACAACGCGACGAGGTCGGGCGGTCGGGCGGGTTCGCCGCCGGGCGAGAGCGTGCAGCAGTGGCTGCAGCGAGGCCGTGAGTCGCAGGAGCTGCACCGATGACGAGTCTAGAAATGGTATGCAGTGCAAGTATGTGCCCCGGTCGTGCTCGTCAGCGTCGAGAGAGCGAGCAGAGCGAGAGACGCTCTCGCTTTGACCTTCTCAAGCTGCGACGAGGAGAAGGAGAGTCGGCGCCCTAGGCATATTGACAACAAGGTGCGCTGCAGTGCGCGTACAGGGTCGTACGGAGAGAGAGAGAGAGAGAGAGAGAGAGAGAAAGGGTGTGCACGAGGGAAGCGCCAGCCGACGTCCATCCCACCCCGCCGCCGCGAGCGCTCAGGCCTCAGCTCCCGCCCGGCTCGTGGTCGTCCCGACACGCCTGCGCCTGCCGCCCGGCGAGCGCGACGGCGTCCATCCAGTTCGACAGCTCGCCGCCCATCGTGTTGGCCGACACGCCCGCCGTCGCCGCCGACGCTGCGAGCTCGCCCGGCGGCGCCGAGGCGCGCTTGAGCTGCTGCGCCTCGCGCGTCTGGTGCTGGTGCTGGCCGTGCTGATGCGGCCTCGACGACACCGTAGGGAGCGTAGAGAGCGCGCTCGTCGAGCGGCGCACGAACATGGCGGGCCGTTTCGGGTGCCGGCTCGAGAGGCGGCTCGGAGCCGACTTGGTCGCGTCGGGCGAGTCCTCGTCCGAGGGCGTCGACGACGACGACGTGAGGGACGAGATGGTCGAGAAGAACGAGGCGACCGAGCCGCTCGACGAGAAGAGGTGCGACAGGCTGCGGGCGGAGCCGAGAGGCGAGGACCGGCGCGACGAGCTGGGCGAGGACGAGTCGGACGAGGGGACGACCTTGGCCGAGGGCGACGGTCGCTCGAGGGACTGCTGAGAGCGGCTCTTGCGCAGGCTTGCTGCAAAGACGGAAGGAGGAGGCAGGGTCAGCGCCGTCGAGGAAAAGTCGCGAGGAGGGAAGAGGAGGAGGAGGACCGACAAGGCTCACTGTCCCACTCGGGAGGCGGTCTCCAGGGTGAAGGTGCTTGGAGAGTCATGCAAGATGGTGCAGAGGAGCTTGAGGGGAAGCAGAGCAGAGAAGCGGAAGCTCGAGCCGGGCGAGCGGGGAGCAAAGTGACAGCCGCACCCAGTTCCCGCTCCTTCCGACGAGGCGTCACAGCCAGCGTGAGCCACCGTTGACCCGGGTGGTCGTAGGAAGGGAGCGAGAGGCGCTCGTCTCCGTCTCGGGGCGCACGTCCCGGTCGACGCACCTGCCGAGCGAGGCGAAAGATCGACAGCCGGGTGAGCGGGTCCAGCGGCGAGTCGACTTTGTCGGCCTCGACATGTCGCACGCACAGAATGAAAGCGCTCGGCCCGGGTGCACGCCTCGAGGTCCCGGTACCAGCCTCTGTACCCGGCCTTCCACATGCGCACGGACGACGACGAGAAACGGCGGATTCCAGGCTCGCGCGCCGGGGATGCCGCCTCGACGGCGCCTCGTTCAGCTCCAGATGGTCGCATCAAAGTTCTCGACGAGTGCCGGGTCGTTCTGCGGGAGGCGAGCACTTGGTCGTCGGCGGAGGATCTCATCGGGCGAGCCTTGTTCATAGAGGAGGGAGAGAATGAGCTCGAGAGACGCACCCTGTGAAGCGCCTGCCATCCAGCAAAGCCGTCCCGCAAGACGTACACCTGCTGCTTGTCGACGCCGTCGGTGCGCTGGTGCTGGGCGTACGGATTCGGCGAAAAGTCGGTGTGCGCAGTCGAGGTCGGCTCGGCGGGACGTGCGCCGACCGACGCGAGCGAGTCGGCGGCGGGAGGAGGCGCAGGTGCGGCGTGGTGCTCGTCGTAGGCCTTGTTCATCGCATCGGCATAGATCCGTGCGGCCTTCGGGCCCCGGACCTCTGCGAGGACGACTAGTCAGCGGATCGCTCTCGAGTCGGCCGCGAAAAGGAGGAGCGGGAGGGACGACGACGTACGGCTCATGGTGCAGTGGAAGATGACGGTCGGGACTGTGAGTGTCAATCAAAGGCGCATCTCGGTGGGTCAGTGCCATCGCGCAGGATTTCGAACGAGCGAAGGTGAGCGGGTTGCGCACGCACCGTCTTTGAGCTGCTGGACGAGGTCTTGGACGGTCTGCTCGGTGCGCTGCTCGCTCGGTGCCCGGATGGCGCCCTGCATGTGCGTGTGCGTCAGCTTGGGGCGCGGCAGCGAGGTCGTCGAGACGAGCCCAGTCGCGACGCACAGGGAGGTTGCCGCCGCGGTAGTCGTCGTCTGCGGGCGCGAGAGGGGGTCAGCTCGGTCGAGGAGGTCTCGTGAGTGAGGGAGAAGGGACGGACCTCGCACATCGACGACGGCATAGTCCTTGCCGGGCTGGCCTTTGCGGACGAGCTGCTCGAGCTGGTCGGCGTTGAGAAACTGGTAGTTCATGGCGGGCGGAAGCCGGAGGCGAGCGATGTAGAGTGGCTGGACTGAGCAGGAGGGCGAGCTGGTCGCAGCTGGTGAGGGAGAGCGAGAGAGCCGAGGACGACAGCCGCGAGGAGGAGCGGAGGAGGAGGCGGCGGTCTCGCTCTCGTCACACACCTCTGCTGCGCCCAGGGCCAGCCTTGCTTGCTCGCCACACTCTCCCGCAGCCCTCTCGACTCGACCGACTCGACCCAGCCCGCGCCGTCGCCTCTCGAGACCGCCGCCTCGTCGTCATCTCGCCCCCGCCAACCGACACCGGCACCCCCTCGTCAGTCGCCTCTACCAGTCTGTCTGCGAGTCGTACAAGGAGCTCAGGAGCGTGTGCATGCGCATGGTGCGCCTCGAGGAGGAGCGGGCGACGAGTGGCCGCCCTGCGACCTCGACGGCGGCGGCGACGGGTCGAGCACTGAGCCAGCGCGAGGGGCAGTGATGCAGCGGGCAGGATCTACTCGAGCATGCAGAGCCCTCCACCTTCGAATGGCGCGCTGACCCTCCTCCTCGTCGTCGTCACAGGACCCTCTTCCGCTCGTTCCTCCCCCACCCGACCAGCTCGATGGAGGCCCTCTTCTTCAACTCGCACTCGGGCTACCTCGAGGGCGTCCTGCGCGGCTTCAAGGCCGGCCTCCTCACCCAGGGCCAGTACTCGAACCTGACTCAGTGCGAGACTCTCGACGGCAAGCTCCCTCCCTCCCTCCGTCCTCTTCCTCCCCCGCTCCCTTCGCCCTTCTCTGCGGCACCCCGACTGACTCTTGCTCCCCTCGCCTCGCAGACTTCCGCATGCAGCTCACCGCGACCGACTACGGCAACTTTCTCGCAAACGAGACGCCCCCGATTTCGACGTCGACCATCGCCGAGAAGGCGACTCAGCGCCTCGTCGACGAGTTCAACTACATCCGCAGCAACGCGACGGGCGACCTCAAGAAGTTCCTCGAGTACATGACGTGCGTCCCCTTCTCCTCCTGTCGAGGCCTTCACGTGTCGTGCGACGCCGACTGACCCTTCTCCTCGTCGCGCAGGTACGCCTACATGATCGACAACGTCGTCCTCCTCATCTCGGGCACCCTGCACGAGCGCGACACGCACGACCTCCTCGAGCGGTGTCATCCCCTCGGCGTCTTCGAGACGATGCCGGCCCTGTGCGTCGCGACCAACGTCGAGGAGCTGTTCAACACGGTGCTCGTCGAGACTCCCCTAGGTGCGTCCGTTCGCGCTACTCGTGCACGTCGAATCGCCCGACCTGACTCTCCTCCTTTCGCTCGCAGCACCTTACTTCCGCGACTGCCTCTCGGCGCAGGACCTCGACGAGCTCAACATCGAGATCATCCGCAACACGGTGCGCACCTCTCCCTCCCTCTTCCGTCCCCCTCGCTTGCAGAGCCTCGTCCTGACGCTCTCCCTCACTTCCCGCAGCTGTACCGCTCCTACCTTGAGGACTTCCACGCCTTCGTCCTCTCGATCGGCGGCCCGACGGTCGAGGTCATGTCGCCTATTCTCAACTTCGAGGCCGACCGGCGGTCGCTCAACATCACGATCAACTCGTTCGGCACGTCGCTCTCCAAGGAGCAGCGCGGCAAGCTCCTGCCCAAGCTCGGCCGGCTCTACCCCGAGGGCACGATGGCGCTCGCGCGCGCCGACGACGTCGACCAGGTCAAGGCCGTCATCGACCCGATCCTCGAGTACCGGCCCTTCCTCGAGGGTCAGGGCGCCTCTTCGAGCGGCGGCAGCGGGTCCGGCGGCGGCGCTGGGACCGGGATCGACGGCGCGGGCGCAGGCGGCGCCGCCGCGAGCCTCGAGGACCACTTCTTCCAGCACGAGGTCTTCCTCAACAAGCTCGCCTTCATGCAGCAGTTCCAGATCGGCGTCTTCTACGCCTTCTTCAAGCTCAAGGAGCAGGAGATCCGGAGCCTGACCTGGATCGCAGAGTGCATCGCGCAGAACGCCAAGGACCGCATCAAGTGCGTCGCCTCTCTTCCTCTCTTTCTCTCTCCCCTCGAGCGCAAGTCGCTTACCTGTCGTCCGTACGCTCGCAGCGACTACGTCCCGACCTTCTGAGCGTCCTCGCACAGCTCTCGCCCCCCTCGTAGACCCTGCACCCACTCGTCTTGTACCTCGTCTCGCTCGCCCTCTGCAGTTTCAGCCGTTCATACCCTGCGCATTCTCGCCTCTCGCTTCGAGCTAGAGGAAAGAGCTCTCGCAGGCCGAGTCGAGTCGAGCGCACTTCTGTCTATTGCGCTCGTGCGAGAACGACGACAAGCTACGGCGCCGGCGCCTCTGCCGCATCGTCCCTGACCAAGCCCGCCTCCTTGAAGTCGGGGAGCCACAACGCCTGCGTCGAGAAGATAGAGAGAGAAAGAGACCGTCAGCGAGAGCCCGACGAAGTACGCCGAGCGAGCGAGCGAGCGAGAGAGAGAGAGAGAAAGAAGGGGTCCGAGCGACGCACGAGTTCCCTCCCCGCGCTCGCAAGCATGGCCGCCTTGGGGTTGAACGCGACGGCGCGCGCCGGGCCCGTCGCGTGCCCGTCGAGGCTCGCGACCGGGTGCAGCGTGCACGTGTTGCTCGGCGGCGGGCGGTCGGCGGCCGTCTCGGCGGGAGGCGGCGCAAAGTCCCAGATGTGGATGCGACCGTCGATGGCGCCTGCGAGCGGGAGAGCGTCCCTTTGTCAGTATCGAGGACGAGGTGTGCAGGCTGAGAGGAAGGGAGGACGCACCGGCGACGATGTAGCGCGCGTCGGGCGACCAAGAGACCTCCTCGGACGAGAGGCCAGCGGCGGGCTCCATTGGTCGGTCGTGCGGCTTGGTGACGGCTCGCTCGAGCCCTGTTGCGATCGAGTGCTCGGGGACTGCAGGTAGAAGGCGTCGCGCCCGAGTCAGTCATGTTCTGCGAGCGTCGAGAAGGAGAAGAGGAGCGCGAGAAGAGGAGCGAGAAGGGGGACGCACGCTCTAGCCGCGCCATGACGGCGCCATCGAACGAGTCGAGGACGTAGTGCACGTCGCCGCTCGTGCCGACGAGGAGCCACTTGCCGTCGTTGCTGAAGCTGACGCTCGTGTAGATGGGCGTCCTCGCGGGGAAGCTGCGGTCGCGCAGGATCGGGTCGTCGATGTGGACCGTGTGGAACGGCTGCTTGTCAAAGTTCTTGACGTCGTACAGCATGACGGTCGAGCGCAGGTTGAGCACGACGGCAAAGACGGCGCCCGACGGGTCGTACGCGACGCACGGGTGGCCGGCGACGTTGAGCAGGCCTTGCGCCGACGCCGTGCGCAGGTCCCACATGCGGACCGTGTCGTCGGTCGCGCCCGAGAGGAACGTGTCGTCCATGGGCGACATCTCCATCGAGACGACCCTGCGAGCGCGAGGAGAGAGTCCGAGTCAGCGAGGCTCGAGAGAGCGCGCAGATGACGAGCGAGAGGGACGGACCGTTTGGTGTGGCCCTTGAAGTAGCGGATGTAGCTCTTGTCGTCGAGCTTGCAGTAGCGGATGTCGTCTGCGCGAGAGAGCCGTCAGCTGCATCGTCGAGGAGGAGGCGGACAAGGACGAGCGATGCGAGGACGCACCGTTCTCCTTGGTGCTCGCGTGAATCATTGTGCTCTTGGTATGGGTGAACCGTGCAAGGTGAGCGCCGTACTTCTTCGAGGGGATGGTCGTGAGGTGCCTGCGGGCGAGTCGGGAGAGCGAGGTGGGGGGTGACGCGGTCAGCTCGACAGGCTCGGGAGGAGGTAGCTGCGCGTAAGGGCAGAGAGGAAGGGACGCACTGTCCGGTGCGTGCGTCATAGAGCTGCATCTTCTCGTCCTCTGCGCTCGTGACGAGGTAGCCGCCCGAGTCGTCAAAGTCGAGCGAGGTGAAGCTCGTGTCCTTGGCGTTGTGGCCCTTGAAGACCTTGGACGGCTTGAACGAGCTCTGTTGCAGCATTCCAGGGTCAGCTCTGGTACACTAGGTGAGGGGGGAGAGGGGACGCACGAGGATCTGCGCCGAGAGGACGATTGATGAGGGGAGACGGGTCGTCGAGGGACCTGCCGAAGTCGAGGCTGCGGTGGAGCCTTCCATGGTGTGCTTGGAGCGCTCTGCAGCGTGCAGCAAGCGAGTCGAGCGGTGTGACGAGGCGGGAGAGCCACGGCAAGCTGCTCGTCTCATCTCGTCGGTTCGCTCCCTCTCCTCCGCCGAGTCGTCCACCTCGCACAGCTGCTGCAAGTGCAGCTCGTGAGCTCTTCTCTCGAGCATCATCTTGAGCTGCTCGCCGAGTCTCCCGGTCGCACCTGCACTCCGCGCTCGCTCGCTCTCCTGGCTTCGGCTCGACGACGACGAGCCAGTTCTCGCTCGTTGTACGCTGCAGACGGTCGTCAGAACGATCTACATTGCTGTTGTGTCTATGTACGAAAGCGACTCGGCGAGCGTGCATAGGACTTCCCCGCCGTCCTCGCGCACCCTCGAGCTGCCCGCTCCTCAAGCTTCTCGGCCCGCAGCGACGGCTCCTACTCCTTGAGCTCCTTCTCGACCTTGAGGATCTCGGCGAGCGTGTCCTTGACCGACTGCTCGAATGAGGTCCACTTGAAGCCGAACGTCTTCTCGGCGAGCGACGAGTCGGTCGAGAAGTGCGGCGAGCCCTTCGAGACGGGCGCCTCGGCGACGCGGTCCTTGAGCTCGGGGAACGACTCGCGCGCGACGGCCGCGATCTGCGAGTTGTCGAAGTGGAAGGCGATCGTGAGGAAGCGCTTGTCGGCGCCCTCGTCGGTCGTCGTCGCGAGGACGTGCAGCTCGGCGACGTCCCGCACGTCGGTGCCGACCGGGAACGACGTGTCGGGGATCTTGTCGGCGTCGACGACGCCCCACACGGCGCCGGACGACGTGTTGAGCGAGTCGAGCGACTCGATGACCTGCTGCGGCGGGCCGGACTGCGGAGGGGGACGACGAGGAAAGCGGGTCAGCTGCAGCTCTGGAAGCGGCGAGAGCGAGCCGAAGCCCGAGCGTCGGCTGCGTCGCAGACGTGTAGGCGAGAGAGGTGACGCACGATCAGAGGCGGGCAGATGGTCGAGAGCTTGAACTTGGTCTCGGGCTCCTTGGCGATCTTCCATGCCTCCTCCTCGGCGAGCTTCTTGCCTGCGAGCGGGTCGAGAGGGTCAGCATGCGCAGATCGAGGGTCTGGGCGTGAACGCAGAGCAAGCTGCGCCCGAGGAGGAGGGCGAGGAGGAGAGACAGGAGGACGCACTCGCGCAGTAGACGTAGGTCGGGTTGTCGCTCTTCTTGGCCTCGTCGTAGGTCGCCGGGTTCCAGTCCTCGTGCGAGAAGGTGACGTCGGGCGACATGCGGTTGAAGTCGAGGACGGCGGCGAACGACGACGTGACGACGACGCGCTTGACCGACTCCTCCTTCTGCGCGGCGCGAAGGGCGTGGCGCGTACCCTCGAGCGCCGGGATGAGCATGTCCTTCTCGTTGTCCTTGACGTCGTAGTGGCTGCGTGCGGAGCGAGAGTCAGCGGGACTCGTGCGAGTGGGAGAGGACGAGGCGGACGTGGACGCACAAGGGCGAGGCTGTGTGAGCGAGGATGTGGACGCCCTTGATGGCCTCGTCGAACGCGCCGTCGGCGGCGATGTCCTTGACGATGGCCCACTCGAGCTGGCCCTGCGAGAACTGGCCGGCGTGCTTCTTCTCCCACTTGTCGGCCTTCTCCTGCGAACGAGCCGTGCCGCGAACACTGCGGGCGAGAGGCGCGGGTCAGCTCGGTTTCTGGGCGGCACAGTGCAGGGGAAGCACGTACCGGAAGCCCTTCTTGAGGTAGGCGAGGGTGACGGCGGTGCCGAGGAAGCCTGTGGACGGAGGGCGAGGTCAGCACCCGGCTCCTCGAGGAGCTGCGGCGGGTCGAGGACGACGGACCGGTGGTGCCGGAGACGAGGACGAGCTGCGAGTTGGACATGTTGCTGTGCTGAGTAGTGCAGGTGGGTGTAGGGAGCAGAAGAGAGGAGCTGAGAGCGAGCGGGCGAGGACGGTCGCGATGACGAGGCTGGCCGAGGCTCGGACTCGGCGCTCGCCCCGAGTGGAGGCGCCTCCACTTCTCCGCCGACCGCGGTCGATCCTCTCCTCGCGAAGCTCCGAACCCAGCGCAGAGCTGACCAGCTCGCTCTCGGCGCTCGCCTCCACCGTGTTGGCTTGCTCAGCAACCGTGGAGAGGAGGTGCACCGAGGCTCGAGCCTTTCGAGGACGATGGTCGCTCTCGGGCACGTGCATCTCCTCCAGCAGCTCTCCAGCTGACGCTCGCGAGCTCGAGAGGGGACAGATTAGGTTGCAGTGCGGATAGATGAGTAGAAACAAGAGCGTTCACGCTCGACGAAAGGCGACCCGCCGCTGGGCAAAGAACCACCTGAGCGCCGTCTCACCCTCCTCCTTCGTCCCCTCGAGGACGACGTCCCACGCCGGGCCCGCATGCGCAAAGAGGACGGGCTTCTTGTGCCGCTTGGTCTCGACGAGCGTACCGAGGATGCCGCGCAGGCGAGAGGAGAGCGTCGAGAGGGCCGACGAGTCGCCGAAGCGCAACGAGGTGAAGAAGGCGGGGTCGCAGTCGGGGAGGAGGGTGTCCTGCGAGTCGAGGGGCGTGTCAGAGAAGCGCTTGGAGACTGGGACGACGGCATGAGCGAGGAGAGAGGAGAGACGCACCCCTGCGTCGCCTGCGACCGGGACAAAGACGTGCGGCACCTGGCCGGCCGGCGCACCACCTCCCTCATCTTGCTCGTCAGCGAGCGCGAGCAGGAATCGCCACTCGTGCTTGACCTGCCCATGGTCGAGACAGGCCGTCTCGCTTACGCTGAGCCTGCGAGCAAGGAGGCGAGCGTCAGCTGTGCGACGAGGACGAAGGAGGGAGACGACGAAGGGGAGGAGGGGACGCACTCGTCGCCGCACGTCGGGCAGTACGCCTTGACCCAGTCCTCAAGGCGGTCGGGCTTGAAGTCGATGACGCGAGCGCGAAAGCGGTACAGCCCCTCGGCTTTGAGCGCGAGCGCCGACGAGATCGACTGCTGCGTGAGGCCGCTCGTGTCCGAGATCGAGGCTGCGGGCGGGCGGCACGACTCGTCAGGGTGTGTGCGGGCGAAATAGAGGGAGGGAGAGAGCGAGACGCACCGAGAGGGTCTGAAGCTGCGCGTGCGAGAGCCTTCTCGTCGCCCGTCGAGCCGGTCGGACGAGCGGACCCGCCGCCGTCGCCGCCTGCGAGAGACGCCCAGTACGCCGTACGCCGCCTGTTTCGAGCTCAGTAAGCGAGGGGACGACGTGAGGAGGGCAGAACGCACTGATTGAACGGCTCGAGCCACTCGGGCCTCAAGTCCCGCTCGCTGCGATACAGGGTCACGTCTCGCCGGTCGGCGTATTTGGGGTCCTCGATCATGGTCGCCTCGAGGAAGTCGTGCTGCGCGATCTTGGGGCGGACGTTGCGCAGGTGGACGAGCTTGCCGACGAGCTTGTCCTCGGAGAGCGACAGGAGCGGGTCGTTCTGGTTGCCGAAGATCGAGACCTGGAGCGTGATCTGGCCCGGCGTGCGCACCTCGGACGCGTCGGAGTAGGCGTACAGCTGGTCGTTGGTCGTGTAGTCGGTGATGAAGAGCGAGCAGGCGTCGTGCGGCCCGACCGTGCCGCCGAACGGCTTGTAGTACTTGACGATCTGCGCGACGAGGGAGCACCATCAGTTGTGCGTCGAGACGCAGCCGGAGGAGAGGGAGAACGCACCTCGCCCTGGAGGTCGCAGAAAGTGTCGGCGCAGACCTGCTCGACCGTGACGAGCTGACGGCCGCCGCCGCCTCGAGCGAACGTCGCGCTCCTCGCTTTCGCGTCGACGGTGCCCGAGTCCTGTGGCGCCGCGCCGCTGTCGGCCGCATGACGACCGAGCACGTGCGCGAGGAGCGCGTTCTTCTTGGCCCACCGGGCGACCTCGCGGGCGTACGACAGCTCGGCATCGGTGAGCGACGCGCTGCGGGACGGCGGCGGCTTGAAGTTGGCGAGCTTGGTGCCGTCGAGGAGCTTTGCCGAGGGAAGGACGAAGTAGTGGCCCTTGTCGTTGTAGGCAGTGAGCGTGCCGTTGTCCTTCTTCCACTGCGAGGACCGAGGAGCGGGTCAACGATCGTCCTCCCGACCGAGGAGGCGACGCGAGAGAGAGAGAGAGAAACGCACATTGAGGTTCTGGATCACGATGATGTCGCCGTCCTGCACGACGGGCACGTCCTGCTCGAGCCGGCCGTAGAAGTTGACCTCGAGGTTAAAGTTGAGGTTGGCGTTGGTCGGGTCGTACAAGCCGAGCATGCAGCCCCAGTCTGCGAGGTGCTCCAGAGTCAGAGTATGCTTCTGCTGCGTGGATGAGGGAGCAGGACGAGACGCACCTCGGCTCCCGCCCTTCATCTGCAAGGTCGGGCGAGCGACGACGGCCATGGCGATGACGTTGACGCCCGGGCCGTTCTTGCGGGTCGGCAACGTGTCGAGTGCGGAGTAGATGTAGTTGGTCGTCGGCTACGAGCACGCAGCAGGAATCAGAGAGCGCTCGCACGAGGAGGAGAGGGTGAGGAAGCGGACGCACCGACGACAGGCCCCAGGTCGTGCGCACGTCCCGATCCTCGCGGCGCCTTTTGGTCTTGGGCTCGCCCGACGTCGACCTCGACGGCGGCATGTCGGGCGCGGCGGCGCGGGTCGACGACTGAGCAGCGCGCGCGCTCGGCGCGGGGCTCGGCTCGCTCGTCGCGGCGGCGCCGACCCAGGGGTTCTGCGGGTTGGCGGTCGGGACGACGAGCTTGTCGCGGGTCGGTGCGGCGGCAGGACGAGAGGGAAGGTTGTTGCGCTGGGCGAAGGTGGGCTGGCGGGCTGGCGCAGGCGGCTCGACGACCTCGTCGTCCGAGAGCGAGTGGGCGAGCGGCTTGGGGCGGTGCTTGGACTTCGCGTCGGCTGCAGGAGGGAATCTCGAGTCAGCTTTGTGCGCACTGCGAGCAGCAGGAGCAGGAGGAGGAACAGGACGCACCTCGGTACTCGAAGTCGTGGGGCTTGCCGGCTGACCCTGGCCCGCTGAGCGACCACTGCCCCTGGATGCCGCGCTCGAAGACGACCTTGAGCCACTTGCCCTCGGGCACGTCTGCTGCTGGCCCTCCCGCCCTGACCGGCACGAGCTCGACCCGCGCACCCTCCCCCTCGCACGCAAACAGCCGTACGCGCCCTCGCCCGACGAGGTGGGCGAGCTGCTCGGCGGCGTGCTGCGCCCAGGGCCCGCGCAGCTCGACCTGGACCTTGTGCGGCTCGGCTGACGAGCCCGGGCTGGTGGCGGCTTGGGCGAGCGAGAGGGAGGCGGTGCGAGCCGAGGACGAGAAGGGGCGGATCGAGACGACCTCGCCTTCGAGGGCGGCCGTGGGTGGGAGGGTGGTGCGTGGGACGAGCGAGGCGAGCGACACGCGCACTGGCGGCGCCATCGCTCGTGGGCGAGCGTGGTCGACAGAGGGAGAGGAGCCGAGCGGGGAGGCGGCCGCGACGCGACTTTCGGCTTGTTTCGGCGCACGTGCGAAACCTCGCCGCTCTCTCGCAGAGGAACCTCAAGACGGCGTTGATTCGCACAGGCTATGGACGCTACGCCCTAGTGATACAATGAGAGAGACGCTCCCGATTCAGAGCTTGGCGAGCGACTCGGCCGCGACCAACTGCTTGAACAACGCCTCGTTCTCCGCCTGGGGGCCGCCGACCGACAGCGGCTCGTTCTGCGCGAGCTGTGCGAGGACGGGCGCGTAGATCGTCTGCTTCATGGCACGGAGGACCTGCGAGAGAGGGCGAGGAGGGAGGAGAGAGGGAGGAAGGGTCAGCGAGCTGCTCCTCGACGGGTCCGATTGAGCGCGCTCTCGTCGAGCGAGCGAGAAGAGGAAGGAAGACGCACTCCGGTCGCCGCGAGCGGGCTCATGGCCTTGGCCTTCTCGACGGCGTAGGCGATCGTGCCCTCGCTGCCCTCGGCCTCGATGACCTCGTCGACGAGGCCCTCCTTGAGCGCTTCCTGCGCCGTGTAGCGGTGGCCGGTGAGGAGGACCTTGCGCAACGTCGGCTCGGGGAGGCGAGCGGAGAGAACGGCGGCCATGCCGGCCGGGCTGCAGGCGGGCGGCAGGTGGGCGTCAGCTCGAAGCTCGACGACGACGAGGCACGAGGACGAAGACGAGGAAGGGACGACGAGACGCACATAGGGGCGCCAAAGTGGACCTCGTTCATGCTCAGCCACGCACGCTCAGGCTGCGCACAGGGCAACTTTGCGTCAGCGAGACCGGCCAGGGGGAGGCGGTCCGAGAGCCGAGTCGAGAGGAGAGACGCACCCTGCAGATCCTCCAGTCGCAGGCGAGCGCAAGGCACAGGCCGCCAGCAAAGCAGTGCCCGTTGATGGCGGCGATTGTGTGCAGAGGGAACGTCATCAAGCGCGACATGACCTTGTAGTAGTAGTCCTGCGAGCGTGCGTCGGCGGCGGCGGGGTCAGCCTAGAACTTGGGACGGTTCCGCAGCCGGTACTCCCACTGAACATGACGCTCTATGAAAGCTGTGCCGGTAGGGAAAGATGGCAGGAGCCGAGGGGACTGCGACGCACCCGGAAGAAGGTCGGGTAGTCGGCGAGGACCTCGAGCTGGAGGCCGTTGCTGCGCGCAGGTCGAGGCGCAGCCCGTCAGCACATCCGTCTTCAGGCTCGATGGAGTAGAGAGAGGAGCCTGCGGCTCTGCGACGCACCTGAAGAACTTGCCGACGGTCCTCTCGCCCGTGAGGACGAGCGCGCCGCCCTTGCTGCCCTTCTCGGCGGCGCGGTGCCAGGCGAGCTCGACGTAGTCGAGTGCCGGGAGGAGCTGTGCGCGCACGCACGAACACTGGGTCAGCTGGGCGAGCGAGTGAGGCTCGGGAGAGCGAGAGGTCGGAGGGGGAGGGGAGGAGGGACGCACGGCGTCGGCGAGGAAGGTCTGTGGGCGGCTCAGAGTCAGCGCATAGCTACAGGGGCTTGACGCAGCGAGTTCCACGCACAGGCAACAAGCGATTGTCGGGCAAGTTCGACATCTCGATGACCCAGGTCCCGCCAGCCGGGCCGAACGGCGTGGTGACCTTGACGAGCGGCTTGTCCGACTTGCGAGGAAAGATGACTGGGTCCATGTTGTGTTTGAGCGTCGTCGAGGGCTGTGTGCTGTCGATGGGGAGCGAGCTGATGAGGAGGAGGAGGGCGACCTTGGCGACCGGTCGGCCCGCCCCACTTGCCGGTCATCGAGGGGAGGCGCTCACAGACGGAACAAGCGAGGCGAGGGATCTCTGCGCGACAGCTGCATTCCAGAGCCAGCTCTACCGCAAGGCCCACGCTCCAGCAGCTACTGCAACCGCTGCCGCACTGACCAGGTTGACGCCGTTGTTCGACAGGACGTCGAACCCGCTCCCTCGCACCCGGACCACCTTGTCGTCCGGGAAGGCGGGCGACGGATGCGGCGAATGGACGACGAGGTTGCGCTTGGTCGAGTAGTAGGTCGGCTGGAGGGTCGCGCCGAGGAACGAGTCGAGCTGCGGACGCGAGGCGGGAGGAGTCAGTCCCCGTCGACCACGCGTACGACGGAACCGTCACAGCGGCTCGAGCGCCATGACCGCTTCGAACATCGAGAGAGACGTTGACGGACGTACCAGGCTGCCGCCGAGCCCCGCTGCGCCCGCAACGAGCATGATCTCGCCCGCCCAAGCCCCGCTCGCTCCCTCCCTCGCACACGCGCCGACCTGGCCCTGCGCCGCCAAGCTGCCGATCGCGAGCGCGCCGACGAGAAGCCCGCCAAGGAGCGAGACGAGGGTGCCCCAGGGCGAGACGCCGCCGTTGGTGCCGCGAGGGCAACGGCGGAGCGTGGTGAGGAGGTAGGGAGGGGAGCGCGAGAGGATGCCGAGCTGTGTGAGGGGAGGGGGAGTCAGCGCTTGTTGATCGCCGTGTACACCTCGACTGCTGCGAGCTGCAACCGAGAGGTGCGTTCAGCCAGAGGCCAGAGCTCACCTCGCTCGCAAACTGTGCCGAGGGGACGGTCGAGGGGAAGGTCAGCTCGACTCGCCGACGCCGACGCACTCCGCCCGAGGAGAGAGGAGCGCGACGCACTGTATCACCGCAGCATGCCGCCCAGAACGCAACCGCCGCCAGCACGAGCGCCCTGCTGTCCTTGCCGCCGCGTGAGTCGAGCCCCACGACGCACCAGGCGCCCTCGGCAGCCCAGTCCTGCGCGCCCGCCCGCTCGCCCGAGTACTTGGTGCGCCAGGCGAGGGCGCAGAGGGAGCCGACGAGGGCGTTGCAGGCGACCTGGGTCGCGGTGCGGCCGTGGTGGGGCGGCGGAGGGGAGGAGGCGGACGAGGTCGAGGGCGAGGTGGAAGAGGAGGGGGTTGCGTCGGGCTCCTCGTAGGTGGCTTTGAGGGCGGCCCTGACCTGCGCAGAGGGGGCAAAAGTCAGTGAATGAGCCGGGGGGGAGAGGACTGATGAGGTCGACCGGGTCGCGGGGAGGAACGAGGAGACGCGGGCGGACCTTGGTCGCTTTCGAGCCGGCAAAGTAGAAGCCTAGGAGGCAGGCCGCGAACACCTTGAGGTCGCTCGCGAGGGCTGCGTAGCCGAGGAGGGCGGCGGCGAGAGCACCTGAAGTCGAGAGCGAGTGAGAGCGCAGGCCGCGCACGGCGACGAGGGCTGCGGTGAGGGCGGCTCCTGGATACGCTTGCATGCAGGGCGGGGTGCGCAGCGAGACGCTCGGCGGTGAAGGGAGAAGGGGGAGAGCGCTGGGCGGGTCCCGATGTCAAACACTCGCACCTCGCTGCGGCGACTCACTCTCGGCCGGCGACTGAGACGCAGGCAGCACAAAGCGCTCTCGCATGGCTGCGCAGCCTGCGATCCACTTGTCGAGCTCCCGCAGGGCGAGGTGACTCGGCCGCCGAGGTCAACCGGGAGCGACGACGACGGCTTCACCTCCTGCTCCCTCCCACCGCTCACACGCTAGAGCGACCTCGAAGGGGCAGCCACAGCCCTGCACAGCTCTGCCTACTCTGTCCGCCATCGACCTCACCCCGTCGCCCCGCCTCCCCTCCTCCCCGCACCCGCCCCGCCCGTTCACGCTCCCCTCGCCTGGTCGCCACCTCGCCAGCCCTTCCGCCAGGCCATCCAGCTCCTCGCCAGACCCGCCATCGCACCGATGCAGCCACCCGCCGATCCGACCCGCCTCCCCGCGCTCGCCCAGCAGCCTCGCGCCGCCTCCCCTCCGCACCCACCCTCTCGCCGTCACCGCCGCCGCAGCTCGTCCGACGACGATGAGGACGACGGCGACTTCGACGACGCGTATGGAGTGCCCGCTAGCAGCGGCGCGACCGGCAGGAGGCGCCAGCCCGTCTTCTTCCCGCCTCTGTGGCTCGCTCGTCGTACCGAGTGCGTCCAGCTCGTCCAGAGCGAGGGCTCTCGCAGCGTGCGTCCCTCTCCTTCCTGTCCGTGCACCTCATTAGCGAGCAGTGGCTGACTCAGGATCAGGTAACAGGTCGTCGACTTTGGCTGCGGCGCCGGCGCCGTCCTCTCGTTCCTCGCCCTCCCCGCCTACCACCGCGACGAGTGGCCGCCTGCGCCCCTCCCGTCGTCGTCCAAGCCCGACATCGATCTCGCACGGCGCAAGGAGGAGCAGGCCGCGCTCCTCGCCTCGATCCCTCCTCCGCCCTCCCGCCGCCGCGGCCTGCACCTCTCGCGCCTCGTCGGCGTCGACGGCGACCTCTGGGCGTGCCAGTCGGCGGTCAAGGCGTGCGCGCCTCCGCAGCGCGATGGCGAGGTCGAGCTGAGGTGGGACGAGCTGAGGACCGAGGTGTGGCACGGCGGCGTCGAGGTGTACAACGAGTCGTTCGACGCCGTCGATGCTTTCATCATGACCGAGGTGCGCACCTCTCTCTCTTCCTCGCACTTCGCACCAACGCGACGAGGTTCACGTTCTGACGAGCCTGCTCGGCCTGTACGCAGGTCATCGAGCACGTGAGCGAGAGCGCCCTCTCGCGCCTCCCACACCTCCTCTTCTCGGGTGCGTCAAGTCCTCTCGTCGCCGCACTTGCGCGAGCTGACTCTCTTCCTCACAGTCTACAAGCCTCGTCTCATCGTCATCACGACCCCGAACCACGCCTTCAACCCTTACTTCCCCTCGCCCTCCTCGTCCACTTCGACCTCGCGCCCGACCTGGTCTCGCTCGGCCGATCCTCCTCCCTCGAGCGCCGAGGACCACCCTGCGTACCTCTTCCCCGACCCGACCGGCCGCACCAAGCGCGTCTTCCGCGACGAGGACCACAAGCTCGAGTGGACGCCCGACGAGTTCCGCTCGTGGTGCGCCGACGCGCTGCGCTCGGCGGGCGCCGAGGGCGACTACGACGTCGAGTACTCGGGCGTCGGCAGCCTCGAGGCGTACTACCGTGGCGTCGAGGGCGGCGTGCCGTTCCCGCCGCCGGCGCTCGCGCTCCACCCGGACCTCGCCGAGCACCCGCTCTGCACGGCGCCGATCGACGAGCCCAAGCGCTTCTTTGCGACGCAGATCGCCATCTTCCGCCGTCGCGACGGTGCGGCGTCGTCCAAGGGCGCCGCGGCGGCCGACGAGGAGCACGAGCAGGAGCAGGCGCGGCTGGACCAGGAGGAGGACGAGCGCCTGTCGCGCTCGCTCCACGTCAGCCCGATCAACAGCTACTCGCCGCTCCCGCCTCTCGACTCGCCCCTCGTCACCTCGGCACCGTCTCGCATTCTCTCTACGACCTCGTCCCCGCGCGCCCCGCACGCCCTCGTCTCCGCTTCGACCCTCCCCGCCCACCCCTCCGCCGCCCTCCCGCCGCCGACGACCGCCGCCGACCGCGCCGCCCTGCGCGACGCCGTGCGCGCTGCGTTCTGCGCCGCGAGGCGCGGCCCGACCCTCAGCCTCGAGGAGGTCTGGCGCATGGGCGACCGGCCGCTCCCGATCGTCAGCGCGGCGCCGACCTCGTCCTCGCACAGCGAGCGCGACGAGCAGCCCGCCGACGAGCCGAAGAACGAGCCGCTGCGCGTCCTCGCGCGAGGCGCCATCGGCGCCGTCGTCGACGCGCTCCTGCTCGCCGAGAAGGACGGCGAGTCGCCGGGCGAGTGGGCGCTCGAGTGCCTGCGCGCGACGCACGACGGCACGGCGGAGCTCTGCGGCGCCGAGGCGCTCGGCGTCAGGTGGGAGAGGTACGGCCAGGTGGTCGAGACGCTCGAGCGGCGGGAGAGGGACGAGGCCGAGAGGGCCTGGGCGGAGCGTGCGGGAGGGACGCTCCTCGAGGACGACGACGACGAGAAGGCCGGGCACGAGAGCGAGCTCGAGGAGGTCGAGGGATGTGTGGACGCGCTGCACGTCGGAGCGGAGCAGGGCAAGGCGCAGCAGCCGGGCTGGGGCGCGCCGAGGGTCGTCGACGACGAGCAGGAGGGCGGCTCGTCGGCGACGCACGAGGGCTGGCTCGGGAGCGCGCAGCCGTCGGTGCCGACGACGACGAGTAGCTGGGGCGACGACCCTTGGTAGCGCAGCAGGTCTGCGATGCACCCTGTCGAGCACAGCTGGCCGTTCCTGAGAGCTCGAGAGCGCGAGCAGCTCGTCTCACGCTGTCCGAGCGAGCCTGCACCCGCCGAGCGTCATTCATGAGCCAGAAAGAGTGTCCAGACGCAAGACCGAGGAGCTGGCGACCTGCGTGCGAGAGGAGGACGACGTCGTCCGGGCGAGCCGCGGGTTCGAGCGCACGCCCGGCATCGCCCTCACTTCGCTGCGGTCGGCGTTCGCAGCTCGGCCAGGGGACGATGTCGTCGATGGGCAGGCGTCAATGCAGGCCGAGCGAGCAAAGGGGAGCAGCTGGACAAGAGCGGCGGCGACCTTCCGAGTGCGGCGGGAGCAGCTGCGAGGACGAGGACGAGCGGGAGGTACGGCTCGCGCGGCGCTGCGTGCGAGGTGCGCAGAAGCTCGACTGCCTAGCTGAGCGAGCAGCGAGCACCAGAGCGGCGGGAGCGAGCGGTCCAGGTCGACGACGATCCTGGTCGACGGCGCGAGGGACGAGAGGCGTCTCACCCCCTGGCTCGCTCGGAGCACCGGTCGACCCGGCGCGACCTTCTCGAAGTAGTGATCGCACGCTGCAGAAGGCGAGCGGCACCGGTCGCCCCGCGGAATTCATCTTGGCTCGCCGCTTCGGCTCAGCTCGAGGTGCGACATGGTTGTCTCCTCCCTCTGCCCGGTCCACGACAATGTTGCGCCGCTCGGGAACGCACAACACGGCTACGATGGCCTGCACCACGCCTCTGGTCCCTGGCTCCCCTCGTCCTCCTCGACTCGTCCTCCTCCTCGCCCTCCTCCTCGTCCCACCTCGTCGGCCGACCACGCACCCTCGTCGACCTCGACCTTGAGCCACCAGCTTCGCAGGCCTTTCCCGACCGACCCACCAGGCCCTACGCCATCCCTTGCGCCGCCGCCATGATGCGGCCGACTCTGTTCTCCGCCGCCGTCCTCATCTCGGCCGCCGTCTCGACCGTCCACGCCGCCGTCTTCAACTGCATCGGGTGCGTCCTTCCCTCCCCTTGTAGCTCTGCGTGCTCTACTAGAAGCTGACGTCTGCCCATCCCTGCAGCGGCTCTGTCTGTGCGTCCTCCTCCTCGACCAGCGCCAGCAGACCTTGGCGAAGCTGAGCTGACTCACCTCTCTCACGCAGACGCTGTCGCCCATCCCGACGACGACCTCCTCTTCCAGTCGCCGACGCTGCTCGACGACGTCGACAGCGGCGAGTGCATCACCTCGATCTTCCTCACCTCGGGCGACAGCGGCGCCGGTTCTGCGTACGCCAGGAGCCGCGAGGTCGGCAACCAGGCCGCCTACTCGCAGATGTTCGGCGTCAACAACACCTGGACCGAGTGCGTCGTCTTGCTCTCCAAGCGCGAGCGAGACTGACTGTGAACGCGCACTGACCCTGAGCTTGCGCGCGCAGGTTCTACGCGACGTTCGGCGGTCAGCCCGTCCTCGTTCGCACGCTCCTCGCCAAGCCTCAACACCAAGCTGTCTTCTTCCGCCTTCCTGACGGCGGGTGGGACACGGGCGGCTTCCAGGCGACCGGGTGAGTCAGGAGATCCTTCGTCCCCCTCCCCACTCCTCGCCTTCCCTCGCCCTCTCCTCGCTCTCTGCGCTCGACGAGCACAGCTGACGCTCTCCTACCGGTGCCCGCAGCTTCCAGACCCTGCGCGGGCTTTACTTCGGCACGATCTCGTCCATCACGAACCAGCCGGGCGACGCCACCTACACGCTCGCGACGCTCAAGCAGGCCATCTCGCAGATCCTCGCCGCTCGTCAGCCCGGGCACGTGCGCACGCTTGACTACCTCTCCGACTTCGGCGGCGGCGACCACGACGACCACCTCACGACGGGTCGCCTCGTCAAGGACCTCGTCGGCTCGGCGAGCGTGAGCGGCTTCATGGGCTACCCGGTTCAGAACCTCGCGCCGACGCTCTCGACGACCTCGACGGCGTTCAGTCGCAAGACGTCGGCCTTCTTCGCCTACACGCCGTACGACTCTGCCGAGTGCCAGTCGCTTTCGGCGTGCGCGTCTCGAGGCGAGGCGGCGTGGCTCCAGCGCGAGTACGCCGTCACGTCGGCCCTCGCGACCAAGGCCGGTACGTCGACGCCGCAGACGCCGTTCGTTCCGCCGAGCACGCCCAACCTCGCGCCGCTCGCCGTCGCGACGTCGAGCTCGAACGAGGCCGGCAGCATCCCGTTCGCCGCCATCGACGGCGTCATCAGCGGCTACCCGCGCAACGAGTCGGCCGAGTGGGCGTCCGACCACCAAGGCGCAGGCGCATGGCTCAAGCTCACCTGGCCCCAGGCCGTCTCGATCTCGACCGTCGTCCTGTACGACCGGCCCAACTCGGCCGACTGGCTCAAGGCGGGCACGCTCACGGCGAGCGACGGCTCGAGCATCAGCTTCATCAACCCGGTCAACGACGGCTCGGCGTTCGTCGTCCAGCTGCCCGTCACGGTCACAACGACCTCGCTCCTCCTCACCGTCACCCAGGTCAGCTCGACGACGGCGAGCGTCGGCCTCTCTGAGATCCAGGGTGCGTCCTCTTCCTCCTCGAAACCTCTCCTGCACTTTTTTTGCACGTCGCTGACTCGAAGCACCAACACAGTGTACGGCGGCGCGACCTCGACGGCCTCCTCGACCTCCTCGGCTCCCGCCTCGACCGCGACCGGCTCCTCGTCGGGCGACCTTGCTCTGAGCGCGACGGCGAGCGCGTCGAGCTGGGCTGCCGCGACCAACCAGACGCCCGACAAGGCGATCGACGGCGTCGTGAACGGCTACAAGGAAGACGGCTCGGGCGACTACACCAAGGAGGTCCGTCCCTCGTCCTCTCCTTGCTCGTCGGCCTCGACGAGCTAACAGTTGACACTCGGACTCGCGCGCGCAGTGGGCGACCGACCACGAGGGCGCCGGCGCGACGCTCAAGCTGCAGTGGACCTCGGCCGTCACCGCAAACCAGGTCGTCCTCTTTGACCGGCTCAACCTCAACGACCAGGTGCGCTCCCCTCCTCGTCGGCCTACTCGACGACGGACCAAGGGCTGACGAGAGCGCGATCTCATTTTTTGCAGGTCACCTCGGCCACGATCAGCTTCTCGGACGGCTCGAGCGTGCCGGTCGGGGCGCTCAACAACGCCGGCGGCGCGACGACCGTCAGCTTCGCGGCCAAGACGTTTACGTCCCTCCTCTTCACGGTCAACTCGGTCAGCAACACGACGAGCAACATCGGCCTCGCCGAGATCCAGGTCTTCCTCGCCGCGGCTTCCACTGCGAGGTGCGCTCGCGTCTCGCCTCTCCCAGTCGCTTTACCTCGCTGACTCTCTCTCTCCTTCCCTGCAGCGCGACGAGCGTCCCGCCTTCGTCTTCCTCCTCGGCCGGCGCAGCCACCTCGACCGCCGCCGCATCGACCTTGACCGCTCCTCCTCCCGCATCTACGGGCTCCTCCTCGCTCGACCTCGCCCTGAACGCGACAGCGAGTGCGTCGACTTGGAACGACGCTACGAGCCAGACGCCCGACAAGGCGATCGACGGCGTCGTCAACGGCTACAAGGAAAACGGCTCGGGCGACTACACCAAGGAGGTGCGTCTCTCTCTCTCTCCCCTCGGCGCTCACTCTCCTCTGCCAAGATCCATCGCTGACGTGCTGCGAACCTGCTCGCAGTGGGCGTCGGACCATGAGGGCGCCGGCGCGACGCTCGCGCTCGCGTGGTCGAGCCCGGTCACGGCCAACCGGGTCGTCCTCTTCGACCGGCCCAACCTCAACGATCAGGCAAGCTCTGTCCCCTCTCTCTCACCCTCAAGGTCCCTGTTCTGACGTCCTACTGCAACAGATCACGTCGGGCTACATCCAGTTCTCGGACCAGTCGATCGTCACCGTCTCGACGCTCGCCAACGACGGCTCGGCGACGACGATCGACTTTGCCGACAAGACGTTCTCCTCGGCGGTCCTCCACGTTACGGGCGTCAGCAACACGACAAGCAACGTCGGCCTCGCCGAGTTCCAGGTCTTCTACATCGCCAACCGGGTCGTTGCACCGTGAGCTGCTCGTCCTCTCTCTCGATCGGCGAGGCGAGCTTCGAGCGTGTGTCTGACGCCCTTGCACGCCTTGCAGCTCTGCCGCCGCCTCGACCGCAACCGCATCTCCGACACTCTCGTCCACTTCCGCCGCAGCGGCGTCCAGCTCGGCCGCACCGTCGAGCGCATCGGCGTCGGCCTCGAACGCGACGAGCTCGCCTGCTCCTGCCGCCACCTCGACCCGCAGCACCATCGTCTTCAGCTCTGCGGCCTCCTCTGCAGCTGCAGCATCGCCCGCAAGCTCGACTTTGCCGCCTGCGAGCTCAGCGCCCGCCCCGACCTCGGCCTCCTCCTCCTCGGCAGCACCGGCGGCGACCGGCCTCGTCAACTTTGCTCGACAGGTGCAGACCATCAGCGCGTCGACAGCAGCTACGGCGACGAGCCAGACTGCCGACAAGGCGATCGACGGCTTCATCGACGGCTACCGAGAGAACGGCTCGGGCGACTACACCAAGGAGGTGCGTCTCTCTCTCTCTCTCTCGCTCCCGCCTGCGCCTCGCTCGCTCTCCTCGCGCCGGCAAAGACGCTGACTCGCTCTTACACCCGCAGTGGGCGACCGATCATCAAGGCGCCGGCGCGTGGCTTCAGCTCACCTGGTCGTCGCCGGTCACGCTCAACCAGGTCGCCCTCTTCGACCGGGTCAACCTCAACGACTTCATCACGAACGCGACCTTGAGCTTTTCGGACGGCTCGTTCGTCTCGACGGGCTCGCTCAACAACGCCGGCGTCGGCGTCTACGTCAACTTCACGGCGCGCGCGACGACGAGCTTGCGCTTCACGGTCGTCAGCGTGTCGAGCACGACGAGCAGCGCAGGCCTCGCCGAGCTGCAGGCATTCAACAACCCGGCGGCGCAGATCCCGGCTACGAGCAGGTGCGTCCCTCTTTCGTGCTCTCGAGCTGCGCTCGAGCCCCGCTGACCTCGGCCTCGTCCTTCACCTGCAGTGCCTCGCCCGCCGCCGCACCTTCGTCCACCTCGAGCCGCGTCAGCATCGACCTCAGCTCTCCGACCTCGTCTGCGGCAGCGAGCAGCGCCCCTGCCGCCACGACCACCTCTGCACCCGCCGCCACCTCGTCGAGCCCGGCACCGCCGTCAAGCAGCGCGAGCAGCGCGCCGGCCTCGAGCGCTCCTGCCTAGTCGCCGCAAGCAGCAGCGACACCTCGAGCATGTATACCCCCCTCGCAGAGACTTTTCTCCTGCCGTGTCGTCCATACCTATCCTCCTTGTAGCGCACTCTCTCCCTGTATCTGCACGCACAGCAACTCTCTGCACGTCGTCGCCGAGTAGCACAAAGAGTCTACATTGCTCGAGAGAAAGAGAGACGACCGAGTTCGACAACAAGGGGGACAGAGCGAGAAAGAGAGGGAGAAGGAGCGTGAGTGGAGCGCGCTCGTCAGGACGGCTCGCTCCCTCGCCGCCTGCTGCTGCGGTCCTTGAGCTCGATCGACTCGGGCCTCCTCTCGCCCCTCGTGCGGCGGCTCTTGTCCTTGCCGACGCCCTTGACCCACAGGCGCCACCCGACCCGCAGCACGGCGCGCACGATGCCGACCGGCGGGCACAGCCAGCTCAGGACCCAGCTCCACCCTGCGCGCTCGTGGAGGCGTGCGACGACGCGCTCGACCTGGGCGTCGAGGTCGGCGAGCGGGCCCGAGTTGTCGATGACGAGGTCGGCGTACTTGAGCTTGGAGGAGAGCGGGGCTTGGGCCGAGAGGCGCGCCTGGGCGTCGGCGAGCGAGAGGTTGTTGCGCGAGCGCAAGCGCTGCAGTTGGAGGATCTCGGAGCTGCGGGCGGAGCGTGCGAGGGTCAGCACGCCTCGGTCTAGTACGATCTCGGGCAAGAAGCAGCTCGACCGAGCCGCGGGAGGAGAGGGAGAAGAGGGACTGCGAGCGCACCAGTAGACGACGACAATCGCACCGCACATCTTCCACAGGCCGGCCTCGACCAGGAGAGGCGCATCGACGACGCACAGCTTCTCGCCGCGGAACCAGGCCTTGACGAGCTCCCAGGCGAGGAGGCGGCGCACGGCCGGGTGGACGATCGAGTTGAGGACCTTGCGCTCCTTGTCGTTGTTGAAGACGATGCTGCCGAGCTTCTCGCGGTGCAAGGTGCCGTCGTCGCGCAGGATGTCGGGGCCAAAGTGGCGGACGAGGGCCGAGAGGGCGTACGAGTCTGGCTCGACGGCGACGCGGGCGAGGATGTCGAGGTCGATGACGGGGATCTTGTGGTCCTTGAAGAGCTTGGTGACGGTCGACTTGCCTGAGTACGAAGGCTAGTCAGCCTGCGCAGCGGGTGTGGAGGGAAGCCGGAGGTGGGGAGGAGGACGCACCGCTGGCAATCCCGCCGGTGAGGCCGACAACTGCAGGAGTAGGAGTCAGTAGAGCTCTCGAGCTGTACCAAGCGAGCACGCACCTAGCATGTCGAGGCGAGGAGTCGTGGAGAGGCCGACAGCTCGCTCGACACGATGATGCCGGTCCACCTCGGCTCTCTCGCCAACACTCGCTCAGGCTGAGCTGCTCGACGGCTGGGCCAGCTGTGCCCTGCTGCAGGAGAGCCCGGTACGGCGGCCACACCCGCGCCGCTCTCGCTCACCTCTCTCCTCTTCCTCGCCCTCCTCCGCTTCCGCGCGACCTTCTGCGCGAGCCGGCCTCCTCGGTCAGGGCCTCCAAAGCTCGCGCGCAGTCTCTCCTGCTACTATATGATGCGCTGGCGGCTCGCAGGAGGCTGGGTGCGGCGATGCGGCGGCGCTCTCGTCGTCCGGCCTGGACCACCGGTACCGCTCCTCGACTCGCGCTCTCTGCTCGCTCCGCTGAGCGTGAGCTCTTCCGCGCCTTGTATACAAGTGCTACTCGAGTACCTCGAGGCTGTCTCGGAGGCCCAGGCTCAGCTCGAGCGCAGCTGGCATGCGCGAGCGGCGCGCTCCCGTGGTCCAGCCTCGAGCTTATCTTTGCGGCGCCGCGAGTATGGTGCGCTCTCGTAGCCGCCCGAAGCACTGCTGATTAGTGGTGTGCGTCTGTCTAAGGAAATGCAAGAGCTGCGTGGCCGTCGACCCTCTCGTCGGCGTCGCCGGCTCTCCCATGTCAACTCGCCCGGTTACTCTCGCGCTGCATCTTGACCGGCGTCACCAGCGTCGCCCGAGACGAGCGTTCTCGACTCTTGAGCACGACTTCGGCCTGCTGAGACTGCGAGGCAATTGCTGCGCCGAGAGGCCGACGAGCTGCATCTGCGCACGCGCTCCAGCCCCCGCTCATTCTCGCTCCTTTGCTCGCTCCGCATCCTCCCCGACTTTTTGTTCGTCTTGGGCGTCTCGATCTTGAGAAAGTGAGTCGTGCGAGAGCCAGAGGACGACCTGCGGTAGAGCTGCGGTGCGTGACGGCCGCAGCGCAACGAGAAGGCGCGAGTTCCCTGATCACCGATACCTCCTGCTCGCACCTGCCAGCTGGTCATGTGCCACGTGAGAGCAAGCGCTGCGCTCGAGATACAGACGAGGAAGCGAGAGTGCTGCGGCAGAGGCTCGAGCGCTGCCGCACGGACCTCCTCGAGCCTCCTCCTCTCGTCGTCGCCTGACGCTGTCCGTCATGTACGAGAGGGAGCGGAATTGCACGGGCAGCTGCACAATGTGCATGGCTATCGCGCCGAGAAGCGGCGGGCCCGCCGGCAGCCGCGGCAAAAAGTCCGGGCGTGCGCCGGCGTCAAAAAGACAACATCTCGCGACTCGCGAGATGTCAAGGGATGCCTCCAGGGTGGATCGAACACCCGACCTCAGCATTACGAGTGCTGCGCACTGCCACTGTGCTATAGAGGCTTTGCTTGAAGGTCGGGGAGCCGCAACAGTACACAGCGCACGTAGGTTGAGCGCCCGTCGGCGCTCGAGCCTCTCGCGTCACGTCCCTCACCCTCTCACATACCTCGGCAGAGTCATGACGCATCGCTCCCGACTATCCAGAGACGTCGCGACGCTCTGCGCGCGCTCGGGCAGCTCCTCCTGCGTGACTCTCGCTCGAGCCTCTCGCTTCACCTGGCGCTCGCCTGCCCGTCGGCCTCGCTCTCTGCAAAGACGCTTTACGAGCACGTTGAACGGACGATGAGATGATTAGCATATCGAGGACCAGCTCCTGTCCTCCCTCCTGCATGCACAAAGCGCTACACAGAGCCCGACGCTCCAGCCCGACCTCCTCCCCCTCCAGCTGCACCTCTGACGACTCGACTCGCGCTCAGAAGGGGCACAGGGCGTAAAAGTCGTGCTTGTCGAGGATCATGAGGGCCGACGTCTTGTGCGGGAACGTGACGCTGCCGTGACGCTTGAAGCCGATCGACTCGAGGTACTGCGTGCGCGGAGACGACGCCCCAGCGTCAGCAACGAGCCCAAAGAGGCTCACGTGCTGCAGGAGAGCGCGACGAGGACGCACCTGGATGATCTTGCCGTTCTTCTCGTTGGGCTCGCACACGACGCGCTGCGTGCGCGGGTCGTCGAGGAAGCAGTAGTGGGCGAGCGACGGCATCCACGCGCGGATGCGGTGCGGGCCGCGGTGGTCGTTCGAGCCGACGAGCATGTGCAGGCCTGCGCGCGAAGATGGGCGGGAGTAGGGTCAGCCGAGCCCGCGCGAGGAGGGAGACGGTCCGAGAGCGAGGGACGCACCGCGGTCGTAGTCCTGGACGGTACCTTCGGGCATGAGGGGTGCGAGGCGGTCCTCCTGTTGCCGAAAGACGAGAAGAACATCAGGTCGGGCGCGAGAGCCGAGGCTCGAGAAGAGGAGAGAGGACGCACCTTGACCCAGTAGATCTCGGCGTACACGGCCGGCTCGGCCTCCTTCTCCTTGTCGCCCTCGAGCTCGACGTACGAGCCGATGACCGACAGGCTGTGCGGGTCCTTGGTGCGCTCGTCGATGAACTTGCGGTGCTCCTCGAGCGAGCCCTTCTCCATCCAGAACTGGTCGACGCGCGGGTCGTTCATCCACCCGTGGAGCGTCGCGAGGTGCGCGAGCGTACACGGCTCGAGCTTGAAGTAGGTCGGCCGCGTCGGGTCGGCGGTGAGGTGCGGGAGGAAGCGGCTGTAGAGCGGCGCGGCGGCGCGGCTCGCGGTCGCGTGGGGCTTGGGCGGGCGGAGCGGGTGGGTGAAGGGGCTCGGTGCGCCGGCGGAAGGCGTGACGGGGAGGTAGGGGAAGGGCGCGTGCGGCGTGTGGTGCGTCTCGGGGATGTCGCTCGCGTAGTCGTACTGCTGGAAGATGGCCGACCGCGCGACGACGTACCGAGGCGAGTCGCGCTTGGTCGCGCCGAGCTCGAGCAGGGCCGAGTCGAGGGCCTCGGAGGGCAGGACGGGCTCGACCTCGAGCGTGGCGGGCGTGTCCTTGCCCCGGGCAAAGTACTTGAACAGGGCGTTCCACAGGGCCTGGGTCGTGCTCGGGACGTCGTACGGCGGTGCGGTCGGGTCGAGCTGGTTCAAGCGGAGCTGGACGACTCCGTCGACGAGCTGCGGTGCGAAAGAGCAGGGTCAGCGAGGCGTCGGGCGAGAGCTCGGCCGGAGAGAGAGCGGGAGGGACGACGCACCTGCGAGTGGAGGACCGACGAGTGGAACGCGACGGCGGTCGTTGCGACATGGTCGTCCTTGCGCTTGATGACGGTGCGGATCTCGTCTGCGAGTCGTGAAAGCGAGGATGGGGATCAGCTCGAGATGATCGACGGCGAGGAGGAGGGAGGGAGGGAGGGAGAGGAGAGGGGGACGCACGAGGCGCGGCGAGTGCCGGGCGGAAAGGCAGGGTCGACGAGGATGCAGGCGAGGTGGCACGAGCGGCGGAAGGCACTGCAGGGAGCGAGTGTGCGAGGTGAGCGACGAGAACGAGCGACGAGGTGGGGCGAGCGGGTAGAGCGGAGAGGAGACTCACTGGCGCGCCTGAGGATGGCAGAGGGGCGTAGGAGCGACAGGGTGAGTGGTCGGTGCGCAGAGCGTGAGCAACGAGAGCAAGAGAGAGGGCGCGCACTTGCGGTCTGTGGGCGGAGCGAACCCCGAAGTTCGCGGTGCCGAGAGCGACGCAGCTCCCTCGTTCGCACGACCGAGCCCAAGTCCGAACCGCGCGAAACTCACCTCCCCGCAAGCCAGCCTGGACCTCGGCCCTCGTCCGCCTCGCTCCTCGGCGGGCCTCGCACACCACTCGCCCATCCCGACATGGACCTCGACGCCCTGCGCAAGGCGGCTCTCTCGTCCAAGAAGCGCCGCCGCACCCCGCCGCCGCACGCCCCCGACCCGGACGAGCGCGAGGAGGGCGAGATCGACGACGACCAGCCCGACCCAGCTGCCTCGCTGCCGCCAGCTGAGCAGCTGTACCGCGACCACGACTACTACGACCACTACTACGAGCCGCAACACTACCACTCGGCCGACCACAGCGCTCCCACCTCGTCGACCGCATCTCGTCCGTCCCTCTCCTCTCCTCCCGCTCTCGCTCACCTACCGCGGCTCGGCTCTGACGCCTCCTTTCTTGCAGTCGCCGCGACCAAGGACGAGACCAAGCGCATCATCGCCGAGCTCCTCACCTGGGGCGTCTCGCCCGACTACCTCCTCTCGATCGGCATCTCGCGCGACGCTCTCGAAACCAGGTGCGCCTCGTTCTCGCCCAAGCCTGCTCTCCTTGCGCCTACCCAGCTCACACCCACCTCTCCCACGCGACAGCTTCTACGAGCTCGGCCTCGACATCTCGCTCGCGCGAGCGCACGCCCCGCCGTTCGCGCCCTACTCGCCCATCCCTTCCACCTCGACCTCGCTCTCGGCCCACGCCCGCCCCTTCACGCCTCGCACCTCGTCCTCGCCTGCACCGTCGGCCGAGCTCGCCGCCCTCGAGGCCCTCAAGCGCCAGGAGCTCTTCGCGCGCAAGGCGGCCCTCACGGCTCGCAACGCCCAGAGCGCTCAGAGCTTCGAGAGCGCGCTCGACGACCTCTTCTCGGCCTCGGCGACGGCATCCACTTCGACCGACCCACGCACGTCAGCTGTCGAGCCGCCCGCAGCCACGTCCAAGGCCGCGGCCAAGAAGAAGGCGGCGAGGAAGCGCGCCAACGCCAAGAAGCGCAAGCTGTCCGGCGCGCCCGACGCCGACGAGCCCGAGCCGACGTCGCCCGCGCAGCGCATCCACGACCTGCGCGACGCCATCGACCACACCGAGGAGCTCGTCGACGTGCCCGCCGGCGGGCCCTTCGCCGGTTCGACCTCCTCCTTCTCCTCCTCGGCGCCGGCCTCGGCGGCCGCCTCGCGCTCCATCGCCGCCGCCTCGACGCGCCCGAACTCGGCGCTCGCCCTCGGCTCGAGCAGCTCGCGCGCGCGCCCGCTCGCGACCGACTTCGAGGCCGAGCCGGCGACGCGCCTCGCGCCGGCGCAGCACGGCGGCGGCGTCGGCAACGGGCACGGGCGCGGCGGCGCGTACGCGTCGGGCGTGAGCGGGACGGGCTACCTCCCGAGCCTGGCCATGCTCGGCAACGGCGAGGGGACCATGGTCATCGACCTGTCGGACAGCGAGGACGACGACGACGGCGGCGAGAACGGCGCGGGCGGATCGTCGTCGCGGGACGAGGGCGGCCGCAGCGGTGCGAGGTCGGGCGAGGGGTTCGAGGCGCCGCACACGGGGGGCGGCGGGAGCAAGGCGCCGTCGCCCGCGCCGCCGGTCGTCGATGCGGCCGAGGTCGAGCGCAAGCGGCGCCTCGAGGAGAAGGAGCACGAGATCGAGCGCATGATGGCACGGATCGCCGAGATGGAGCGCAAGAAGCAGGCGCTGCGGGACAAGAAGGGCGCGGTCGGGCGGCAGGTCCAGCTCGGCACGCCCGAGGTCGAGGCGGCGGCGGCGGCGGCGGCGGCGGCGGTGGTCGAGCCGGGCGAGGGGATCGCGCAGTCGGAAGAGGAGCAGGTAGTCGAGGCCGAGGGCGAGGACG
>Ga0308169_10000731_pt1 | contig 43554 bp, 36 predicted proteins | sample PhyBR1_2_FD_202139 | JGI IMG/M metagenome (GOLD analysis project Ga0308169, IMG submission 202139) | Phyllosphere microbial communities from UC Gill Tract Community Farm, Albany, California, United States - DLSLSB.R1 | ecosystem: Host-associated > Plants > Phyllosphere > Unclassified | place...
CAGCACCGTGAGCACGTCGCTGACTCTTGTTCAACTGCCTGCAGCCAGCCTCCATACGCGACCGAGCCGCCGCAGCGCCCGACAAGCGGGTCAACACCTCGCCGTCTCCCCGCCGAGCTCATCCTCGACATCTTTGAGCTCGCAGTACAGGGCGCAGGCCTCAAGGAACGGGCGCAGCTCGGTCTGAGCGCCATGCTCCTCTCGCACGAGTGGCGCACTGTCGGGTTCAAGCTCATGTTCGGCCAGGCGGCAACGTTCTCGCCCTTCCCGGACGAGCGGTACCTCTCGTTCGGCCGCCAGACGTACCACGACGCCGAGCTCAACGACACGGTCACGCACCTGTGCATCAACGGGTGGCCGAGACAGGCGACCGCGACCTGTCTCGACCTGCCGCAGCACCTCAACCTCGAGCACGTCCAGCTCAAGAACCTCAAGCTGTCGCGCATGCCCGTCCTGCCCCGAGGTGCGTCCTTTTTTCTCCCTCGCCCAGCCCTATCGTAATCATTTCTATTCCTGACTCGCGCAAATCGTGCTACAGCTGCGAGCCTCGCCGTCTGCAGCGTCTACTTCGAGCCGTCCCTCTGGTCGCGCGCCTTCTCGCACGCCGGCCTGCGCATCCGCCCCGCGCCCGTCCTCCCGTGCAAGTTCCTCACGTCGCTCACCATCAGCTCCGTCAACTTTGGCGGCGTGAGCCCGGCCGTCCTCCTCTCGCCGCGCACGCTCCCGTCCCTGCGCCGCCTCACGACCGGCGGCGTGTGGGACGCGCGCACCTCGGCGCGCGAGTCGGCGCTCCACCGCGCGCTCCTGTCTCTCCTCCCGCAGCTCACCCACCTCGCCGTCTTCGACTGGCGCGTGTACCCGCCCGACGCACTCGCCCACTGCACGTCGCTCACCTCGCTCGTCGGCCGCCTCCACTGCGCCGTCGCGACGCCCGTCCTCGCCGGCCTCGAACATGCCGACAACGCCAACGAGCAGCCCGGACCCGGCGCGACCTGGCCGACGAACCTCCCGCCGACGCTCGAGCGCCTCACGCTCGTCACGGCGTGCGGCAAGCCCGGCCGCACCACCCTCAGCAGCGCGTCCAAGCCGTGCCTCGCCGCACTCTCGGCGGCAACGCTCATCGACGCGCTCGTGCGCGACAGGGCGACGCTCCCCGGGCTGCGCGAGCTCGTCTTTGCGGGCGCGTTCGCGCGGTGCCCGTGGGAGGAGGACGAGCCCGAGGGGCGCGCGGCGGCGCTGTGGACGGTGAGGGGGATCAGGGTCGAGCGGCGCGAGAGGGAGGGTGTCGGGTGGTGGATCGAGCGGGCGAGCGAGGGGAGGGTCTGAGCGCGAGGAGGAGGTCGACGAGGTCGAGCGCTTGGAGTCGGACTCGCAGGAGGCTTTGCAACGTGCAGCTTTCGTCGACAACTCGCTGAAAGCATCGAGCAGGCAGAGAGAAGTAGAGCTAGTGCGATACAACAAGGGAACGTCGCTACGACCATCTCGGCCGCCGCCTCCTCATCTGACCTCTCGGAGCGGCTCGAGCGGCTTAGATCCGGTCCTGCGTCCAGGCAAAGTCGTCGAACAGCGTCTGCAATGGAGCGAGGAGTCAGCACGAGAGCGAGCGCAAGGACAGAGAGAGGGAGGGAGCGCACCGTCGGGCGGAACGGCCAAGCGTCGAAGGCGTCGGCGAGGATGACCCACTCGTGCATCTGCAGGTGCGAGACGGCCTTGTCGGCCTTGTCGGCGCCGACGCCGAGCTCGATGAGCTTGGGCACGAGGTTGCCCGCGCCGGGCGAGATCGAGCTGCGAGCGGCAGGAGGAAGCGTCAGTCGGCGGTCGCGAGGAAGATCCGGGAGAGGGAGAAGGAGAGAGAGGACGCACGTAAAGGCCTTGTGCCACGGCGTCGCCTTGGCGACGAACATGTGCCGCGTGACAAACTCGAGTGCGTCGTAGTTCTTGACGAGCGGCTTGGGCCTCGGCGTCACCTTGATGGGCGTCACGACGGCGACGTCGCCGCGCGGGCGGTGGAAGTGCATCGTCGCCGGCTGCAGGCCCGACAGGGTCGGCGTGCGCTCGATGACGGCGAGCGAGTTGAGCAGGACGGCGAGCTTGTGGTAGTCGGTGTCGCCCGGCTTGGCGAGGATCTTCTGCTCGGGTGGTCGGAGAGGGCGTCAGAGCGGCGCCCGGGGGCGAGGGGCCGAGAAGAGAAAGCAGGGACGGACCTTCCACAGCGCCTCGGGTCCGAGGAAGCCCATCTGCATGCGGCCCTTCTGGAAGTACCACATCTGGCCGGCGATGGCCGACACGAGCTGGACGAAGAGCTGCTGCCCGTACGACGAGCTCGGGAGCTGCGCCGCAAAGAACAGCTTCGGGTGCACTGCGAGTATCAAAGCGTCAGCTGCGGCCGTCGACAAGGAAGCAGGTCAGGAGAGAGAGCTTGAGCGCACCCGAGTCCTCCCATGGCACGGTCGGCACGTCCTCGAAGAAGCCCTTGTCCTCGATATCCGTGTACGCCTCCCACCGGAACGGGTCCTCGAGGATGTGCTCGTACCGACCCGGATACCGCTCCTTCAAGACCTGCGGGCGGGCGAGGGGGGCAGGGTCAGCGAGAGTCCAAGAGGAGGCTCGGAGGAGGAACGAGAGCGACGCACGTCGAGAAAGGGCACGTAACGGTAGGCGTCCTCGACGGCGATCGTCCGCTTGACGTTGGGCAGCTCGAGGAAGGCGCGCGTCAAGCCTCCCGGTCCTGCGAGCGAGGGCAACAGCGTGAGCGACCAGGCGGAGGGAGGCCGACAGGGACGACAGCGACAGCGAGCGCACCTGCGTATGCCTCGACGACCGTGACGCCGTCCATCTGGTCGATCCCCCACGCCTTGACGACAGCTTGTGCGCTCGCCTCGTTGACGAGCGACGACCGGCTGCGGACGGCCGGGGTGGTCGTGAGCCCGGTGAAGAGCTCGGTCTTGGGCGTACCGGCGGCGAGCGGGCGGGGCTTGCTCAGGGTCTTGACCTCCTTGCTCGGCGGCGTCTTGCGTGCCGAGCGCGGGATGCTGACGAGGCGCGAGGCGGACGAGGCGAAGGTGCGGCGCGAGGTCGAGGGGAAGGCGCAGGCGGCGCAGGCGACGAGCTGCGAGGTGGACGCGCGCAGGGACTGCATGCTGGGCGGTGCGACTCGAGCTGGCGAGGTGGAGCGAGCGAGTGGGACGACGGAGGAGCGTGAGCTTCCTCTCGGCGAGGAAGGAGGCGACGAGGACAACTGATGAGGCTCGACTCGCACACGCGCACGAGAGCGTTCCTGAGCGCACACAGTACGGTCTCTAGTGCTCGGAGAGGCGCCCCCAGGAGCTACAGCCCTTGCCGGCGCAGTCTCGCTCTCCTCACCTCGCTCGCGCACCGCTCGAGACAGCTCGACCTCGCAAACGGCAACCATCTGGTAGTACAACACGCTCCTCGTTCACTCTACGTCTCCCGGCTCCGCTGCCGCCGCCCGTGGAGGACCCCGCCGACGTGCAGGAGCCCGACCGCAGCCGCAGCCGCGAGCGCGCCCTGCGTTCGCCGCGCCGTCGTCCACGCCGCGGGCTCGCCCTCGCCGTCTCGAGGCGGCACAGCGACCGACGCACGTCGAGCGCGCCTCGGCACCGCGCGCGGCGAGCTCCTCAGCGCCGGCGCCGACGCCTCGTCGTCCTGCCGCCGCTCGTGGTCGGCCTCGTCCTCGCTCGCCTCGCTCTGCGGAATCTCGCCGCCCTCGCTCCCACTGAGCTCAACCTGGCTGACGGCGCCGAAGAAGTCGGTGAGGAGCGTCTGGTCGAGTGGGCGCGGGAAGAGGTCGCTCCTGACGCCGGGCGTCGAGCGGATCACCTCGTGCGAGAACGTGTCGAACTGCGCGCGCGAAGCCGAGGATCGGCGAGTCAGTCTGAGGGTCGTGAGGAGCGAGTGCCTCGGAGAAGGAGAGGGAGCGCACGAGGTTCTGCATCGGGATCTGCGACGTCTTATTGATCGACTCGAGGAAGGTGAGGACGTGGTGGGTGTAGCGGTCCGTGACGGCGACGCCAATGTCGTTGTCGGCGTGATGCTGCGACAGGAGCAAGCATGAGCGTGAGTGCTGGACTGCACGAAGAGAGAAGCGGCGGCGGACGCACCGAGTACGAGTTCTGGTCCTTCTCGCTCGAGCCCGTCGCGAGGATGTTGGGCGAGTAGAACTTGCTGTAAAGCGTGTTGGCCTGGCACGTGTCGACCATGAAGAAGATCTCGTTGTACCTGCGCGGTGCAGCTCGTCAGTGCCGGTTCTCCTCGCCGACGGCCCGAGCGAGACGACGAGCGGGCGAACACGCACCGCTTCTTGGCCCACATGCCGCCGAACGCGTCGGCAATGTCGAACGCCGAGATCTCCTCGTTGTCCTGGAACTTGAGGAACTCGTCGCCGCCGTGCCCGGTCATGTAGACGAAGATGTTGCTGCGTGAGTCGGTCAGGAGGCGCTTGGACGCCGGCGTCGAGTCGGGGAGGCGGCCTGCGCGCGCGAGGGAGGAACAGGTTAGCTCTGCTCACCAAGGTGGTGCTCAGCGGGCGGGACGGACCCGAGAGGAGGCGGAGGAAGGCCTCGACCGTGACCTCCTCGCCCTTGTAGTCGACCTCGATGCGGTCGCCGTACAGGTCGACCTTGCGGTCGGCGTTCGAGTAGACGGTGCCGGCGAACGGGTTGCGCGGGTTACACGCGACGTCGTCGGCGAGCATGAGGATGATCTGCGAGTCGGGGATGCCGAGGCGCTTGACGGTGCGGTACCTGCGGGATGCACGAGGAGTCAGGGCTGCCATTCGACAGCGAGGCTCGAGGGCAGGACGTGACGGACATGGCGAGGGTGTTGGCGATGTGCTGTCGACGTCGAAGGTGAGGCAGGGTCAGCTCGTTGCGGCGAGAAGGGTCCGAGAGGGGAGGGAGACGGACCCTGTAGTTGAACCAGAAGCGAGACTGCGGGAGGGCAGCGGGTCAGCACTTGGGGGAGCTGGAGAGCTAAAGAGGAGGACGCACGGTGCACACGAGGACGGCCCAGTTGTTGGTGAACGAGGTGGCCGCGACCGCAGTCGAGGAGGACGACGAGGACGACGCCGAGACGAGGGCCGAGACGAGGAGCACGAGCGCTCCTGCCCAGCACAGGCGCATGGCTGCGAGCATGGCCCGACGAGCAGCAAGGGCCCAGGAGCAGGCGGTTGGCGTGGTTCGAGGAGGAGGAGCCGGCTAACGGCGCGACCTTTGGCTCTTCGCCCGCTCGCCCCCACTTGCCGCCGTCGCCACTCACTAGACGCGCCGTGCACCACCTCGAGCCCACTCGGTACACCTCGACAGCGACCGCCGCACCTCACCCGAGTCGCCCGCTCGCCCGCGTCGTCGTCGTCGCTCCCCGTCCCGCCGCACGACATCGTCCGCTCGCCTCGCACCACCTCGCTTAAGGACACTCAGCAGAGCCCAGATAGGCTCACCCTCATCTCCACCACCTCGTCGAGCCGCCCACCGCCCGCCTCGATGCAGACGGCGCCACCGCACGCGCACTCTCCCCACCCGGCCGCCAGGTCGGTGGGGGGTCCGCCTCCTCACCCGGTCCACCTCGACCAGGCAGCAAAGAAGGCCGCAAAAGGTGCGCACCCGTCCACCGAGCCCCTTCAGCCCCCGCTCGAGGCCCGATCGCTGACTCTCGCCCCCTCCTCCTCCCCCTCTTCCTCCCACCTCGTGACTCGCCCGGATGTCCCTCGCCTCGCTCCTCTCCTCTGCAGCCAAGGACCTCTCGCACGTCCCCTGCAAGTTCTTCAAGGCCAACAGCTGCACCGCCGGCAAGGCCTGCCCCTTCTCGCACGACGTCGGCACCCCGGGCGTCAGCAAGCCAGTCTGTCAATGGTTCGCCAAGGGCAACTGCAAGTTCGGCCACAAGTGCGCCCTCGCCCACGTCCTCCCCGGCCAGCCCCTCAGCTGGGACCGCAAGAACAAGCGCGCCGCCCAGCAGGCCCTGCGCGACGCCCAGGCGACCGCCGACTCGACCGGCCTCGTCACGGCCACGCACGCCACAGCCCAGAGCTCGCGCCCGACCAACGGCGACGCCAACGGCCTCGTCCAGACGCTGCGGCAGTCGGTCGACCTCGCCGGCGGCGGCGGGAACGGCGGCGCGGCGAGGGCGGGCGAGTACGTCCGGTACCAGCAGGCGCACGCTCAGCAGTACGGCGCCAACGGTTCGGGCGGCGTCGAGGCCGTGTTCGGCTCGCCCGACAGCGCAGGGCAGCGCATCTCGCCCGCGTCGCCGCCCGTCCAGCACCGCTCGATCCCTCCTCAGCACCTCCAGCACGACTCGCCGCACGCGCCGCTCAACTTTTGCACGCTCGCGCACGGCCCGACCGCCACTTTCGTCGCGCCCGCCTCGTCCGGCCTGTCGCACCACTTTGGCAGCACGTCGCCCAACGGCCGGTCGTCGGTCGCGGCGCACGCCATGCTGTCGGAGCAGGCGCGACGCCTGTCGAGCACGAGCGAGTCGCTCTCGCCGCCGCGCATGCCGCAGCAGCTCTCGCGCGCGCGCGTCAGCTTCACCGGCGGCAGCTCGCCGGGCCCGCCGCCGTCGCCGCCTCTCGCCGTCCCAGTCGCGCAGGCGGGCGCAGGTCCTGGCGGCGTCGGCGGGTCCTCGATCTTCGGCACGTCGCCGTTCTCGGGCTCGCGGGGCCTCTTTATCCCGAGCTCGTACGACAGCAACGAGGACGGCGCCGGCGGGTTCCCGCGCTCGCCGCCCGTGCGCCCGAGCATGCTCGGCGACCACCTGCAGCGACCCTCGTCGTCGGGCATGATGACGCTCGGCGCGCCGTGGCAGGACGCCGTCGCCGACGACGATGAGTACGGCAACGGCGACGACGCCAACGCCGACGAGTTCGACGAGGGCTTCCTCCCCTCGAGCCTCAACGAGCTCCTCACCGACGAGGAGTTCACTCGGCGCACTCGCCGCGCCAACCACCAGGTCGGCGCCGGCCCGTCGAGCCTCTCGAGCTCGAGCCCGATGCACCAGTCGTTCGATCCGTTCCTCAACAGCAAGTCGGTCCCGGCCGAGCTCCTCCTTGCGGCGGGCAAGCCGTCGCTCGCCCCTCCCCCTTCGGCCGTCCTCCTCCCGCACCCGTCCCTCGGCGCCAGGTCCGCCTCGCACACGGCCGCGACGTCGTTCGGCCTCCTCAGCTCGAGCGTCGAGGGCCACAACCCGTCGGCGACGCCGTACCAGCCCGCCCCGCCCGGCGCGAGCAACGGCGGCGGGCGCGGGTCGCTCCTCGCGCAGAGCCGCACGCGCGAGGCGACCGTCGTGCTCGACTCACCGGGAGGGTCGGTCTCCGCCGCGACGCCGCCGACGTCGTCGCTCCTCGGCGCGGCGCTGAGCGGGTACCCGCCGGCGTCGGCGTCGGCCGCCTCGGGCATCTACTCGGCGTCGTACTCGGACGCGGCGGGCTTCCACCGCTCGCCCTCGTTCGCCGCGGCAGCAGCAGCAGCCACGTCGGCCTCGGGCGCAGGCGCCCTGTCCGTCGCAGGTCACCCGCTCCCGCCGCGGTACCCGCAGACGGGCCTCTCGCCCGGCACGAACGCGTCGCTCGCCCTGCCCGGCTCGTCGCTCCCCGGCGGCCTCGCCGCAGGCCTCAGCAGGCTGCACCTCGTCCCGCCATCGCACACGGGCGAGACGCCGCCCACGAGCAGCTACGCCGCCGCCGCAGCGTCGCCGCCCGGCTCGGGCTCGGGCCCGGGCTCGTTCAGTCGGCGCGCCGCCTCGGGCAGCTTTGTCGGGAGCCCGCTCGCGCAGCACGAGTCGGCGCTGCGACTCGGCGTCCCTGGCTCGGTCGGCGCGCGCGCTGGGTCGGGTCGCGCAGGCGCGAGCGCGAGCGCGGGCGGCAGCAGCGGCGCGGCGACGCCCGAGCCGCAGAGCGCTGCGACCGAGCGGCCGCCTCGCGGGCAGGGACTCGCACACGCTCGGCGCAGCGGCAACCACGGCGCTGGGAGCGCCGAGGGGAGCGCCGAGGAGGACGATGGGCTCGAGGGCGGCGAGGTCGAGGACATCCAGTTCGAGATGGAGTGAGGTTCGCCCCTGTGCTTGTATCATGACGCATCTGTGCTCCCCCTCGCCTCTGTTCCCCTCCCTCTCCTCGCCGTCGTCGCCGCCGACCCGCTCCTCCTCCCTTGTCCAAAAGCGCCTCTCGCGCTCAGTCTTCTTTCTCTTAGTTCTCCCTTCCGTACGCAATGCAAAGACAGTATGGACTCGCAGCACGTCACTCAGCCGCTTGCAGAAGAGCGAGGCGAGCTCGTCGCCGTTTGCTGCACCGCCCCACGCCGCCGGGCTCCTCCTCTCGCACCTGTACCGCACTCAGTCACCGCTTGACTCTGGTTGCGATGGCGCGCTCGCTGCGTGTAGCTTGTGTGCAGCTGTCGCCGTGCTTCAAGGACCCGGTCGCGTCGCGTGGTCGAGCAGAAGCCCTCATCTCTCTGTGTGTCCCTCCTCCTCCCCTCCTCCTCGGCACACCCTCGCGGGCCAGGCTGACCCTGTTTCACTGCGCACAGAATCAAACCTGACACGCTCGACCTCCTCGTCTTGCCCGAGATGGCCTTCACCGGTGCGCTCCTTCCCCCGCACCGCCTCCCCGCGAGCGGCGAGCCGGAAGCTGACCCACCCCTCCCGCAGGTTACTGCTTCGAGTCGCGCGAGGACATCGCTCCGTTCGTTGAAGATGCCGAGACGGGCGAGACCAAGGCATGGGCGGCGCAGACAGGTGCGGGCGGCTTTCCCTTCCCCCTTCCTCGCGCTCGCCAGCGAGAACACGCTGACGCAGAGCACCTACAGCGCAACGGCTCAACTGCTACGTCCTCATCGGCCTCCCCACCTCGCACCCTGCCTCAGCCTCGACGCGCCCGATCTACTACAACTCGCTCCTCGTCGTCTCGCCCTCGGGCGCACTCGCCGGCGTCTATCACAAGCGCCATCTGTACGGCACGCTCACCAACGACGCCGCCGACTACCTGTGGGCGACTGCCGGCGAGGCCTTCGTCGCGCTCGACCTGCCCTTCCCCTCCTCATCGACCTCGTCCTCCCCGCCCGACAGCTTCCGCCTCGTCCCGGGCATCTGCATGGACCTCAACGAGCGCGACTTTGCGCCGACGAGCGAGCACACCCTCGCGAGCTTTGCGCGCGACGAGCGGGCGGACGTCCTCGTCGTCGCGATGAGCTGGCTCGACTCGTCGGAGCCGATCGAGGAGGAGCAGGAGGCGGCCGAGGCCGAGAAGGATGAGTGGGAAGACGTGAGGGACGTCATCTCGTACTGGGTCGTGCGGTGCATGCCTCTGCTGGGCAGTGGGGCAGCGCTCATCGCGGCAAACCGGGTCGGGCGAGAGGGAGGTGCGTCGTCCTCGTCTTTCCTCGCTCGCTCTGACGCTCTCTCGCTCACAAGGCTTCTCTCGCAGATACCGTCTTCACCGGCTCGTCGTGCGCTGTCGAGCTCGGCGACCGACCAGCCGTCGCGCAGTACGCCAATCAGCGCGGCGAGGCCGTCATCGTCGCCGAGGTCGCGCTTCCCGAGCGAGCCGAGGAGTAGGCTGTAGAACTGCTATTTCAAATGTTGCTGTACTATCTACGAGATGCGCACGATGATCTTGCCCGTGTTCTTGGCCTGTTGCGAGGGAGAGAGGCTCGTGAGCGACTGCTCGAGAGCGAGGAGGGGAGGAGAGCGCACGCACCTGCTCCATCTCCTGGTGCGCCGACACGATCTCGTTCCAGTCAAAGACCTGCAGGAGGAGAGATGTGCGAGTCAGCAGGCGTCCGAACAGCGAGAGTGAGAGAGAACGAGCGCACCTTGTGGATGACTAGGTCGATGCCGTCCTTGCCGTCGGCCTTGGCGAAGACGTGGTCGAGCGCGCGCTTCGAGAAGTCCTGGAGGAGCTCGGTCTGGTACTCGAGCGACCTGCTGCGGAGCGTCGTGCCCTCGACGCGCGCGCGCTTGTACAGGAGCTGGCTCAGGTCGAACGGCTTGTCCGTCTTGGCGCCGCCGACGAGCCCGACGAGGACGATGCGGCCGTCGCGCGCGAGCGAGTGGATGTTGCGCTCCCAGTACGACGCGCCGACGAGGTCGATGATGACGTCGACGCCCGTGCCGTCGGTCAGCTTGGCGACCTCGTCGGCAAAGTCCTGCGTCTTGTAGTTGACGCCCTTGGCGCCGTGCTGCTCGACGAACTTGACCTTGTCGTCGGTACCGGCCGTCGCGACGACGAGCGACGCGCCGAACATGCGCGCGAGCTGGATCGCGGCGAGGCCGACGCCGCTCGCGCCGGCGTGGACGAGCACCTTCTGGCCGTCCTTCATCTCGGCGATCCGCATCAGGGTCTGCCACGCCGTGAGGAGGTTCTCGGGGACGGCAGCCGCCTTCTCCCACGAGACGTGCGCCGGCTTGCGCGTCGTCATGCCCGCCGGGACGCTGATGTACTCGGCGTAGGCGCCGCCCGTCGCGAGGCCGAACCTGTTGCGGGTCGCAAGAGCTTGGTCAGCAGCCTCGCTCGCATCGGTGCAGAGCTCGTCGAGTGGGGAGAGCAGGGACGCACACGTCGTCGCCCTTCTTGTAGTCGCTCGAACCGGGCTCCTCGACCGTGCCGCTGAACTCGACGCCGAGGATGGGCGACGTGCCGGGCGGGAGCGGGTACATGCCTCGTCCTGCGAGATTTGTGGACAGAGTAGGTGCGGGCAGGGTCAGCAGAGAGAGCAAGGCCACGTCTGCAGCGAGGGTGCGCCGAGAGTGCGGGGCGACGAGGAGAGGGTGGTGAGGAACGCACGCTGCATGATGTCCATCCGGTTCAGGCCGAAGCAGATGACCTGTGTGCAGCGTAGAGAGTCAGCCTGCCAGCCCAGAGCGACGAGAGCGAGTGCGAGAGCTGTTCGACGCACCTTGACGATGATCCGGCCGTCTCCCTCCTTGAGCGTCGGCCGCTCTGCCTCGCCGATGTACAGGCCCTCGGCAGTCTCCGACTTGCCGTCGCGAATAAGCACAGCGCGCATCGAAGGCATGGTCGGCTGCTGGTGGTAGCAGTGGTGGTGGTGGGCGAGGAGGAGGAGCAGAGGCGGTGACGAGCCCGCTCCCTCGGCGAGGGAGCCACAAGTCCGAAAGGCCGCACCCGGCGCGACCGGACTTTCGTAAGCCCGAGTCTGGCTTCGAGACTGGCCGAGGTCGCGCGCACCCGAAAGTAGCAACAGCGGAAGCGGCGAATACAAGCTTGATTACGACGCTATCGTAATCGCCTTGCAATACCAACCTGGAAGAGGTCAACCTTGTCGACGCGACCTTTTTGACCTTTGGCGGCGAGCCAGTCGGACGAGAAGGCTCAGGTGGGGCCGGAAGCGGACGCTCTGGCTTCTCCTGGTCCCGCCCTCACCAGCGAGTCGCTCGCACCGCCTGCTGCGCCTCGCAGGACAGCTCGAGCGCACTCTACGAGCCTACTCGAGCCGGCACCGCGCCAGCCCGCGCCGCCCGACGCCCCGCCCGCCTCTCCTCGACTCGCCTCTCGCTCGTCACCATCTCGCCGGCACCCTGAGGCGCTCAAGAGCGCGCTTCAAGGCGCGTAGGAGAGCTCCCGGACTCGACTAGCCAGGTGCGTCGCCCGCTCATCGCGCTCAGGGAGCTGCACGTCGAGAAGGAGCGAGGCGAGCCGCACGAGCTGGAAGCTGACCCGCCGACCCGCACTCGCCCACAGGCCATGCAGCTCGTACTCGTACCCCCGACATCCCTCCCCATCCCGCTCCGCCTCCAGACCCACCTGGTCCCGCCGCCCGTCCTCGACACGGTGCTCGACGAGCTGCGCAGCCCGAGAGCTTTCCTCGTCGCGCGCAGAGCGCTCCGGGGCGTCGGCCTCAAGCAGGAGAACGAGCTCGCGTACGACTCGACCGCCTGGTGGCAATTCGCGGTGCGCTCGGTCGAGTGGGACCTCGAGGACGAGGCCGTCGTCGTCACGCTCGACGACGGAACCGAGGAGCGCTGGGACCTCGCCGCCGTTCCTGGATCTCGTCGGTCCCAGAAGCTCGTCGAGAACGTCGACATGGCGGCGTACGACCGAGGCGACGACGAGCAGGACGCCGACATCGAGATGCGCGACGGCACGACCTCTCGCCACCGTTCGCCATGGGCGCCGTCGGCCGTCCTCGAGCACCTCCACGCGCTCTGCCTCGACCGTCGCTCCGCCTACGAGGACCTCGGCACGGCGCACGAGTACGACGACCGCACGCACGAGATCGGCTCCGACGCCAGCTGGTCGACGCTGCAGGACCTGTCGGGCGATCCCAAGATGGACGTCCCCTACGCCCTGAGCGACGCTCAAACCTACTGCGAGTACGCCATGAGCGGCCTCGTCGACGACGACGACTCGGACGCGAGCCAGGACCGCGACCGCCCGAGGAGATCGGCACGTCGACCTTCTCGAGCAGCGTCGGCCGACGACGACAAGGTCAAGGCCGACTCGGACAAGTTCACCGGCCAGTTCGTCCCGCAGTACCGGCCTCGATCGACCAAGGCGTCGCTCGCCATGAGGGAGACGACGCACCGGCACGACTACCTCTCGACCGTCCACCTCCTCACCCGCATCCGCGCCTACCTCGCCGACCTCTTCGCCCGCACCGTCATCCCCAAGCTCTGCGAGACGCTCCCCGCGACGTACTCGCTCTGGGCGGCATCGAGCGCGATCGCCTGGTGCCGCCGCGAGGCGATCAAGCTCGGCGGCGAGGTCGCGCGGCTCATGGTCGACCTCCTCGAGGACGACGGCGACGTGTTCGACGCCGACAGCGACTCGGAGTCGTCGCAGCCCGACATCCTCGTCGCCGGCGAGGACGGCGAGTACTCGCTCGGCGCCTCGGTGCTCGGCAGCGCCGACTCGCCCGGGAGCGACGGCCTCGGCGGGCTCGGCGGCGTCTACGACGAGCTCGCCGAGTGGCGAGCCGAGGAGCGGCGCATCCAGCGTCTCTCGCAGAACGTCCTCGTCAGCCTGCAGGGCGACTTCGAGCTGCGCCGCTGGTGCGAGCACGCGCTCGAGCGCGCACGGACCCTCGCCCAGAGCGGCGCGGGGACTGTCGAGGCCGCTTCGCCGAGGTGGACCGAGCCCGTGGAGGCGCGCGAGGTCAGCCACACGCTCGACGGCGACGAGAGCGACCTCGACGAGCCGCCGACCGAGCGCGCCTTCGAGTACAAACTCCCGCTCGCGCTTCGCCCGAGGACAACGTCGTCGGTCGCCGCCTCGCCGCCGACCTCTCCTCCTCCCGAGACCGCCCTGCCGATGCGCAAGCGGGCTCGCTCGGCCGACGACTCGACGGCGAGCGACGACTCGACCGACTCGGAGAGCCGCGACGACGACGACGACGACGAGCTCGACTCGCCGATGCGGTACGAGACCGAGTTCTTCTACCCCGAGGACCCGCTCGACGAGGAGTTTCTCCCGCCGAGGCTCCCCAAGGAGCTCGTGCGGGCGAGCGCGTCGCGCGGGATCGAGATGGAGGAGCACCGGGCGAGGCTCCACGAGCTGCTCAACAAGGTCAACGGCGTGCGTCCCCTCTCTCTTCCCCTCTCTTCGGCCAGGTTCGAGGAGCCAACGCTGACGTTCGTCGAGGCGCTTGCAGCTACAGCACAAGATCGTCGAGCTGCAGGACTTTGTCGCCAAGGAGGCGACCCGGTGGGAGACCTACCTCGAGGAGCCGCGCAGTGCGTCCCCCGCCCTCCCTCGGCCTCGTGTGGACGTGCACTGACGCCCAATCGTACGCTCGCAGAGCCCAAGGAGCCGACGGCCCGAGTCCCGTCCGGCCTGCGGTCGACCGGCCCTTCCTCCTCCTCGCCGCCGGCGCCCGACAAGACGGACAAGCTCGTCCCGCTCAAGGCGCAGCCGCTCCGCAAGCAGGCCGCCGACCGCGCTCTCGCCCTCTCGCTCGACAGCGCCCTCGACGCGCTCCAGTCGCCGACCCGCCCCACTTGCCGCCCGCACGTCCAGGTCCCCGCCGTGCGCGTGCAGAGCGCCGCGCCGCGCCGCAAGCAGAAGTCGAACCTCGAGACGTACGTCAAGGTCGTCGCCATGTCACGAGGCGTCGAGGCCGACACGCCGACGCTGACGAGCCGCAGCGCCGAGCCGAGCAAGAAGAAGCGCAAGCCGACCCAGGGTCCGAGCGCCGGCGGGCACTCGTCGCGCGACCCGGGTCTCTCGCCGAGCAAGCGGGCGAGGAAGCACAAGCCCGTCAAGCGCGAGGGCGCGAGCGCCATCCTGTCGAGCCTGTCGAGCATCTCGGCGCAACAGGTGTTCGGCTCGTCGACGGCGGCGGCTGCAGCTGCGAGCGCGCCGCCCGTCCCGGCGCAGGACCCGCGCCACCTCGCCGCGCTCGAGCTGAGCGACCGTCGTCGAGGTGCCCTCGCAGCGGCGAGCGGCAGGACGCCCGTGGCCTGGGCCGAGGACGACGAGGAGCAGGACGAGGTCGACGAGCGGTCGACGAGCGGCGAGGACGACGACCTCGGCCCGGCGCAGGCGCGGTCGTCGATGAGCGAGACGAGCAAGTATTGGGACGAGTCGGACTCGAGCGATGACGAGGCCGTCGAGCTCGAACTCGTCGACGTCGGCGCTCGTTCGCTCGAGCCGACGCCCGAAGGATCGCGCTTGTCGCCCTCGCTTTCGCCCGAGCTGCGCCCCGACTCGCCTTACTGCGACGAGTACGAGGCGCCGACGAGGCCGGGCACCGCGGCGGCGCCGACGTCGCCGAGTCCGACCCTCCCTCCGCCGTCCCGCTTCGTCCTCCCGAACCTCGCACCCCTCTACCCGCTGTCGGCCGAGCGCAGCGCGCCCGGAGAGCGCTTGAAGACGCGCGACGTCGACGACGCTCCACGAGGACGGCCGCCCTCGTTCGACGACGAGCCGTTCGTCTTTGCGCCCCGACCGCGCCGCCCGACCTTGTCGATCCTCGCGCCCGCCTCGCCCGCGCCCGCCGACTCGTCCGACATTGCCTCGTCGCCCGCATCCTCGCCCGTGCCTGCGCCCGCCGCCCGCGCTAGCCTCGCGCAGCAGGTGCGCGACCGGCTGGCGTGCGTCGCCGACCCGCCCGTGCAGCTCGTCCCGCCGCTCAGCCTCGACTGGCCCGACGAGGCGGCGCAGTGGTACGGCGACGACGAGCACGGCGACGAGCTTGTGCTCGGGCTCGAGGACGGCGGCGAGCGCGACGTCGACCGGACCGCTTGAGCCCCTGCGTCGCTCCACCCTCCCTCGCTCCTCCTCCGGCCCGCCCGGCAGCGCCTCATCCACCTGCAACCACCTCTCGTGCACATACATACCCGCCCAGCTCCCCGCATCGACGTCGTCCCATCCATCGCTTGTCGCCGCACCCCCTCGCACCTCGTCGACCCTCCCCGCTTCTCCGCGCCGAGCCTGATCCTGCACTGCATGCATCCACACCAGCTCGGTCGAGTCGTCGAGAGCAGTCTGAGCGAGAGGCGAGAGCAGCTGTGCTCGTCGGCGAGCGGGGGAGCGGCAGCATTGCCGTGCCGCTGAGGATGGTGCGGGAGCAAAGCCCGCCTACGAGAGCGACGCGGCCGTTTGACGCTGACGCGAATGGCTGAGCTTCAGAAACGGGTCACGATGAGCAGCGAGGCGCTGGTGCTCCGCGCCGCAAGAGCGTGGAGAGGCCGCAAGACGAGCTTTGCGCGGCGCACACCAGCCGCGGCGACGTCATCGAGGTGCGAGGGAAGCCACGGCGCGGAGGCCCGCAGGCGCGGAAACAGGGGTTCTGAGCGCGCGCGAAACGAGCGGACCCTGGGCAGAGCTTCGGGCGAGAAAGGTCGGCGCGCTCGCTTCTCCTCCTCCTCCCTCTCACCACACACCTCGAGCTCGAGCAGCACCCTCCACAGCCCGCCAGGTGAGCTTGTCCCGCCGAGCTGCCCACCTTCGCACGCGCTCAAGCTGTGACGCTGACCCCACTCGCCCGCCCTTCTTCCCGCGTCCTCGCCCTCGCTCGGCCTCCGCGCTCGCTCTCGCCAATCCTCGCCGCCCGCAGCTCGCACAAGGTCGTCCTCCCTCTCCCTTCCACTCCCACACCTCACACCAGCCACCCAGCAACCATGTCCGGCTTCCGCTCCGCCGCTTCGTCCTTCTCCGGCGGCCCTCGTCCTGGCGTCAACTCGCCCTGGGACACGCCCGTCGCCACGCCCTTCGAGTCGCCCGCCACCACCCCGGGCGGCTCGCCCGTCCTGCGCGACAGCGACGGCAAGCGCCTCCCCAAGGCGGCCGACATCCACATGATCCTCTCGGACGGTGCGTCTCGCTCCTCCTCCCTCTCGCTCTTCCTCGAGAGCTGCATGACTGATCTCGGTCTCCCTCCTGCGCGCAGTCGACGGCACCCTCTTCACCGACGCGCACGAGCTCCACCCGCGCGTCCGCGACGCCATCCAGTACATCCGCAAGATCCGCCCCGAGATCCCCATCATCCCCGTCACGGGCAAGCAGCTGCCGTCGTGCCAGAGCCTCATCAAGGACCTCGGCATCGAGGACATGCCCGCCGGCTGCATGCACGGCGCCATCATCTACGACAACCAGCGCAAGATCGAGCAGGAGATGTACCTCGACGGCCACTTTGTGCGCGACGTGTCGCGCCTCATGCGCAAGCACAACAAGTCGACCTTCCTCTACGTCGAGGACTGGAACGCCATGGTCACCAAGGAGGAGAACGGCACCAAGGACTGGGAGCAGGTCGCCCGCGGCTTCGACCCGGCCGTCAAGGACGAGCGCGAGGGCGACTTCATGCAGAAGGTCCTCAAGGGCAAGGAGCGCATCTACAAGGTGCGTCCTATTTCTCATTCTGTGCGGGCTCGAGCGCGACGAGAACGAGAAGCAGCGGCTGACTCGCGCCCCCTCCTTCTTCTCTCGACTCGCAGGTCTTCCTCCCCATGGACGAGGAGGTCGTCCCGCAGTTCATCGAGCTCATCGAGAAGACGTTCCCCACCGTGCCGTTCAAGATCACGCGCGCGCTCCCCTACATCATCGAGATCGTCGCCGAGGGCGTCGACAAGTCGGCCGCGCTCGCCTTCTTCGCCGCCAAGTTCAACGTGCGCCCGGAGAACATCATCACGTTCGGCGACGGCGAGAACGACGTCGGCATGTTCGGCGCCGCCGGCTACTCGGTCGCCATGGCCAACGGCATGCCCAAGCCCAAGGCCGTCGCCAAGTACCAGACGACGAGCAACGACGACGGCGGCGTCGGCCGGTTCCTCGACATGATCTTCCGCCCCGAGTACGTCAAGGAGCCCGACGCGGGCCTCTCGGTCGACCACCTCAAGGCCCTCGACGCCCAGCTCGGCGCCGCGAGCGCGTCGCCCCTCGCCGCCGGCCTGTACCCGTAACCGCCCCGCGCGCCCCTCGCTCCTCCCCTAGATACCCCCTCCTCCTTGACGGTCCTCGTCATCACGTTGTGCCGTATCTATCCTCCTCATCGTGTGCATAGCTCTGCTCCCCCTCCTCTCGCAGCATCCTTGATAGAAGCTGGCGCTCGTCGGCCGCTCGTCCGTCCGGCGGCGCAGCGAGCGAATTACAGGCTTATTTTCGCTCTCTTCTAGTCTTCGGAAAGCGAGCGTAAAGCGAGAGAAGGGAGCGCGCAGCGAGACTCGAGAGCAGCGTCGAAGCTGTCGAGCACACGACGCCGATGGACCCGTCGACCGAGCACGAGATGGACGACGAGCAGCTAAGATTTGGCAACAACACGACGCTACCCAAGAGCGCTCCTCTCTATCCCTGCGCCTGCGCCGTCCTCCTCGCTCGACTAAAGCGCGCGACGCCCTGGATGAGCGCGCCGAACGTCGCCGGGCTCTGCACGTCGTCGCCGAGCCAGCGCGGCAGCTGCGCCTTCTTTGCCGGCTGCGCGTACCGCTCATCGAGGAGGAGGATCGACGCCCAGTCGCGAGCGTTGCGGATGGCGCGACCTGCGGGCGAGGAGAGACGAAAAGAGGAAGGGGTCCGAGCGGGTCAGCCTTCTCAAACTGAGTCGGGCTCGAGGGGAGGGCGGCGCGGCGCACCGATGGACTGGTTGACGGCGCGAAAGGCGAGGTTCTGATCTGCACGGCGAGAGAGACAAGGGCGTCAGGACTCGGCGAGCGAGAAGAGAGCGAGCGGGCGAGCGAGACGCACAGAGGATCTGACCAGCGTCGGGCGCGCCTGCGGGTCGTCTCCCCTGCTCGGCGCTCTTGAGGTACGCCATGCGCTCCTTGAGCTCGGCCGACTGCGAGTTCGGGTAGGGGATACCTGTGACGGCGAGGGCGAGGGCGAGTCAGGGCTGGATTTGGCGAGCGAGCAAAGGAAGGTCGAAGAGGGAGCAGGCGCACCGCAGACGACGACAGCTGCGGCGGTGGGAAGGCGTAGAGATTCAGCGTGTGCTGCAGAGCAAAAGAGCGAGAGAGTGAGCGAGGGGACGCACCGCGAGCCATGTCATCGGCAAAGTTGATGCCCTCGGAGAGCTTGGCGCCGACGACGGCGAAGAGGATGCTGCCCTGCGCGGCGAAAGGTACAGACGAAGCGTCAGAAGACGTGGTGCTGTACGTGTCAGAGACGAGAGGGACGCACCTTGGCATCGCCGGCGTTGCCCGCCGCAAACTCGCGCAGGACGAGGTCGACGTCGGCCGATGCTTTGGGCTCCCAGAACGTCTGCAAGGGGTGAGAGTTGGCGTCGCACGAGTCGCACAGAGAGAAGGAAGGGTGCGCACCTGCTTCTTGGCGGCGAGGCGCTTGACCATGTCGCTCTTCTCCCATCGGGCTCGGGCGAGGTGGAGGAAGTCGTACGAGGGCACGAACACGACGATGCCTTTGGGCACGACCGCCGAGATGTTGACGATCGCCTGGCCGAGCTCGTCGAGCTGCGAGGTCGTCGTCACGAGTCAGTCAGGCTCGGCGAGAGCGAGAGAGGCGCAGGAGGAAGAGGGACGCACGAGCCGCTCGTCCTTGCGTCGCTCGAACGTGAAGTTGAACGGGATGCCCGTCGGGCCCTTACTGACGGCAAACGTCGAGACGTGCTCCTTGGGGACGACATGGCCGCAGGAGAAGGTCGAGAAGCGCTCGGGCGCGAGGTAGGGGAACAGCTGCTCGCGGAAGTCGCTCATCTGCCGGGGACCCAGAGTCAGCCGGCCTTCTCTTCGCCGAAAAGGGACGAGAGAGGAAGTGGGACGCACTGGAGCCATCGTACCGCCGGCGAGCACGACCGACTTTGCCTCCTCGGCGACATCTCGGAATGAGTCGGCCGGCGCGAGGAGCATGTACTTGAGCGAGACCTCGACCTTGCCCTCGCCGCCGTCCTTGCCCATAGGCTTGATCGTCTGCGAGAGGAGGACGCGACCATCGCGCGAGGCGTTGGCGAGCGAGAGGATGAACTGCTGGATGTGCTGGAGCGCGCGAGTAGCGTTGGCCCGGACGGCTTGCCGACCTGTAGCGTCGGCGCCGCGTCAGTGCAAGGCCTTAGGCACGTTTCGAAAGGGGAGAGGAGAGAGCGACGCACCCGACGCAGTCTTCTCCTCGGCGACGCTGTCGACGTAGCCGCCGATCTGGGTGAGGAGGAGAGGGAGCGACGTCAGCGACGACGACGAGAGGAGGTGCACGAGGACTCGGACGCACCTTGCGCGCAATCTTGGACTTCTGGAGGTACTCGTCGAGCTTGCGCAGGTTGATCTGGTCGAGCGCCGCAGAGCCGCCGCCGGCAAAGACCTCGGCGACCTGCACCATCTCCTCCTTCTTGCCGCCCTTGGCCCAGGTATCGGCGAACTCGCTCAAGCCCTTGAGCAGGAGCGCGAGCTGCTTGAGGTAGGTCGCGTTGAGGCCGGTGAAGCGCGAGCGGAACTTCTGGATGTAGGCGAGGAGCGCTTGGCGGATGACGAGGAGCTGCGACGTTGTGGTGCTGACGCTGTGGAGCGAGAGGATCGAGTCGATAAGGTTGTGCGCCTCGTCGATGATGACGATGTGCCTGCGAGGAGGAGAGTGAGGGCCGTCAGTGAGGTGCCGACTCGGTCGGCTGAGGGAGGTCGTCGGGACGCACTCCTTGAGCGAGATGCCGAGAGCCTCGCGCGCCGACTTCTGCATGAGCATGTTGTACGGGAGGGTGACGACCTCGGCGGCCCGGACGGCTTTGCGCGAGCCGTAGTAGGGGCACGTGTGCGACTTGCGGCCGAGGTCCTCGATGTCCTCGATGTCGCGAACGGACGCCTGCGGGAAGGGCGCGTCAGTGAGCTCCCTGTGGCCTGCGAAGGGGCATGCAGGAAGAGGGACGTACCAGAGCTTTGTCGCGGAAGTCGTTGAGCCTGGCCGGCTCGGTCAAGGGCGGCAGGAACTCGCAGCGTTCCTTGCCGCCCTTCTGCAGCTCGGTGCAGAGGTCGCCCATCGCCTCGTTGCTGCCGCCGCTCTTGCGCCGTACATCATCGTTGATGCAGAGCGTGTGCCGAGATCCGAGAGGGATGATGCGGATCGGGCGGGCCGCCTCGGGCGAAGGAGAGGTCGTGGTCGAGTCGGGCGGGGAGGGGAGGGAGAGCGAGTCGTCGCCGCGCGCAAATATCGTCTTGCGGAGCTCGGCGACAAACTGAGAGAGCTGCGAGTGCGTGCGCGAGGCGAAGAAGATCTGCGGCACAGGCTCAGTGAGCGAGACCGTGCAGGACCAGCACAGGGAGAGCTGAAGTGCACGGACCTTGCGGATGTCGGGCTCGTCCTCCTCGTCCTGCCGCGCCTTGCCCTTGCCGGAAACTCTGCACGAGGGAGAAGGAATGAGGGTCAGGGCGAAGTCTGCGCGAGGGAACGAGCGAAGCGTGGCAGAGAGGGACGCACGCATCGAGAAGCGCTCGCACAGCCGGCGAGTAGTTGTCGTCCTCGCTGTGGGTCGGGACGTCGGCCGCAGTCGACGTGTCGCCGTCCTCGAAGTAAGGCGTCGGCGCAAACTGGTCGGCGGCGTCGTCGTCGTCGCGCTTCTCGTTGTCGGTGACCATCTGCAGCGGGACGAGGTGTGAGCCGGGCGAGCTCGGTGCAGGCGCGCCAGGAGGAGCTAGAGACGCACCTTGCGCTTCTTGCCAAGTGCTCGTCCTCGGTCCCATGCCTCCCTGTCCCTCTCCTTCTTCTCCCGCTCGCGAATCGCCCGCAGTCGCTCCTCGAGGTCCCGCTCTTGCCGGTCGAGCTCGTCCAGCTTGGACTTGATCTCGTGCTCGATGACCCAGGCGGGCTCGTCCTTCATCGAGTCGGACGAGGCGACTTGCTCGCGGATCGAGGCGACGAGGTCGTGTCGGGCGTGGGCTTTGACGTCGCGGAGGAAGGAGAGGGAGGACGAGATGAGGGACAGCGACTTGCCCTGCGCGCGTCCGGGAGCATTGCGTCAGCATTCTGCAGTGGTTGGTCGAGAGCGAGAACGAGAGAGGGGACGCACCGTGCCGGTGGGCGACTCGACGACCGTGACCTGGCTCGCGGCGAAGGAGCGGTACAGGTGGTCCATGAGCTGCTTCTGCACGTCGTACGGCGCATCGTAGGGGAAGCCGTAGGTCGGGTCCGAGGGCTCAAAGGCCATGGCGAGGTGTTCTAGCGGGGCAAAGAGAGCTTCATCAGCTTGCGCCCGGGGGAGGAGGAGATGAGGAGGGCGAGCGCACCTTGACTCGATGAGGGGACGCGCTACTTGTAGATGGACCTTGAGTGCTGCTGTGCGCCCGCGCGGCTGATCTGGATGCGCCCACAGGGGGCGGTCGAGGCGGAGAGATGGACCTGGACGAGTCGCGAGGCGGCCTGGCGTCGCCGGCGAGCTCTGGCGGGGCGCGCGCGCTCAGCTTGGTCTGGAGCAGACTCCTTGCACCGGCCTGGAGCAGGCGAAGGCTCAGTCGGGCGGCCGTGCGAGGTAGCCGGCAAAGAGGACCCGGCGCCGCGACGCGAGCTCTCGCTCGCCCAACCGCGCACTGCGACGAAGCGACGAGTCTCGCTGCCAGGCCAGGGGGGTCGAGAAGTGTCTGTATTGCGTAGAGGAGGAAGAGAGAAGGTCTATGAACGAGGAGGGCGAAGTGTCTGTGGCGAGAAAGTGTCTGCGGCGAGGAGGAAGGGGGAAGACTGTGTCCTTGGGGTACGGAAAGCTAGAACGACGACGACGGCGACCGACAGAAGGGGTACAGAGACAGAGAGGGCACAGAAGCTAGAACTGCGGGTTCCACAAGAAGTCGCCGGCGTACCGAGACGGCGTGACGGCGGCGTCGATCCAGGGCGAGAGGGTGAGGGGCGTGAGGGCCTTGGTCGACGAGGCAGGAGGCGCGACGGTCGTGAAGAGGGAGAGGGCGGGGCGAGACGGGCGGAAGGGCTGCGGCGCGGTGCTCGAGGGCGGGCCCATGAGCGTCGTGTGCTGGGTCGACGCCGTCTCGGCCGGCGGCGACGGCGGGGCGAGCTGCTCGGTGAAGAAGTGGTGCGAGTGGTGGTACGCTCCCGCATCGGGGAAGGAAGAGGCCTGCAGAAGGAGCGGCGTCAGCGACGAGCACCTGCAAGGAATGAGAGGAGGGAACGAGCACGCACAAATCCCTCTGGCGCAGGTCCAGCGGTTGACGGCGTCGGCAGCTCGGACGACGATGCGAGGCTGAACTCGGACATCGACTCGGCCGTGAACGCAGGGCCGAACGGGATGCTCTCGCACGGCCGTGCGCGAGGGACGAGGTGCTCGACGATGGCGACGGCGCGGCGCACCATGCGCGTGACCTTGGGCACGAGCGGGCGCGTGCGCACAAAGTGGAGGAGCTCGTGGAGCTGGCGGCGGCTTGGTGCGGCGTCGGCGTAGGCGGAAGGTAACCCTGTGCGAGAGGAGCTTCAGCGCCGGCTCTCGCTGCTGCGGAAGCACGAAGTCGAGGACGAGAGAGCGCACCGTTGAGGTCGACGGCCGTGCAGACAGCCGCAGCGAGGATGCGCAGGAGGATGTAGGGCGCGGCTGCGGCGTCCTCCATGCCCGCCGAGTCGATCGACGCGAAGAGGTTGCCTGCGCACGACGAGGAAGAGGAGTCAGCTGGCCCTGTCCTAGGCCGACTCGAGGGGACCGAGACGCACCGAGATGCTGGACGGCGAGACGATCCTGCGCCTCGGTCGTGTAGCCGGCCCTCGCTGCGACTCGGTGCAGGCGGTGGAACGAGTACCGGGCGAGGGCGGCGACGAAGACGTTGTCGCCGTGCTCGTTGAGGAAGTCGTCGAGGTCGTCGAGGATGAGCGAGACCTCGTCGGGCGAGGTACCCTTGCGCGACGTGAGCGCCTTGCTGACGCGGCGGTTGAGCGTCCCGGCCTGAGCGTGCGCCGTCGAGATGGGCTCGCCCGCGTCGGGCTCGCCGCCGACCGAGTCGGTCGGAAAGTCGACCGAGATCTCGCTCTCGTCGAAGGGCTGCCACGCCTTACCCAGCATCGGGCGCGCGACGCACTCGTACGAGTAGAGGGTCCAGAACAGGCGCCGGCGCATGTTGGCCTCGACCGCGGGAAGGTGCGGGGCGACCTCGCGCGGGTCGCGGTTGAGCTGCAGGTCGAACAGGCCCGAGACGACGCTGCCCGTGAGCGAGAGGGTCGCCTCGAGGTACCGGCCGCCCTCGACCATCCACCACTGAAGGAGGAGGGAGAAGGCCCGGATGCTCTCGACCGTGGGCGAGACGAGCGCGTCGACGGCGGCGAGGACTCGCCGGCCGGCGTCGACCCAAGTCCTTGCCAGGAGCTCCTTGGCGGCGCCTGCCGGGACGACGACGTTGTCCTTGCCCGCGCACGGGTCGGGCGAGAGCATGAGCCCGAGGCCGCACGCGATGAGGTACGTCGCGAGCCAGGCCGGCTCGGGGACGCCGTGCGTGCGCCAGAACGTGTCGCACTGAGCGAGGAAGGTCGGCGGGTGGATGAGGCGGAAGAGCCCGTTGGCGGTGGCGAAGAAGGCCGAGAGGGAGAGCTGCGCCTGTGCGAGCGTGGGGGCGACGGCCGTGACGGTGCGGTCGTACTCCTCGGGCGAGATCGAGGCGTGGAGCGAGGCGGGTGTCGGCAGGTTGTAGAACGGGAGCGACGGAGCTTCCTCGACGTCGATGCGGCGCAGCTGTTACCGAAGGCGAGAGGGGCGAGGGTCAGCTCTCGAAAGGACAAGCGCGAGCGGGCTCGGGTCGAGCGCGAGGGTCAGAGCGGTTGTGTGGAGGGAAGAGACTCACGGTAGCCGACAAGGATGCTGCGTCGAAGTTGAGCGCGACGAGGTCGGGGATCTCGCTGCCGCCGAGGATGTGCCGCATGAGCGTGTCGGCCGCCCGGTCCCGAGCGACGCCATCGCAGGTGACGGGTACTAAGAGTGCTGGCGGGCCGACGACGGGCGCGGAAGAAGCGCGAGGTCGTTCTGGCGGTGCGGGCGAGGTCGAGGCGAGGGACGGTGCCGAGTCGGCCGAGACGAGGGTCATGAGCTCCTCGAGGCGGTCGAGCTTGCGCTTGAGCTGGCGTGACGGCAAGTCCTCCGGGTTGTCGCTGCGAGGGCAAGGGGGGGAGCGTCAGCGGGTGCTCAGGAGCGCGGCTCGGCCGCGCGAGGGAGGTCCGAAGGGCGAGGAGGAGAGGGACGGGGAGGAGAGAGAGAGAGGGAGAGGGCGCACATCCACAGCAACGCCTGGAACGAGCAGTTGTCCGACTCGCCCTGCAAGCGCACAGGACTGGCGTCAGCTCTCGTGCGCTGACGGCGAGACGAGCGCGAGGGGGAGGGCGAGGCGGGGGGGACGCACCCTGAGCTGGCACCCGTCGCACGCAGGCCCGGTCAAGCTGCACACGCTCTTGCGGGTGCGGCACTGGAGGCACGCGACCGTGCCCCGCCCCGGCACTGCTGGACGAGGTGAAGCGCCCTTGGAGCGAGCGCGAGGCGACCCCGCCCGGTTCGAACGAGCGCTCGCCGCCTTTGGTGCATAGTCGTCGTCGTCCCGCCTGCGCTTGGCCATCGTCGACCGGGCTCGAGAGAGGCGGAGCGTCGAGCGGAGCGCGAGGACGAGCAGCTGGGAGGAGAAAACCGCGGGCGAGGATCCGTCTTCGCTCCCTGCACAGGTCCCGCGTGAGAAGCCAGGAACCCGCTCCGCTGGCGCTCGAGCGAGACACTGCGGAGCACCGTCTAGAGACGCAAGTAGCTCCCGACGTGGGGACCTGCGTTCGGTTCCCCGGCAGCCCTGCTCTCGCTCGCTCGAAACAGCTTGCTCTCGCGTCGGCTGCGCTCGCTCTCGAGAAGCTCGACTTGCTCGTTCTCGCTCTCGAAGCAGAGCAAGCGAGACAGAGAACGCAGCGGACGAGAATAACGCGGAGCCCACGACGGCGAGGCACGCTCTCGCTCGATGCGGAGCAGGCCCTCACAGGGCCGCTCGCCTTGCCGCCTTGGGCAAGGTGACGCCAAAGCGCCATATGGGCGCACCGCGCGAGCGACGAGATGATCGTATGTAGCGTTTCGAGCGAGCGCGGGCGACACGGGCGAGGCCAAGGTCGGACGGGCGAGTGCGCGCCGAGAGGAGGTCAAGGCGCACGTGGGCTTGCGCCGGCGACGACGACGACGAGGAGTACTACAACGGCGGCGCGGCCGCTGTGCCGGCTCGAGCTTCTGACGCAGCCTTGTTCGTCTCGACGGCGGCGGCGAGCAGGTCGTGGTACTCCTGCCACGTCGCGACGACCTGCGGGCGAGCAGGCGGGAGGAGGGAGCGGGGAGAGGTCGAGTCAGCGACGACGACGTGAGGATCCCAACCTGACGATGCAGAGAGAGGGGACGCACGATACGTTGGCGAGCGGCGAGCGAGTCGGCAAAGTCCTCGAGAGCCTTCTTGAAGTCGTCGACCTTCTCCTTGTCGAACCGTGCCATCTCGGCCTTGGTCAGCTTCGACACGTCGTCGAAGTCGTGTCGGGCGTCGAGCATCTTGCGTTCGGCCTGGTTGCCAAAGACGATGCGTAAGCTGCCGTCCTGCTCGCGGTCGAGGACGCCGGGCGGGAAGGAGGGGGAGGAGGGAAGGGGCGCCGACGACGAGGGGGATCGTAAGCGAGGAGGGTCCTGGACCGCACGCCCTCCTCTCGTCGTCGACGCCAAGCGAAGGTGGGAGAGGAAGGAGAGAGGACGCACATCTGCGATCTCGGCGACCGAGAGGTTGAGCAGCTCCGAGTGCGTGCGCCCGGACCGCTTGGCCTTCTCGTGCGCCGACTGCATCTTGCGCACGTTGGCCTCGGCGCCCTGCCACGTGTGGTAGGCCTTGATGCGCGCGCCGAAGACCCCCTGCAAAGGCAAGGGAGCGAACGGGGTTAGCCCATGGGAGCGAGGAGACGAAGCGCTTGGGGGAAGGGGGGTGAGAGAAGGCGGGGAGCGGACGCACCCTCGCACTCGTGCACAGCCGGGCGTAAGTCTCTGCGACCGTCGTCAGGCCGTCGATCTTCTCCTCGTCGGCGGCCTGCGCCTCGGCGAGGTCGTACAGCTTCTTCTGCACCGACGCCGCCTCGCCGAGGAGCTTGCGCAGCGAGGACGACAGGTCGCACTGGGCGAGCGCGAGGAAGGCCGACTGCAGCTCGGAGACCGAGCCCTGAAGCGCGTGTCGAGCCTTTGCGGCTTTGGCGAGCGAGTCGAGGAGTGTGCGCAGCTGCGTCTCGAAGGCCTCGAGCTGCTGACGGCGCTGGTCGAAGTACTGCAGGTACCTCGGCGTCAGCTCGGCCCTCGGGCACAGGAGGAGAGGGAGGGAATGAGACGCACATCGTCGAACTCGGTGAACTTGGGGCCCGAGATACTGCTGCTGAGGTTGGCGAGGAAGCCCTTGTGCTCGGCCGTCGTGTCGATCTTGCGCTGCTTGATCTGCGAGCGTCGGTACCGTGCGTCAGCCTCAGGACTCGACAGAGAGAGAGGGGAAGCGCACGCACGTCGATGTGGAACGTGTCGCTCTCGAGGAAGAGGCGCAGGTCGGGGTCGCCGACGAGCATCGGGTGCGACACGATCTTGTTGAGCGCCGACTCGAGGCCGAGCCTGCGGTTCTCGACGAACTCGCTGCCAAAGCGACCTGTAGACATGGGCCCGAGTTAGTCGACGAGCACGGTGAAGGTGAGCAGGTGAGAGCTGACGCACCGATGGCGTGTTTCTCGGGCATGCCGGGGACGATGACGCCCGGGTTGTTCTGGGTGAGGGCGTCGTACAGCCAAAGGAAGTGGCTGAAGCGTCGTAGGACGGCGAAGTCGGGTTTGCGGTAGGCCGAGGAGGTCGTCTGCGAGGAGGGAGAGGGCGTATCAGTCGAGGTCCGAGCTGGGAGAAGGGAACGGAGAGGGAGGGTGACTCACTCGGGTGCGGACCGTGTACACCGTGTGCTGAGCTGCAGGGTTGAGCGCGCTGCCGACCGTCTGCGGGTCGCCGACGGTGATGATGAAGGTTGGGCCGAGCGAGCCGCCGAGCTGGGTGCTGCGAGGCGAGCCCTGGATGGTCGGCGACGAAGCGGGCAGGGGAGGGAGCGGTGCAGAGCCCTGCAGAGCAAGGACATGAGTCAGTACAGGCTCGAGCTTGAGCGTATCGAGGAAGAGAGGCGACGCACCTCGCGCTCGGACCGCTGCTGCTCGCCCATGCCGACCGTCCTTTCCGTCGCCGGCGTGCTCACGCCCGTCTCCGTCTCGGCGTCCTCACCGTCCCCTACCTCGACGCTCCGACTATACGTCCCTCTCAGGCTGTCGGCGTCGTCCGTCGCGCCGAACCCGCCGTCCTCGCTCGAGCCGTTGAAGGCCCGGAACCCGCGCGACGCAGGCGGCTCGGACGAGGGCGGGCCGCTCGTGCCGTCCGACTCGACCGGCGCCGACGTGCCCTCGCCGAAGATGTACTGCGAGTACGACGCAGGCTCGGGGTCCGAGCTTGTCGGCGCGGGCGCCGGCGTCGGCGTCGGCATGTCGTCGACGGCGAGCGAGGCGAGCTGCTGATCGAGCGCCTCGACCTGCTTGTTGCCCGGCCACGCCTCGCTGCCCGGTGCTGAGCCCTCGCGCCCGGGCGTCGTGCCGGTCTCGAGCGGGCTGACCATCGTGTCGTACGGTGTGTCGCGAGCCGAGTCGACCGAGACGGCGGACCGTGCGGCCGAGGCGGCGCGTGATAAGGTGGGCTTGTTGTCGTCGAGTGCCAAGGAGGAGGGGGCTTGGGCCTGGGGAGGGGTGGCGGCGCGCGAAGGCGGGAGGGGCGTCTCGAGGGCGGAGGGAACCGGCGGCTCGACCGCCACGTCGACGGGCGGCAGCGGCGCCGGCTCAGCGACGACGGGCTCTTCAGGCTCGGGCGCCGTCGCAGTAGGCTCGGCTGCTGCGGAAGGCGCCGCCTCCTGCGGGTGAGCCCGACCCGCGCCGTCCTGCGGGGCATCGACCTCGTCCATCCTCGGCTCGGCTGCGGCCGCCTCCTGCTGGCTCGCCGCCGACCCGCTCGCCGCCTGCGCTCCCGCCGCACTGAAGCCGCCCGTGCGCTTGGCGGCAGGAGTCGCCCTGGCCTTCCTCGGCTCCTCCTCCTCCGTCTCGAGGCCGAGGAGAGCGGCGAGCGGGCGCGCGACGGGCTTCTTGCCGACCGACTTGGCCGGGAGGACGGCGATCTTGCTCCCGAGCGGGCCCGCCGCGCCGTCTGCTCGGTCGGCCTTCTTGAAGCCCGACAGGGTCGACGGCTTCTCGTCGCCGAGGAGCGCCGACAGGTCGGCCTTGCCGCGGCGCGTCGACTGGGCCGCGAACGGCGACTCGGTCTCGAGAGGTGCTACCGAGGTGGGCGAGGACGGCGAGCGGTGCCGAGCCGCGGAGGGCGACGCGCGCGAGTAGGTGTACGAGAAGCCGTCCGGGTCGCCCGGCTGGAGCTGCGGCTGCGCGGGCGTCTCGGGCTCGGGCGCGGCGGCGCGCACAAATGTGCGGTCGGGGAAGGCGCTGGTCGTGCCGACCGGCGTCGACGGCTCGAAGGCGGCGGGCTCGGCGTCGTAGGCCGAGGGCGCGCCGGCGTACGGCTGCGCCTCGTGCGGCGCCGGCACGAAGGGCGAGCTCTCGTACACCGACGACTGCTGCTCGTACGTGGTCGGCGCAGGGTCGTAGGAGGACGGCGCTGGGTCGAACGACGAGGCGGAGACGTCCTCGGTCGGGGTGAAGATGGGGGTGGGCGGCGAGGTGTAGGCTGGCGCGTCGTACGTCGTCTGGACCGGCGGGGAAGCGATCGGTGCGCTGTAGAAGGGGGACTGTGCCCGCTCCTCGGGCTCGTAGGGCAGCTGGGCAGACGATGATGCGAGGTCGGCGAACGGGTTGGTCGCGAGGTCGTCGTCCTGCGGGGCGCCAAAGGCCGGGTAGGTCGAGGTCGCGCCGAACGCAGTGCTGCTGGTCGAGTTGAGCAAGTCGCCGAAGTCGGCCGTCTCGTCCTCTCGGAAGCCGCCCTCCATCGGCGTCGGGCGGTTGAGGGGAAGGAAGGTGGGGGGGGGAGGGGTGCTGGCTGGAGGTCGAGCTGCGCGGAGAGCGAGGGTCAGCAGAGTTCTCTAGGTAGGCGCAGTCGGGAACAGACGCACCTGAGCGGTCGAGGCGAGTGCCGAGTCTCGGCGAGCGGTCGAGGACGTCTCAACCGGCGGCGACGAGGCGAGGGCGGTCTCGACGAGGCGGTGAGCGGCGAGAGTAGCGCGTGCTGGTGCGACGAGGTGTGCTGAAGGTGGAGCAGCTGCGCCTGAGCTGGTGAAGGCAAGTGCTGGCGTCGTGGTGGACGAGGAGCGAGCCGGCGACTGCGATGAGAGCGACTACGACTCGTCCCGCCGCCCGCTCCTCACCAGGTGCGCCGCGGTGAGGTCCACTGTAACAAAGACTGTGCTCTTCGAGTCTCGGGCGGGCGCACTGTTGCTCTCGAGCGGGCCTCGTCCTCTTCTCCTCCTCGGCTCGCGCGTCGGCGGTCGGCTCGCCTTTGTGCTCTCGGCTCGCAGAGAGTGATCGTCTCGTGCGCGCTCCCCTAGCTGTCCTTCACAGCACAGACCTCGATGCACACACCTACAAAAGAGCGCCTTTCAAGCCCGCCCTTCCAAGTCCGACAGCGCGGCGACGACGACCGAGAGCGCTACCAGTCGAACTTGGCGATCTCGTACGCGAGCTGCGAGGGCTCGAAGTCCTTGACGGCGCGACGCACGTCCTCGGCGAGTTGTACCGGGCCGCAAGCTGCAGGAGGAGGAGACGAGTCGGCCGTAGTCCGAGGAGAGACGCAGAGGAGGAGGGAGAAGCAGCGCACCGACGACGAGCGTGCGACCCGAGGACTCACGCACCGTCTTGGCCACCTCGTGAGCGACGTTGGGACGCCCAGAGAACCGAGTGCAGAGCGCCGCTGCACGATTGCTTGAGCCGAGTGCGCCGCTCGAGCCGGCCGGCGACAGGTCGAGCTTCTTCTCGTCGTCGCTGTCGGCGAGGGACGGCGAGGCGGCAGCCGAAGGAGAAGATGATCCCGAGCTGGTCAAAGTCGGGAGGGCGTCGTCGAGCTGCGGGCGAGTGACGTAGAGGTGGACGGCGAGAGGAAGGTGCGCTCGAGCGGCACATGCACGAGCCTCGGCGAGCGTCTCCTCGATCCAACCGGCTTGCTCTGTTTGCGAGAGAGAGAGAGTAGAGCGTGCGAGACATGAGGAGAGGCTCATCAAGTACGTTCCTGAGAGTGAGGCGAGAAAGGGACGCACCGGCGTGGTGAACGGCCCAGACGAGGCGGACGCTAGTTGTTGCTGCGCCGCCGAGTGCGGCCTTCTGGCACACGTCGGCAAGGACCGAGATAGGGTGCGTAATGCCTGCGGCGGGCAAGCATGAGCAAGGTCAGCGAACAGACCTCTGCTCGAGACGGAAAAGGAAGGGAGGGGACGCACCTGAGCCGCCGGCGAGGCAGAGAACCGACTCGTACTCCTCGGCGGGTTCAGCAGTATCTGCACGAAGCCAACGTCAGGTGCTGCCACCAGGAGAGAGTGAGGAGAACGTCGTCGACGCACCGAAAGGACCCTCGACAGCGACCATGAGCTCGACCTCGTGCGTGCCCTGCACTGCCATCTTTGTCCGAATGTGCCGCTCGAGCTCGCTCGTGATGCCCTTGTAGATGCGGAGGACGAAGCGCAGCTCTTGCTTGTCGGTGTCGCGGACGGGGACGTTGGCGGCGCAGAACGGGTGGGTCTGACCGTACAGGTGCGGGCGGCGAAGCAGGTCTCGTCCCCTGCGCGCGGTGAAGAAGAGAGAGTCAGCAAGTCCATCTCACCGTCTTCGAGCGCAGCGTCGAGGCCGGTCGAGCTGCAGCGGCAGCACAGAAGGGCAGGACGTACCAGAACGAGACGTAGAAGTGCTGCCCGGGGCCCCAAGCACCTTTGAACGGCACGACGAGCTTGATGGCGCCGTCGACGACGCTCGCCCTCGCGCTCATGATGGGCGCGCGCACGACGAGGCGCATGTTGACCCAGGACGTGAAGACGCTCGAGACGCGCCACAGGCGCTCGAACGCCCAGATGCCGACCGTCGCCATGACCCAGTCCTGCATGCTCGGGCGGTGGTACCAGCACCCGGCGAGGATAACGCCTGCGCCGACGACGTGCAGGGCGAGGAAAGCCTGGTAACCGCTGCAGGAGAGGGACGAGCGCGAGTCAGCTCTGGGATTCGGCGGCGACGAGCTGCTCGAGCGAGACGATGCAGAGTGGCACAGGTGAGGGTGCAGGGACAAAGAGAAGATAGGGACGCACCGACGGCGGATGAAGCTCAAGCCTGTCACCGAGAGCGCAAGCATGAAGACGACGGCCTGCAGAGGAGGCACGAGCGCTCGTCAGCTCGTTTGCTCTTCGCGAGAGCGTCAGCCAGGGAAGGTCGACGCACTACGATGCCCATCTTGAAGTAGAGCTCGCCGAAGGCCCTGTGCAGCTTGGCGCTGGTGTGGTTCGTGTAGTACTGCGCGCAGCCAACTTGAGAAGGTCAGCCTCGAAGCGGCGCGCCCGCTCCACCGCTCGCCCTCTCACGGACGATGCCGCTGGGGAAGGACTCGAAGAACGTAGGGGACGAGCGCAATGACGCACCTGACCGATGTAGGCGAGCGTGTGGATGATGGCCATGATCGTCGAGTGCGCGCCGAGGTAGATGTGCCAGAAGCGCAGGCTCTGCTCGATGGACGAGCGAGTCAGTAACAGTAGGCGACTTCAGCTTGAGAGCGAGCGTGAGGGACGTACTTGGTAGGAGAGGCCGGTCAAGCTCGTGAGGATGTTGTTGCGCCCGACGAAGAGGAAGAGCAAGGGGAGGTCGGCCGTCGCGATGCGGCCGCAGCGGTCGGCGAACATCTTGGCCGTGCTCGTGCCGTAGAAGACGTTGACCTGCAGACATGGACGAGGCTGCATCAGCTCGAGCTCGGTAGTAGGCCGACTCGATGACCCGAGTCACCGACTCGGCGACGATTCGTTGTGCCGCACGAGGAGCACAAGAGGGACGCACCAAGGAAAACACGAGGCACAGCATGACGTCGATGACGATGAGGCCGACGCGGAGGACGCTCCACTCGGACGGCAGGAACGGCACAGGCGTAAGCGCCGCCCGGTCGACGGCGTGAACGGCGCGAACGAGCGCCGAGTGCTTGAACGGGACGGCGGCGGCGCCCTTCTCGCCTGCTGCATCGACGGCTTTCTGTCGCTGACGGCGGGTGTAGGCGCGCGAGAGCTTGAGGGCGACGTTGCGGAGGACGAGGAGGCCCAAGAACGCCGCGGCGATCTCGACGTAGTACTCGGCGTACCCTGCGCGTCGGAGAGGGAGAGAGTCAGCCGCGAGTCCCTGCGGGCTGCGAGGAAGGCAGGTGGAGGGGAGAGAGCGGATTCGAGAGGACGCACACTCGCTGCGGGCGTGCTGCAGTAACTTCTGCCGCTTGGCGTCGCTCAACTGCCCGGTCCCGCCTGCTCCACCAGTAGAAGTCGAACCGTGTCCACCCGCTGCGCCGGTAGCAGCCGCTGCGAGTGCGCCCGCCGTCGAGGAGGAGGAAGAGCCCGCGCCGGGACTGACGTCGGCGAGGATCTTGTAGATGAGGGCGCTCGAGTCGAGGGCGACCATCGCGTCGGAGAGGGTACGGCGACGAGTGCGTGAGGGACGTGGGCGAAGAGAGAGGGAGAAGAGGAGGTAGGGCGGCGGGAAAAGCTCGCTCGCTCGGCGGTCGTCCTCGGGATGCGGCACCGCTGCTGCAGGCTAGTCCTTGTCTGATTGCGCAGCGTGCGCATGCTCGATCGTCTGCGGGCGACCAAAAACAGGAGAGCGAGACGAGGGATGGGACGAGAAGAAGGTGGGTTAGCTCGCCGATCTGATTAGAGAAGGATCAGCGATCGAGGCGGAGAAGAGGGAGAGAGACGCACAGCAAGTTTTGCGGGTCCGAGCCCTGCGAGGAGCCAAGCCTGCTGCGCGCACAAGCCAAGAGCGCTTGGTCAGCTCGGGCAGCTCGACGAGGTAGAGGTGGAACGGCGACGCACAGTCCCCTTCCTCCCCTCTCCCCTTGCTTCAGAGCCGCCCTCCCTCCACCGCAGGCTCACCCCCGGATGGCGCCCCGATCGCGCTCGCTCCTTGACCTCGCTCCTGCGGCCTAGCGCCCCTCTCCCGCCTGATCGCAGCCCACGGCCCGCCTCCCACACGCTGCAGCCGCCGCTCGCGCGAGCGGGCGAGGCTCGACGAGCATCCAGGGGCGGCACCTCGAGCCAAGTCCTGCACGCCCGTGCACACGCCGAATCGCTCTGCGCGGGCTCGAGGCCGACGAGGCTCGGACGAGCAAGGAAGCGCCGCTCGACGAGCCGCCTCGAGCTCGACTTGCCCCGACTCGAGCCGCCCTGGTGCCCGACTGGACCCGAGCGAGCGAGGCGGCTCTGTCGCTCGGCAGTGCGACCGAACGATGAGCTACAACGCCGCGAGCGCAGGACGCGCGCGGCGAAGAGCGACGGGCGAGAGCCCGAGCCCGTCGTGAGGCTGACAGGTGGACGAGACCAGCAACGGCCGCTCGCCCGCCCGTCCGTCGATCGGTCGAAATGGCACGATGTCGAGCACCGCTGGTCGGTGAGCGGGTGGGCGAGGACGAGAAGGGCGACGAGAACGGGAGGGACGAGTCGGGCGAAGGGCGAGATGGTGCGATTGCAGATAAGCAGGGGAGGGGTGTCTGCGAGGGACGCCGTCAGTCGAGTTCTACTGAGCGAGACAGGAAGAGAGAGAGAGAGAGGGCGACGCACACAACAACGAGAACGGCCCGAGCGATGCATGGTCGACAGCGGCTCGTCAAGGCTTGTCGCACGTCTTGCAGCCAAAGTCGAGCCCCTCTGGGCTTGTCGGCACGTCGCCCTTGACCGGTGGAGGGGGCACGACGGGCTGCGAGACGGCCTGGACGCTCTCGAGGTAGGCCCGCTTGCGCGCCTGGTCCTCGAACTCGAGCTCGCGGGCCTTCTGGGCGCGCTTGGCGGCGAGGCGGGCCTCGTCGCGGATGACGCCGGCGAACATGGTCTGCGAGGAAGGTGGAGCGGATCAGCTTGAGCGCGCGCAGGAGCCAAGGCGAGCCCAGAGGGGAGAGCGAGGGACGTACCTCGCGCTCGAGGGTCTGGATGCGGTGCACGCCCCAGATCGAGACGCCGCAGAAGACGACCGAGGCGGCGAAGAGAGTCTTTGCGGTGCGGCTCATGGTGCTGGAGTGGCTGTGCGAGGCCTTGATGGGCGGGTTCCGAGGCGGGACGAGGGCGCGAGGAGATGAGGACGAGGAGCCGGCGGCGGTGGCTCGGGACGCGCTAGTTGCGTGGTGGTGCGAGTGGTGGAGGGTGGATGGTACTGCCTGGGGGTGTCGGTGCGCTGCTCGCGGTCGACAGCGAGGCGGGTGACGATGGCCGAGGCGGTGCAGCTGCTCACCAAGGCCAGCCAGCTCTCGCCTCGACAGCTCACCCCGACTCGCCACCAGAGATGCCTGGACCAGCTCCACCCCTGCCCAACAGGCCAGGGCAGGTCCCGCCAGAAGACGCCCTTCCAGATGAGCCTCCTGTGCGTCGTCTTCCTCCTCCTCCTCCTCCTCACGCCGGCTCATCGCTCTTGGCCGGTCGCTCACCTCGATTCATCTCCCCTCTGCAGCCACCGTACGAGCCCACGCCAGCCGCCAACCAGCAGACGCTCGAGTACGGGCCCGTGCGCCCCTTCCAGCCACCGCCTCACGCCCCGCCTCGGCCCGCCTCATCCTCGTCCTCGTCCTCGCCGTTCGCTCCCCCACCTCGACTTCCCCTGGGCTCGCCCGGGCCTTCTTTACCCCCACCGTCTTTCCCCTTCTGGAACGGCGCGAGCCTGTACGCTGTCCCACCTCTCCCCCTCCCCCCTCGAGCTCCCGCCTCGGTCCCCTCGTTGACCCCACCTTCGACCCTCGTTCTTCCTTCTGCAGCACACCCGCCCAGACCGGCTTCAGCGAGGGCAACCTCTACAACCAGGCCCCGCCTGCGCAACCGCTCCCCTCGCCTTTCGGCTTTCCCCCTTCCCCTCAGCAGCCGGCCGCCTTCTCGCCGCCCCCTCACGCTCCGCCTCAGCAGCACTCGCCGTTCCCGCCGACCTCGATCGGCCACGGCAGCAGCGGTCCACATCGCTACGAACCGACCGAGACGCCGACGCCGGGACAGCCGCTCCTCAACCAAGGCAGGCTGCTCGTCTACCAGGTGCGCTCGTCCCTCTCGTCCGTCCTCTCGCACCTCTACAACCGAGAGCTGACTCGTGGACTCCTGCAGCCGGGCAAGGACTTGTGCTGGAAGTGCGGCAACACGGGGTACAAGCCGTTCGACCCGTTCACAGGGTGCGTGCGCTCTCGCTTTCCTGGCCTGCTCCTCGATCCGAGCACGCCTGGACCTCCTGCAGCTCTCGCTCACGCTACTCTCTTCGCAGGTACCGAGGCGACGACCCGAGCCATCCTTGTCGAAAGGTACGCTCGCCCTCGCGGCGTTTCTCTGCCGCTTCCCGCTCGTAGGAGCAGCCGCGCGCTCCTCGACGACCGCTTTGGCGAGCCCAGCTGACGCTCTCTCTCGCTCCCTCGTACTTTTCTGGCCTCCCCGCAGTGTTGGCAGAAGCACGGCCGCCCCTACACGTCGGCCCTGCGCGTCTCGCTCCAGGACCCCTCGTCGCCCGTCCCGCCGCACTACCAGCGCCCGCTGCGCCTCCTCCAGACGCCCCAGACGCGGCCCATGCCGCCCCAGGTCGTCACCTCGTCCAGTAGGTTCATGCCGATGCAGCCGGGCGCGCTCGTCGTCGGGCCGGGCGACCCCAGGATGGGTGAGTCGCTCTCGCTGGCTCTCCCGCAGCATCTCGAGCCGCGCGGCGTTCTCCGGCGCCGCTCGCACGAGTGCCTCAATCGGCGCGATCTGACGAATCGTCTCTCCTCTCTGTGCGCGCAGGCGGCATCCTCTGTCGACGGTGCGGCGGCGACGGCCTCGTCGCCGGCTTCCTCCTCATCGACGAGGTGACGTGCGACGCGTGCAACGGCATCGGGCGCGTCTTTCCTTGACGGCAGCGGTGCAGCAGGGAGCAGACGGAAGCGGGTACATAGGGCGAGGCGGCGGACGAGCGCGAGAAGGGAGCGCGAGCCTGTTGTTGTACGAGCAGTCGAGCCTCGACGACCTGAAAGAGACACGCTGTACCACTCTCACTCTCCTCTCTCAGCACGTCGACAGCGAGCGCAGGAAAATGCAACATTGCGAAGAGAGAGAATGAGGGATGGTTGTACAGCTGCGGCTCGCTCGCGCTCGGTCCCCGACTCGCCGACGCCGACGACGGCGCCCGAGGCTCCTCATGCGCCTCGGCCCGCCTACCAGGCGTCCATCTGCGCCGCCGAGAGCGTCTCGGTCTCCTGCTCGTACTCGACCTCGACCCTCGGGCCCTCTGCGCGCGCGGAAAGGAGAGAGCCGGGTCAGCGCTGGCTCGACGGCTCGCTCTTCGAGCGGGAGAGGCAGAGAGCGAAGAGAGAGGGACGCACTCCTCCTCGGCTTCTTGGGTGCGGGCGCCTTGCCCTTGCCCTTCTTGGGCTCGTCGCCCGGCGCCGATTTCCGCTTGCCCGTCGTCGGGCCCGCCGCCGTCTCGTCCTCGTCGTCGCTCGCGGCGTCCTCGTCGTCGGACGCGTCCTCCTCGTCGCCCGAGAAGCCCTCGAAGTCGGACTGCGTGCGAGGAAGTCGGGAGAGCGTCAGCCGGGGGAGCGAGCCGGGAGGGGAGGGGGGGAGCAACGAGAGAGAAGGGACGCACGGCACCCTCGTACTCCTCCATGTCGTCGACGTCCGACTCGTCAAAGTCGCTCACGAACTCGGCCATGCCGTCGTCGAGCTCGTCCTCGAGCTCGTTCTCGTCCTCGTCCTCGTCCGTCTCGTCGTCGCTCTCCATGCCGAGCTCCTCGAGCTCCTTCTCGGCCTCGACCTCGCGCTCGCGGTTCAGGACGGCCTGCCACACGTCCTCGTTGACGTTGAGCGGCTGGTCGCCGTACGCGCGCGACTTGAGCCGCGCGATGAGCTCGCGCTCGAGCGACTTCTCGAGCTGCGCCGCCGAGAGCGCCTTGGCCTCGCGCGCCGACTCGCGCTTCTCCGTCTTCTTCTTGATCGGGACGAGCTGCGGGCTGTAGGAGGGTGCGAGGGAGCGGGCGTCAGGCCGAGAAGCGCGAGGGCGGAGAGGGAGAGGGTGGGGGAACGAGCGACGCACGCTTCCTTCATCTTGAGCTTCTTCATCCGGATGAGGTACTGCGTGATCTTGGTCAAGCGCTGCTTGCACTTGTGGACGAGAAAGTCGGGCCAGTAGATGAGGTGCTTGTCGAGCTGCAGGGAGGTAGGGAGGCGGGAGCGACGGAAGGGCGTCAGCGAGTTGCCCAGCTCCGAAGGCTCCGAGGCGAGAGCGTCGAAGCAGAACGCACCTGTGCGAGCGCCTTGGTGTAGTTCCCCGACAGTTTGACGCGCTCCCACATCTTGCTCGGCAGGTGCGCGCGCTCGATCGTCTTCATGTAGAGGTAGACGGTGCCTGCGCGCGCCCGGTCAGGGTCAGCAACGTCCTCGCGAGTCTGTCGGAGCGATCAAAAGAGTGGACGCACCGCCATGCTCACGGACGGTCGCGTACCGGCTGTTAGCGAGCGGGCAGCTCTGGCGGCTGCACAGGCCGGTGAGGTTGTACTCGTTGCGGCAGAAGTTCTGCGTGACGGTCCTGCAGGGCGGTACGCGTTCCTGGGTCAGCTCGAGACAATCGCACGGGGAGCAGGGGACTCGGACGCACTTGATCTTGTACGAGCAGTGCTGCCGGTTGATGATGTCCCTGCGCGACAGCTCTGTGGCGTCAGCGGGAGCGTTGTAGGGGCACCAAGTGGAAGGAGACGCACCAGATGACATCGTCGGACTGCATGGCGGGCCAAAGGTAGCGCTTGCGCGAGGTGTGCGGGCGGGTCGAGGTCGAGGCGGGCGGAGGGCGAGGCGACCGAGGTCAGGCGGCGGCGCGAGCTCTCTGTGCGGCGGTCGGCGGATTGGGTGCTGCCGAGAAGGGTGCTCGAGGTGCTGATCGAGCTGGTAGCGGTCCAGCGGGTGGCTGAGAGCGAGACGGAGGCGGAGCTGTGGACGAGCTCGTCCTCGCCTCTCACCGCCTCGCGCGAGCCGGCTCCGCTCGCTGAAACCCGACCTCTGGCTTTCCCTGCACGAACTGGACCTGTTGCGCAACCTTCTTTCTATTGCTCAGAGTCGCAGATGGGCGCACGCGCAGAATCGGCGAGCGAGACCTCTTCGTCGACCTCCTCGAGCGCGCTCAGGCTCAGCTCGCTCCTCTCGTTGACATCCTCGCGACGCGCGTGCTCTCTTCGTGCGTCGCTCTGGCGGTAGCGCGGCTCGTGCCTGGCGAGAATGAGCTGCAGAGGCCGACCTGGACGAGAGCAGGTGACCGTGGTCCCGAGAGGGCAGCGAGCGCCCGTGGAGCAGGGACGGCGACGATCCCTCCTTCAAGCTGAGCAAGCGCAGAGCGGAGACAGAGTCGACGCGCTCGTCACGACCGGTGGAGCAAGGCTGCGACGCGGTGACGCTGTGAGCGGTTGAAGGGGTCGAGACCGACGCTGTGGAGAACCACGGGGCGAAGGAGGAGCGAGACGAGAGGCCTGGGCGGCGAGCGCACGACTTGCTCGCGCGCAGGTGAGAGCAGCTGGCGCACGACGAGCATGTCGGTCGGCGGTGCGAGGACAGGCTCGAAGCGGCGGAGCGGATGACGATGACCAGCTGCCGTTCGGAGCGAGTCGGGAGGAGGAGAGGGGAGAGATGAGGCTGCGGTGGGGCGAGCGAGCGGTGGCAGGGGAAGGGGAAGAGGCGCAGCAGGTCGATGTCCAGGCTGTCGCAAGCACAGGCGAGAGAGCGGTCGAGGAGAAAGAGCGAGAGAGGTGGTCGCCGTCTCCGCCGCCGAGAGGGCGACGACGGGTCCCTGACCAAGCCTCGCTCCTCTCACCAACGCAGCCTCGGTGCTGCACCCCGACCAGCCCAGCACCACCACGACTCTCACAGCCGACTCGGCAGCCGCAGTTGTGCGTCCTCTCCCCTCTCGCGGCGGCCGTGGTCGTGCGCTCCTTTGCTTCGAGTGGGCCGACCCCGCGCTGACCTCGTCTCCCCTCTCGTCGCCGTGCAGGCCCAGCTCGACTCGCCCAGGCCTGTGCACCACCACCTCGACCCGCCAGAGCACCACCCCGACCGCGCGCCACTCGCCTGGCCGTCCGTTCGGTCATCCCCCCCCCCTCCTCCGCCTCTCCGCCTCGCCTCTCGACCCAGGGACCGCCCCGATCGATTCCACCTCGTCGGCTCGGCCCTGCCCTGCTCCAGCGCATCCCGCTCGAGCGCACCATCACCATGGCGGCCGTCCTCAGCTCGCCCACCCCGAGCTACCCGACCTCGACCGCGCCCCTCATGACCCCGCCCCTCCTCGGCTCGCCAGAGCTCCTCGACTCGGCCGACGACGAGCGCAAGCACGGCCTGTCGCCCATCCCGGCCTCGCCTCGCACCGACGTCGTCGACCTCGCGCCCGCCAGCGCCGCCGCCCCCGCCCCGGCCGCCGAGACGCCGCCCTCGCCCGCCTCGAGCGCGTCGGCCTTGAGCGAGCCGTCGACCCCGACCGGCCACCACTCGTCGCTCGTGCCGGCCTACCCGTACAACGTCGCCATGGTCCCCTCGGCCTTCAGCGGCGGGCCCCTCCCCGACGACTCGGAGCTCACGACGCGCCTCCCGAGCATCTGCGTCGACTACCTCTCGCACGACTGGGCCGAGGACGACGTCTGGACCTCGTGGAAGGCCATGACGCGCCACAAGAGCGAGATCGCCAACGGCGTCCGCCTCGAGAACGCCTCGTGGCGCACCTGGGCCAAGCAGCGCGGCAAGCTCAAGACGGTCAGCCCCGAGACGCTCAACTGGTCCGTCTCCCTCTCTCTCCCTCTCGTGCGACGGGCCGCCTCTCGAGCAAGCACAGTCGCGCTGACGTGCACCTGCGCGTGTCCCTCTGCGCGCTTCTTTCCCTCCTCGCAGGCTCAAGGACAGCGACGTCACGTGGCTGTACGGCCCGCTCCACACGGCCGTCGACGCCGTCCCGCCGCCCAAGGTCGCGACCGCCGGCGACCGACTCGGCCTCGAGGCGTTCCGCCCGCTCGACGCGACCAAGGCCGCCGCCGCCAAGGAGGAGCGCAAGAAGGCGCAGAAGGAGGGCAAGAAGGCGGCGACGTACCCGGTCCCGGCGGGCGAGGCCGGTGCGCCGCCAAGTCCCGCCGGCGCTCGCGCGAGCGCACCCGGCGCAGGCCGCGCCCTCCTTGCCGCACGAGCGGCCGGCGCACGGTCGCGCAAGGCCGACTTCAAGACCAAGCCGATCCTCAAGTACCGCTCGTTGAGCGACATCCTCATGCCCCAGGGCCAGCCGACCTCGCCCGACGTCGAGCAGCTCGGCCTCGACTTCCAGGACCAGGCCACCATCTCGGTCCACCACGCCCGGTCCGACTCGCACCTCGTCCGCCTCAACTCGCTCAACCGCAAGACGAAGCGGTCGTCGCCCGTCCACTCGCCCGGCTCGTCGTCGCCCGAGCGCACAGCGTCCGACTCGTCGAGCACGAGTACGTTCCTGCGCGGCGGCGGCGCGGCCCAGGCGCGGCGCAACCGGCGCCACATCTCGTTCAACCACCGCGTCGAGCAGTGCATCGCCATCGACTCGAGCGACGACGTGCGCTCGTACTCGACCGCGAGCTCGTCCGACGAGGACGAGGACGAGGTGCTCACGTTCGGCGCTCGGAGCCCTCGGCCGTCGAGCTTCATGCGCACGCCCGAGCCCAAAGAGCCGCACACGATCGCGCGCCTCGGCCCGACGACGCTCAAGAGCGTCGAGCTGTACCCGTCGCCGTCGCCCGCCGTCGTCTTTAGCTCGGACCCGAGCGAGTACGACGACTCGGCCGCGGCGAGCTCGCCCCCGGACGTCGTCGGCGGCGACGAGCACGTCGAGTCGTCGCCGTACCAGCACCCGGTCCAGGCGGCGCAGCAGCACGCCGCCGGGCAGCGCGTCATGTACGCCTACTCGAACCCGGACGCGGCGATCCGCTCGCAGTGGGACCCGGAGGACGACGACGACTACGCCATGGGCTTCGACTACTTCACGGGCGCGAGCGGGCCCGACCTCCAGATCGGCGACGAGTACGACACGGCCCAGTACGGCTCGACCCACCTGATCGGCGCCGCGCACAACAACTACCGCGGCGGCTCGGTCGGCGTCGGCGGCGGCAGCGGGCCCGGCACGGCACCCGCAGGGTCGGACGGCGCCGCCAACTCGTACCTCGGCGGCGGGCCCTACTCGGCCAGCAGCCCGTACCACCCGGGCTCGGCGACGCTCGACCCGACGGCGCACGCGACGCAGCAGGCTGCGAGCCAGATGCCGCACTACCGCGACTCGCTCCCCTCGTCGTCGGCGTCGACCACCTCGTCGTCCTCGTCCCCCTCTCCGACCGCCTCGTCCCCCTCGAGCGCCGGCTCGCCCGGCGGCGCAAGCTCGAGCGCGCCGCGCGCCATCTCGGCCCCGTCGTCGCCGCAGGTTGTCTCGGCGACGCAGCGCGGCCCGCACGAGCCGCCCTCGACCCGGGACGCGTCGACGCCCAAGCGCAGCGCGCTCAAGGGCGGTCGCTCGCGCGAGGCCTCGGTCGAGTCGAACCCGTCGTCGGCGTCGACCTCGCCCGCGAGCGGCGCGCCGAGCCCGGCCCTCTCGTCGGCGTCGACCTCGCCGCCCAAGGGCATCCAGGCCGTCGCGACGGCCATCCCGGCGCACGTCATGCGTCCGGGCGTGCCTCGCCGCGGGACGTCGGACGACGGTGAGCGCGGCAGGAGCGCGAGCCGCGGCAGCTCGTCGTCGCTCGAGCGCGAGGCGTCGGCGCGCAGGAGCAGCTCGAGCATCAGCCCGACCTCGGCGTCGTACTCGCCGCCGATCGGCTCGGCGAGCGGCGGTTCGCCCATCATCCAGCAGGGGTGGCGCGGCAGCGCGTCGTACGACTCGCTGTCGTCCGTCATGAGCGGCGGCGGCGGCTCCGTCGTCGGGAGCGCACCTCGGGCGGGCTCGCTCGGCGGCAGCTACTCGAACCTGCCCGACGTCCCCGAGTCGGCCGGCGAGTCGTCGCCCAACAGCAGCGGGATCCGCATCGCGGCGCCGTCGTCGTCGTCGGGCGGTGCCGGGCTCGGCCGGCTCATCACGAGCTCGAGCGTCGACTCGATGGGCAGCCTCGGCTCGTTCGGCGCCGGGCCCAACACGCCGACGAGCCCGACGATGGCGAGCCCGGCGAGGCGGTATCAGAGCCTCGTGCCCGAGGACGACGACAACGCCCAGGTCGAGGACGTCGCGACCGTCCAGCCGTCCGTCCCGGCCGCCTCGGTCGGCACCTCGCGCGACTTTGCCGCCTCCTCTTCGGCGTCGTCGCCGGCGACGAGTGCGCCTGCTGCGTCGGCACCTGCACCCGCGCCCGCACCTGCGCCCAAAGCAGAAGCGCCCGCACCGCCGCCGCCCGCCCCGTCGTCGGCGCCGGGCGCGACGCTCGGCCACAGCCGCACGCTGTCGGGCCCTCGCCTGCGCAGCCCGTCGCCTGCGACCGCAGCAACGACCAAGGCGACGGCGGCCGACGCACGCCCGTCGTCGCCGGGCGAGAGCGCGTCGCCGTCGTCGTCGTCCCCCTTGGCCTCGCCCGACGCCAACGGCCTGGGCAGCGGCAGCGCCGGCGGCGGCCCGAGCCTGCTCAAGCGCTCGCCGTCGAGCAACTCTCTGTCGTACGCGCGGCAGAGCCTGCTGCGTGCGACGCAGCGCGACGAGGAGGCGTCGCGCTCGTCGGTCGACGGCGGCTCGTCGCCCTCGCTGTCGTCGAGCGGCGGTCGCGGCAGCCTCGACAGCTCGCGCGAGGTCGACGGCGTCGGCGCGTCGGCGGCGCCGGGCTCGGCGACGCACGCGCACGCGCACGACGACGACGAGTTCGGCGCGGCGGCGGTCGGCGGTGGGATCAACGTCGCCGGCACGGCGAGGGACCTGCTCGGCGCCATCTCGAAGGGCATTTGGGGCTCTCTCGGTGGCCGCAGTGGCGGCGGACGCTGAGCGCCGTCGTCGCTGTGCGGTGGAGC
>Ga0308169_10000733_pt1 | contig 43496 bp, 37 predicted proteins | sample PhyBR1_2_FD_202139 | JGI IMG/M metagenome (GOLD analysis project Ga0308169, IMG submission 202139) | Phyllosphere microbial communities from UC Gill Tract Community Farm, Albany, California, United States - DLSLSB.R1 | ecosystem: Host-associated > Plants > Phyllosphere > Unclassified | place...
CAGCAGCGGCTCGAGCGGGCCGAAGCCCAGCATCTCGTTCTGGATGTCGCGCGTGAGCATCTTGCGCTCGGCGTCGTTGATGACGACCATCTCTTCTTCGAGCAGGCGCTCGACCAGCAGGCGCAGTTCCTGCCGGATCTGATCGCCGTTCAGGCGCTGCATGCTTTCCAGGTCGATGCGGTCGAGCAGTGCTTCGTGGATGCGGGACTTGAGCTGGTGGTAGGCGCGGTTGTCGATCGGCCCGCCGCGCACGGCGCCAACGCGCGGCGCCGGGGCGCCGGTGGTCACGCGCGTCGGTGCGCCCGCGATCGTGCTGGTACTGCTGGCCAATGCCGCGCTGCCGAGGCGTTCGCGCAGCGAGGCGGAAGGGATCATGTTCATGTCGTTGGACTCCTTAACCAGTTCACGGGTCATGCGTCAGTCTTGCGCCGTTTGAACAGGCGCGCCATCACGCCCGCCGCCGCTTGCGGCGCCGCCTCGCCCGTCTGGCTGCGCGCCATCGTCATCAAGGCTGCGCTGAGCGGGCTTTCGGGCGCCAGGCGCGTGATCGGCACGCCCTGGTTGACCGATTTGGCGGCCGCGTCGTAATGGTTCGGCATCGTGCGCAGGTGCGTCGTGTCGAATGCCTGCTCGAGGTCCTTGAGCTTGATGTCGCTGTTGTTGTCGTGGCGGTTCACGACGATTTCGACCTTGTCGGTGCCGTACTCCAGATTGCGGAACACGTCGAGCAGGCGCTTGCCGTCGCGGATGTACGGCAGCGTCGTTTGCAGCACCGGGTAGATCGTGTCGGCGTGGTCGAGCGCGCGGATCGTCACCGGATCCAGGCTGCGCGCGACGTCAAGCACGATGAAATCGTACTGGCGGCGCGCCAGCTTGATGATCGCGTCGATGTGTTCGGGCTTGACGTCGCTGGCGTGGGCCGGGTCGGACGGCGCAGCCAGCACGCTGAAGTTGGGCGTGACGGCGACCATGCTCGACGACAGGAACGACGGATCCAGCCGGTGGATCTGGGTCGCCACATCCGACAAGGTGGCCAGCGGCTTGCTGTCCGAGACGAACAGCGACGCGTCGCCGAACTGCAGATTCATGTCGATCATCGCCACGCGCTTCGTGCCGCCCGCCGACAACGCGTAAGCCAGGTTGGTGGCCAGGAAGGTCGCGCCGCTGCCGCCCTTGCACGAGATGAAAGCCAGCACCTTGCCCTGCACAGCGCCCTGGCTGCCGAACTTTTCGGCGATGTGATCGACGGCCTTGATCAGGTCGGTGGCACCGGGCGCGGCCGGCAGCACTTCGCGCACACCGGCGCGCATCGCGCGCAACAAAAAATCCTGCGACAGGTCGGCCGACAGCACGATGAAGGCCATGCGCGGGAACAGGTGACCGAGCCGCTCGAGCTGGTCGAGGTCACCCTCGTCGGCGCGCGGCTGGTCGACCACCAGCAGGTCGGGGATGGCGTCGTCGCTCATCGTCGACAGGCGCGCCGGGGTGCCCGCGATCATGTCGACTTCGTCGCTGCCCGGGCGGGCGCGCAATTGGCGCGACAGCTCGATCAGGTGGCGCTCGTCGCGCGAGAGGATTGCGATTTTCATGATGGCCCCTACTTCTTCCCGCCGAACACCGTGATCTCGACCTGCGGTGCGGGCGCAGCAAACGAGCCCTGGTAATTCTTGTAGGCGAGGATCGCGGTGCGCGCATCGCTGCCCGGCACCGAGCGCTTGCCCTGCGGCGCGATGATCTGGCTGGCCATGATGTTGCGTACGGTATGGCCGGTGCCGGCGGGCGTGTCGGTCGCGCAACCGCTCAGCAGGAGCGTGCAGGATGCGGCGAGGATGGCGGTGGTGGTCGTCTTCATGATCAATTCTCTTGTGCGACAGGGGCGGCGCGGCCTTCGAGCTGGCCGCCGAGCAGGAATTCGGCGCGGGTCGGCTGCACGTACTCGTCGGTTGGCAATGCGGGCTGCGACTGCATCGGCTTGGCCAGGCGTGGCGTCACGATGAACACCAGTTCGGTGCGGTCATTCTGGAAGTCGCTGCTGCGAAACAGCGCGCCGAGTACCGGGACGTCGCCCAGGAGCGGAAAGCGCTTGATGGTGCTGGTCACGTTATTGCGGATCAGGCCACCGATCGCGAAGCTCTGGCCATCCTGCAGCTGCACCGTGGTTGCGGCGCGCCGCGTGGTAAACGATGGCAGGATCGCGGTCGCGCTGTTGTTGGTCGCACCGGGCGTGGTGATGCCGATGCCTTCGCGATTGAGTTCCGACACTTCCGGCGCCACGCGCAGGTTGATGCGGCCACCCGCCAGCACGGTCGGCGTGAATTTCACCGCCACGCCATACTCTTTTTCTTCGAGCGTGATCAGGCCCGCGCCACTGGAGGAATTCTGCGCGACGGGAATGAAGATCTTGCCACCGGCAAGAAAACTCGCCTCCTGCCCGCTGATGGCCATGACGTTCGGCTCGGCCAGGATCTTGATCAGGCCATCGCGCTTTTCGCCGTCGATGGTCAATTCCTTGATGCCGGTGCCCACGGCAGTCACGGCGCCGGCGCCGCCACTGAGCAGGCTCGATACGGCTGCATAGGTCCAGTTGCCGTTGGTCTTGGAGAAGCCCGCCTTGGCGCCCAGCTGGTCGACAAGCGACTTCGAGATTTCGGCGATCTTCACTTCCAGCATGACCTGCTGTGGCGCGGCGATCGACAGCATGTTGAGCACCTTCGCGGCGCTCGCCGAGCCTGCGGCCGGCGCCGCCGGGGCGCCGACCGACAGCGGCGACGGGCTGCCGGCACCGCTGTCGGCCTGGCCACCAGCGGCCGGCGCAGCGCTTTCCTGGAACGCCGTCGCCAGATCCACCAGCTGGCTGGCCACGCCGACATCGCTGACCATCCCCGACAGCACCACGGCATTGCCGCTGGCGCCGATGCGGATACCGCGCTCGCGCGGGAACAGCGCATCGAACTGCGCGCGCAGCGCCGATGTGTCGATCGCCACGTCCAGGTCGATCACCGTGGAACGCTTGTCGCGTCCGGACACGATCAGATTCGTGCTGCCGACGCTGCGCGCGACGATCACGACTTCGCTGGCGCCCGGGACCACGACGTTGGCCACTTTCGGGTCGCCCACCATGACGGCGCCGGCCGGTGTGCAGAACCGCTTGAGCACGGATTTGCCGCGCATCAGCTGGAGCCGTCCATTGGCGCCGCCGCGCAGGTCGATGCAATCGGTCGCTGTGGCGCTCGGGACGGCGGCGTCCACCTTGCCGGCGGGGGCAGCAGGGGCAGCATGAGCGTCGAGCGTCAACGCGACGGCGCAGGCCAGCAGGGTCTTGTGAGTCAATGTGGTCATGACGGATTCTTCAATCAAAAGCTTTGCGAAGCGGCGTCCAGGCCGCGGATCACCAGGACACCGTCGCGCGGCGCGCTGGGCTGACGTGGGGTAACAGGAGCACTGCGTGGCGCCGGGTCACGTACCGGCGCCGGGGCCTGCGCCGACAAAGCCGGCAGGCCGAGCACCGATTCACGCGTCGCACCGGTGGTGTTGGCCGGCTGCGCTTCGATCTGGTTGCGCAGCACCAGCGACAGTGAACCGATCGAGCGGGCCAGGTCGAGCTTTTCGACCTCGTTTGGTGTGAGCTCGAGCGTCACGGCATTGACGACGCGCGGCTTGGTGTCGTCCACGGCCGATTCCTGCGCCACGGCCAGCACCAGGATGCGCTCGAGAACGATCTTCGAGATCGAGCCGGCGTTCTGCGCCAGGTCGCTGTTGGTCGGCGCCAGGTTCACGAGGATGTCGACGTAGTTGCCTGGCAGCGCAAAACCGGCGACACCGACGACATCGTTGACACGCACGGTCATCGCGCGCTTGCCGCTGGCCACCACCGCCGACAGGCCGCCCAGCGTGCCGGCCGGCGCCAGCTTCGATTCGAGCACCGGCTCGCCACGGGCGATGTCGCCACGAGCGATGCGTCCTTCGAGCAGCTTCATGTCGGTGATGGCGCCAGGCGGCATCGAGCCGGCGGGCCAGTCGGTCAGTTGCAGGCTGGCCGGCAGGATGCGCGCGCCCTGCCCGATTTCAGTGGCGGCAACCACCACGCGGGTGCCCGCCGGGCCCTGCTCGCCCATCCACTTGGCCGCCAGTACCACGGCGCCCAGCGCCAGCAGCAGCGCCACGCCGATGATCAGGATCGCTCTCGAATTACGCATGTTCATACTCCGTCGTGCCGCGTTCGCGGCGTTCTTGTGATGCGGGCCGGCCCGGGGCGCCCGCGGCAAAATAGTTGTCCCAGGCCCAGTCCAGGGTGCGGCGCGACAGTTCAGGCGCGCAGTCTTCATAGCGCGCGAGGTCGCGCAACTGGCGCATCAGGTCGCGCGGGTAGCAGGCCAGCAGCGGCACGCCGCGCTCGCGGTGGCAGGCCAGCAGGTACTCGAACGACGCTGCGTCGAACGCCACGCCGACGGACTCGCACGCCTGGCGGAACAGGCGCGTGTATTCATCGGTCGATGCTGCCGGCACTTCGATCTTGTAGCCAAGGCGGCGCAGGAAGGCGCCATCGGACAGGCGCTGCGGCACGAAGTTCGACGAGAACACGACGATCACGTCGAACGGCACCTGGAACGTGTGGCCGGTATGCAGCGTCAGGTAGTCGACATTGCGGTCCATCGGCACGATCCAGCGGTTCATCAATGCTTCCGGCGTGCAGCGCTGGCGCCCCAGGTCGTCGATGATGAAGATGCCGTTGTTCGACCTGAGATGCGGCGGCGCCTGGTACAGGCGGGTGTGCGGGTCGAACCGCAGGTCGAGCATGTCGAGCGTCAGTTCGCCGCCCGCCAGCGCGGCCGGGCGGCGCACGCCGCGGATCCAGCGCAGGTCGGGCGCGCTGCCACGGTCCAGGCCCGGCGCTTCGGTGAGCGCAGCGTCGGTCACCGCCGCTTCGGTCACGCAGTGCTGCACATTGTCGAAGAACGGAATCACTTCGCCGTCGACCATCAGTGCGTGCGGCACGGCAATCGTGCCCACCAGCAGATCGCGCAGGCGCTCGACCAGATAGGTCTTGCCGCTGCCGGCCACGCCGTGCAGGAACAGCGCGCGGCCCGAATTCATGCCGGCGCCGATCTGGTCGAGCACGACCGGATTGACGACGACGCCATCGAACACGGCGGTCATTGCGCTGCGCGTGACCTGCATGTTCGCCACGCTCTGCGCGTTGACCTGGGCGACATAAGCAGCCAGCGTGACGGGCGCCGGGCCGGCGTAGGCATTGCGGCCCAGCGCGGCCTGGGCACGCGCGCGGCCAGCCTCGGTGAGGATGTAGCACAGGTCGGCATCAGTGCCGCTGTTGCCGATGCGCGCGACTTCACACAGTTTTTCGCTGCGCAGGAATGCGATCAGGGGATCGATGACGCTGACATTGAGCTTGGTGTGCGCGGCCAGTTCGGCCAGGCGCAGCTGGCCGCGCTGTAACAGGATCTTGCCCAGCAATTCGACCAAGAACAGGAACGGCAGGCCGGTCTCGTCGACCGTGCGCGGCGCCCTGGCGTCGGCTGGCGCGTTTGCCGGTGCAGGCAGGGCGAGGCTCACAGCGGCATCTCCCCGTGCACGCGCAGCCACAGCACGCAGCCCACGGTGGCGGTGGCGATCGCGATTGCGTATGGCAGGCGGCCGCTGGCGGCTTCGGGCGGCACCGTCGGCGCGGCAACCGTGCCGGCCAGTGCCGAGTAGGTCGTGTGCAGCGCCATGTGATACGCGTTGGCGACCAGGCGGCGCAAATTGCGCTGCCAGGCCGCAAACACCAGCGCCAGCACGCCGCCGGCCACCAGCGTGACGAGGCCAACGACGAGGATCTGCCCGGCGCCGACAAAGGCGCCCACCATCGCCAGCAGCTTGACGTCACCGGCGCCCATCAGGCGCAGTGCGTACATCGGCAGCAGCAGCGCCAGGCCCACGGCGAAGCCGCCGAGCGCCGAGAGCAGGCCAAGCCCGCCGACCGGTGTGCTGAACAACCCTGCCCCTCCCGGCAGCAGCGCATGCAGCGCGAACGCAGCGAGCATGCCCGGAAACACGACGGCATTCGGGATGCGGCGCGCGCGCACATCGGTGATGACGGCGACGCCAAGCAAAGCGAACAGCAGCAGGAGTGGCAGAGTTGACAATGAATTCTCCGGGTAAAAAAAATCCGGCCGCGGGACAGCCCGTGCCGGATCGGGTCCACCTTGTGGCGGACGGGACGACGATTACTTCGGCGTCTGGTTGATCTTGCCTGCCAGGTTCGTGAACATGGTGCTGATGTTGCCACCCAGCAGACCCACGGCGGTGATGATGACGCCGGCGATCAGCGATGCGATCAGTGCGTATTCGATGGCGGTGACGCCGTCTTCTTCTTTGATCAGGTTTTTGATGAAGTTCATGGTGGATCCTTTCAAGGGTCGGTAATTAAGCATTAGCAGGTTGGCTTTTATGCGCTCGTCCATGCAGCCATTGCCGCGATGAAGCAGACAACTGCGAGCAGAACCGAGAGAACGACATACGACATGGCCGGGTTGTTGCTGCTTTCATACTGCTGTTCCGGATTGTCATCTCTGTCGTGCACCGTTCGCTCCTGTTCGCCTGCCGTCGTACCGCATGTCACGATACGCAGCGCATGAGTTGAATCATACGGAGCACGAACTTTGTTGCCATCCGTCAAAACTACCTTTTTAAAAGGTACGTTGCGCCACGGCAACCCGGTACATTTGTCCCGGGTCGCCAAGCCGTGCATTCCAACTAGAGAAAAAGGTGAGGCGCAGTCAACGTTAAATAGAGCCGGGCTTTGAACTGATGAGCGGTCCCATGGTCCAACGCCTGTCCCCGACGCCATGAGCCGAACTTGCTGCCCGGGCGCGATCCGCGGGCACTGCTGGTCCCCGACAGCCATGCTGCCTGTCGGGCTTTCGCACGCAGGTTCGGGATTGCCCACGAGGCAGTCAATCTGCGTGCCGGCGTGCGCACCAGGCATGCGGGCGGCCGCGCGATTCACGTTCAGAACGTCAACGCTTACCACAGGCGTTTCAAGTCCTGGCTACTGGGATTTCGCGGCGTGGCGTCACGCTACCTGCGCAATGATCCGGGTTGGCGCTGGGCCCTGGATGGCGGGCGGGTCAGTTCTGCAGAACAATTGTTCTGCATTGCAATCGGGGTCATCAATAGACAACGCTGACTGCGCCAAAGGTGAGGCCTCAGGCGAGGCCGTGCTTGATGGCGTAGACGTACAACTCGAGGCGGTTGGCCACGTCCAGCTTCTGGTAGATGGTGGTGAGGTGATTGCGCAGCGTGCGCTCGGAGATGAACGCACGTTCGGCCAGTTCCTTGTTCAGCGCACCCTTGCCCTGCACAATCATGCCGATCACGTCGCGCTCGCGCGCCGTCAGTGTGCCGATGCGTTCAGCCTCCGGATCGGCCTTGGGCGCGGGCGCCACCAGTTGGCCCAGCAGCGCCTGCATCAGCGACTGGTCGAGCCACAGCTCGCCGCCATGCACCTTGCGCACGGCCAGCAACACGTCGTCGGTCGGCGCTTCCTTGCTGACCACGCCGCGCGCACCGGCTTTCACGGCTGCCGCCAGCGTGCCCTGGTCGCGGTTTGCGCTCAGGATCACGACGCGCGTGCTGCCATTGGCCACCAGCGCCGGTAAGAAGTCGATCGAACTGCTGCCCTTCAGGTCAAGGTCGAGCAGCACGATGTCCGGGCGCAACGCGGCGCACAGGGCCGTGGCTTCGGCGCCATCGCTGGCGCTGCCCACCAGCGTGAACGACGGGCCCTCGGCCTGGATCAAACGTTCGAGGCCCCACAGCATGGTCTTGTGGTCATCCACGAGCAGGATGCGGATGGTCATGGTTTCTCCATTACGTTGTATCGGTGCCGGTCAGACCGGAATGCGGATGCGCAGCAGCGTCTGGCGCGCGTCGGCTTCGACGCCCAGCGTGCCGCCCACCGCCGCCACCCGCTCGGCGATCGAGCGCGGCACGAACGGTTTCGGCGCCACGGCACCATCGGTCACCGGGTTGAAGATGTCGATCGCAAGCTGGCCGGCGTCATCCTCGATCACGACGCCGGCCGTGCGCGCCCGCGTGTGCTTGCAGATATTGCTGATGCCTTCAGTGACGATCTGGAACACCTCGGCCGCCATACGGTCATTGGCCACGCCCTCACCCTGCACCTCGAGCATCACGTCCACGCCATAGAAATTCTGCACCTGGCGCAACTGGCGACGCAGCGCCACCAGCAGTTCGGGCTCTTCCTGGCGTCCGCTGCGAAAACGCTGCGCGAAGTCGCGCATGTCACCGATCACGTCCGAGCACATGGCCAGCAAGCGGTCGAGTTCGGGCACGACCGGACTGTCCTCACCGGCGCCGTTGCGGATCGCCGCCACCGCGTGGCGCAGGCCGATATACGGCTGAATGGTGCTGTCGTGCAGATCGCGCGCGATGGTCTGGCGTTCACGGAACGCCGCCTCGGACGCCAGCCGGTCGAGCAGATCGATGGTCTCGATGACGGGAAACGCCTGCTGCACGATGTGCTTCAGGAACGTCGCATCACCACGGCGCAGGCGGCTGCCGGTCACGAAAATACGCCCGCTGCCCTTGCGCAGCGGCAGCGACGCGCTGACGAAACCGTCGGTATCGAGCAGATCCGCCACGTGGCCGCAGGCATCCATGTCCGTTTTGGACCACTCTTTTTCACCGGTGGCCAGGCGCACCGCGCACACCCCGCCCGGCAGCAGGCGCAGCAGTCCGGCGCCGGGGCCGCGGTACAGCGTGGCCCCCGATGCCAGCGCCAGCAACGGCTGTACGTCCGCCGCATCGGGCCGGCTGCGGCTGATCGGACGACCCTCCCTCGGGTGGTGGGCCGTATTCAGGATCCAGCGCTGGTGGCTGTCCTGCATCAGCAAGGTACAGGTGCTGGCGCCGTAGTAGCGCAGGATCTTGTCCATCAGCGAATCGAGCGTGTGCTGCACACCGAAGCGCGGGTTGGACAGCCGGCTGACGTCACGCAGCAGCGCCAGCCGGCGCCGCTGGTCAACGGACAGGCCGCCCCAGAACGCAATCATGTAGCCCAGCGCAAGCAGGAAGGTCGCGCGCAGCAGCAGGATGTGAAACGACTGGAACCCCTGCACCAGCACGACGGACAGGCTCACGATGCCCACCGCGCCCAGCGTCAGCTTGGCGCCGGCGTCGAAGCCGTGGCGGAACGACGTGGCCAGGATCGCAAACAGAAAGAACGAAAAGAACGGGCTGGCGCCTCCGCCGGTGGCAAGGACGATCAGGCCGTACCAGAAGATGTCGATCCAGTAGATGTTGGGACCGTGCCAGAAACCCGCGCGATAGCTCGCGATCACGAGCAAGGTCAGGCTGTGCAGCACGTAAGCGCCGAGCACCGGCCAGGTCCAGGCGCTGGAAGCGACCACGCCACCGGGGCCGATATACAGGGTCAGCAGCGCTGACACCGACAGCAGCACGCGCATGCCGAACACCATCCAGGCTTCAGCTTCAGGCGCGGCGGCCGATGGCGCCGTGGCGCCGGGCGTGCGCCGTGCGGCGGCGATCAAACGACGGATATCAGGGTACCAACTCATGTTGTTGCGCGCCGACAAACGCGTGGACTCCTCGCTAAAACGGTTACAGGGCGTGATTATTGCCCTGTAGAATCCCTGCAGTTTATCGCATACAACCAACGCACACGCTCACAGTTGCCCGAATATGTTGTTTAAGAGACTCCAACGTCAATCTGGCGCCACACTCGTCGAGATGGCCATCATCGCGCCCGTGCTCATGCTGGTCCTCGTGGGGATCATCGAAATGAGCATGATGTTCTTCGCCACGCTGACCATGCAGTACGCGGTGCGTGAAGGCGCGCGCTTTGCCATTACCGGCCGCGCCAACGAAGGCGGGACCAGCAACCAGCAGCGCTACGCCACCGTGATTGCGAAGATCCGCGACAACTCGCTGGGCATGTACGAGCGCATGAATTGCGTCGTGTCGGTCAATGGCAAGAGCTACGCAAGCACCAGCTACAGCAACGCCATGTTTGGCGGCGCGGGCGAGATGGTGGTGCTGCAGCTCGACTGCGCCTGGCCGGTGACGACGCCGCTGCTCTCGGCCTTCTTCACGGGCGGCCAGAACAATTTCGCCGTCGGCGCCACCATGCGAAACGAGTTTTTCTGATGCTGCCCATGCCATCTGCGCACATTCATCCTGCGCGCCGCCAGCGTGGCGTCGCCGCGGTCGAGCTTGCACTGCTGATGCCGATGCTGGTCGTGCTGCTGCTGTGCGCCATCGACGGCGCACGCGCGTTGCAAGCCAATATCATCATCACCAATATCGCGCGTGAAGGCGCGAACATCCTCTCGCGCAGCGGGAGCGATCTGGACGACAGCAGCCAGGACACGATCAATGCGCTGATGGCCAGCGCCCCTCCGCTGAACGTTAACCAGCTGGGCATGATGTACATCACCCGCGTGATGGGCGAGGTAACCAATGGCGTCTCACGCAGCGTCGTGCTGGACCAGTACCGCTGGGACGATGCCGAGCGCGTGCAAGGGTTTCGCCGCAATGGCTATGCACCCCAGAGCAAGGTGTACGGCTGCAGCGCCTGGAGCAACGCCGGCAAATGCTCGAGTGTCAACAGCGCATCACGCCCGGCCACAACGGTCATGACCGGCAAGCTCGACCCTGGCGAAGTCGTGTTCGTGGTCGAGACGTTCTATCGCTTCGACATGCTGGTCGGCGGCTTCACCACCGACAACAACACCCTGCCCACGTTCGGGCCCGACCTGTATTCGATGAGTGTCTTCTGAGATGAATCCGAAACTGTCCCGTCAGCGCGGTGCGGTCGCCATCATGGTGGCCGTATCGATGTTCGTGCTGCTTGCCGTGGTGGGTCTGTGTGTTGACGCCGGGCTCGCTTATCTGGTCAAGGCGCGTCTGAATGCAGCGGTGGATTCGGCCGCGCTGGCCGGTGCGCGCGCCGTCACGAACGGCAATAATCAGACCGAGCAGATCGCCAGCGCGCGCGCTGCTGCGGCTGACTTCTTCGCTGCCAATATCCCGAACAATTACCTGTTGTCGTCGCCACGGATCACGAGCACCAGTGTGACCTTCAACGGCGGACAGGCCACCATCGATGTCGTTGCCGAAGCGCCGATGCCGGTGTCGATCATGCAGATCATGAATTTCACGACGCTGACGCCTGTCGCAGCGGCGCAGACGATTCGCAATGACCTGGATATGGCGCTGGTGATCGATACGTCCGGGTCGCTGTTGCAATCAGGCGCGACCGTGAGAACATCGGCGAAAAGCTTCCTCAACAAATTCAACATCACGCAGGACCGCGTCGCACTCATCCATTTTGCATCGGGCGCAGAAACCGATGTGACCATCAACCCGACGACGCGCGGTTTTAACCGCACGACGATGACAAGCAAGATCAACAGCTATGTTTTCACCGGCGGAACGGCTTCCGTGGAAGGCATGTGGAATGCCCGCGATCAGCTCAATCAGGTTCCCCTCGCCAGCCGGTCAACGACGCGTGTGATCGTGTTCTTCTCGGACGGCGCGCCGACGGCCTTCGGTTCGTACATGTCATTTACCAACAGCAACGATTGCAAGGATGTGCTCGGGCGAGACATTGCAGGTACGCTCGATTCGCTTGATGCGACCTTTGGTCTGAGCAAGATGGACGACAGCGACAACGTCATCATCAAGGAAAGCTGCCGCATATACCGCAATAGCACCTACACTGCCCGCCGCCTGCCCGATTGGTACAACGCGCACAATGATGCGCGAACCCCGAATGACACATCGAAACGCGAATTTCCCATCGTGGGTAGCTGGCCACGCACAGTGACCGCGGACATCGGCAGCGGAGCCGGCAGCAGGAACGACATGTATCGACGCAATATCGAACGCGCGTCACGTAATCTCGCGGAGGCCATCGCCAGCAGCGCGCGTGATCAGGGCATCGTCGTGTTCACACTCGGTCTGGGCGCTGCGCTGAAAACCCGGGGTGACTATGACAGTGACACGGGCGAAATGATCCTGAAGTGCATGGCCAACACTGCCGATGCGCCGCAGCGCTGCCAGACACCGAATCAGCCGGTCGGCATGTACTGCTACGCCGCAACCGACAATGACTTGACGCCCTGCTTCTCACGGCTGGCCTCGGCAATCTTGCGCATCACCAAATAAACCGCCCTTACAAGGACCGCGTCAACGGCGATTTGCCGGCATTCATCCGGGGGCAGGCGCAGCCATGCGCTAGAATCGCCCCCTTCGGTGCCGCGCGCACCAGCACTTGCAAGGTGGATTCACGTGTTTGCCGTTCTTGCCCTCGACATGGGAACTGCCATGAAAACGCTGGTGCTCACGCTCGACCTGGTGGGCACCTTTGTGTTTGCGCTGTCCGGCGCCACCGCTGGCGTGCGGCGCCATCTCGATCTGTTCGGGGTGCTGGTGCTCTCGTTCGTGGCCGCCACCTCGGGTGGCATCGTGCGCGACCTCTTGATCGGCGCCACGCCGCCGGCGGCGTTTTCGGACTGGCGCTACCTTGGCGTGTCGCTGCTGGCGGGCGTGACGATCTTCTTCTGGCATCCGTTCATCCACCGCGCGCGTAATCCCGTGCTGCTGTTCGACGGTGCAGGGCTCGCGCTGTTTTGCGTGGCCGGCGCGCAAAAGGCGCTGGTGTTCGGGCTGGAACCCGTGATGGCAGCGCTGCTGGGCATGCTGACCGGCATCGGTGGCGGCGTCGCGCGCGACGTCCTGCTATCGAACGTACCGGCGGTGTTCCGTTCGGATATCTACGCCGTCGCGGCGCTGGCCGGTGCGTCGGTGGTGGTGATCGGCGACGCCCTGCAGTGGCCCACGACGCCGACTGCCTGCGTCGGCGCGGCGCTGTGCTTCGGCCTGCGCCTGGCCGCGATCCGCTATGGCTGGCACCTGCCGACGGCGCGCGGGATCGAGCCGCCGGACGCCAATGACCACAATCGCGACGGTCGCTGAACGCGACACGGCAAATGCATGCACTACAATGGGGGCCAGCCACGCCCCCAATGAATCGACATGAGCGCCACCGACCTGCCCTACCGTGCCACCCTGCTCCAAGCCTGCACCTGGCTCGAGCAACAGACTGCATCGCCCTGGACCCTGGCGCGCCTGCTCGAACACGGGGTCACGCCGTATGTCTGGCTCGATTACGACCCGGCCCATGCCGACTTGTTCGGCGACGCGAATGGCGGTTATGCGGCGCCAATCTTCTTCCAGGACGACATCGCGCGCCTGATTGCCGGCAGCGACGACGTCTTGATGACGATGACCAAGGACGCTTACAAGATCGTCGCGCACCTGCCTGCGCCGGGTTTCAAGCGGCCGCTCGATGCGCTGCGGTTCCAGAAGAAGGACCTGACACAGCTGGTCGCCAGGCTGGAACGCGAGGCGCAGGCAGCCATCGCTGCAGCGACCGCCCCGCCACCGGAACCGAAGGCGCCGACCGAATCGGCCTTTGGCATCAACAAGGCGCAGGTGCTGGAAGCCTTTGCTGCCAATGCGCGCATCGACCTGGGCGCGGCGCTCGACAATGCCATCGGCATCTTCGGCGACGATGGCGCGCGCGTGAAGGCCAGCGTGCGCAAGTCGAAACGCAACGCGGTGTGGAATCCGGTGACGCTGGCGCTTGGCCTGCATGACCTCCACCGCGTGCCACTGGGCCCGCTACGTCGCGCGTTCAAGACCCACGATTTTCTGCTCGACTGGGAAGACGACTGGGAGCAGTCGCTGCGCCTGCTGGGTAAATAACACGGGTCAGCGCGCGAGCAGGCGGCGCAGCTGCGCCGCCTGGTAGGCGCCGAAGGTATCGCTGAACAGGCAGCGGATCAGCGGGTCGTCGACGACGTCGACGTCCAGCAGGTCACGCTCGGCATCGTCGTCGAACCGGGCATCGTTGATGCGCATGTACATCGTGGTCAGCGACTCGCCCTGCTCCAGCGCCCCATACAGTCTGGCGGCCGGAATTTCCGTCGTCCAGCCGAGCGTGCCGGCCTCGGTCACGGGCGTGGCGACATCCCCCTCAAGCAGGTAATCGAAAACGCTCGCCTGACCCAGGTGGTCATACACCGACAACCGCCAGTAGCGCGGCCCATCGAAGTAGCCTGACGCCGCTTCCACGCCGGCGTATTTGGCGGGCAGACCCACGCGGCAGTAGTCCAGCACGCGCGCCATCTGCGCATCGCTCAGGGCCGCAAAATGCAGTGCGATCGATGCGGTCGAAGGCGGCGCCGCATTGCCTTCATAGACGTAATCGACATCCTGCGGACCCACGGGCACGAGCCACGCCAATGGCGGTGCCGGCTGCAGCGCCGCGCCGTCCAGCCGCACGGACGTGCCGGGATCGAGCCGCACGACCGATGCCGCCGGCAGCGCCGCGCCGACCTCGCGCGTGAATTGCGCATACGTGATCGGGAAGAACGCGCGGTTGTACCACGACCACGCCTCCTGCACGAACTGGCACGAACTGGGCACCACATAGCGCGGCTGCAGCGCCTGCAGCTGCGCGATCCACTCGGGCGGCAGCTCGGGCAGCGCGGCCACGGCGCGCGATGGCGTGAGCACCTCGATTTCGCGCATCGTCTGGAACGGCCACAGCACCATATCCCACGGCCCCAGTTCGACCAGCTGCGCCAGCGTGTCGTCGTCGATCCACGAGTCCACGACATTGAGCACGTTCTGCCCGGCCGCCTGCACCTGGAACATCGAGTCGACATCGACATCCATCGCCTCGCGTGGGGTGACGGTGAACGGGCCGACCGTGACCGGCGCGTTCAGACGCAGCGGGTGCACGTGCGTGAAGCCGAGCTGGCGCACCATGTCGAACAACGCGTCGAAGATGCAGTAGATGTACAGGGGCGTGGCGCGATCCAGCAGATCGAGGCTGTCGAGCGAGCAGTGATCGTCATGAAAATGCGAGATGAAGACGGCATCGAAATGCTGGCGGCGGATTGCCGCGACATCGAAGCGCACGTCCGGGAATGCATGGCAGTTGCGGCTGAACGGGTTCTCGAAGATCGTGTCGAAGGCGATCGTTGCGCCCTCGCACGCGAATACGTACCCCGCATGCAGGATGCGCGAAATGGTCAAGCCTGGCGTTGTCATTGGTCCCCCTTGGAGGCGGCATTTTACAGGGCGCGCTCCGGGACGGCGCTTGTTGCCGCCAAACCGAACGGCTACACTGCACCACCCCAGCGTTCCCGAAAGTAGCCGATGATCATGAGCCGCCCCATTCCCCGCGCCCTCCTTGCCGTGTGCGCGTTGCTGGTCACCGCATGGGGCGCGCTGGCGCTGTGGTTCCAGCTATCGCGGCCCGGCGGCTACGCGGCGGTCGCAGTGTGGTCGCTCGCCGGTCTGGCCGCCACCATCGCCATCGCGCGCGGCCCGGGCAAGTGGCCTGGCGCCAGGGCGCTGGTCACCGGCGCCGTGGTGCTGGCCGTGCTGCTGGGCTGGTGGTATTCGCTCACGCCATCGCACGACCGCGTGTGGGCCGACGACGTGTCGCGCATGCTCGTCTCGCGTGTCGACGGCGATCGCCTTGTGCTGCAGAACGTGCGCAATTTTGACTGGCGCACTGAAACGGATTACACGCCGCGCTGGGAAACGCGTGACTACGACCTGGCTGGCATCGTATCGGCCGACCTGATCCTGTCCTACTGGATGGGGCCACACATCGCCCACACGCTGGTAACGTTCGGCTTCAAGGATGGCACACAGCTCGTGTTCTCGCTCGAGATCCGCAAGGAGCGCACCGAGACCTTCTCCGCCATCGGCGGCTTCTTTCGCCAGTTCGAGCAGGTGATCATCGCCTCCGACGAGCGCGACCTGATCCGCACGCGCAGCAATGCGCGCGGCGAGCAGGTCTACCTGTACCGCCTGCGCGCCACGCCGGACCAGCTGCGCGCCGTGCTGCTGGCGTACCTGGAACGCGCCGAGGCACTGCGCCGCCAGCCCGAGTTCTACAACACGCTCACCAGCAACTGCACGACGATCCTGTACGAACTGGCGCACCGGATTGCGCCCGACCTGCCGCTGGATTACCGGCTGCTCGCATCCGGCCACTTTGCCGAATATGCGTACGACCAGGACGCACTGACGCCGGGCGTGCCATACGCGGTGCTGCAGCAGCGCGGCCACATCAACGCGCGGGCACGCCAGGCCGATGTCGACCGCAGCGACTTCTCGCACGCAATCCGCGTCGGCGTACCCGGTATTCGCTGAGGACGATCGCGCCACCTCACGCGATAGTTGCCGCAAGTCAAATCAGGACCAAAGGCTTCCTCTAGTATCGGCAATGGTCGAACGCTGGAAGGAGGAAGCCATGGTTGTACGCTACAAGCGATTTCGCAGGTCGGCGAACGGGAGCGTCGCGGTCGAAATGGCGCTGATTCTGCCCCTGTTTCTGATCCTGCTGGCCGGGCCGCTTTACATGGCGCGCGCCGCGTGGTTTTACAGCGTGGGGCAAAAAGCGGCGCACGATGCGACCCGCTATGTCGCGACCGCAACGCAGGCTGAATTACGGACCGCTGGCGGCGGCTTCAACGAAGCACGCGTTCCGGCGATCGCCCGCTGGATCGCCCAACAGGAACTGGGCGAACTCGTGCCGCTCACCGATGGCATTGCCATCGGGATCCAATGCGATGGCGAGCCATGCAGTGCGCTGACGCCTACGCAGGTCCACACAAGTGTGCAAGTCACGTTGCACGATCATCTACTCGGCAGCCTGACGATGGATTACCTGGGCTCTATCGATATGACAATGACCAGCGAAGTCACGATGCGCTATGTCGCACAGTGACACTACCTGGCCGGCGCGCCCGCGTCGGCAACACCCGCCACATCCTGGCAAACAGACCGGCGTCATCAGCTGGATGTTCGCCTCTGCCATGTTCATCATCCTCGGGTTTCTCGCCCTGGCCCTTGACCTGTCCCTCGTTACCCACCGCAAGATGGAACTCCAGAATGTCGCCGACACCGCTGCCTTGTCGGCCGCGCATGAACTTGACGGGACTGCGGCCGGCATCACCGACGCGCTGGAAACCGCCTCGCAACGCTTTTTGCAAGGCGCCGACAGATTCACCTACCACTACGGCAAGGCGACGATGACCTGGTCGGATGCTGCCATCGAATTCGCCCGCAGCCCGTCAGGCCCATGGCGGCCGGTCGGCGAGGCCATGACCAATCCTGAGGATCTGCTGTACCTGCGAGTCGATACGGCAGGGCTGGATGCCGAGTACGGGACCGTCGCCACCCTGTTCCTCAGGACGTTCACGGACATCCCTGACACCTTCACCAGCGCCCGCGCCATCGCTGGCCGCTCTGCCATCAAGGTCACCCCGCTCGGCATCTGCGCCATGCGTGACGAAGCTCACCGCAACCATGGGGGGGAGCTGGAGGAATTCGGGTTTCGCCGGGGCGTGGGCTACAACCTGCTGGACCTGAACCTGCCCGGCGCCACCGCCGGGCAGACCTTCATCGTCAATCCGGTTGCGCAGGCCACGCCCATCACTGACACAGCAACGCTGGCGCCATTCGTCTGCACCGGCACGATGGCCATGTCACGGCTGTCCGGTGGCACGGTCAAGGTGTCGGCGTCGTTTCCGATCAATGCTCTCTCGCAGCAGCTCAATTCCCGCTTCGGCACCTACGGGACAGGCGCCAACGCCTGCGATGCGCGCACGGCGCCCGCCGACATCAATATCAAGGAATTCATCTTCAACAACGGCGCCGCCTGGATGGGCGCAACGCCCGCGGGGCAGTCAGCTGCGCTGCTGGCGACAACAGAGCGCCGGTGGACAATTGCAGGCCCCGATACGGCGCCCGCCGGCACCCTGGGCGCGCAGTTCGGTCCGCTCTGGTCGTACGCAAAAGCGGTCCCGTATGCATCGTATGCATCGTATGCGAGCACGGGTGCGCCGGAACCGGCAACCGGTTATTCAACCTATGACGTGACCAAATGGAGCACCTTGTACGCACCGGGTCAGCCGACTACCTCACTGACCACGCCCTATCCCGACAGCGCCGAGACACCGACGCCCTACTCCTACACGACGGGTACCCAATTTTACAAAGGACCATCGGCGAGCAACAAGAGTCTCGCCAACCGGCGCGTCCTGAATCTGCCCTTGCTCGCCTGCCCGATCACCGGGAGCGACGCCACGGTGCGTGGCATCGGCAAATTCTTCATGACCGTTCCCGCCACGCAGACCTCTCTTTACGGCGAGTTCGCAGGCCTGGCGACCGAGCAGTCGCTGGGCACCCGCATCGTCCTGTACCCCTGACGGATGGACCTGACATGACCCGCCAAACGCCAGAGCGGCAACGTGGTGTCGCCGCAGTCGAATTCGCCGTGGTGGCGGTGATCTTTTTCATGCTCTTCTTCGGCATCGTCGACATTCTCCGGGCACTCTATATCTGCAATATCCTGCAGGAGGTGACGCGGCGCGCGACAGCGCTGGCCGTCAACACCGACTTCACCGACGCAACGGCGATGGCAAGGGTGCGCATGCAGGCCGTGTTCCGCACGACACCCGGCATGCTTGCATTTGCCGATCCCATCTCCGACGATTACGTCAGGATCGATTATCTGCAGATCCCGGCATCGGCCAATCCCGTCCCGATCGGGACAGGATTGCCGGCAAGTCCCCAGCAAAACCGGATCAATTGCACGTCCAATCCCAACGCGGCCAACTGCATCCAGCTGGTCCGGGTGCGGATCTGCCTGCCCGGGGGCGCCAGTGATGTCTGCGATCCGGTGCCGTACCAGTCCCTGGCGTCGTTCGTCCCGTTTTCATTCGGCCTTCCCAGCGCAACCACCATCGCCCGCGCCGAGACCCTGGGCATGCCGCCCGGCGTGCCAGTCCCGGTGGGCGGCAGCTAGCGTTTACAGGACTTCGGGCGCAGTGTCGGCTGCCACACGGGAAATCGCAACCTTCGCAATGCGGCGCTCCTCGACGGCGATGACCTCATAGCGCCAGCCATCGAGTTCGACGCTCTGGCCAGGCACGGGCATCGACGCGAACCGCGCCAGCAGGAAGCCGGCCAGTGACGTGTAGTCATCGTCCCCTACCAGCGCATCGGTCTCGAGTACCTGTTGCAGCTGATGCAGGTCGGCCGCGCCATCGGCTTCCCACACATCCGGCCCCTGCGGCCGGATCGCCAGTTGCTCGTCTTCGTCCGGGAATTCGCCGGCGATCGCCTCCAGGATGTCCACGGGGGTGAGCAGACCTTGCACGATCCCGAATTCGTCGGTCACCAGCACCGGCTGGCCGTGCGCGCGCTTGAGCGTCTCCATCGCGCCCAGCACACCGGCCGTGTCGGGCAGCAGGATCGGCGCGCGCACGATGCCGCCGTCGGGCGCGGCGTCGATGCGCCCGTGCAGCATCAGCGCGCTGACCAGGTCCTTGGTGCGTGCAATGCCCACCAGCTGGTCCAGCTGGCCGCGAGCGACCGGCATGCCGCTGTGGGGCGACGCCTGCAACTGGCGCAGGATGGTGTCGGCATCGTCGTCGAGGTTGACCCACGTGAGTTCCGAGCGCGGCGTCATGATCGAGCGGATCGAGCGGTCGGCCAGCGCCAGCACGCCGCTGACCATATTGCGCTCTTCGGCGCCGAACGCTTCCGGCTCGGTGACCGGTTCATCCTGCGGTTCGGCATCGGCATCGACGTGCATCCGCTTCTTGCCGCCCATCAGGCGCAGCACCGAATCGGCGGTGCGGTCGCGCAGCGGCACGCGCGCTTCCTGCTTCAAAAAATTGCGGCGTGCGAACTGGTTCAGCGCCTCGATCAGGATCGAGAAACCGATGGCAGCGTACAGATACCCTTTCGGGATATGAAAGCCCAGGCCTTCGGCAACCAGCGACAGGCCGATCATCAACAGGAAGCTCAGGCACAGCACGACGACGGTCGGATGCGCATTAACGAAACGCGTGAGCGGTTTGGACGCCAGGATCATGACGCCGATCGAGATGATCACCGCAGCCATCATCACGTACAGGTTGTCGACCATGCCCACGGCCGTGATGACCGCGTCGAGCGAGAACACGGCGTCGAGCACGACGATCTGCGCGACCACGGCGCCAAAGCCCGCATACACCCGTGACTGGGTCTGCACGTGCGTGACGCCTTCCATGCGTTCATGCAGTTCGACGGTGGCCTTGAACAGCAGGAATACGCCGCCCAGCAGCAGGATCAGGTCGCGGCCGGAAAACGCCATCCACCCGAGGGCGAACAGCGGCGCCGTCAGCGTGACGAGCCACGAGACGATCGTGAGCAGGCCAAGGCGCATCAGCATGGCCAGGGACAGGCCAATGAGGCGCGCCTTGTCGCGCTGATGCGGCGGCAGTTTGTCCGCCAGGATGGCGATGAAAATCAGATTGTCGATGCCCAGAACAATTTCCAGGACAACGAGCGTGAGCAGACCCGCCCAGATGGTGGGGTCGAATAGCCATTCCATGTGTTACCTCTTGTTTGAATCAGTGTGAACGTGCAGCTGCATCACGCCGCAAAGGCGCGCAGCAGGAACATGCCGCAAAAGCGGCACAGGCAGGCGTCACACCGCGCGCGGCGGCTTGAACAAGGGATGCCAGGACCGGCTGGCATGGGACAGGAATGGGGGTGCGAGCGCGCCGCCGCGCACATCGGCGAGGCGCAGCGAGAGCTCTTCGTTGATGGTGTCGTGCACGTCGGCGCCGGCCGGCGGCTCATCGGGATCGATGTCGCAGCTGGCCTGGCAATCGTGATTGTCGGGCAGGTAGGCGTCGGCGAACACCGGCGCGGAGGTCAGCTCGACGAGCGGTTCGGACGCGATGACGCGCTGCGATGACTCGGGCGGCAGCATCGCGGATGCGGCCATGGCCAGGGCAAACATGTTCAGGGGGAGCAGCAGAATCAGGCAGATGACGAATACTCGTCTCATATACAGCGGGAAAGTCGATGACCCGCTCATTCTAGCATGGCCCGCGCACGCCATTCGTGCGCGCCGCACGCACGGCAGCCCTCTTGTACAATGGCCGCCACCTTACCCACCGGCCCTGCCGGGAAGCACCCGATGCACACATCTGCCCAGCGCATGAGCGCGCTGCTCGACTATCTCGTCGAGCAGGCCAAAGACATAGATCCTTCCGCGTTCACCCTCGCGAAAGTCACCGAATTCAAGAAAACCTTTACCGACCTGGCGACGCTGCCGTGGATCGAATTCAACGTCGAAACCGAGCAGGATGACCTGTGGCTGCGCGTGCACCGGCTCGAGTCCACATCGCCGCCGTTGCTGGCCGATCCGGCGCTGGCGCCCTATTTGCTGATCGGCGCCGACCCGTCCGGCAATCCGCCGGCGCTCAATGACGCCACGCTGGCCGATGCGCGCCATGAAGATGCCGCCCATGCCACCGATGACCAGGCGAAGCAGCGCGTCGAGGAACGCGATGCAGAGCGCCGCGCCCGTGTCGCACAGGGCCTGGCTGCCTACCTGCCGCCGTGGCAGGAGTGGGCTGCGCGCGAACGTCCGCGCCGCCAGGTGATCACACTGTACGCCGACCTGTTCGCACTGAAGGCCCGGCTCGAATCCGAAGAAGCGGCGCGCCCGCTGGAACTGGTCTGGGGCATGGGCCTGTCGTCGTGGCAGATGCGCACACCGGCACCGGTCGACTTCCATTACCCGCTCATCACGCAGGCGCTGGAAATCGACATCGACCCGGCCTCGCACGCCATCGGCCTGCGGCCCCGCCAGCTCGACGCGCACCTGGAACTCGATGCCTTCGCGGCCTGCGGCGTGCCCGGGATCGGCGACGTCGAACGCGCTGCCCGCAGCCTGCTGGCCGCGCGCGGCGACAGCACGCTCTCGCCGTTCGCACCCGAGATGATCGAGCCGATCCTCAAGCTGATCGCCGGCCAGGTCAGCGCCGACGCCCGCTACGACATGGCCGCCACGCAGGCGCCTCCACCGGGCGAGCGCCTCGTCGTCACGCATGGCTGGGTGATCTTCGCCCGGCCGCGCGCAACCCACTTCCTGATCGACGACATCGCGCGCCTGAAAGACCGGGTGGATGACGCCGAAGGGTTGCCGGACGGGCCGCTGAGCCTTGTCACGCCGCCCGGCAGCGCGGTGCTCGAACATGAGCCGATTGCGTTTCGCGGGCTGTCCGGCGGCGCAGTCAATGCCGGCGAGCCGCGCGAGCTGTACTTCCCGCTGCCGTACAACCGCGAACAGGAAACCATCGTCCAGCAACTGGAACGTTCGCCGGGCGTCACGGTCCAGGGTCCGCCCGGCACCGGCAAGACGCATACGATCGCCAATATCATCAGCCACTACCTGGCCTCGGGCAAACGCATCCTGGTCACGTCCAAGGGCGAGCCGGCGCTGAAGGTCCTGCAGGAGAAGATTCCGGAATCGATCCGGCCCCTGACCGTCGCCCTGCTCTCGGGTGACAAGGAAGGCATGCGCCAGTTCCAGGCGTCGATTGAAGCGATCATCCACACACTGTCGCACCTGAACCCGCAAGTGGAGACCGAGGCCATTGCCGCGTGCCGCGTCGCGCTCGACCGTGCGCACGCCGAAACCGCCGCCATCGACACCCGCATCGACGAGATCGCGCATGCGCAGCTGGCTGCCGTCAGCGTCGACGGGGTCGAGATGCGCGCGCAAAAGATGGCCGAACTGGTCATCGACGGCAAGGACCGTTTCGGCTGGTTTGACGACGACTTGTCGCTGGCCCCGCAGCACGCGCCGCCATTCGGCGACGAACAGGCGATGGGACTGCGCGAGGCGCGGCGCCGGCTCGGCGCGGATCTGGTCTACTGCAATGCGTTGCTGCCAGCGGCCGACGCCCTGCCATCGGCGCAGGCCATCGGCCGTCTGCACGACACGCTGCTCGCGATGCACGACATCGAGCGCGACGAAGCCAGTGGCGCGCTGCCGTCGCTGCGCGCCACGACGCCCGACGTATTTGCCGCCGCACAGACCTTGCAAACGGCGCTGGCCGGCGCGATTGCCACGACCGGCGAGGTCGAGGCGTCGGGCTTTGACTGGGCGCACGCCGTGCGCCTGAAATCGCGCCAGTCGCAGTTCGTCACCGAGCGCCGCGCGTTCGAGGCGCTGCTGCCCGAAATGGATGCGCTGCTGCGCGCACGCGCCGAATTCATGCAGCGCCCCGTCACGGCGCCCACCGAAGCTCTCGGGCATCCGAAAGCCATCGAAGCGATCAACCGCGCCGTCGAGACGGGCAAGCCGTTCGGCCTGCTGTCATTCGGCGGCGGCGACGTCAAACAGCAAATTGCCGCGATCCGCGTGGCCGGCCTGGCGCCGGCCTCCAGCGACGACTGGGCCCACGTGCAGCGTTACGCCGCGCTGCAGAACCGCCTGAACTCGTTCGCCGTGCGCTGGAATGCGTTTGCGTCCGATCTGTCGCTGCCGGTCCTGGTGGCCGACGTGGCGCAACTGCGCCCCATCGAGCAGATCCTGACCACGGCCCGCGCCGCCCATCTGCAGGCCACGAGCCACGACCTGCAGTTGCCGATCCTGGCCCAGGCGGTATTCAGCCAGCCGCCGACGAACGACCTGCTGGGCCGCGAGGCCGACCTGCTGCGCGTGCGCGACTACCTGGCGCGGCACCTGGCGCGCGCCGGTCTCGAACAGGCCCGCACCGCCATCGCCGCGCTGCGTGGCCTGCTGGCCGGCGCCGATGGTCCTGTCGGCGTGCGTCTGCGCGAGTTCGCCGGGCAAACGCTGGGCACACCTGGCCTGGCGGCCGACACGGTCAGCGCCGACTATGCGGCGCTGCTCGCGGAACTGCGCCGCATCGCCGCGCTGACGCCGGACCTGGCCGCAGTGCGCGAGTTTGCCGAACAGGTCGCGCAGCATGGCGCCCCGCGACTGGCAACACGCTTGACGACCGTCCCGGTCGACGCACAGGGCGACGACGCCGTATTCCCGGTGCGCTGGCGCGATGCCTGGACCTGGGCGCGCCTGAAAACCTACCTCGACAATATCGATGCGCGCGACGAGATGCTGCGCCTGGCCGAGCGCCGCCACGAACTCGAACGGGGCCTGGCGCGTCTGTACGAACAACTGGTGTCGAAATCGTCCTGGCTGGCCACGCGCCGCCTGGCCGGCCAGAACGTGCTGAGCGCGCTGGAAACCTATCGCACGTCGATGCGCAAACTGGGCAAGGGCACGGGCGTGAATGCGGGCCGCTACCGGCGCGATGCGCAGGAAGCGATGGTCAACGCGCAGGCCGCCGTGCCGTGCTGGATCATGAGCCATGCACGCGTGTCCGAAACGCTGCCCGCCACGCTCGGTGCGTTCGACCTTGTCATCGTCGACGAGGCCAGCCAGTCCGACCTGTGGGCGCTGCCGGCGGTCCTGCGCGGCAAGCAGCTCCTCGTGGTTGGCGACGACCGCCAGGTCTCGCCCGAAGCGGGTTTTGTTTCGGCCGCCAAGATCACCGACCTGCGCCGGCGCTTTCTGGCGGGCCAGCCGTTCGAAGCCGTGCTCACGGCGGACATGTCGCTGTACGACATCGCCTCGACCGTGTTTGCTGCCTCGAAGGTCATGCTGCGCGAGCACTTCCGCAGTGTCGCGCCGATCATCGCCTACAGCAACCGCGTGTTCTACAAGGGGTTCATCCAGCCGCTGCGCATCCCGACGGCGTCCGAACGGCTCGACCCGCCGCTGATCGACGTGTTCGTGGCCAACGGCTACCGTGAAAACAAGGGGCTGAACCGCCCCGAGGCCGAATTCATCGTCGCCGAAATCGACGCCATCCTGCGCGACCCGGCCTATGCCGGGCGCACGCTGGGCGTGGTTTCGCTGCTGGGCCCCGAACAGGCGCAGCTCATCGACAAGATGGTGCGCTCGCGCTGCGACATGGCTGAACTGGTCAAACGCAACTTTGCCTGCGGCGACGCGCGCCTGTTCCAGGGCAGCGAGCGCGATATCATGTTCCTGTCGATGGTCGCCGACAGCAAGCAGCACCACGCGCTGTCCGGTGTGCAGTTCGACCAGCGTTTCAACGTGGCCGCCTCGCGCGCGCGCGACCGCATGTACCTCGTGCGCTCAGTGAAGCTCGAAGAACTGTCCACGCTCGATCTGCGCCGCACGCTGGTCGAGCATTTCGCCAAGCCGCTCGAGTCCAATGAAGAAGCGACGAGCCTGATCGAGCTGTGCGAATCCGGTTTCGAGCGCGACGTGTACACGGAGCTGTTCGAGCGCGGCTACCGCGTTATTCCGCAAGTGCCGGCGGCCGGCTACCGCATCGATATGGTGGTGGAAGGTGCGCACGACCGGCGCCTGGCGATCGAGCTCGATGGCGACGACTTCCATGGGCCGGACCGGTGGCAGGCCGACATGGGCCGCCAGCGCGTGCTCGAACGCGCCGGCTGGACCTTCTGGCGCTGCTTTGCCTCCACCTGGTCGCTGCAGCGTGAGACCATCCTGGCCGAGTTGCTGGCGCGCCTGGCGGCGATGGGGATCGAGCCGCTCGGGGCGCTGGCGCGCACGCCGCTGCTGGTCGAATACCGCGAATGGGGGCGTGATGCGGTGACCAGCATCGATCCGGACATCAGAACCGGTGCTGCATCCCCAGCATGATGCCGGTCTGATTGTCCGACACCCCGGTCACGCCACCATCTTCGGTCGAGTCGCGCGTCACGCCGATCGGCACGCCGCCATCTGCCTTCGCGTAGGACACGGTGGCATACAGGTTGGTGCGCTTGGTCAGCGTGTACCGCGTGCGCACGACGAACATCAGCGGATCGGCTTCGGTGTCGCTGGCGTTGACGCCGTTCTTGACGTTGATGTAGTAGACCACACCGGTCATGTCCACCATTGGCGTGAGGTCGACGTTCGCGCCGGCCCACCACGTGTCGGCGCGCACCTCGCTGCCAACCGGCCGCTCGAGCCGGTAGTTGCGCAAACCGAGTTTGAGGTCAGCGCCTTTTGTGAGCTCGTAAGCCAGGCCTGCGTGATACACCCTGGAGACGGAGCGGGCGATCGCCGTGCCAGTCACGCCGTTCACGCGCTCTGCCGTGAGCACGTAGCGCAGGCCGCCAATCGCGTGCGCTGCGCCGACCGCCAGTTTGCGGCCATCGGCATCGCTTTCACGCGATTCGCCGGCGCCGAACGATGCACCGATCTTCACGCCACCGAACTCACCCTGGTATTTCACCATATTGTCGAACGCGGTCGTCATGCCATATTTGCTGCCCAGCGTGCCGCCGCCAGTCGACGCCCACGAGTAGCGCGGCGCGTAGCCCATCGGGTCGAACGGGCTGATGAAGTCGTACACGGTCGTGAACGAGCGCCCGATGATCACGCGACCGAACTTGCCTTCAAGACCAACGTTTGCCTGGCGGCGAAACAGCGGGCCGTCGATTTCCCCCGTGTCCGAAAGCACCGGTGACTCGAACTGGAACACGGCTTTCAGCCCCCCGCCCAGATCTTCACTACCGCGAAAACCGAAGCGCGAATTATTCGAGCCGCCCGAGGAGACGCGTAGCGAGTTGCCACCCGATTCCTTTGCATTCGTCACGTATTCGATGCCGGTATCGAGCAGGCCGTAGACCTGCACACTGGTCTGGGCCATGGCGCTGCCACTCACCGCTGCGGCGATGGCCGCCGCGAGCACTGTCTTGTTCATTCTTGTCTCCATTATTGTTGGTATGCGTCAGCTATTTTGCATAACGTCGCTTAATAATGCAGTTAGAAGTTTCCCGCGTCAACACGTCACATTCAATTTTTCGCGGGAAGTTCCTTGCCGTGGCGACAATGCATCGGTTACGCAGAAGATTGTTTAAAAACATTGAAATAGTGAAAATCCTCACGAATCTGATTGCATAAACACGTATCCAAATGCAATATAGAAAAGCAATCGACAAAAACGCGCGCCCAACGTGGCGTGCCCAACACCGGAGACACAAGACATGTACACCTTCAAGCAACCCATGCTGATGGGCGCCCGCGCGCTCGCCATCGGCGCCCTGCTCGCGTGCGCCGCGCCAGCCATGGCGCAAGCCCCGCTGGAACTGAAGATCATCGCACCGGCCGGTCCGGGCGGCGGCTGGGACACGGCGTCGCGTTCGCTGCAGCAAGTCATGCTGTCGTCTGGCGCAGCGAAGAACGTCCAGGTGATCAATGTGCCTGGCGCGGGCGGCACTGTCGGCCTGGCCCAGTTCGTCAACGGCGCCAAGGGCGATGGCAAGCAGATCATGACGATGGGCATCACGATGCTCGGCGCCGTGCTGACCAACCGTTCGCCAGTGGGCCTCGACACCGTCACACCGATCGCGCGCATCACCGCCGATCCGCTCGTCATCGTGGTACCGGCAAACTCGCCGCACAAGACCATGAAAGACCTGGCCGCAGCCATCAAGGCAGACACGTCGCGTGTCGTCTGGGCCGGCGGTTCTGCCGGCGGCGCCGACCACATCCTGGCCGGTCTGGTCGCGCGCACCGTGGGCGGCGATGTGCGCAAGCTGAACTACGTGCCATTCTCGGGCGGCGGCGAAGCGCTGGCCGAGATGCTGGGCGGGCGCGTCACGGCCGGCGTCTCGGGCTACAACGAGTTCGAAAGCATGATCAAGGCGGGCAAGCTGCGCATACTGGCTGTCGCGTCCGGCAAGCGCGTCGCCGGCATGAACGTGCCGACGCTCAAGGAACAAGGCATTGACGCGGAACTCGTCAACTGGCGCGGCATTGTCGCCGGCCCCGGCATCACGCCGCAGCAGCGCCAGGTACTCTCCGCTGCGGTCGAGAAAACCCTCAAATCACCTGAGTGGAGCAAGATCCTCAAGATGCGTGGCTGGGAAGCTGCGTACCTGCCACCTGATCAGTTTGCGGCATTCATGAAAACCGAACAGGCGCACGTCAAGGGCATCCTGGTCTCGATCGGCCTGGCCAAATGAATCCGGGCGCTCCTCGCAAGGTCGCCGCCTGGCGCGCGCCGCTGCTGGTAGGCGTCGGCTTGCTGGGCCTGGCCAGCCTGACGCTGTTCGACGCGATGCGCGTAGCATCCGGCGTCGGCCCGGGCGTCGGACCGTCCGCCGCGATGCAGCTGATCGCCCTGATGCTGGGCGCACTGGGCGTGGCGCACCTGGTCCAGGCGATGCGCGCCAAGCGCACCGCTGCCGTGCGTGAAACCGAAGGCACGGCCAATCTGCGTTCGCTGGCCTGGGTACTTGGCGGCCTGGTGCTGCAAATCGTCACGCTCGCGATCGGCGGCGGGTTCATCCTGTCGTCGGCCATCCTGTTTACCGCAACCGCCTGCGGCTTTGGCCGTTCGCTCAAGTCGTGGGGACCGGTCTATGGCCTGCTCATGAGCAGCATCGTCTACCTGTTCTTCACGAAAGCGCTGTCGCTGTCGCTACCGATGGGTCCATTAGAGCAACTGCTGGGATAAACATTCATGGACACACTTTCACTTCTTGCCGATGGCATCTGGGTGGCAATGCAACCCGGTAATTTGCTCTTTGCCGCCGTTGGCGTGCTGCTCGGCACGCTCGTGGGCATCCTGCCCGGCATCGGCCCAGCGCTCACCGTTGCACTGCTGCTGCCCGTCACGTTCAAGCTCGACCCGACCGGCTCGATCATCATGTTCGCCGGCATCTACTTTGGCGGCATGTATGGCAGTTCGACCACCGCCATCCTGATCAACACGCCGGGCGAAGCAGCATCGATTGCCACCGCCATCGAAGGCCACAAGATGGCGCTGGCCGGCCGCGCCGGCCCGGCACTGGCCACGGCCGCCATCGGCTCGTTCGTTGCCGGCACCATTGCCACCATCTGCCTGGCGCTGCTGGCACCTGGCATCGTCGACCTGGCCGTGCAGTTCGGACCATGGGATTATTTCGGCCTGATGGTCGTGGCATTCGTGACAGTGTCGGCCACCTTCGGCAGCTCGGTACTGCGGGGCCTGACGAGTCTCGGGCTCGGGCTTTTCCTCGGACTGGTCGGCATTGACAAGCTCACCGGTCAGGCGCGCCTCACGTTCGACACGCCGACACTGATGGACGGCGTCTCGGTCACCACGCTGGCCGTCGGCCTGTTCGCGATGGGCGAAGCACTCTTCGTCGCGTCACGCTATACGGGTGCAGCGGAGAAAATCCAGGCGCTGCACGGCTCGCTGTGGATGTCGCGCGCCGACTGGAAAGCGTCGTGGAAGCCGTGGCTGCGTGGCACGATGCTGGGCTTCCCGATCGGTGCGCTGCCAGCCGGCGGCGCCGAAGTGCCGACGCTCCTGTCGTACACACTGGAACGCAAATTCTCGAAAAATCCGGAACAATTCGGCAAGGGCGCGATCGAAGGTGTGGCTGGCCCGGAAGCGGCAAACAATGCCTCAGCCACCGGCACACTGGTGCCGCTGCTGGCCCTTGGCCTGCCCACGTCGGCCACGGCCGCGATGATGCTGGCCGGTTTCCAGCAATATGGCCTGACGCCCGGCCCGCTGCTATTTACCACCAACCCCGAAATGGTCTGGGGCCTGATCGCCAGTTTCCTGATCGGTAACCTGATGCTGCTGGTGCTCAATCTGCCGCTGGTGGGCCTGTGGGTCAAGCTGCTGACGATTCCGCAAGCGTGGCTGTACGGCGGCATCCTCGTGTTTGCCGCGATGGGCACGCTGGCCGCCAATCCGTCGACGACAGAGCTGACAATGCTGGTCGTGTTCGGCCTGACCGGCTACCTGATGCGCTGCCTGGATTATCCCGTCGCACCGATGGTGGTGGGCCTGATCCTGGGACCGATGGCAGAGAACCAGTTCCGTCGTGCGCTGCAGGTGAGCATGGGCGACTACTGGGTCTTCTTCAAGCATCCCGGTTCGGCCACGCTGCTGGCCATCGCCGTGATCGCCCTGCTGGCGCCGCTGCTGTTCAAGAGCTTGCGCAAATTCCGGGCCAGCGAGGATTGAGACCATGACGACACCCGCTGCCATTTCTACGGCGTATCTCGATCACGCCGGCGAGCGGTTGCGCATGGTCGATCTGCCCGGCCAGTTTGGTGAACGCCTGCATCAGCTGCCCGTCGTCCTGCGGCTGCTGCTGGAAAATATCCTGCGCAACAGCGCCGAGGATGAACGCCAGGCCGGTATCGACGCCGTCTTCGGCTGGCTGGAACACCGCACCAGCCAGGCCGAGATCGCGTTCCAGCCCGGGCGCGTCTTGATGCACGACACCACCAGCACCCCGGCGCTGGTGGACATCGCCGCCATGCGCAATGCGCTCGACGAAGCGGGCTGGAATCCGGCGCTGCTCAATCCCGGGCTACCCGTCGATATCTCGGTGGATCACTCGCTGGCCGTGGAATTCTTCGGCCAGCGTGACGCCATCGAGCGCAATCTGCAACTGGAAATGCACCGCAACCGCGAGCGCTATACCTTCCTGCGCTGGGCCTCGAACGTCATGAAGGGCGTGCGCATCCACCCGCCCGGCACCGGCATCATGCACACCATCAATCTCGAGCAACTGGCCACCGTCGTCACGACCGAAGAACGTGGCGGCGAGCACTGGGTGGTGCCGGACGTGATGATCGGCACCGACAGCCACACACCGATGATCAACGGGATCGGGGTGCTCGGCTGGGGTGTCGGCGGCCTGGAAGCGCAAACCGTCATGTTCGGCATGCCGACGATGTTGCGGGTACCGGACGTGATCGGCGTGCGCCTGAGCGGACGACTCGGCGCTGGCGCCATGGCCACCGACCTGGCGCTGACCGTCACGCAGCGCCTGCGCGAGATCGGCGTGTCGGGTGAATTCGTTGAATTCTTCGGGCCCGGTGTTTCGACACTGAGCGCCGGCGAGCGCGCTGTCATCGCCAATATGGCGCCAGAATACGGCGCCACGACGGGCTTCTTCCCGGTCGATGCACAGACGCTGACCTACCTCGAGCAAACGAATCGCTCGCCGGAGCAATGTGCATTGGTCGACGCCTACTGCCGCCGCAATGGCCTGTGGTTCGATCCCGATGCGCAGCCGGTCTACACCCGGACGATCGAGATCGACCTGGACCAGGTCGCGATCCACGTCGCCGGGCCCAAACGGCCGCAAGACCTGCTGGCGTATACGGAGACGGCAGCCGCACTGGCAGCGCTCGACTTTGCGCCCGCACACCCGGGCACGGGCGCAGGCGCCGGCCTGCCGCGCCATCCGGTGGTCATCGCCGCCATCACCAGCTGCACCAACACGTCCGATCCGGGTCTGCTGGTCGCTGCCGGCCTGGTGGCGCGCCGCGCTCGGGCGCTGGGCCTGAAGGTGCCAGCGTGGGTCAAGACCTCACTCGGCCCCGGCTCCCCGGCTGCTGCCACCTATCTGGCACGCGCCGGCCTGCTTGACGACCTGTCGTTTGTGGGTTTCGACATCGTCGGCTACGGCTGCACGACCTGCATCGGTAACTCGGGCCCATTGCCAACGATGGTGCAACAGGCGCAGGCCCGCGGCGAGATCCAGCCGGTCGCCGTCTTGTCGGGCAACCGCAATTTCCCGGGCCGCGTCCATCCCGACCTTGACCTGGGCTTCCTGATGTCACCGCCCCTGGTGATCGCGTTTGCGCTGGCCGGCAATGCCGAGATCGACCTCGGACGCGAGCCGGTACAGATCACGCAGGCTGGCCAGCCTGTCTTTCTGAAAGACCTGTGGCCCAGCCGCGCTGAAGTCGATGCGTTGGTGCGCGAGGGTTTGCAGGCCGACGACTTCCCGCGCGCCTTTGCGCGCGCCAGCCTGAACCCCGTCTGGCATGCGCTGAAGGTTACGGAAACCGCGCTGTATCCATGGGACCCGGCCTCGACCGCCCTGCGCCGTCCGCCGTTCGCGTCGTTCACCGAGCGCAGCCTGCTCGGGCACTACACGGCGTATCCGCTGATGGTCGTGGGCGACGACATCACGACCGACCATATTTCACCGGCCAGCGCGATCCCCAAAGACAGCTTCGTCGCCGACTTTCTGGTGGCGCAAGGCGACGACCGCGATGACCTGAACGTGTTCGCTTCGCGCCGCGGCAACTGGGAAGTGATGGTGCGCGCCGCGTTCTACAGCAAGTCGCTGCGCAATCTGCTGCTGCCATCGGCGCCAGTGGGCCAGACGCTGCACATCCCGAGCGGCGACGTGGCGCCGATCTTCGAGGTGGCGGATCGCTATCGCGAAGCGGGCGACCCGGTCGTGCTGGTGGCCGGTGAACGCTACGGCACCGGTTCATCGCGCGACTGGGCCGCCAAAGGCCAGCGTCTGCTGGGCGTGCGCGCGGTGCTGGCATCGAGCTTCGAACGTATCCATCGCTCGAACCTGATCGGCATGGGCATTCTGCCGCTACACCTGCCGGCTGACCGTTCTCCGGCGCTGCTGCAGATCGCGCCGGGCGACCGGATCGAGGTCGACGCTGCAGCTGATACGCTGCAGCCGCGTGTTGCCATCGCCGTGCGCATTCACCGTGCGACCGGCGCTGTCGACATGTTCACCGCCATGGCGGCTGTGGAAACCCGGCTCGAGACCGAGCTACTGCGCCACGGCGGCGTCATTCCCTACATTCTCCAGAAAACGATCACGCAGCAAGACCAATCCTGACATCGGCCATAATGCCGGCGTGGGCCGCGGGCCCGAACCGATGGTGAATATGAACGTGGACTCTTCCATTGCGAAGCAGATAATCGCCCTGATCAAGACCGAAGCATGGCCAGTCGGCAGCCATTTGCCGGCACAGATGCTGGCAGACCGTCTGCGCGTGTCGCGCCAGCCAGTCAACAGCGCGCTGGCGCTGCTGCACGAAAAGGGCATCTTGATGCGCGAACGCAACCGCGGTTACTTCGTGGCGCAGGAACTCCCTGGTCCGCTCGACGACATCGTGGCCGGGCTGGGCCTGGCCGAATCCGACATCGTCACAAGCGTTTACTTCCAGATCGCCGACGACCTGCTCAAGCACGAATTACCGCTCGCCTGCCCCGAACAGCTGATCCGCTCGCGTTATGGCCTGACGGCGGCGCAGGCCAATGCCGTGCTGGCTCGCATCGTCAGCGAAGGCTGGGGCGAACGAAAATTCGGCTATGGCTGGACGTTCTCGTCGATGCTGACCACGCCCGACAGCCTGCTGCAGTCGTACCGCCTGCGACTGGCGCTCGAACCGGCCGCGCTGCTGGAACCGGGCTTCAGACTCGAACGAAAGGTGCTCGAACAGTGCCGCGCCACCGAACGTCACCTGCTCGCCGGCGGCATCGACACCGCCACGACGGACGAATTGCACATCCGGGGCGTGCGTTTTCACGAAAGCCTGGTCGAAGCATCGGGCAACCCGTTTTTCATCGACACGATCAAACGCGTCAACCGCGTGCGCCGCCTGATGTCGTACCGCTCGATGAAGCAGCGTGACCGTTATCCGGAACATTGCCGGCAGCACCTGTACATCCTCGACCTGCTCGCGCAGGAGAAAAACGAGGACGCATCGAATTTCATGCGCGAGCATCTTGTGCACACGCTCGACTCGATGGCGAAAATCGAGAATATCCTCCAGACCGGCAATCTTCCCTCACCCTGAGCCCCGACCATGCACCTGACCGCTTCCATCCGTTCGGCCTTCACCCCCACCGGCACGCTGCGTGCCGCGATCAATCTTGGCAACCCGATTCTCGCCCGCCGCGACGCCGACGGCGCCGCGCGCGGCGTATCGGTCGATCTGGCCACACGCTTTGCCGCGCTGCTTGGCGCGGAGCTGGAGCTGGAACTGGTCGTGGTCGATGCTGCCGGCAAATCGGTGGATGTGGTGCTGGCGGAACAGGCCGACATCGGCTTCTTCGCCATCGATCCGCTGCGTGGCGAGCATATCGCCTTCACCGCCCCTTACGTGCTGATCGAAGGGTGCTACCTGGTGCGCAACGATTCACCGTTGGGCGCCAACGACGAGGTCGACGCCGCCGACCACCGCGTCGTGGTCGGCAAGGGCAGCGCGTATGATCTGTACCTGACACGCACGCTGGAGCGCGCACAGATCGTGCGTTCGCCAACGTCGCCAACCGTGGTCGACACGTTCATTGAGCAAGGCGCGGACGTGGCTGCCGGCGTACGCCAGCAACTCGAGGCCGATGCGCGGCGCCTCGGCGGCCTGCGGTTGCTGGACGAACGCTTCATGGTGATCCAGCAGGCGATGGGCACACCAAAGAGCCGGGGAGAGGATGCCGCAGCATTTCTGGCGCACTTCATCGAGACCATGAAAGCCAGCGGTTTCGTGGACGAGGCACTGGCGCGCCATGGCATCGAAGGTGCGTCGGTCGCACCGCCGGTTTGAGACGCTTACTGTGGAAACGCCACCGTTACCACACAGCCCTGAGCATCAGCCTTCCGACCAATCGTGACCGCAGCCCCGTGCTGGTCGGCGATCTGGCGCACGATGCTCAGGCCCAGGCCGGCGCCCGACTTGCCGCCGGGCCGCAGCCGGCAATAGGGACGGAACACGTTTTCCGTTTCCTCGTCTGGCACCGGGTCGCCATCGTTCGATACGCGCAGCAGGCATTGCCCGTCGCTGCAGTCGATGGCCACATCGATGTCACCGCGCGCCAGGCCATGCCGCGACGCGTTCTCGATCAGGTTGCGCAGCAGCTGCTGTAGCCGGTACGGGTCGCCCTGCACGCTGCAATCGTGCGGCGCCGACAAGCCGAGCGACTGGCCACGCCGGTCGAGCAAGGGCTCCTGCAGCGCCATCACGTCGCTGCAGACTTCGGCCAGCGAGACCTGGCGCTGCAGCTGCATGTCGGTGCCGGACGCGAGACGGCTGAAGGTCAGCAGCTGTTCTGCCAGCTGCGTCGTGCGTTCAAGCGCGCCGACCGCCTCGCCAAGCGACGTGTCGCACTCGGCCTGATTGGCCGCGCGCAGCGCGTTCTGCACGTGCAGCTGCACCGCAGCGATCGGCGTGCGGATCTCGTGCGCGGCGGCGTCGATGAATTGCTGCTCACGCTCGAACGCGGCGGACACGCGCTGCAACAGGCTGTTGAGTTCATCGACCACCGGCGCCAGTTCGCGTGGCAGGTCGGGCAATTCGACGGGCGCGAGCGACTCCGGCTCGCGCCGCGCGATCGCATCGGCCAGCGTGCGCAGCGGCGCCAGGTTCGTCGCCAGGACCAGGTTGACCGCCAGCACCAGCAGGATGCCGCCGATGATGACGGGCGCCAGCACCGACGCGCCGAGCTGCTCGACCATCTCTTCGCGCACCTCGTCTTTCTCTGCCACGACCACCCACACATGGCCCGATTGCAGCGCGAACACCTGCCACAGGGTCTCGCCCAGCAGCTTGCTGGTGTAGCCTGCCGCCAGGGGGCCGAGCGGCGCTTCCGGCGCCGACGCCGAGCGGGCCAGCAGGCGCCCGTCGGCATTGAAGACCTGGAACGCGATCTTGTGTTCGTACGGGTGGCCATACGGCGTCGCACCGCCGGAATACCCGAGCCCCTGTGGAATCGGAATCACGATCGGGGCCCCGATGGTGGCCGTCTCGAGCTGGTGGGCGGCCAGCGTTTCGAGCACGCGCGCCGAACTGGCCAGGCGCGCGCTGAAGAATTCCTCGGACTCGTGGCCGGCGAACCAGTGGGCGGCCAGCGAGATGCCGCCCAGGATCAGGAGCATGCACACCATCGTGCGCGTGATCAGGCGCCGGCGAATCGAGTAGCGGCGCACGCTCATCTGCTCACTCATGCGGCCGCTCATGCGGCAAGATTCCCGATGCGATAGCCGAGCCCGCGCACCGTCTTGATCAGGTCAGGATCGGTCTTGCGCCGCACATGGTGCACGTAGACGTCGATCGCATTGCTGGCCACGCCCTCGCCCCAACCGTACAGCGACGCTTCGAGTTCACTGCGGGTAAATACCTTGTTGGGCTGTTCGACGAGCCGTCTGAGCAGCATGAATTCGCGGTGCTGCAGATCGATCGGCTGGTTTTTCCAGCTGACCGCCATCCCGGCGAGATCCAGCGCCAGGTCGCCAAAGCGCAGCTGGTTGACCGACAGGCCGGCGCGGCGCCGTTCGAGCACCCGCACCCGCGCCAGCAACTCGTCGACATCGAACGGCTTGATCAGGTAATCGTCGGCGCCAAGGTCGAGCGCGACGATCCGGTCGCGCACCGCATCGCGCGCCGACAGCACCAGCACCGGCACGGCGTTGCCAGCACGCCGCACCCGGGCCAGCACGTCGATGCCGTCCAGGCGCGGCAGGCCGAGGTCGAGGATGGCCAGGTCGAACGCGTTGTGTTCCAGCGCGGCGACCGCCGCCACGCCGTCGCCCACGTGCTCGACCGTATAACAGGCCCGCCCGAGCGCCAGCTTCAGGCCCGATGCCAGCGATTCGTCATCTTCGACAAGTAGTATTCGCATCCTGCGCGTCTCCAGCTGATTGCATCACTTGCGCTTGGCCGCGACTTGCGCGAGCAGCGCTTCGACTTCGGCCCGCCGACCTGCATCGGCCAGCTTGCGGCCAGGCCGCGCCGGCGCCTGCAGCGCCTTGCGCAGGCAGCGTTCGGCCCCCACCATGTCGCCCTGACGATACAGAAAGTCGCCAAGGAAGAAGTTGGCATCGATACCGTCCGGGTTCAGCGCCAGGCCCTGCTGCAGGTTCTCGCGCGCCTTGTCCTTGTCACCAAAGCCGATCGGCCAGCCCGGTACCTGATAATACAGGCTCCCGAGGCTCGTGTAAGCCGAACCGGCCAACGCCTTCGGGTCGCTCTGCAGCGCGGCTTCGAAGTCTTTCTTCGCCGTCTTGGCCAGACCCAGCGCGCCCAGACCACCCTTGGCGCCGGCATGGCTGGCCACGACGATGCCGTGCCAGATCAGCACGCCGGCGTTGTCGGGATAGCGCGCCAGCACGGTATCCGCCTCGGCGCTCAGTGCCTCGAATGCGCGCTCCTGCCCACCGGCGGGTGCGCCGTATTTCACTTGTTCCCAGCGTTGCTGAAGTGTACTGACGGCGTCGTCGGCGGGTGCAGCCAGGGCGACGTTGAAGGCCGCCATGCAGAACGCGGCGGTGGTGATGGTGCGGTACGACATTTTCATGATGACCTCGATTGTGCGTTCCGGACAGGCGCCGGCATGTGTTTGCGGATGACGGGCAACTGGCCCCGTATGGCCCGGTCGGGCAAGGCCGGCAGCAGATGATTGACGAGCGCCAGCAGCGCTTCTTTCAGCCCCGGCTTGTACTCCCATGCCGACCCTTCGATGAAGGTGCACAACTGGCGCGCCACATCGGCCGGCTCGTCGAGCGCCACGCCCATCTCGGCGTTCATGGTCTCGACCGCCCCGGCGTTAATCGGCGTGCGGGTGGCGCGCGGGATGAAGTGCCGTACCGCGACGCTGGTATCGGCCAGCTCACGCCGCAGCGCCTGGGTAAAGCCGCGCAGACCCGATTTGCTGGCGCAATAGCCGGCAAAACCGGGATAGCCCAGGTAGCCGAACAAGGAGCCGACATTGATGACCTGCGCGCTCGGCGCCTGGCGCAGCTGCGGCAGCAGGCGCTGCGTGAGCAGCATCGGTGCCAGCAGGTTGACCTCGAGCAGGCTGCGCAGCGCCGCCGGCTCCTGGCTCTGGAACGCATGGAACGCGTTGATGCCGGCATTGTTGATCAGCAGATCGACGCCGCCAAGCTCGCCCGCTGCCGCCGCAATGGCGTCGAGCGTGGCGTCCTGCGTTGCATCGCCGACGACGATCCGCACGAGGTGCGGCCCAAGCCGTTCACGCAGCGCTTCGAGCACCGCGCCATTGCGGCCGACCAGCACCATCGACGCGCAGTACGGCGCCAGGGCAATCGCCAGCGCCTGGCCGATGCCCCCGCTCGCGCCGGTCAGTACCAGCCGCCATGTCGTGTGCGCCATGCTAGACCCCGGCCAGGCTGGGGGCGCGCTGTGGCAGGCTGCGGAAGATGTCGCCATACAGGCGGTACATCATGCGCGCGCCATGGATCACGGCCGCGCGGTCGGCTTCGTTCTGGAGCTGGTTCATCAGGTTCACGAAGAACGCCACATGTTCCAGGTCGAGACTGCCGTGCGAGGTCAGGTAGCTGAACGCCGCATCCGGCAGGTCCAGGCGCAGCTGGATGGTCTGCGCAGCCTGAGTCGCCAGCGCGGTGCTGGTCCCTTCCAGCACGTGCACCATGCCGAAGAAGCCCACCGGATTGCCGCGGTCGATCCCGTGGTAGGCGTACGCCACCATCAGTTCGGTCGCCGGCAGCGGCTGCGAGCGGCGCGCCAGGTCCGGATCGCCGCCACAGGCGGCGATGTCGGAAAGAATCCATGCTTCGTGGCCGATTTCTTCCTGGACGTATTCGGCGATCGCCTGGCGCAACCAGGCTTGGTCGTTATTCAACCGGCTGCCGCACGCCATCATCAGCGGCACCGTGTGCTTCACGTGATGGTAGGCCTGCGTCAGGAACGCCACGTACTGGTCGAGGTCGATATCGCCCGTCAGTGCCTGCCCGATCAGCGGTGTGCCGATCAATTGCTGGCGCTGGGGTTCGGTTTGCTGACACAGGATGTCGTAGAAATGCATACATTGCTCCTTCAGGACTGGTAAATTTGTTCGATGTGCGCCGCGCAGCGCGTGCGCGCCGTGTCGCGCCGCAAGCGGCCGTTGGCAGTGACGGTGCCGTCGGCCTCGGAAAACGGTGTGGTACGGAACCACGCGCCGATGCGCGCATAGTCCGGCAATTCCTGATTGACGCGGGCCACGGCGGCGTCGATCACGGCATCCGGCGCATCCGCCTGCAGCGGCACGATCGCTGCGGCCAGATAGGCGCGGGCATCGCCCACCACCATCGCCTGGGCCAGTACGCCGGTACCGAGCAACAGTGACTCGGGCCATTCGGGCGAGACGTTGCGCCCGTACGCGGTGACCAGCACATTGTTCTTGCGCCCGTCGATATGCAGGTAGCCGTCGGCGTCGAGATGGCCCATATCGCCCGTACCCAGCCAGGTTTCCTGGCCCGGCGCGTGATCGGCTGGCGCCTGGCCCAGGTAGCCCGCCATAACGCCGCCGCCGACTTCGATCTCGCCGTCCGGCGCAATGCGCACGCTGCGGTTGGGCAGCGGTTTGCCGGCGCTGCCGATGCGCGCCTGCCCCGGCAGGTTCAGCGAGACGACCGAGCCGCACTCCGACAGACCATAGCCTTCGTACACGGGGAATCCCATGGCCTGCGCCGCCTCGAGCAGCGCTTTCGGGGTTCTCGCCCCGCCAACCGCGATGAACTTGAGGCTGGCAAGGCGCGGATCGTCCGGCCGAACTGCGCCGACCAGCGCCTGCAGCATCTGCGGCAACAGGATCACGCTTTCGGCGCGCGTGGCGGCGATGGCGGCAAGACAGATGCCCGGGTCGAACGAGGCCGCACCGCGCAGGCCCGTCATGGCCAGTGGAAGACTGATATTGAGTGCGCCCGACAGCAAGGCCGTGTAGGTGCCGGCGATATTTTCAAGCAGGACCGACAGCGGCAGCAGATTCAGATGGCGCCGGATGTTCAGGCCAGCCAGCGCGTCGGCGAGGACCTGGGCCAGTTCCCACTGCTGGCTGGAACCCAGGCACACGCCCTTTGGCTGCGCTGTGGTGCCGGACGTGAACGTTACTTTCTGCACGTCGGGCGGCACGCTGGCCGGCCGACTGGCGCCCGCATACAGCGACAAGGCGCCTGGCGTGGCAACCGCCGTGGGGTAGCCCAGCGCCCCGGCCAGCGACGCGTCGACGCAGAACAGGCCTTCGACCGCTGCCAGCGTCAGCGCGTGTTGCCACTGGGGCGGCGTGAAGAACGACGGCAGCGGCACCAGCGTCATGCCGGCTTCGTGCACGGCGAGGTCGATGGCGATCCATTCGGGACCGTTGTCGGCCAGGATCGCCAGCGCAGCGCCGGGACGGAACGTGGCGCGCAACATCCGCGACAACGCCTCGACACGCTCGATGAGCACGCTGGCGCTCCAGGTGCCTTGCGCGCCTTCCAGCACGGCGCCGCTTGCGGGGAGATTAGCGCGCCAGTTGATCATGACCGAATCCAATATTGCCGAACATGACTTGCGGATGGGTCGCGTAATAGCTGCCCCATGCCCCCTGCGCCTGCCCCAGGCGCGCCGGATCGGCGTCCGCCAGTACCGACGGTGCCAGTCGCAGCCGTGCGAACGAATTGAGCAGCGCCCGCGTGGCGGTGAACGTGACCCAGACCAGGCCCTGGCAATGCAGCTGGTGCGTCATGGCCACGATGAGGGTGCGCGCAGCGCCCGCATCGGTACTGGCCAGGTTGCCCACTTCGACGATGCTGCCGCGTGCGACCGGCCGGCCGGTGCGCGCGCCGATTTCGGTCTCGACCGGGCCGTCCAGATAATGTTCGAGAAACAGCCGGCCCTCACCCGCCAGCGAATAACCGAGCGCAGCGACCCAGCGCCCGGCGCTGTCGCGGCAGCCGGCGAGCGTATGGCAGAAATGCTGCAGGGTGGCGCCGTAGACGCGGGCAAACTCGGCAGCAATGAAGGCTTCGAGCGATGCGCGTTCCGGATGGTCCGGCGCCACGAGTTCAAGAATGCGCCCGGACCCGGCTGCGGCGGGTGGCGTGGCGCTGGCGCGGGTAGCGCATGGCATGGTGGTCGACACTGGTCACTCCTTTTGTTGTTCCCATGGCGAAACTTATGGGGGCAACATTAAGGCCAGATTAATCGACGCTGGTAGTGCAGAGGGTCAGCGGGACAGTGCCCGGGGCCGGTGCTTAGCGCCAGGCGCTGTCGGCCCCGGCATCGAAGACAAGGAACCGCGAGGGGCCGTCCCTGAAATTATTATCGGAGACAATCACCAGCGAACGGTGGCCATTGGCCAGCCTGGGACCCCACGCCATCGCTTCATAGTTATCGGACCACCCAGCCGGCAGCTGCGCGTTGTCCAGCAGCTGGCGCTTGACGGCCGGCCGCACGCCGGCGGCGATCGGCGCGTCCGGATCGAGCGCAGTGGCGCCCTGCAGGTCGACGTCATACAAACGCGCGTCGAATGTGAAATCGTGCGCCGTCTGGCGGCCGGCGCGCTCGATGACCAGCAGGCGGCGCGGTCCGATGGCCAGGATCTCGGCAATGCCGTTTTCGCTGTAGCCGCCCGGACGGCCCGGCGGCAACACCGGCTCGAGCCGGTACGCGTACTGCGCCAGGATGCGGCCCTGCCGGTCCAGCAGACTGAGTCGCGTGAACGCGCCCTCGCCCGGCGCCGACGCCTGGCCGTCCTGGATCAGCGCACCTTCCATCGCCAGCCACAGGTGCTGGCCATCGACACTGAAGCTCAGGCCCTCCGGTCCTGCATTGCTGCGCCCACCGGCTTGCGCATCGGGCTGTATCTGCAGCGCTGCGGGAAACGGCGGCGCGGCCAGGGGCCTGCCATCCATGCCGGCGCGCGCCAGCAGCATCGGCGAGCGCGCGGCGCGATCGCCTTCGCCGGCGAACCAGAGACCGCGCTCCAGTGGATCGATGCGCAGCGTCTCCAGATCGGCCACTTGCCCGGACTCGCCGCGCCGCGCATACGGTGCGCCGCCAGCCTGCACCAGCGGCTGCATGCCGGTGATCTGCACGCCCGCGACGCGCTGCGCGTCGTAGTCGATGCGGGCGCGATAGAAACGCGTCGGGCCATGCACGCGGCGATCGTCGCTGATGATGAGCCATTCCCTGCTCACGCTGTCGTAATCGATGCCGGACAAGCCACCGACGCGCGTCTCACCGACGCGCATGGCACCCGCCAGTTGTGCGGTGCCGATCAGGCGCAAGCTGGGCGAAGGCGTGCTGCAGGCAGTGAGCAGCAGCGCAGCAGAAATGACGAAAAGCCGGCGAATGAAGGTCATGGCGGTCTGAGAAAATTCCGGCGTATTCGCCGGCAAACGGCCATTATCCCTCAAGCGCCGGCCCTGCCGCCAGCCCGCCCTGCCTTACATCCTGAAGCGCAGGCTCACGCCATACGTCGTCGGGTTGTAACGGATATCGCGTGGCTGGTACTGCCCCAGCGAACTTTCATACTTCGTGCGCGTCAGGTTGATGGCATCAAATTGCAGCGACACGTTGTCGTTGATTTCGTAGCCGATGCTCAGGTCGACGAAGGTCGCGGCCTTGACCATGCGGTCCTGGCCAAACGGCGCTTCAGCGATCTGCTCGACATAGTCGCCCCGACGCGTGGCAGCCAGGCGGCCGGTGAAGCCACTGCCTTCATACAGCAGCGCAAAGTTGTAGCTCTGACGCGAGACGCCGGTGAGCGCCGTCGTCGTGAACTGGTCGCTGTCGAACGCGGTGCGCGACTGGTTGTCGGCATCAATGTAGGTGGCGTTGAACTGCGCACCCAGGCCGCTCCAGGCGCCCGGCAAAAAGTCAGCGAATTTCTGGATGCCGAATTCGGCGCCACGCAGGCGGCCCTTGCCCGAATTCTGCGGGCGCGTGACGCGATACAGCTGGCCGTCGATCGTTTCATCCTGCGTGAAGGTTTGCTGGTAGCCATCGATATCGCGGTGGAACAGCGCGATCTGCGCGTAGCCATTCTTCTTGAAGTAGTACTCCAGTGTGGCGTCGAGATTGGTGGATTTGGTCGGCTCCAGCAAGGGATTGCCGGCCCCGCCGCTGCCCGCCACGTTGACCGTCGGCGCAATCAAGGACAGCGACGGGTTGAGCGCACCGAACTCGGGCCGCGTAATCGTCTTGCCGACCGACAGGTGCGACTGCAGGTTCTCGCGCCAGCCGATCGTGGCCGTGGCGCTTGGCAGCACATTGGTTTCCGACGTCGATTGGTCGATGTCGGTGATCGCATCGCCAATGCGGCTCTGGCCGCGCAGGTCGCGGTGCACGCGCACGACGCGCACCCCCGCTTCGCTCTTGATGCCCACGCCGGCGATCTCATGGTCCCAGCGCCCCGCCGCGTACAGCGTGACATTCTGTTCTTTCTGGTCGAACGCGCGCGCCGGGTCTTCGGCAATGCGCCCGCTGGCCAGGCCGTAGCCATTGCGCACGGCGTCGGCCTGGTCGATCAGGAAGTCTGCCGACGGGGCGCTCCAGGCGCCACCCAGGCGGTCCAGCCCCGGCACCAGCTGCTGGAACCCCGGCCCGAACACGCCGATCGGGGTCGGCCGCACCCCCCTGAAATCGGCGTTGCCTTCGGCGCCGTGGTAGCTCGCCTTGCGCGACGACAGCCGCACGCCGCCCAGCAGCGCCCTGAAGGCGCCATCGCCCGGCATGCGATAGACCGCGTCGGTGCGCCACTGCAACTGGGTGCCGGCCTGCTCGTTCCAGTTCTGCACCATCCCGCGCAGCACATAGGCATTCGGGTCTTGCAGCACATTGGCGTTGCCGCCCTTGCTGATGGCATTGAAGCCGCCATGACCGTCGGCGCCATACGCGTACACATTGGCGCTCACGCCAGGCGCCTGCTGGTCGACGATCAGCGTGTCGTTGACGAATTTCGAGCGCGTGTAGCCCACCTGCGACTCGACCGACAGCGGGCCCTCGAGGT
>Ga0308169_10000734_pt1 | contig 43404 bp, 47 predicted proteins | sample PhyBR1_2_FD_202139 | JGI IMG/M metagenome (GOLD analysis project Ga0308169, IMG submission 202139) | Phyllosphere microbial communities from UC Gill Tract Community Farm, Albany, California, United States - DLSLSB.R1 | ecosystem: Host-associated > Plants > Phyllosphere > Unclassified | place...
CAAACAATACGAACAGCGCAATGTTAAAAAGCCAAAGTCCCTCGGCCAGGCGGGCCATTCCCGGGAGCGCGCCTGGAAGTTGGGCGAGCGCGAGCGACAAGATGCCGGTGCCCATCGTTGCCGCAAACCAGTTCGGCGTAAACTGACGAATCACTTCGACAGGACTGCGCAGCTGGCGTAAGGGTGTGGCGCCAGCGGCCATCGCCTGAATTTCCTTGAATGACATGCAAATCCTTGATTGAAGGCGTGAAACGGGATGGCATCCGGCATATTTCGTCAGCATAAAGCAAAGGCCGCACTAGAATCGTACGGCATCGACACGAGTATTTTCTTCGGCGTTCCCGTAGTTTGCAATGGCGGCCAGATCGAACGCGTCGCCGGAATGGACATCAATGCGTTCGTCCGGGAGAAGTTGCAGCGGGCCGAGGACGAGCTACGCCAGGAGCGTGCGGCGGTCGAGCACCTGCTGCACTAAGCGTCAATGGCGGCCGCCATATGCGGCGCTCTCAGTAAGCGGGCTGAACTTGGGTGTGAGCGCGACCATCGGTATTTATGTGCTGCCGCCATTATTAGCCTCCGCATTCGGCAAGCATGCGTCCAATCCGCCACTCGTCAAAATCAGGAATACCGCCGAGATCGCCGCTGCCGTTGCGAACTTTGAACTCGACCTCGGGTTTATCGAAGGCCCGTGCACCGACGCCGCCCTCGAGGTGGCACCATGGCGCACCGACGCAACGCTGGTAGTCGGCGCGCCCGATCATCCCTTGGCGCTGCAGAGCGCACGACGCGAGGTCACGCTGGATGAATTACGCGCTGCCCACTGGCTATTGCGGGAACCGGGCTCGGGAACGCGCGATGCCGACGAGCAGGCGCTTGCGCCGTACCTGCACAGCCTTCGTTCGGCCTGAGAGTTCAGCAATGCCGAAGCGATCAAACATGGCGCCGCCGAAGGCATGGGGCTGGCCTGCCTGTCTCGGCTGATCGTGGCCGATTTCCTCGCGAACGGCCGCCTGGTTGCGCTACCGACGGCACTGCCGCCTTTGACCAGGCATTTTTTCATTGTCTACCACCGGCGCAAATTGCTGTCCCCCATGCTGCAGGCGTTTCCGACATTCTGCCGCACCGAGCCGGCGCGTAGCCATCCATAGCGCAGCGGTCGGATAGCGGACGCCTTGTCGAGACCGCTGGCTTTGCGATATGATCGCACCAGGAGATGACGTTCCTCCTTGAACCGCAGTGGAAACAGCGCTGCTGATGACGTCTACAGACACCTGACCTTGGTCGGGGCTGTAGGCGTTCGCGTTCACACCCCGGTCATTGGTCAGCCCGTATCGTTCGAGCAAAGATCGACCCAATGACAAACTCTTCCAATATTTTTCATATCGAGCAAATCGCACTGTTGCCTTCCATCGGCAAATGGCTGTGCATGGCAAGCGTGGTCGCCGCACTTGCCGGCAGCGCTGCTGCAATATTTTTAATGACCCTCGATCATGCCACCGCGTGGCGCGAGGCGCATCGCTGGAGCATCTGGCTGCTACCCGTTGCCGGGTTCGGCGTGGGAATGGTATATCACCTGGCCGGTCGATCGGTCGAGCGCGGCAATAATCTCATCATCGACGAGATCCATGATCCCCAAAAGGTCATCCCGTTGCGTATGGTGCCGCTGGTGTTGGGCGGCACCGTCGTCTCGCATTTGTTCGGCGCGTCCGTAGGGCGCGAGGGAACTGCCGTTCAAATGGGCGCGGCGCTGGCCGATCAGCTCACGCAACTGTTTCGCGTCACACCGGAGGGCCGCCGTGTACTGCTGATGGCGGGCATGAGCGCCGGCTTTGCCGCAGTGTTCGGGACGCCACTGGCAGGCACCATCTTCGGCCTGGAAGTGCTCGCCATCGGCCGCATCCGCCATGACGCACTATTGCCCTGCGTTGTCGCCAGCCTCGGCGCGGACCAGGTCTGCCTGGCATGGGGCGTTCACCATACACACTATGCAATCGGGACGATCGTCCCCGTCGGTTTCTGGAGCGTGGCCGCCGTAATCGTCGCTGGCATCGTCTTCGGCCTGGCCGGGATGGCATTTGCCGTGAGTGCGCACCGGGTGGGCGCCGCGGCGAAACGGTGGATTTCCTATGCGCCGTTGCGCCCGGCGATAGGCGGAATCCTTATCGCGCTTGCGGTATGGGGGTTCGATGCATGGCACTACACCGGATTGGGCATCCCGGAGATCGTGCGCGCGTTCCAGCAGCCAGTGTCTCCGTGGGACTTTTTCGGCAAGATGTTTTTCACTGTCCTGTCGCTGGGTACCGGCTTCAAGGGGGGCGAGGTCACGCCGCTGTTCTACATCGGCGCGACGCTCGGGAACGCCCTTGCGCCGATCCTGCATCTGCCGTTTGCCATGCTCGCCGGCCTGGGTTTTGTGGCCGTTTTTGCCGGCGCGGCGAATACCCCGATCGCGACTACGCTGATGGCCATTGAGTTGTTCGGGCCGGCAATCGGACCCTTCGCGGCCATCGCGTGCGTGACGGCTTATTTGTTTTCGGGCGGCACCGGTGTTTATCACGCGCAGCTTATCGGGCGGGGCAAGCACGGGATGTACCGGGGCGCCATTGCGGCTCCGGAATCTTCGATACGCTAACGCAGGCGAGCAGAAATGAACGCTTGCGCGCGAATCCCGCATCCGTTGGGAGAACTTATATCGACATTGAACGTCGGGTTTAATGCCTTAATCAGCTTTTCCGGTTTGCTGCACTTCCAACCCCTAGCTCAAAAGTCTTCCACGGTCATGCAAAGCAAAGACGGTTTTTCTGATCGTCGAACGGCTGCTTTGGGTCGAAAGCAGTCCTTCATGATGCCCTAAATGCGACCAATACAATGCTGCTTCACATCGGCCAGGCCTGCACAGTCTTGGTGTGGCGCGCCGCACATTCCGCGTACTGGCGCAGCAACTCGATAGCCCAAGCCTGCCACGCGTCATAATCATCGGCTCCGGGCCGTTCGATTGCCGGGCACGGCGCCGCCAGCGCGCTATCGAGGGATGCTTTTGTTGGCGGCTTCGATTGCGGCGTCGAGGTTGCGCACGCGGTCAGCATCAGGCACGCAACCAGCAGGCAGAGGTTTCGCATTGCGCAGCTCCTTGGTGAGCGCCGACATGCGCGGCGCCAGGGTGGATTGAATGGCGGCGAACTCGGTGGCCGCCGTGGTGATTCGCTCCGCGTCGGCCCGCAACGTGGTCAGCGCCAGCTCCGACTGGCTGCGCATGGTTTCCGCGTGCGCGCGCTGCAGCTCGGCGATCTCCGCGTCGTGCCGCCAACCGTTCGTGAACCAGCCGGCAGCACCCGCCAGCGCCATCGCCAGCAGCAGGCCCAGGCCGGCCACCAGCGCGCGATACTTGACCGGGATCATGGCTGCCCCCAATCAGGCAACTCGACGGTCTGGCCAGCCAGCGCATGCGTGCAGTCGCTGAGAAACTGAATGCGCCCGTCGGTCACGAAGCTGTGGCAGATGTGGTCGACCAGCTTTTGCTCCCACGGCGACCGACTCCACTGCGCCCAGTTGCTGGCATTGACGGGTGGTTCCCACAAAGGTGCGCTCACCAGGATAGAGGGCGAGAACGTCGGCCGCGTCGCGTCGCCGTTGAATGACCACACCGGGCCAGGGATATCGCTCGCACCTACCGTGATCGCGTGATCCTCATTACAGCCAGGGCAATGGAACATCACGAGCTCTTCCATCAGTCGCAATTTCATGACAGCCCTTTCAAACACAGCTCGCGCTCGGCCTGGCGCCGGCGCGTGAGGCCGCGCACTTCCTCGAGCACCTTGCGCATCATGACCTTGCCGCGCGCATCCTTGACCGGCTTGCCGTCCCCGCCGATGACCGGCCGCAGGACAGTGATCTTGTTCCAGGCCATCAGCGCATTGCAGGCGCCGGCCATGTCGCCAGCGTTCGTGCGCCGCGCCATGCTCGAGCCGCAGAAGCCGCTCACGCCGATGTTGTAGGCGACGTCGACGAAGGCCACCTTCTGGCCATCGGTCAGGCGCGCGAGCGGGATGCACATGGCGATGCCGGCGGCGTGCCGCTCGAGGTCGCGGTCGAGCTGGGCGCGGCACTGCGCGGGCGTGTAAGTCTTGCCCCAGGCTGCGTTCTCAGTGGCGCCGGTGCAGTACGTGAGCACGCCCGCCATGTCGCGGTAGGTGGTGTACTTGGTGTCTTCGAACGGCGGCGTGAAGTTGAACAACGCTGTAGCGGCCACGACGCCGACCAGCGCGACCAGGCCGCGCCGCTGAATAGGTGCGCTTTTAACCATTCCCGGTCAGCTCCGGTTGCGCCACAACGCGCGCGATCGCGGCGCCGAGCGAGGTCAGGCCGGCGGCCACTACCAGGAGCGGCGCAGTGCCGCTGGCGTACAGGTTCATGCCGGCCTCGATGGCCGAAGCGATGGCGGCCAGCAGCGCGAAGTGTACGGACCAGAGTTTCGGGAACTGCTTGCTTGCGTCGTCGATGAATTTCATGGTTTCTCCAGTGGTGGGCAATATGGCTTTACTTCGGGGGCCTGCAACTGCGCCAGCAGTTGAGCCAGACGCACTTCCCGCTCGCGGCGCTCAAGATCGACAACCTGGCGCTCGATATCGGCGTGCAGCTGCTCGCGCTCGGCCTGCTGCCGCTCGCGGGCATTACGCTCGCGGGTGTACCAGGCATTCAGCAGGAATGTCAGCAGCGCGGTTAAGATGCCGACGATGACGCCGAACTGCGTCAGGGTCAGGGAGGTGGCAACCGTTACTGCGGCGCCGGCGTAGCTGCCGACTTCCGGCGGGGTGGTCTTGCTGATGCTCATTGGTGCCTTTCGATGGGCGTAAAAAAAGCCGCTCGAGGCGGCCTGGCTGGATTGCACGGATATCAGATTTCTTCGACCTCCAGCGTGGTCGCGTACGCATTCATGAACTGGTAGGCAAGGTCCGAGTCTTTCGTGCGCCGGCCGTACACCATGAAGTCGCGCTCGAGCTCGACGTCGGCATGCATCGCGAACACCGACAGCAGGATCGGATGCGCGCGACTGTTGCGCACCAGGTTCAGGAACTTGGCCCGATCCGCCGGCGGCATGGCGCGCAGGTCGATCGGAACCTTGCGGCTCATCGTACCCGGGTCTGCCAGCTGGCCGCCGGCGGCGCTGCGCGAGATCTCGGTGCGGTCGACCATCGTCACCGACGCGGCCGACGCGTTGTAGGTCGGCGACCAGAACGGGCCAGCCACCATGCAACCTGCCTCGATGTAGCCCTGCAGGTTGTCCGGATCCTGAATATCAACCATCAACGCACGTGCTGCGACCTCCACCGGCAACCAGTGCCGCGCGTACGCACCGCCACCGTAGGCGTACGCGCTGGCCGCCTGCACTGGCGTGAAGCCGCGCAGCCGAACCGCCGGCGCTGGGCAGGCCAGCACCAGGCCGCTGTCGTAGTCGTACGGCTGCCAGGTGTCGATGTAACCTGTCGGGCGCGTCGCCGCAGCGTTCCCGCTTGGGTAGTACGACCCGGTCACGAGCCCTGCCACGCCCATCGCACCCCACAGCAGGATCCCGGCCGTGCCATTGCCAGCGTAAGCAGCCCCGTTGGTCGAGCGATTGGTGTAGACCTGGACGAACGAGGTGGCCGCTGACGTGGCCGATGCAGTGATGCTGCAGCGGTACCAGCCGCCCGGGCGCGCATCCACCCGCGCGGTGCAGTTCGAGGTTGCGACCACATCACCGCTGTCGAGGTCGAAGTCGGCAAACGAGTTGGTAAAGCCGGAACCGAACTGCAGGCGCAGGTACCGCTCCCCGGTGTCGCGCTTGGCAAAGAACGATTCGGTGTGCAGCCCGTTGAGGGCCACCGCGCCGATCGACTGTTGGACGTAGTGAGCGCCGCTGGTTGTAGTGGCGATGATGCGATCGGCCGTGACCGCACCGTCGGGCGCAGCTGCCGCGTTGGCCGCCACCGTGACCGCGCTCTTCGTCCAGGCGGCGTTGTCGAATGCCTCCGTGTGGATGTGGTTGTTCGTGATGGCCGCCTCACCCGACACGCGCACGCGCACCCGCGCCGTCGGCGACAGGTTGCAGAACGGGAGTCCGACGAAGCCGATCGGCTCGACATTGTCGAAGACGGCGGTGACCCGGGCATCCCGCGCGGTGGCGCGCCACACAGGGTAGACCTGCGCAGCGGCCAGGTTGCCGACGGACAGGCCGCCTGCCGTGCTCGAGGCAGTCAGGGTGGCGCGCTCGATGGCATTGTCGGAAACGATTCTCAGATTGGGCATGCAGTCTCTACCAGGTGATTGCTTCGATTTCGGCCGCTGTCGTTGCCGCGCCTATTTGCCGGCGCAGCATTTCGTTCTTGGCCATGGCTTCGAGGATGGCGCGCTTTCCAGTCTTGCCGACCTGCTGGATCTGGCCGACGGTATGGTCGCGAAATTCCCACGCCCCGGTGGCGTCAGCGCACCAGAACTGCGTGCGCCAGTCCGGATCGCTACCGGCCATACTTGCGTCGGCGATCGACCCGAGGAGGTTTATCTGATCCTTCGTCTTGGCCGGGTAAAGATGATCCTCCCCCAGTGCCGAACACATGAACCCGGCAACGATCTGCTGCTCGCAGGCCAAGCTCATTACCTCGATGCGCCGCGCGCGGAGCTCGTCAATGCTCGCGCTCTCGACCCAGGACATGCCGTCTTCCGCACTCCAGTGAAGAGCCGAGGTCTCCGTCGGGCGGCGCCAGTCGATCGGCTCCGTGAGCAGCAGGTAGGTGTCGACATTGTTCGGCGGCGGCTCGGGCGGGCCAACGAAATCAGGCGAGTCTACTTCCCCGTGCTGCGATTCAACTACTCCATCGATGACGAGTGCATATGCAGTCATAGGTGCTCCATTTATAGGTGGTTGCACGTCGCATTTACCGTGATCGATGCGCTTCGACCTTTCGCATCAATTACAACAACCGACACTGTGCCGGAAACTGTTGCCGGGGTTTGCCCGACAGCACTTGAAAAAGTAGCCGTTGCACTTGTGCGATTGACGATATTAATTGATCCAGCTGAATCTTCGTTTGGCACAAACGTCCAATTGTAAGTAAATGGGGCGACGCCGCCGGTTATCGAAGCGGTACGCGTTCCGAGATTTAAACGTTTACCTGACCCGCCACTATTAAAGCCACTAAAATAAACGCTGAACGTGTCGAAGTTCGGGCCTTGCGGGGCGATGATGATTGGGTTAGTTAATGTTAGTTGTCCATTCGTGTGCGAGAACCCCGGCAGATACATATTGCCATCGGCGGTGATTTGAACGTATCGGTTATCATTAGCGTTGCCCGCCAGCATCCCGAGAGCGCCGAGATAAAACCCGATCTGTCCCGCGACAGGCCACGCATAGCCCGTGAATGCACCGCCCATAATGTCGCCGCGAATCTGGATATCGCCGGTCTGCCCATTCACCATAAACGTACGTAGGCCGGACGTGTTATATCCGATCAGGCCTTTCGGCGTCATCGCAGTACCGTAGCCGCCCGTATAATCGCCTTCGTTATTCCATGTCAGAGTGCCAGCGCGGAAACCTACCGGGGCGTTAACGGTATCCATGCTGATAATGCCGCCCAGGACGTCGCCGCCCTTGTTCAGCTTTACGGCGAGCGCGGCGTTCGCGGCTGCGATTGCGGCGGCCTGTGCAGCGTTCGCTTTGCCAGTTGCGTCTGCTGCGGCGGTATTCACGGCGGCTACGCGCGCGGCTTCGGCTTTGGCTTGTGCGTCGGCAGCAATATCTTCAGGAGCAGGCGTCCATTGTGTTGCCACGTTGCCTTCTTCGATATTGACGCAGTCAATAGCTAGCCATGAATACGCCCCGTTAGTTGTAATGCCGAATCGCGGTTCAATTTGCGTCACCCCGGGTGGGCATGTCCAAGCGACCACTTGCCGTTTCCACGAGCCGACACCAAGATTGTCCATGGCGAGATACGCATGGTCGACGACTGCACCAGAACTGTTCCACAACCGAATGTATGAGCCACTACCTATGATTACGCCCGATGTGGCGCTCCTTGAATAAAAACTGATTCGGTATTCCTTGCCCGGGGTAACGTTGGCTCGCGTCCCAAGGTAGACGTACATGTCTACCCCGGTGCCATCCATGAATAGTGCCTTAGTACCACTTATTGCCCCCACTCTATCGCTGGGGTATGCGACGTCGAAATTCGAGACCTGCATCGGGTGAATGCCGCGCTCGAAGTCTCCGTCAGGAAACAGATTGCGCCCACCGACGACAATCTCGCTGTTCTTCGTGCCTGGCGCGGCGGCCTCTTCCGCCAGCGTGCCGCCAGCGCCCAGGATCAGCGTGCCATCAGGCTTGCGAATTTCGACCGTGCCCACCTTCAGCGCAGCGCCATGGATCGACCCGGCCACAAACAGGCTGCCGTCGAACACGGCGCCCATTGCCAGCCACTCGGCTCCGCTCCATCGCTTCGTCATCGAATAGGTCGAGCCGTTCGAGATCGTGACGACGTCACCCACCACGTTGCCGCCAGGCGTCGCGGCGTCAGCCGTTCCATCCGACCAGGCATTGCCAGAGGCGAAATACATACCGGCACCGCGCGCGCCAGACCCGCCATCTGAACCGTTGGCGCCATCGCGCACTACGGCAATGATGCAGCTCTGCGAGAAGGTCTGGCCGCCGACGACGATGCGCGCGGTGACGATGGCGGCCGGCCCCTGCATGTCGGCGTAGCGCACGTCAGTGCTCTTGCCGGTCACGCTGGTCAGTGCCGCGCCGTCGGCCGTGAAGGTCACGTCACCGTCCAGGCCGATCAGTGTCGCCGTAATCGTGGTTGCAGCCACGTCGACCGCGCCAGCAGTGTTGACGTGGAATATCGATGTCGTCGCGCTCATGAGGATCGACGCGTTCTTCGGGTTGATGACCCGCACCGCTGCTGCCTGCAGGATCGCGTCGCGGTCGTTCAGCACTGTGCTCATACCAGGAAACCTACGGTAACCCGACCGGTTTCCCAGTCAGGTGCGAGTGAAATAACGATACCGGTCACGCCGGCGTCCATGCCGAAGCGCGGTGCGTAAACCTTGACGGCCTGGCCCAGCTCGAGCGAGAGCAGTTCCGGCACGCCCTCGAACTCGTACGTGGTGCGCGGCACCTTCCACAGGTCGAGCCGGCGCTGCGCCTCGATGTCGGCGTCGGCGCGCGTGAGCAGCATGGTGTCGATCTGGACCGGCTCGGCGTTCAGGCGGTAGGTAGCCAGCGTGGCCTGGTCGGTCTTGGTGGTGGTAAGCCACTCTTCGACGTGAAGCGGCTTGTGCACCTCCGGCAGGTTGGCCAGCGTGCCAGCGTCCTGCACAGCCCAATTCTTGGCAAAGCCGAGCTTGACGGCCCCGACGACGTCCGTGCGTGCCGCCGGCTGCAGCGTGCCATCGACCATGTGCTCGGGTCGGATCACCAACGGCGTACCGGCGGCCGGCAGCGCAACCTTGATCAGCCGCGCCAGGCCCAGGCGCGACATCACCAGCTGGGCGCCGACGCTGCTGAGCAGCATCTGACAGGCGGCCAGCACGTTCTGGCGCGCCGTCGAATACAAGCCCATCGTCTGCTGGTGCGCGGCGTCGAACGCGGCGATGTTGGCCAAGTCAAGATCCGCATCAGTGAAACGATCGGACACCTTGCCGTAACTGGTGACCAAGCGCTTGACTATCTGCGCCGCGGTGTCGACGTAGCCGCCGGCCGCAGCGCCACGCACGGATGCGGTGACCACGCCGACCGGATCCCCGCGCGGCGGCAATTGGAACGTGCCGGTGGCAGGGTCTGAAGTGAACGCTACCGGCGCGGCGTTGTCGCGAACCTCGATGACCGAGTCGTTCGCCCCGACATGCACCTGGTACTTGAGGATCGCCGCATTGATCAGCAGCGGCGTCACGTTGAAGACCTGGCCCAGCGCGATCGGCAGCAGTGCATCCCGCTGCTCGCTCGTGCCGCCCAGCTTGACCTCGCTGATCGCCGTGTTCAGGCGCTGCAGCTTGTCGCGCAGCTTAAGCGCCAGCGCCTGGCGGCCGCGCGGCGCAATGTCGGCCGTGATGCCGTTGAAGATCGGCCGGAAGTCCCCATGGCTCCACCGCACATCACCGATATAGGCTTTGTTTACCCGGTTCTTCCAGACGTACCGAGGGCCGGCCCAGGCATCGCGCGCGCCGCCGACGTTTTCAATCTCGAGCTCGCCAGCCGATAGCCCACCCTCACCGTCCAGCGACAGCCGTTCAGTGAACAGCCTGCCGACGGTGACGATAGGCAGATACGTGGTGTTCGCCGGCGTATCGTTCGGGCCGGTGGTAAATGGCTTCGTCGCCAGGTAGACGACGGACTCCACGCCATCGATCTGCACGGCCGCCTCGATGAGGACGACACGATAGGCGGCCGAGCTTTTCAGCCAGGCCAAAAACGCTGCATCTGTCATTCGAATGGAACCCTCTGTTCGCTGTTGGCGACGGCTTTAACTGCCGTCGTGGTGGCACCCGAGATCTGGTCGGCGGAATCGCTGACTGCCTTGGCGTTCGCCTGGATCAAATGCCCGGTCTGCACGGCCTGTTCGGCGCGCAGGCTGGCCAGCTCCTGGCGCACCGACTTGAGTTCAGCCACCAGGGCGACGGTGTTGTCTGCCCCATACGAGGCATACATGACCGGCGTCGGCATGTTGATCTGCGGTGCGGCCATGGCGCCCGGTGCCAGCGGCGCCGTCGTGCCCATGACCTGGTGCACTTGCAGGATCGCATCGCGCACCGACAGCACCGACTTGTCGAGCGTGATCAGGCCGCTCACCGACAGCTTCAGCGCGTCCAGCTGCGCCTTGCCGACGTCGACCTGCGCGCCAGCCCAGCGCTCCGCCTCTGCCGTGGATGCTTGCGCATACGCGAAGTCGGCCTGGTACTGGCCACTGCTGGCGAACACCGCGCGCGACGCAGTGAGGAACGAGTTGAACGCGGCCGAATAGTTCGACTGCGCCGACTCATCGCCACTGCGCGCCGCCGTCAGCACTGTCTCGTACTGCGCCTTCGCCTCCGCATATTTCTCCTGCGGCGACAGCGGCGACAGACTGCCCAGCAGCGCGTTCTCCCGCACGCTTTTCAGGCTGGCAGCAAACGAGCCCATGCGATCGACCGTGGAACTGATCGCATCGTTCTCGGCGTTGTATGCATCGGTCAGCGCCGATCGCGCATCGGAGAGGCTCTGCGTTGCATCCTCGATTTCGGGATAGAGCTTGGCGTACGCTTCCTGCAGATCCATCAGCGCGACATACTGCTCGCGCTGGGCTACGTTCGTCAGATCGAGGCCCATGACGTACTGCTTGAACGACTCGCGCGAGCGCAGCGCCGACAAGCCCATCGATGCCAGCTGGTCGGTGACGTACTTCTGCACCGGCGCCAGACGCTCGGACTCGGACAGGAAATTCTCGGCAAAGCTGGCCGTCTGGCTGGCCAGCTCATCGATCCCACCCGCCAGTGTCAGCAGGTCCTCGCGCGCGCCGAGACTGGCCACGCCGGTGGCGCCGAACGTTTTGCCCACGCTGGCCAGGACAGCATCCAAGCTCGCGTAGTTCACGGCCACACGTGCCAGCGTCTCCAGCGCGCCCTCGCCCACCTTCTGGAACTGAGTGATGCCGGCCACACTGAACGATGCCAGGTCGTCGCCCACCTTCGAGAAAATGGCCGATAGTTCTTCCTGGATCTGGTCCCCGGTTTTACCTTTCAGGCTGACCTTGCCGATATCGACCACGAAGCTGTTCAGCTTGCTCGCGAACGCATCGCCTCCGACGCCAAGCATCTTGCCGGCCTCGAACACGGTGTCGTAGAGCGACGTCAGAATGGTGCTGATCTGACGGTTGCCCTCGGCGCCTATGCCTTCAAGCTGCGTGCTTTTCTTGTCGCTGCTGAACCAGCCGCCATCCTTCTTAATGTCGGCATATTGCGAAGCACTGACGCCACCGTTGATGATGCTGCCGAAGTTCGAGCGGCCCATCGTGAAGCCGGTGTCTTCCACCGTCTGCTTGCCGCCGAAGACGCTGCCGAGTGCCTTGCCTATGAACGTCTTGCCAATGACAGCGCCGAGCACCGCGCCAAGGGCCATACCGACCGGGCCACCCAGCATTGCGCCGATGTAGCTCGTGCCCATGCCGACATACGCACCGCCGGCCGCGCCGGCGATGCCGCCAAGAGCCGCGCCGCCAATGCCGAGCGCCTTCGAATCGAACACGTTCTTGCCCATGTCGGCGCCGAACTTGCCCGTCACGCCAGTGGTGCGCACCAAGAGCGAAGCAAACTGGTCAATACCGGCCTCGATGTTGCGCAGCGACGCCAGCATCCCGGTGCTGATGTTCAGCTCCTTTGACGTTGCGCTTTCGATCAGGTCCAGCGAGTTGGCGATCGAATCCGATTTTTCGTCGGAGCCGAGAACCGAACCGCGCCCCTGCGCCTTCTGCCGTGACTCGCTCAGGCTGACGCCACCACCCGAGACACTGCCAATGGCCACACCCAAGCCCACCACGATCGCCGCCATTGCTGCCATGCGCGCTGGTGCCGAATACGGATCGCCGGCGCCTTGGTTCAGCACCGCGGCGATACCCTTCGGCACTAGCTCGGCCAGCGTCATTGCCAATTCGGCAGCGTGAAATATCTGTGACACAGCTTGCAGCGACTTATATCCCTTGCTCTGCTCGTCGAAGAAACCAGCAGCAGCCCCGGCCATTGCCCCGTACCCAGAGAGGCGGTTTTTCGTATCCCGCTCGTTCAGTTCCAGAATTGTTTTCTGGTGCTTGATCTCGTCGAAATCCTTCGTGCCGCGCTGTGCTTCCGCTGTCGCACGCTGTTTGGCAATTTGCTCTTGACGACGGCCGAAACCATCGAGCGATGCTGTCATTTTCGAGATCGCATCACCCGCACCGCCGAACGCTTCTCGCAGCGCATCCCCAAACGTTTCAGCGCGCGCCGGATCGAGGAACTGGTTCAGCTCATCGAGTGCCTTTTTGCTGGCTTCGGATGCCTCCTGTTTCACCGAACCTTCGCGCTTCGCCGCGGCCAGATTTCGCAATTCTTCGGCCTGGCGCCGATACCGCTCAGCCAAAGCGTTACCTGGCTCGAGCGCATCCAGCGCCGCAGCGGTCTGGTCCTTCAGCGCTGCAGCATCATTCAATCGTTCCATCTGCAGCTCGGCCAAGGCGGTCGCGCTAAGACCGATTTCCGCGTTCGCCTTGCGCTGTGCCTCGACCTGGGCGGCGATGCTGCTCAGTTCAGCGTCGGCCGATACGACGCCCTGCATGTACAGTTCGGCGCTTTCCTGCGCGCGGTTGCGCTGTGCCGCTGCCAAGTCATTCTCTAGCTGAATACTACGGCTGCCGCGCTCGATGCCAAGCTTCGCAATTTGCCCTTCGATATCGGTCTGCTGTTGCTGACTGCCAATCTTCGAGCTGGTCAAAGCAAGTTGGCGACGAAGTCCAGCCTCCACACGATCCATATCGGCGAGTTGTTGCGCAGCTGTCTGGCGTAGCGCGTCTTCTTCCGAGATCAATCCTGCATCACGCTGAGCTTGAATTCGATCCAAGGCCCGCTGTGACAGTGCATCCTCAACCTCTCCACGCTTACGCAATGCAGCAAGGCTGTTGTCAATGCCGGCAACATAGACGTCGTTGTACTCGCGGCGAATTGCGCTTAACCGCTTCTGAATTTCCTCTTCGGGTACATCCAGCGCTTTACCTTGGGTCTTGGCGGCATCCATCGCCATATCCCGCTGCTCCTGGCGACTACGCAGGACCTTCGCTTTGTCGTCCCAGTCCCGTTGCAGCGCTTGGCGTTGAGTGGCAATGCTCTTGTCCTGAGCAGCCTTTTCCTCAGCCTTCGCTTTTTGCTGAATACCAACAATAGTCCGTTGATTCGCCGCCAGCAGCGCCTCCTCAGACAGCACGTCGCGGTCTTTCGATGGGTCATAGGCCCCACCGTCGCGCGACTTCCCGATGCGCTTGAGGCGCTCGATGCGCGATTCCATGGCCTTGCTCTGTGCGTCAAGCGCCGCCATCTGCTGCTGCGGCCCATCTACCCGGCCATTCGCAAATTCAACCACTGCATCCCAAGCTTCACCTGGCAACTTTTTCAGATTGATCCAGCCCCTCTCCCAGGCTGAGAGCGTGGCAAGGACCTTATCCTTCTGGCCAGCAACACCGGTGGCGTAGGCGTTTTGCGCAATGTTCGCCGCCTCGATCATGCGACCCTGGTCCTGCGCCGCTTTGACGGCGCGATAGGTCTCAGTCGTCACGAAGCCGTATTGATCGCCCATGGCGCGAAGCGCGGTAAGCGGATCCTTGCCCAGGGCAGCAAACTCCTTCGCTGTATCCTCGACGCTCCGGCCGAGAATGCGCTGTGCGTCGACGGCAACGGTGCCGAACCTTTCCAGATTTGTACCTGCGATCGCGCCGGTGCTGGCCAGAGTCGTCAACGCCTTGGCGGACGCCGCCTGCGACCCGTTGATCAATTCCATGTTGTTGGCCATGTCAGACATCTGCCCGGCAGTGGTGCCGGCAATGTTGCCTGTCATAATCAACGCGCGCGAGTACTTGAGCGACTCGTCGTAGCCGGACTTGAATGCCAGTGCACCCGTGGCCACCACGGCGGCCGTGACGGTGTACGGATTGATCAAGCCCAGCACCGCGCCGCCCAGTGCTTTCGCAGCCGGTACGATCCCGCCGAACATATCTTTCAATTGACCGCCCTGCTGGAGCAATACGGTCAGCGGCGCTTGGCCACCCTGCAAGCTGACGATGATGTCGGTCATTTGCGCAGGAACGTTGCGCATCGCGGCGTTCATTGCCGCCGCCGACATGCTGCCGCCCTGCAGAGCTTGATCTGCCGCGCGCAGCTGATCGATGAACGGTTTGGCCCGGGTCGTCACGCCCATCTGCGCAGCTTGCAACTCGAGCAGCTCGATGCGCGTCTTGCCGATCGCCTGAGCCTGGTTCTCTAAACCCTTCAGGAACGAATCTTGGCCAGCGCGCGCCTGAGCCGTCTCGCGCTGGGCCTGCGCGAGCATGCGCTCGCCGTAAGTGGCCTGCTCTTGCGCCAGACGCAGGTCGCGCAGCTTTGCGATCAGTGGATCGGCTGCGCCGGCCGCGCCAACTTGCGCCGCGCGGTAGCGATGAACTTCATCGGTCGAGAGCCCAAACAACGCGATCTGTTCGCGCAGGCCCTGCAGGAAGGCATTGCGAGATGCGTCAGCATGAGCAGCCTCACGCTGCGCCAGCGCCGCGGCGCGCGCCGACGCCTCGACCTGCTCCTGTGCTGCGCGCATGTTCTGCAGTTGAAGGATCAGCTGGGCGGCTTCCTGCGATGCACCGGCCTGGGCCGCGCGGTATCGCAGGACCTCTTCAGTCGACTTGCCGAATAGCGCGATCTGCTCGCGCAGGCCGGCCAGAAAGGATTCCTTGTTGGCCTGGGCCTGGGCAAGCTCCCGAGCGGCCATAGCTTGGGCACGCGTCGATTCGGTCGCCTGCGTCTGCGCCGCCTCGACCGCGCGCAGCTGGTTCAAGTACGGAGTCAGAGCGGCAGGATCGACGTTGCGATGGCGCGCCTGAGCTTCGTAATAAGCTGCCGTGGTTCGGCCGCCCGACTCCATGGCCATCGTGGTGCGCTGGATCGACGCGATGATGTTGCGCTGTGCAGATTCGACACTGCGCGCGGCGCCGGCGGCGCTGGCGCCCGATTGCGTGATCGCCTGGCCAGCGCGCTGCGCGGCATCGATCGCTGGGCGCAGACCAGCTTCGACGCCCGAGGCATCAGCTACCACCCGAATTGTTGCGTTGTTGACGATATCGGTCATGGCGAGCCCTGAATAAAAGAAGCCCTGTCGCATGAGCGTTCAAGGCTGATTGGTATTTTTTTAGTCGCCTCGGTCGTGCATGGCGCCGAGCGCCGCATATTCCATCGTCTGTATGTCTCCCTCGAGGTCGTCATATTCTTCGGCCGACAGATTCATTCGATCCATCTTGCGTTGCAGCGGGCCGTAGTCGAGACCGATGACCCCCATGCCACCAGCGCGCCACTGCGTGCGCATGTACGAAAACAGCACGTAGGCGCCCCAGTTCTCCGGCCAGACCTCCACGTCTTCATCCGGGAAGTCTTCGGGCGTGAGGCACGCCGCCTCCATTTCAGCCAGGTCCTTTTTTGAAAGACCCGGCTTGTAAATGGATTCAGCGATCGCCTTTAGTTTCCCAGGCGGCCTTCGTTGATCGCAGCGCGATAGTCTTCCTTGATCGCTTCGGCCATGGCTGGCAGCGTGTCGATGAGCTCGGCCACGCCATCGCGGTCGAAGTCGGCGTCGAGGTTCCAGCCGTCCACGATCGCGAGGATGTAGTCGACCAGCACCTTCGCTTGGCGTGCCACGATATCGGCCTGGGTCAGCGTGAATTCGGGGATCGTTTCACCTGCAGCCTTGGCTTTCTCGACAGCAGCCTTGAAACGCTCGATCTCGACGTTCGCTTCGTCCTTCAGCGTGGCCTGGAACTTGTCGGTCAGCTCCGCCAATTCCGAACGGCTGCGGTATTTGTAGGTCACTTCCATACAGCCGGTCGAACCGTCCAGCATCGTGCACTTCACTTCTTTCTTGAAGCCGGTTGGACGTTTGCCGAGGACGATTTTGTTTGCTTTGGTTGCCATGATTTTTATCTTTCAGATGGGTATAAAAAAACCGCGAGGGGCGACCTCGCGGCTGGGAAAAGCCTGCGAATGCAAGCTGGCAAAACTTGTTACGCGGCGTAGCGAACCGGGCGGTTCTGCAGCGCGCAGCCGCCTTTGACTGCCATGACGTTGCCCTTGGCCATGCTCGGCGTCTCGTCGAACGAGATGTAACCGTTGAACAGGATTTTGCTGCCGCTCGGCAGGTCGGCGCGGATAGCGGCGATCTTGCGCGAGTCCGCGATCTTCTTCATCGCGCCGTGGTGTGGCAGCAGCGGGTCGTCCGCGATCGTCAGCGCAAGACTCTGTGCGTTGTAACCGTCAGGCAGGTTGATGTCGTTCTCGTTTTCCATAAGGCTGACTGCGACGTACTTCGGATCGCCGCCGGACGGCTCGGCCGTCAACACCTGCTGGATCGGAACCCAGTTAGTGATTTTGCGCAGCGCGCCGGAGCCCATGCCGGCCGGGAAGAGGTTCACCTCGGTGGTGTCCATGCCTTCCAGGGTGACCGAGGTACCAGTCGCGGCCTTGGCACGGAACACGCGATTGGTCATGCGGCTCCAGCCGCCGACATACTCGAGGTAGTCGCCGGCGGCGAAGGTATTTGCTGCGGTGGCGAGGACCGTTTCCGTTGCGTTCGATGCGGCCGTGACGCTGACTGCAGTGGCGTAGATGGTAGCGATTGCGTATGCGGTACCGGTCGGGAGCGAGAGTGCCATTGAAGGGCCTTTCAGTGAAGAGGCCCGTTTCCGGGCCGTTGCGCCCGTTCGGGCAAAGAAAAAGCCGCCTGCGATTTCTCGGGGCGGCTGGGAATGAAACTGGTGGGGTCAGCAGAACAGCATGAATTCCTGCACGGCTCCGCGATATTCCGCATCGTATGTGTCAGCCGCGGTGGTCAGCACCTCGACCTGCAGCGCTCGTGACGCTCGGATCGCGTCTTCGGCTTGCATAGCCACCTGCGACGCCTCGACGGATGTCGCAGCCCACGTGTTGATCTGCACGCGCGTGAAGCGCTTGCTCGGGCGCTCACCGGTGACGAAATTGATTGGGGGGCCGCCGATAATTTGGTAGGTGATATACGGTGTCTGCGTCTCAGGTTCCGCGATCCCGGGAAAAACCCGGCCATTGACTAGGTCGCCCAGCACCTGGAAAATTTGCTCGTGCGGTGTCATCGTGTGTTCCTTGCCATTTGCTCGGCCAGCGTGCGCGTCATGAGGTCGACCGCCTCTTGCTTCTTCATTTCATAAGCAGGCCGCATGAACGGATATGCCCGAGTTCGCTTGTTTCCGTACTCGAGCTCTGCCGCGCGCCGGTGCGCCGCCCAGCCGATCGTGCGGCCGGTGCGTTTGCTGACCGTCGTATTTTTCGGAACAAACTTGTGCCCATTCTCCACCCAACGCCAGTAATAGGCGCCGTTCGAAGCTGCATTCCCGTTTCGAACCGTGACCAAATAGACCTGTTTCCTGGCCCCGTCAGATTCTTCCTCCATCCGCTTGACAATGATGTTGTCAAAAAGAATGCCGGTCTTTTTGTTCGACAGCGCGTTTTGCTTGGCCTGGTCGCGAAACAAGTCGGCGCCGGCGAAGCCAATGGTGCGCAGCATTTCTTCATCAACCACGCTACTGACCTGGTTGACGGTCTCCTGCACAGCCTCGATAAGGCTCGACGGATCAAAATCCATTATTTGGTCGCCTCGCACACAAGAAACACGAAGTCCCGATCCTTCGAGTCGGGTAGCACCGCTTTGATGTCGTAATCGATCCGCTTATAACGCGCCTTCATCGTCGCATCGACATCCGAGCGAACCCGGATCCTGATCGAACACTTCACGATCGATACGTCAGCATCTGCGCGCATGGCTTCGGCGCCGGACTGGAACTTTACATTCGCCCAAATCTCGGGAAGCGGCGTCCAGGCTTCTGGAAGTCGCTGGCCAGCACCATCCCGGGCCGTTGTGCGCCTGAGTAGCGCAATGCGGTCGTTCATCATGTGATCACTACCTCTGGCCACAGCAGCCGCTTAACGTGCTCGTTTTTCGTCTGCCCACCAGACTGGAAGTGCTCGCTCAAGCGCGCCAGGATGAAGCCGGAGATGGCGTCCGGGACGGTCGTGTGGTCGGGTCCGTAGCCGCACCGGATTTGAGCCTCGACCGAGTTGACCGAGCGTCCCGTTGCTGGCCAGGCGCGGCCCGGCGCGGCAATGATGAAGCCCGGCTCGCTTTCGCCGTCGACTTGGTAGTCCTCCGGGTGAAGCGTCTGCAGGACTAGGTCGGCATCGTAGAACTTCAGGTGCACTACTTGGAGCAGCGGCGGCCGGCGGAGCGCGATCGCACCGTTGAAGCCGTCCAGCGTCAGGCGCCAGGTCTGCTCCATCACCGCGCGGTTCGTTTCGCCTTCAGCTTCAGTGGTGTAGGTCCGGATAGCACGCTGAATTTCTCCGTCAAGGGGCGACGTCCCGTCTTCGCCGACGTCCACGCGCGCCGCGGTGCGTGCTTCGGTCATCGATACTGCCAGGCCGACAGGAGGAGTAATCAGCTTCCAGCTCATCGTGTCGTCCCCTGCACTGCTGGCGGGCGGCCGGTGCCGTGCTGCGTGCCAGGTGCTGCAGGCGCGCGGGCGTACTCGACAGCGGCCTCTTCTTGCTGCTTGAGCAGCTCGGTGTTCGGCACGCTCGGCAGTTGCGATGCATCGATCATCAGTTGTCCACCCTTTTAAATTGAATGGTTCGGTAGAACCGCTCGCTGTTGGCGCAGTCGATGCGCAGGTCGCAGTAATTGATGCCGGCCGGCAAGGTGTCCATGCCGCCCAGCTTCACCAGGATCAACGACCCCTGGATCACCGCCGGCACGAGCTCCACCACGCCGACTGGCAGCGCTTTCACTTGAGTCGCGCTGGTGTTGCTGTCGGCCAGGTCGTTGCTGATGTCGGCCACGAAATAGCTCTCGTCGTCCGCATCCTTCTCCAGCGACCACGAGCCCACCTGCTGCTTGAACCAGATCGTGCGGTCGAACCGCTCGCCGTTCGCGCACTTGACGCGGAACGTGCAGAAGTTGACCGCGCCCATGGCTGCGTTGAACCCGCCCAGCTTCACCACGATCAACTTGCCCTGAATGACAGCCTGCTGAAGGACTGTCACGCCAGCGACGATGGCCTCGACCTCCGCAGCAGTAGTGCCGCGCTCGGCCAGGTCGATCGTGATATTTGCCACCCAGTAGCGTTCGTCGAGCGGGTGCTTCTCGCTCCACCATTTGCCTGCCTCGAGGTAGGGAGCGTTTGGCGTGCGCGCGCCTGGCACGCTGCCAAACGCCACCACGCGGGTGCCGCCCGGGAATGCAACCCGGCGGGATTCAGCAACCGTCGAGGCCACCACAGCACTCTGCGCCGGCTGCTCGGCCAGCGTGGTGAAGCTCGCCGACAGAGGCGTGGCGCGGTTGCCAGCAGCATCGAAGGCGCGCATGCGCACCGCGTGCGCAGTGCCGGCGGGTCGCCCCGAAACCACGACCGAACGTGCCGCGTTCGGGATAACGGTGTAGCTCGCGCCGCCATCGATGCTGTATTCATAGCCGGCAACGCCGACTGCATCTGTCGCTGCTGAGCACGACAGCGTAGCGCCCGACGTGGTGGGCGCGGACACCGTGATCTCACCGGTCATTACCGGCGCGGTGGTATCGGCGGCAGGCTCTGCGATAGCAGCCAGGTAGGCGGATACTGCATTGCTCAGCGCGGCCTCTTGCGCCGCAGTGCGGCCAGAGCCGGCGATGAACATGCTGTACTGTCGGAGGGTGCCGTTCACGCCTGACGTGTTGTTGCCGGAATTGCGGTTGCCGAGGAAAATCGAATTGCTAGACTCGCCAGCGTCCGTGTTGACCGTGTCGGTCGTGTGCACCTGCGCACCCTGGTTGTACAGCGCGCATGCGCCCATCGATTTACGGCTCACACTCCATAGCCCCGATACGTCGGGAATTCCGTTGTACGTATTGTCGGCACTGGTGTTCGAGTTGTTCAGGCGGAAATTAGCCGTACTTGGCGACTGAGCCGCTGTGACAATCACGCTCCGGCCAGTCGTCGTTGAGTTAAAGCCAAGGTCGACGCCTGACGTCCCGATGTTGCCCCGCAGATAGTAGGCATAGCTGACGTTGCCCGGCTCCAGCTTCGAATCGCCAGTCACAGGATTGACGCCCGTGTTAATGAAGCTCGCCGTGCTGGTACCCGTGAAGCCTTGGTCTGCGGTGAAGGTCATACCGGAGTTGACGGCGGTGACAGCCCCGCTCTTCGCATTGACGCGCGCAGCTTGCTCGGTCGGCGATGCGTAAATCTGCATCACTGAAATCCCCGACCACAAGCCATTGCTGATCAGCGTGTCGAAGAACGACGCCAGCTTGGTGAGGCGGTCACTCGACGGCGCCACCGTCATGCGCGAAGCGTAGAGCTTGGCGGTCTCCGTACCCGAAAGGCCTTCTTCGTACATCAGGTCACCATGGATCACAACGCCGTTCGGGCCGTAGTGCACGGTATCCGACCCGTCGATGGTGACGGAGTCCGCGCTGAACCACCGGCAATACGCCTTCGTCTCGCCGACCGTCTGCTGGGCGGCGCGCACTGGCGCAGGGTTTGCCCAGGTAGCAGTCTGGATGCGCGAGATAACGAATGGCGTAGCGCTTGCAATGACGCCACTGCTGCGCACTGCGTCGATGAAGGCTGAAAGGTTCGCGCCGTATGCATTGGCCGCGTCGAGCGTCGAGCCTGCATCGTTCTCGCCTTGCGTCCAGTTCATGGCGCGAAGGTTGACAGTTTTCCCTGCTGCGGTCAGGTTGGATTTGGCATCAGCGGCCCAGGCCACGAGCTCGTCGAACAGATCGTCGCGCAGCGCCGGGTCCCAACAACCGCGATTGGCGGTGCGAGCAGCTTGCGAAAGCGATGTGGTGCTGTGCGCTTTCTTGACCATGTACAACGGAACGCCGGGATTGTCGACCTTCCAACGCCGGGCATATTCGGCTTCGGCGCCGAAATAGTTCTGTGACGTGTCAGGGTACTTGCCGCCCTTCAGGTGAGCTGCGGACGTAACTTGCGCTTGATAAGTAACCCAAGCCTTGCCGAACGGATCCCAGATGAACACGTCGCTCATCGGCCCGGAGATTGCACTCGGGACGGTCTGTGCGTTTGTCGTGCCGTTGCTGTTGCACTGCGACTGTCCAGCGAAGATAACCAGTTGCGCGACGGCCATATTTTTATTTCGCTTTTTTCAGGGTTTCAGGGGTGGCGCGACTTCGGCGGCCGGCATCGTGGCCAGGTGTTCGGCGGTCACGTCTTCGTTTCCAGCTCGATAGTTTTCATTCGCCCGCGCCGCTCGTACATCACCGTGGTGATGCCGCGCTCGCGCAGCATGTCCAGCGCACGTGCATGCGTCGCGCGGTCGATCTTGCCGACGGCGCCGTGCACATACACGGTGCTGCTTGTCAGGTGGGTGACCGTGATGATCCCTTCGTACGCGCGGCGCGCTTCGTAGCCGCCCGGCGCGGAGTACGCGCGAATGGTCGAGACCTCGGGGGTCATATGTAGATGGGTCATCACGGTTGCTTTCTCTTAGCGCTGTGCCGGGTCGGCGCGCGCGGTGCGTGCCTGCCCGGCGCCGGAGATGCAGAAGATTACTTCGCTGGTTTTGCGGCTTTGGCGTCTTCTTCGTGCGGTTTTGCGACCTTCCCGTCGATCAGGATCTTGGCCTGGTCGGCCTCGAATCCTGCGACGTCGCCTGGACTGTAGATTTTCCAGGGCTTGATGAATTCGACTGTTTGCATGATGCGGTTCCTTGATGAAGGGTTGGCCGACCTGCAGCAGCAGGCCGGCAGTCAGGTCGCTTTAGGCGCCCCAGGTGACCGCAGTCAGAATCGCGATCGATTCGACGTGGCGCGGGCCGAAGTCGTGCTTCGCGATGACGCGCACCAGCGTTTGGTCACGCTGGAAGGCGCTCACGAGATTGCCGCCTTCGTCCTTGTACGTCGCTTCTTTCGAGTAATCGATCAGAAGCGTTTCGTCTTCGCCGATGAAGCAGTCGTTGAAGTCCACGAAATAGATTTCCGACTGGTTCGAGCTGGCGCCCAGGTTGTTCGGGATCTGGGTCGTCTTGCCGACTGGATAGCCCTTCAGGTTCCCGTCCTTCATCTCGGGGTAGACCTTGTTGCCGTTGCCGTCGCGCAGGCCTTCCAGGAAGCGGAACGAACGCGGCGACATGATCCAGCCGGGCGCACCCATGTTGGCGTTCACGTTTTCCAGAGCCAGGATCAGCTTGTTCAGATCGTTTTCGATCTTCTGCAGCGTGTCACCTGCGGACGCCGCGAATTTGAACCCGGCCAGCGCCCAGGCCAGCAGACCTTTCGGGGTTTCCAGGGTGCCGTCGTCGCGGATGAAGGCCTTGTCTTCGCGCGAGCTCATGGCGCCAGTCAGGTCATCCACCACCAGCTTGTCGACGTTCGGGCTGGTGCCGGCGTAGGCCAGGAGGTCGTTCGAAATCGGTACCAGGCCGGTCAGCTTTTTCGCCGACAGCTTCAGGTTGTCGAAAGTCTGGCCAGTCACGCCGATATCGGAATCGCTACCGGTGTAGCCAACGACTGCACCACCCTTCAGGCGCGGCAGGGTGATGTTGCCGTTCGTGAGCGGCAGCGTGCGCGCGCCGAGCCGGCGGACAACCGACTGCGGACGCCACAGCTCGATCACCTCGCGGGCCATGTTTTGCGGGACGAGCACGCCGCCGGCGCCAGGCGTCAGGGTGTTCAGTGCCATCGCGACGTCTTCACCGAAGTGATTGTCCATCGCAAACTTGGCGGCCACCTGCTGATTGCCTTGAGCGACAACCAGTGCGCGCACCATGCGCGACATGCCGGTACCGGGCACGCTTGGCATGCGCGGCGTCGCCGGCATGCTTGCAGCGGCTGCAGGCGGTGCTGCGGGTTGGTGGATCGCCGACAGGGCGCGGTCGACAGGCACGGCGGCCGCAGCGGCCATGCTCTCGGATGCTTCCATGCGGGTGATCTGCGCGGTGAGCTCGCCGAATTTGGTTTGCAGACCGGCGAACTCCACCAGCTGTTCCGCGGTCAGTTGACCACCGCCGGCTTCGATCAGGGCCAGGGCTTGCACGCTGGCGTTGACCTTGGCGCGTTCGCTGCGGAGTTCGTTAATGGTTGGCATATTGCCTCTCCTAGAATTGAAAAAGCCGCCTCGAGGGCGGCTTGGTTGCTTGTCCCGCGAACGCGGTCAAATTTGGGTTTGGAGCGCCATTGCTTTTGCGCGGGCGCCGATGGATTGCTTCGAATTGCGGGAGACGCGCGCGTCACGTGCCTGGGCAGCGATGCGGTCAATGGCAGCTTGGGGCGTCTCGATACGATCGGCGAAACCGACATCGATACCTTGCTGACCCATGAACACGCCAGCCTCGGTGCTGCGCACCGCGTCAGCGCCGATACCACGGTACCGGGCGACGGAGTCAACAAACTGACCGTAATATCCCTGCACCATGTCATTCAGAAACTTGAGTGACTGGTCAGTCAGCGGCTCATGCGGACTCAGGTCGTTCTTGTGCGCGCCAGCGTAGACCGTTGTCACCTTCACGCCCATTTGCTCGTTTCGGGCCGAGACATCCATGTGCTTGGCGATCACACCGACAGAACCAACGCCTGAAGTGCGCGACATGGAGACGTTGCCAATCGCAGAGGCGATCAGGTAACCGGCCGAGTAGGCGCTGTAGTGGGTGATCGCGCTCATCGGCTTGACGCCGCGCGCTTCGAAGAGGAAGTCAGCCAGCTCGAAAGCGCCGACGGTGCTGCCGCCAGGGCTGTCGATGTCGAAAGCGATTTGTTCAACCGCTGGATCCGCGAGCGCTGCGCTGACTTGGCCACGCAGCTGCTCGTAGCTGGTCATGGTTTCACATGGGTTCATCTGCATGCTGCGACTCACCAGCACGCCATGCACTGGGATGATGGCCACGCCAGTATCTGCAATCATCTGACGGCGCGATGACTCGGCCCGCATGGCGGCCGTTTCGTACAGGCCATTATCGTCATCCATCATCTGGGGCTGCGCGCCGTTGAGGCTCAGGTTGACGATGTTCAGGCTCATTTGCTGATTGGCCCATGCCGCAGCCTGGTCTAGCATCGACTCGGTCACCATGAGTGGCTGATTAAAAATCATGCCGGCGATGCGGAAACGGTTCTTCATGCAAGGATTCCTTGAATTTCGGCGACTTGCTCAGCGCTCGCCTTGACGGGCGTAACCGGCAGCGGCTTGGCCGCGTCGACCATGTTGAGTGGCTGCAGGTACGTGTTGCCACCCTTGATAGGGGGCAGGTTTTCCAGGCGACGGATGTCGTTGACGGACAGCCATCCCCACTGGCGAGCGACCGCGTATGCGGCGTAGCGTGATCCTTGGTCGCCGCGCAGCAGGCCGGAGACGTTGAACTCGATGTAGTACTCGTCCCGCTCACTCGGGAGCAGCAGGTCGCGCATCATCGCCTGCTCGTGCCGCTTGATCCATGGCAGCAGCGTGTAGATCACGAATTGGATCGCCTGGTGCTCGATGTTCGAGAACGTGGCCTTGTCCAGCTCCCCGATCATGTGCGGCGGCACCTTGTAGATGCGCGCGATATCGAGCGAAGTCAGCTTCAGGGCCGGGATCAGCTCCGCGTCGACGTTGGTCATTGACAGGGGCTTGAACGTCATCCCCTCCTGCAGCATCGCCACGCGCTTTGCGTTGGTGCTGCCACCGTACATCTGCTGCCAACGGTCGGTGATTCGATCAATGACGCTCTGGTCCTTGATCGGCGACGACTCGCGCGGCCGCTCGATCACACCCGACAGCGCGGTCCCGTTCAGGAACGACTTGCCGGCGTACTGCTGGATCGCCTGGGCGTGGCCGATGGCGTTCGCGTGCAGCATGATCGGCGACATGCCGACGTAGTTGTTCAGGCTCCACCACCGGACGTGGTGCACCATGCGCTGCGGGATCGGCTCTTGACCGTCGATTCGGTAATACGGCAACAAGTCTGGGCCCTTGAGCACCTGGACACTCTCGGTGTCGACCGGATAAAGCCCGGTAACCGTGCCGTCGCCATCACGGCCGATCAGGCTGATCGAGTTGCCCCGGGTACCCGCCTTCAGCTGGCTGTTCTCGCGATATTCGAACGGCGTCTGCCACTCGTTCGGGGCATACGCCAGGATCCTGTAAAGAGGATGGTCCTTGGCCGGCTCGCGACCGCCATCCTCAGTACGGCGGAACAGCTCGAGCGGCAGTTGCGCGATGCTTTCGGCGATCAAAGTTACGCACGCCTGCAGCGAAGTCAGCGTGAGGGCCGACTCGACAGTCACCAGCGGTCCCGCATCGGAGCGCGCTCCACCCAGGCCGGAAAGCCAACTGCCGCCGCCGGCGCTAACCTGCGGGCTAAAAAACTGTTTGGCGAACATCCGTTATTCCTTGATGCCACCGCGCGCCATGGCGCGGGCAACGGTGTAAGACCAGAACAGCAGGCCAGCGCCAGCGACGATGAAGCCTGCTGGCACGAAAATCATCCCGGCGCCGACGGTGATCGAAAGCAGGCCGATGATGCCGGCGACGAGGGTCGCCCAGTCAATAAAGTTCATATGCAAACGCCCTCGTCGTAAATTGAAGTGGTCTGGGCCGCCTCCGGGTTAAGTGCCATTAGCTGCACCGCATTGAATAGCGCCATCAGCGGGTCGATCTTGCCGGTGCCAGATGCCTGCTTGGTAATGAGCGCCGCGTTACCACGTGGCTCGATCTTGGCGTTACTGACGCACCAGTTCATGAGTGGTTGGCCCCCATGCAGCAGTACGCCTTCGGCCAGCTTCCGCTCAGTTACGCTGATCGCGCCGATGAGCTTCCACCCTTGTGACACGCCAAAGCACTTGGCCTCGTCGATCTCGGCGTCGATCAGCGCCTGGAACATGACCTTGTGGGTCTTCTCCGGGTCTAATCCGACGGATGCAAGGAGGCCCGACTCGTTGACCTCCTTGACGACTGCCGCCACCTGGGCGACATCACCAGGCAACTCCTCAATGATCACCAAGTCCCCCTGCTCCTGGAAGTCGGTGTATTTGCTTTCCTCGCTTTTGCGGCGCTCCATCGCGATTGGGTGTGCCCAGGCTCGCGTCCATGCAAGCCACTTGCCAGTGTTTCGCTCACGGCCAACGAAAGCCAGACCCAGCAAGTCATCTAGGCCGCCACCGTCGATGCCGGCCGTGATGACCTCGCAACGCGCGAGCAGCTCGTGGAGCGTGATTCCGGGCACCTTCGCCTGACGCTCCCAAAAGTCGGCACCAACCCAGCGGTCCGAGCGCAGATTCAAGCCGATTTCGACATTGCCGTGCTTCGACAGGAAGCCGCGCAGCGAAGCCTCGCCCTCGATCTCGGCCTTCATGAATTCGCGCTCTAGGAATGCGCTGTCGACGGAGTACCCGTAGTTCGGGTTCACCATCGGGAGATTTTCGAGCTTGAGGTGCTGCTTCGCCTTCACCATCTCCGGCGGATGCTCGTAGATGATCGGCACGAACTGCGGGTCGTGTATTTTTCCGTCCCGGACGTCGCGGGCGTATTGCAGTTTTTCTTTGAAGATGCCGGCAGGTGGTTCATCACTCTGCGTCGTCACCCAAATAACGAAGCCCTCCGGACGAGATGCCAGGCCGCCCAGCGCCTCGCGAAACATATCCTTCGCGTTTGCTTGTTTTCCGAACAACCACAACTCTTCGACGAGCGTGCCGACTGATTTCTTACCCGCGACCGTCGCGCTATCAGTTGCGATCACCCTGAGGGTCGAATTCTTCTCGCGGTGCGTCAGCTTTTTGACGTGCTCTTGCACGTGAATCAGGTCGAGCAGTTCGCTGTAATCGTCTTCATCCAGGTAATTCACCATGTCCCGCGCCGGGTTGTAGCTGTTGTCAGCCACTTCCTTGGTGGGGGCGAGGATGGTGAACTCAGCCGACTGGCGCCAGTTCCGGATTAGGCAGGTCAGCATGATCGAGGCTGCCAGGCCAGACTTGAAGTTCTTCTTCGGCAGCATCACGAACCACTCTTTGATCAGCCGTCGGCCACTCTGCGCGTCATACGCGCCGAACACCGATGCTGCCAAATCGAACACCCATTGGCCTGATGCCTCGCCGATTCGAGGGCTGCCGGGTGCGTCTACGATCCGCAACTCGCGCATCACCTCCAGATTAGCCTCGGCTTCCTCTGGAAAGATGGGTGGCGGAATGATCGAACGGCCGGATCGAAGTCGCTCCGCCCAATCAGGGCACGCTGTTGTCCATTCCGGCATCACAACCTCTTACCGTTCGCCGCTGCCAACTTTGGCGGCTCGGATGAGCCGAATTTTCCAGCGCCAGCCTTGCGCGCCGCGACCTGTTTCTGATCTTTCTTCCCGCCCTCGCCCAGCTTCTGATGCTTAAACGGCAGCATCGCCTTCGCCGCATCGATTCGAAGTCGAAGATCGGCCGCCGGCTCGTTCATGACCTGAGTGAGGAATTCGACAGGGTCGGCGGTTGGCGGAATCTCGATCGCGTCGTCGACTGGACCGGGCGTCGCCGGTGCCTTCGTGCCTGCGATAGAGGCCGGCTGACGGCGCTGATCGAGGTAGGCTTTAACATCCGGATCTTTAACATTTCGGGACCCGGCTGCCGATGCCGTTTTTTCACTGAAGCCGGCACGAATTGCCGCTTCCTTATTCGAGAACCCGGCCAAAACGGCATCGGCGAAGGCTCGCTTCTTGCCTGTTAAAGCCATTAACAATTTCCTCCAGGGGGACTTTTTTCTGCGCGTGAGTTGCTAGTCGGTGTCCGGGCCCAAGGCGTTGTAGACTTACAACACCCCCTCCCCTTGCCCACCTTCGTCAGCCGCACGACCGCTCTGCAGCCTCGCGCGCCGTCTTGGCGTCGTGGCATGGAACGCACAGCACTTCCTTATTGGTGTCGTCGTCGCTACCGCCCTTCCAGAGCGGGATAGTGTGGTCGACCGGACCACCTATGGTGGTGCGACCTTTGCGCTTGCACTCCTGGCACAAACCGCAGTCACGTGCGCGGATGCGATCACGATCACGCACACCGGCAGACCCGCGCTTGCGTTCCACTGTTTCGGGTCGCTGCGTCGGCAACATGGTGACTCTGCTTGCCGCAGGCCGCAGCTGGGTTCGTAACTGCTGCAGCTTCACGACGATTCGAACTTGATGCCGCGATCAACGACCCAGTCGATCAAGCGATTAGCGATCCACGAAAGCAGAAACGCACCAGCCAGTGCCGGGCGGGTCCACCAAGCCACTCGGGCACGCAAAGTAAGGGCGACGGTAGCCATCAGGTGGCCTTCCATGGCTCGGGTGCGCGCTCTATGCCCTGTTCACGTAGCGCCGCCGGGGCCGCGAAGAGCGCACGGATAACCTGCTTCACATTGGTGGGGACTTGGCGAGCCGCCTCGACAATGGTCGTGCCTGGACCGCCATGGCCTTTGGCGCGCAGGATAGTCTGGGCTTCTTCGCACGTAGCCATGTGTTCAGCAAGTTGGTTCAGGCGATGAAGGTCGGCGGCCTTGGCTGGGTGCGCACCAGGCCCGAGCACGGCGCGAAGCATCTCGGCGCGATAGATGCGTGCGATGTCGTTCATGCGATACCTCGAATCCGATTGAATGTTGCTTGCTCCTGCGCCTTGAGCAAGCGATGGCGCATCCATTCCAACTCCTGCGCGACCGTCATGCTATTTCTCCCCGAAGCCCGGCACGTCTTGTGCGGACTCGGTCTTGAACGAGATGATCCAGATCAGTACGAGCAATCCGACCAGCGTCCACAGCACGCCGAACGCCCAGCCCGGCGCGCCGAGGCGATCGAGCAGCAGCCAGAACAGGATGGCGAGACCGAGCGGCGAACGCATCGGCAGGGACGACGACTTGATGACGGTGCTGCGCTTCATGCATTACCTCGGCAAAAGAAAAGCCGCCCGGCGCATGGATGCGAGGGGCGGCGGAGCTACACATACTTAGCGTTTTAGCTGTCGAAAGTATTAAGGGAAAAGCCACGCCTTTGGAAATCCCACCAGAGGAAATGCGGGCAGAAGCCGGTCAAGCTGTGGACTCACATCCTTCGGGAAATTAGAGGGACACATAATGGAAGAAACCAACCTCTGAAAGCCATGAAACAAGAAAACATCGACAATCTGCTGAAACTAATCATCGCAGCAACACCGTTACTGCTAGCCATTGCATCACTTATTGAAGCAATAAAAGCATAGGGCTTGGCGGGCGCAGCGCCCAGTAACACTGGTGCGCCGAAAGTGCGCTCGTCGTATCTGGCTGCGGCAGACATGCACGAAAACATGAGTAAAAAAGCCCGAACGTTTAACGAATCAGGCTTTTCTTCAGACGTGCAAGAGCAGCAAAGGCTGGGTGCTGTCGCGAGTTCCGGTTATCGGTGGCGCTTGCGCGCACTTTACGAGGCCGAAAGAATGTAGGAGCTCAGTTTACACGAAACGCTGTTTGCATACACAGTATTTCAGCGAAGCGATCACGCCGGTTGCATCCGCATCTTAGCGCTGGCACGCGCTGCATGGCTGTCGGCGATGCTGTGCAACTCGCTGACCATGTTCAGCGTATGTTCGCGGACGAATCCGGCCGCCATCACCAGCGGACCTTTGCCTGAGCCAGAGCAGCACTTGCATGCGCGCGCCTCAGCAACGCCAGTACCACCGCATGGATCGCACAGGCCGTGTAGCCAGTGGGCCAACGAATGCTCGGCGACCGTCCGATACAGCTTGATCGCCGCTTCCGCATCCCAGGCGGTGTTCTCCGGCACCCAGCGGCGCGCGCGGCCGCGCTTCGTCACCTCGGCGGTCCAGAGGATCAGCAGTCGCGCCACGAGCGACACGCCGCTCTCCACTACAGTCGCATCACCTTGAAGCGCCTGACGGCACTCAGCCTCGCGGCTCGCATCCTTATTCCGTATGGCGTCGGTCAGCGCCTTTTCAACCAGGTTGCGCATGGCCACCGCGTGGGCCATGTTCTGAGTTGCCGTGCCAGCGTACTTCGCCCGTTGCAGCAGCGCGCCCAGGTGGCCAGCCGCAGTCGAGGCCAGCGCCGAGGCAAGAAGCGGCTCGGCCTGGCAGTGGCGCTCATCGTCCTGGAGGCTCGATGCGCTCAATGCGGTGATGTAGCGATCAACGAACCCCATGATTTAACACTCTCTAAAACACGACAACAGCAGCGTACCATACCGGACCTAATTATTTCCACTGGTAATGTGTTTATTTTTTACATTGTTGTGAGTAAACGTCACGTGAGCAACGTTGTTTAACTTATCTCAATTTTTTATGCTGCTCGGGTCTGGTCGGCAATAGGCGTAATCTCAAGGTCCGCTCCACAAGAAAGCCAGCAAAATGCGAGCATTTATATTGGTAGTTGAACGAGATCTGCACACTCGCGAAGTAATTATCGACATGTGTGCCGCGTTGGGTCACCTTGCATTGGGCGCGTCCACGCCATTTAAAGGCCTGAGAATGTTGGAAATGATTGTGTTTCAAGCCATGGTGATCAGCCCTGGCGCAACAATTTTTGGCGAGCCAAGCTACGCTGTAGAGACAAAAAAAATTCAGCCAAAATTGAAGGTGATAATGACTGCTGCAGTTGAGCTACCAGACTTCCTAAAATCGCCAATCGACGCATTCATTCAAAAACCGTTTCCACTTCTCGTACTTAAACGAGCGTTGACGAAAATATTCATCCAAGGCGGCCCGTTCAATGAATAGTTTAGTTGAGCGCAGAATCGACTCCCACACTCAGATGCTGGTCGAGGTTGGCGTTAGACTATGTAGGTCTCAAGGTCTGGATTACGCCCGACAATTCTTGGAGGACGTGCATGTTCCGCAAAGCATCATCGAACGTGTATTGGAACTGGATCCACAATCATCTTCTGATGCGCGCATCAGACATGTCAGATATCAAAATATATGCCCGGCCACGCAATAAGTTAATGCCAACTTAAATTGTCAAAAATCGTTGGACTTATTGGATGTACTCAAAGCTTCGCGCCAACAATATCGCCCCGCGCGCCCTAAGCTGGACTATTCGGGCAATGCAGGACGTAGTCCATTTCCTACTGACGCTCGGGGCAAACGCTGACCTGAAACGAAAACTCAACCTATAACATTGAATGTTGATCAATGTTAAAGGGCTTTTCAGAATGAAAATTGCTCTTGTAGTAGAGGATGATCCTCTGTCCGCGTCCAAGCTTCAGATACAGATGAGGCTACTCGGCTACACCACGTTCGTTGCATCAACATCAGCTAGAGCACTCAACATCGTCAAGGTGTGCGGCATTGACGTAATCCTGATCTCAGTGCCGACTCGCTTTAGTGAGAGACGGTCTTTTGCCGGTGAACTTAAGAGCCTTCTGCGAACTGCGACTGTCGTTTTGATCACGGATTGTGACGTCATCCACTCACATGCTAGATCCCATCGGTACTCCGGCCTCTCTGCCGTCCTGAGAGGCCCATCCACCTTGTTGGCGATCTGGCGAGTTCTCGAGTATGAACGAGACGGCTTCGGCTGTCATCCTGGTTGGGTCGCCGCGAAGCAAGAACGTCGCGTGCCACTCCAAATTTCTGCTGATCATTAATCAAACGTAGAGCTTGAATTTACGGGCGCGCTTCGATGTGGTGTGTCACTTTTGTGGCAGTAAAGCTGAGTTATTCTGCTAAACTCGCACCATTTTCAACTGAGGTACAAGACTGTGGCCGCACCATCCGAACCGGTAAGTGCTCTAACTCTTATCATGTCCAGCGCTGTGGTTAGTGCTGGGGTCAATGTCGCGTGGAGCGTGATAACAAGGCTGCTAGATCTGCGACGCGAAAAAACAAAGATCGCCCATGAGTACTTATCCCTCGTCTTGCAGCCAGAGGAATTTGTTCGGCTTTGCAATGAGCGCCTCTACGACATAAGTGAGGCCATGGATCGTTACAGGGGCTTCCAAGATTCCGCGGCATTCAACGGTCTTGGCAGAATACCTCTCGATTTCAAGCCTGAGCCTAATTGGTCCTCGCTGCCGATTCCATTCGTAGCTAATATGAAATCGCTCCCAAACCGTTTCGAACAATGCGACCGATGGATCACTGCGCAATCCGAATGGGCGGGCCTTGACGATGCCTACGAGTTCGAGGAGGAGCGACTCGCTTTCTACGCATTGAAGGCAGCAAAAATCGCCGCGGAAGTGCGTCAACAGATTGGTGCCGGAGATGGGGATTTGGGCGATTTAGTGACGCACTTAGAATCGGTGATAGCGCAACGACGAGCAGTTCATTTGAAGGACCCTAGTCGACGTGACTATATTCCCGAGCTCAGAGCGCATTTCGAGAGTGGAAGCCCATAACTTGCCTTTCATGACAAGCCCGCAGCTGAGCTGATCTTCTCCTGCGCCTGCACTGCCACATCGAGGTTCTTCTCCAAGTATCCCATCGTGGTCGTGAAGCTCTTGTGCCGCATAACCCGCTGCACGGTTTGGATGGGCACGCCGGCTTCGGACATCAGTGTGGCGAACGTCCCGCGCAGGCGGTGCGGCGTGATGCCCTTGACTGCGCAGGTCTCATTGGCGCGGCGGATCGCCTGGCGCGCGAACCCGGACACGAACGCTTGGCCGTCCGGCTTCGCCACGATCAAGCCTGCAGCCTGGCGCCGTGTATCCAGGTGCTCGCGCAACCAGCCCGCCATCGGCACCGGCTCGGCCTCCCTGCCCTTCGTGATGCCGGGCGTGTACGTCTTGCGCGCCCAGTCGATCCACTCCCAGCGCGCGCTGATCGCCTCACCCTCGCGCAGGCCCAGCCCGAACATCAGGCGCACGGCGGTGCCGATCCCCGGCGCGTGCGCTGTGGCCTCGTCCACGGCGGCGAACCACGCGCGCGCCGCGGCCAACGGCAGGATCGAGCGCGGGCGCTTCTGCACCTTGAGCATGGACACGTGCCACGGCATCGCCGCCAGCATGCCGCGCTTGACCGCCCACATGGTTAGCAACTTGACGATCCGCAGCCAGTGGTTCGCGCTGGCCGGCTTGTGTGTCAGCAGGTACAGGTTGCGCGCCAGCTCGACGTCGAGCGTGGTGATCTCGTTGATCGACTTGGCGCCCAGGTCAAACATATGCAGCCGCCGGAACAGCTCGACGCTGCGGATGTGCGGGGCGCTGGACACGGGCCGGTGCACTTCGATCCATGCGTGCGCCAGCTCGGCCAGCGTCGGCACCGGCTCGCCGCCGTTGGCGCGCAGCACCACAGCGTCATACTCTCGCTGCGCGACTTGCTCGGCGGCGCGCCGGCTGGCCAGCCCCGTGCTGCGGCGGTATCGCGTGCCAGCCACCTGAAACCGGTAATGCCAGACGCCGCCACGCTTGAATACGTTTGCGCTCATAGGCCACTCCCCCGACTAGATCCGCTTGACACTGTTGGGCACTGTCCGATTTGACCAGACGGCGCTAGTTGGTAGAAAATTGGCATTACAAACCCTCTATCACAATCGCAGGACAACTTATGGGAGAGTCTTTCATGAGCGCATTTACGCCTATGCAGTCGTTCAACCCATGGGATGAAGGTGATTACCGCGTGTATGGCTCTGCGGCTCTTACCCCCGATGGCAACTACTGGCCTGCTTATCAGATTGACCGAGTTCACGGCATTCCCAATCCTCCTCAGCAAGCAGTACCGTTGCATCAGGTCGAGGAACAAAGCTTCGCGACGGAGGACTTGGCCAAGATGATGGCCGTCTCGCTTGGCGTCGGCCGTGTTCGTGCCCAAGATCGGTTGGGCTGCTGAGGTCAGGACCTCGTACTCTTCGGAGTTGACACGCATTGCGTTGCGCAGTGCCACGCTGGCGAACGGGTGCTTACCCTTCAAAACATTTGGGTTTGTACGGCGATTGATGAGCGGCAGTGTGACGGCGGCGAATTGGATGCTCATGCATCGAATCTTTCTCTGCCACGGCCGCGCGGCGCGGCCGGCGACGGCGTGCCGCCGGTCCACTGCTCGAACCTGCAGGTGGCTCCTTCGAACCGGAGTGGAATGTCGCCCAGCGCGCCGCTGCGCTGCTTCCGGATCAGTACTTCGGCAAAGCCGCGCACGTCCTCGTTTTCTGGCTCGTACATTTCAGGCCGGTGCACCAGCATCACGATATCCGCATCCTGTTCGATCTCGCCGGAATCGCGTAGGTCAGACAGCATCGGGCGCTTGTCTGGGCGGCCCTCGACCTGGCGATTCAGCTGCGCCAGTGCGATGACAGCAACGCCCAGCTCCTTGGCCAGAGCTTTGAGGCCGCGCGAGTACGATCCAATCTGCTCGTGCCGCTTGTCGCCCTCTCCTCCCGTCATCAGGCCCAGGTAGTCGACGATGATGACGTGCAGGCCGTGGCGGCGCTTCCACGCCTTCGCCTTCATGCGTAGCTCGAGCAGAGTGATCGCCGGCGTGTCGTCGATCGCAAAACGGACGTCGTCGAGTTTGATGACGCCGGCAGTCACGCCCGCCCAGGCCGCCGAATCCTCAGGGCCGATCTGTCCGAGGATAGACGACAGCGCGACGCGCCCGCGGTTGGCCAGCGCGCGGCTGGCGATCTCCTGCCCTTCCATCTCCATGCTGAAATTCAGCACGCTGTAATGCTCTGCCATGTTCAAGCCGATGTCGGACGTCAGCGCCGTCTTACCCATCGAAGGTCGACCGGCGACGATCACTAGCTGGCCTGGCCGCAAGCCGCCGTTGAACAGTCGGTCGAACGCAGGCATGCCAGTAGACATGGCGATCGAGCCTCCGTCAGCCCGGTCGCTAATCCCGTCCATCACGCTGCCTAGGATCTCGCGGATCATCCTAGGCTCGTTTCGCACCCTGCGCTCGGCCAGCGAGGTGACCAGCGACTGCGCCGCGTCGAGGATTTCGTCAGCCGACCGCCCCTTCGTGTTCTGCGCCAGGCCGTTGATGGAATCAGCCATGTGCATCACGCCGCGCAGCAGCGCGCGGTCGACCACGATCGCCACGTACTTTCCGACGTTCGCCGCGCTCGGCACGCTTTGCGCCAACTGGTTGAGGTACGGGCCCAAGCCAGCAGTGAAGGTGCCACCACGAGCCTCCAGACTGGCCCAGACGCTCACTGCATCGGCCGGGTGTCCCTGCTTGATCAGCGCCAGGATCTCGGTGTAAATCGCCCGGTGATCCTCGCGCGTGAAGTGCTTCGCCTGCAGGTCGCCCATCTTGTCGACGCAGTCGTTCACGCGGAGCAGCGCGCCAAGCACCGCCTGCTCTGCCTCAATTGACTGTGGGGTGCCGACGTTCTCTGCCATGTTGCTCATGCTGCTTTCCTATCGTGTTGGCCGCTGGTGACGTCGGCGAAGCCTTTGCGGCTGATGATCCAATCAAACTTGGCGTGCGGCGGGATGGCCGTGTTGTCTCGCACCCAAGGAAAATATCGCTCGACAAAGCCCGGCTTCTGCGAGAACGTGACGAACTCCCTGATCGCTGCAGCGCGGGCTGGCACGAAAAGATCGGCCGACACGTCACCAAGCTGGGCGCCGAGTGCGCGATTGAAGGCGTCGATCACCGCAAGCTCATCCGCCCTGTAGGCGGCCTGCACTTCGTCGAGCCAGCCTTTCGCATTCAGCCATGAAGCTGGGTGCGGGACGAACTGCGGATCCACCCATCCGCCCGACGCCACTTGCAGCGCCAGGCTTGCCAGCATGTCGTTCAGCAGATCTTCGCTCGGGCTCAGCTGAGCGAAAGCCTTTTCGGCGACACCACGTGACCGCTTCTTCGGGTATGCAGCGTAGAAGCGTTCGAACCTGTCAACCAGTTCGCCATCGAGTCCCGTCTTGGCCCGGCCTTTTCGGCCTGCTGGGGTCTCGCTAACCTGGTCTCGGTCAACTTGCTGAGCGCAAGATCTTTTCTTTTGGTGGTTTTCTTTTGGAAGGTTTTCTTTTGTGTGTCCCAAATCGGGACTATCGACCTGTCCCGATTTGGGACTACCCTCTGTCCTGATTTGGGACATGTCCTGATTTGGGACTAGTCCTGTTTCGGGACTAGCAAAGCCATCATCGCTGGCGTCGATCGGTTTAGTTTTCAGCCGATCAGCGCTCACCCACTTTCGATGATCCTTCTGAATGCCGACGATCATGCCGTATTCCCCTTGGCGCTTTGTGATCACGTTGCGGGCTGCCAAGCCGTTTAATGTGGTGGTCACGTGCTGGCGCGCGACGCCGCATATGGCGCCGATCTGCGAGGCTGACATGTCGTCCGTCTTGCGGCCGTAGCCGTAAGTCTTGCGGATGATCGCGAAGACGACCGACTGCTCGCGGAGCGAGAAGCCGAAACCCAGGATCGCTTCGAGAAGCTCGTTCGCGATCCTGGTAAAGCCGTCCTCGAGTTGGGGCGTGCTCATGCAGTTGACGCCCCTTCCCTAGCCGCCTTTGCGCACGCGGCGCGCAGCCGGCGCCGAGCCGAGTAGACCTTGCGCTTGGCCGCCATCAGCGCCTGCTTCACGTCCATGGTGTACGCGATGATGGCGATGTGCTCGTGGTTGCGCGGACTGAGCGCGCCCGTGATGGAGCCGTGCCGGCCCTCGTACTGGCGGAGCTTGCCTACGTAGATGCCGTGCAGCTCGACGACGGTCTGCTCGGCGCGCCACAGGTCGAGCGCCAGGGCGCCGGTGCCTACCAGCGCCACCAGTTGCGGAATTTGGGCGTGCAAAGGCCCTGCGCCTGCCGGATGGCCGGCGGCGGTTCGTTCGGATGTCATACAGGCCTTTTTCTTAGACTGGCGGAGTGGTAGCTCGGATGAAGGCCCAATCAACATCAGGCCGTAGCTCTTCACAGGTCACGGCGCGCTGGGATTCCCGCTCGATATTGATGGCGAGCGATTCACGGCACAGGCGATTCCCGTAGCCGACCTGCCGTAGGTATCCGACCGATGTTCCGCATCCTGCTGCGAATGAATTCCGCTGGTCCGCGGGCATTCCGTTTAGATAGTTGATCAGCTTCATGTCTGAACTTTAGCAACCGCTACAAACTTAGTCAAGCATTTGGTAATTTACCAATCGCTAAATTTGTGGCTTAATTACGGAATGGACATCTATGAATACCGACGCAAGCGTCTCGCCGCCCTGATCAAGGATCGATATCAGTTTCGCAAGAATATTGCGGACGCCAGTGGCTGGAGTGAGGCCAGGATCTCCCAGGTTCTGTCCCCAACCCATCGAGACGGTCGTGCGTTTTCCGAAAAGGTAGCGCGAAAGCTGGAGGCAGACTTGGGGCTGGAGTCGATGTACTTCGATCAGGGCGCCGTCCCAATGACGGTCGACGCATCGCGAACGACGTCGGGCACCAACATCCCGCAGGTGATTTTTGTTCCGCTGTGTGAGATTTCGGTGCGCGAAGAAGATGGCGAGACTCAGGCGGTTGAGGTTGTTAATTCGGGCAATCAGTTCGCCCCATATATTGCGCCTTGGCTAGCCGCTATGGGAATCCCATCTGATCGTGCTGCGCTTTTCATGGCGTCGGACGACAGCATGGAGCCGAAATTCTCTGCGGGAGATGTTGTCCTCGCGAACTGCGATGAGACCGACGTTGAGGATGGTCGTATGTATGTTATCCGGTACGGCCGAGCCATGAGGATCCGATACCTTAGTCGACGACTGGATGGCGCCCTCACTCTACGAAGCATAAATCCTCGCTATCCGGACGAGCACCTCACCGCAGAACTATCTGAACAACACATCTCGGTGGTGGGTCGAGTTCGCGAAATCAAAGTCAGTAGTGAGCTGTAACGCTCATTAAATGGTTAACTAACTGCCCCGCTCGTCGGGGCTTTTTTTCGAGCGAACAGCAGGCGCCGAAAATTTCTTTACCAAACGTTTGACATTATTTTTACCGATTGCTAAAGTACGCTCATACGCACTAGCGAGGTCTCAATGAACGCACTACAGCAAGCAGTACCCCAACAGCAGGGCGGCTTAGTCGTCGTCCAATTGGGCGAACTCGTGACCACAACAGTGTCGGTCGCCGCCGGCACCGCGAACTCACATGAAGCGGTAATCAAGCTGGTACGGACGCACCTTGCGGATTTTGAAGAGTTCGGAGGGGTCCGATTTGAAATCGAACCCTTTGCCACGGCCGGCGGCCAGCAGAAACGCGAAATCGCTTTTCTGAACGAAGATCAAGCGACGCTGCTGATCACCTACATGCGCAACAACGTGATCGTGCGCCGCTTCAAGATCGCGCTGGTGCGCGAGTTCGGCGACATGCGCCGACGCTTGGCCGCGCCGGCGATTCCGAATTTCGAAGATCCAATCGCGGCCGGCGAAGCATGGATCGCGGCTAAAAAGGAAGCGCGCGATCATGCGGCACGCGCGAACCTGGAGGCTACCCAGCGACAGCAGCTGGAGCATCAGGTTCACGAGCTGGCGCCTGCAGCGGCCGGGTTTGAGCGGATCGCCGGCACCGGCGGCACCTTGTGCATCACGGACGCGGCCAAGGACCTGCAAACAGGTCGGAACAAGCTGATTGACCTGCTCCTGCGGAACAAATGGATGTACATCCGCCCTGGCAAACGCGGGTACTTGGCGTATCAAAAAACAATCGAAGCCGGCTACTTGACGCACAAGCAGTCCGAATATGAAGACCCGCGAAGTGGTGAGCAGAAAACTGCCGACCAGGTGCGCATCACGAAGCGCGGCCTGGCCAAGCTGGCCTTGCTGCTCGGTGCGGAAACCGGACCACCCGGGCTGCGCACCTCCCTGACGACCTAATCCAGCAGTACCCCAGAAACAACGAAGCCACCCGGTGTTCCCGCACCGGGTGGCCCCTTACGCCCTCAAACTTTTGGAGATCGAGCATGGCGAATAATAAGAGTATCACACAAGCAATACAACCCGCAACGTCATCAGTTGACGTGCCTCCACTTCACCGTCCCTTCTCATGGCTGCACGGCGCGATGGAAAGCAGCATGAGCGCCAAGTTCGCTGCACAGGTCATGGACGTCGCTGCCGGCACCAAGGTGGTAGCCCAAATCATGCGGCGCCATGTGCAGAACCTTCACAACATCTCGGACGAGACGCCGGGGGTGGTGCTGCTCATGTCCCCTGGTGACATCGACGCGCTGGCTGGTCTCGCAGCCACCGCGCTCGACAACCTCTACGACGCTGCCGCATCTCAGGTCGCTGCTCTCGAACAAAATGCATTGAAGGGAGTTAAGGCATGAAAGCGAGCAATCCACATTTCCAGAATATCGGCCGCGCGCCGTACGAACTGCCATATCTTGTGAAGTCTCTCGGTGACGTCGATCGTTCAGCAGCACTCGACGCCGACCAAGCACACAAAGTCGAGGCGATCACTTCGCACGCATTCAACGCAACTGAGATCGTGGCCGGCGGCCTGGCGTCCATCGGACATCTGATGTCGATGTTGGGCAATACGGAAGACGAGGTGGATGGCCACCACGTGGCGAACATTGGCGATCTGATCAAGCACCTGGCCGCCGAGATCGAATATCTGCACGAAGTCGAGACCGACATGCGCACGCTGCTGATACGCCAGCCAGTTGTCACGCCCGCGCCTCCCCAGCGGCACCGGCCCGCACCTAAAACAACCGGAAGGCAATCGGAATGAACACGAAAGACAGCAACGCTGGGGTCAGCGCAATCTCGATCGAGATGATCGACGGCCTGGCCGACCAGTACCTGCGAGACAACAGCAGCGACTACGCGAGGCGCGCCTTCGCTCGAGCGATCGAGCAGATGGCCATGGCAAACGCCGGCGCCCTGCTCCGCATTGAGAATGCCGCCACTACGGTGCCCGACCTGCAAGTGCTGCAGGCTGCTTACGAGGCAAGCAGGGCCGCCCTAGCGGCACAGGAGGCGCTGGGCAAAACAAAGGTCGCGGAGCTGGTCAGCGTGCTGCTATGGCTTTACCGACGCCTGCCGCGCGGCTACGGCCGCATGCCATTTGTCGACCTGGCGATCAAGAAGCTGGCGCGCGGCGCCGATATCGATGTGGACGCACTGCTGGGCGAACGCGGCGCGGACGGCGCGGCGGCGCTGGTAGTCCTCGCCAGCAGCAGGCCGGCGATCGTCAACGTGGGGGCCGCGATCTCGGCGGCCGCGGTGGAAGCGGAGATGCTTGGCGTCTCGGATGCGGCCCAGCCAGCAAACGACCCAGCCACCGCCGGTGGCTCGCCACCGGCCGGCGCCCAGCAGGATCCGTCGCAGGCAGTGCGGGCCTTGGGCGCGCGGATCGACGCTGCGGTCGAGGCTGGCCAGCTCGACCCCGCCGCGGCCGGCCCGCTGCACACGAAGATGCGGCGCGCCAAGCGCCTGGTAGCAGCAGTGCAGTTCGCCCTGCGTAATCGGAGGCAATCATGAACCTCATGGACGAATACGCCGTCTATGTCGGCAGCTGCAGGTCCCGCGGCGTACTGCCCTGCTCGCTCGACTCGTTCAGCGCTACGCTGCGGCAAGACGTGCGCACCTGGCGCGAGCGGATCGGCAGGGCCGCGACGTACCCGCTGCATGCGCTAAACGACGTCGAGCGCGCGATGGTGGAAGAGATCGCTGAGCTACGAGGGGTGGCGGTGTCGCGGCCGCCGGCGCCCAAGACCATGGACAGCGGCCGCCAGCTGGTAGTGGTCGCTGGTCAGAGCCTGAGCGTAGGCGCGCTGCTCGACCTGCAGCGCGACGCCGCGCGGTACCGGTGGCTGCGCGACAAGGCCGACAGCATGGCGTGCACTGCGGCGCCGATGGTGGCTAGCTTGGCCGACGACGGTCGGATGGTCGCGCTCATCGATGGCGAAGAACTGGACACGGCCGTCGACATAGCAATGGCGCGACGAGTAATCGGAAAAGCAAAAACTTGACTCTTACAGTGGCGTTTCTAATGCTTTGGAAGTTGCAAGACGATTGATCGAGGCGGCGGTATCAGCGGAGGGCAGCCAATTGCAGCGTACATGTCTGCAAAATCTCGCCCCGCCGTTACTGCCTCATGAGCCTCGCGGTAGTCGGAGTGCAGATGGTGGCTGAATCGAGGAATGGTGAGATCGTTTGAGAGAGTGAGGACGAAGAAACACCGCCATCGTCGGTTAAGACATTGAACAGCTGTGATAGCCACTTCGCAGTCACCGGACGTATAAAGAACGTGGATCATCGTAGCTCCTTCTCGGTGCCTCACTGTAGCACCGAAAAGAGATACATCTTTAGACAGAAAACTTATGAATACACCAAAACAATTCTTGCGATTGCCAGCGGTGATCGCGCTGGTCGGCAAGTCGCGCACCGCAATCTACCGCGACATCCAAGCCGGAATCTTCCCGGCATCCATCCGCATCGGTGCACGCTCGGTAGCCTGGGACTCGACCGAGATTGAAAAGTGGCAAGCCGAACGGATTATTGCAACTCGGCCGCCTCATGCATCCAAGGCAAATTGTGACGCAGCAACGCTGTGAGTTGCCAACTGATCATTCATGCCAAGGTGTGAAAAAGCCCGCGCTTCGGCGGGCCTCAGATGGGGAAACTGACTATTTGCTGGGCATGAATGCTTTGATCATTCCGACGACAGGAAGACTTACAAACGCTATTGGAATTGACCAATGTACACCAATTGTTGCAGTGTAGGCTGCTCCAATTAACGCCCCAAAACACGCAATTGCTCCAATATAGTGGCCACGCCGGTTGTCGTTTTTTACCGCACGCAAGGTTTCATTCTCGTATGCGATTCGATGCGCCTGTTCTTGTTCAATCATAGTCATGATCCGCTCCGCACCGTTAGGGATAACCCGATCGAAATGTTCGATCGCCCCCGGTGGCGGGAGTGGCCCTGACCATTGCTGAGATACAACCGAATGTGGCTGATGTCCTGGTTGCGGTTGCGGCGTCGGCGGCCTACTTGGACTTGGTGTTCGTCTTGCCATGTTCGCGAGCTATGACCTTAGAAAAATCTTGCCCAACCCGCACCACATCATTGCGAATGCGAGCTTGGTCAATCTCATGGAGACGAGGGTAAGGGGCCGTCTGAAATGCCGAAACGGGCGCAGCTAGTCCAGACAAAAATCCTGCATACAAAGCGGATCGCCTATTCATTTGATAACTCCTTATGTCCTATTTTTGTTTTTATGGGGTGCATGTCTGTGGAAGTGCAAAGCAACAAAGCCGCATCATGGCAGCTGTGGATAACTTTGCAAATTGATAGGTCCCCGGGACTGCCTCTCGAGCGAGAGCTACGGGACACAAGGCTAGTGTACAACAATTTTGCTGTAATCGTCACCGTTACACCATTTTCGCACCTGATAGTCAGCCCCGAAACCTGCTGCTTCCCACGCGGCGCAATGCTGGTCTAACCACTTTAGCTGAGTGAGTTTCGCTACCGTTAAGGAACGTCAACGATTTTTGAGTTGCTCCGCCCAAACCGGGGAAACTTAATCCAAGCGGTATAGGGGGTAATTTGTAGGGGTAGAAGCTGTAGGGGTAAATGTAGGGGTAAAGATTCCAGAAACGAAAAAGGCCAACTTCTCAGCTGGCCTAACTCGTTGATTCTATTGGTCGGGGCGAGAGGATTCGAACCTCCGACCCCGTGCACCCCATGCACGTACGCTACCAGGCTGCGCTACGCCCCGACTAGTCAATAATTATATCAGAGCCACAAAAAAAATCTTGCGCTTTT